>RCUF01000298.1_pt1 | contig 20175 bp, 14 predicted proteins | sample 2166311 | NCBI WGS metagenome assembly RCUF01 (sample SAMN09932608, study PRJNA488358) | compost metagenome | feature: garden; material: soil; isolation source: compost soil in 4-hydroxybenzonitrile-enriched culture | place: Germany: Experimental Botanical Garden Goettingen | collected 2016-01-27
AAAAGTGCATCAATTTCCATTCTAAAGCGTTAATTTGGCACGAAAGCATGCAAAAGTGCAGCAATTTTCTACCTTTACGGTCAAAAGTCTGGAGTCGGACTCAAAAAACTGTACTTTTGCAGCAATATATCCGAAAGCATCTAGTAAAAGTTAAAAAGATGCACTTTCGCAGCAATTTCACAAAAGACGATCTTATTCGTGGAATACTATATTCCAGAAGATAACAGAGACCGAATGAGATAAAATATATTTCGGGTATCCGCTGCCTTGAGTTGCAGATTGATTGAATCACGTGATTACCTAGTAAAATAGCGCCCGTATGGGCGCTATTTTACATTTAAACCATTAGACTCAAGCTCCGTAAGAGCAGCAGTAATCCGTTACACTACGCACTTCAAGTTTAAAGGAAGATTTAGCAGGAACAGTAAACGTTCCACGTCCGCTAATTTCTCTCCACAGCGTCTCGCCTGGAAGGAGTACCTTCAAATCCCCCGATAAAATGTCCATAACTTCAAGTGAATCTGTCGAAAACTCATATTCCCCGGGAAGCATGATTCCCAGAGTGACTTTACTTCCACCCTCCAGCCATACACTGCGGCTTGTTACTTTACCGTCAAAATAAATATTAGCGGCTTTATCCACTGTTACATTCTTGAATTGCTCTGACACGGTTCCCGCTCCCCTCACGGCTATTTTTAAAGACAGTTCTCTATATTATTTCAACTGATCTTTTACATGCTTCACAACGTTGCTCACAGTAAAGCCATACTCTTCGATCACTTTGTCTCCAGGCGCGGAAGCACCGAAAGTATCGATACCCAGAACAACACCGTTCTCGCCAACATAACGTTCCCATCCAAATGGATGTGCCATTTCAATGGCTACGCGTGCTTTAACCTCAGGCAAGATAACGGAATCTTTGTAGGCTTTGTCTTGCTTGTCGAACAAATCCCAGCTTGGCAAGCTTACTACGCGAACATGAATGCCTTCTTCTGCAAGAGCAGCTTGAGCTTTCACAGCAAGCTGTACTTCAGAACCAGAAGCGATAAGCTGTGCTACAGGTTTGCCGTCTTTAGCTTCAGATACTACGTATCCGCCGCGTTTGATGCCTTCACGAGCCAGCTCCGCAGACTTTTCCAGGATCGGCAGGTTTTGACGAGTCAATACTAGCGCAACTGGATTTGCTTTGTTCTCTACAGCATAAGCCCACGCTGCGGAAGTTTCATTACCGTCAGCTGGACGAAGCACTGTCAGACCTGGAATGATACGCAGGGAAGCAAGCTGTTCAATCGGTTCGTGAGTAGGGCCATCTTCACCAACAGCAATACTATCATGCGTAAGCACGAAAGTTACTGGCAGCTTCATCAGAGCAGACAGACGTACTGCTGGACGGAGGTAGTCAGTAAATACGAAGAATGTACCGCCGAACACTTTAAGTCCGCCATGCAATGCGATACCGTTCATTGCAGTAGCCATACCGAATTCACGAACACCAAAGTAGAGGTTACGTCCATCGCGAGTTTCAGGTGTGTACATTTCCAATCCGTTCAGGTGAGTCATGGTTGAGCTTTCAAGGTCAGCGGAACCGCCCAGCAATTGCGGTACACGTCCTGCCAAACCGTTAAGCGCATTACCAGAAGCAACGCGAGTAGACAAAGCTTTATCTTCAGAAGTATATTTCGGCAGGTCGCTTTCCCATCCTTCCGGTAGGTCGCCAGCGAATGCTTGTTCAAATTGAGCCGCCAGCTCAGGATACTTCGCTTTATATGCCGCAAAAGTTTCATCCCATGCATTGTTAGCTGCTATACCACGATCTTTTACTTTTGCAAAATGCTCACTAACTTCTTCAGGCACGTAGAAATCTTCTTCGTAAACCCATTTATAGAATTCTTTTGTCAGTTTCGTCTCATCAGCACCAAGTGGAGAGCCATGTGTACCGCCATGTCCACCTTTACCCTGTTTGTTAGGGCTACCGTAACCGATAACTGTTTTTACTTCGATCAGGGTTGGGCGAGTTAAATCACTTTTACCTTCTTGAATAGCTGCTTCAATAGCTGCCAGATCATTGCCATCCTCAACAAGCAGCGTTTGCCAGCCATATGCCTGGAAACGTTGTCTCACATTTTCAGAGAAGCTAAGGTTAAGCTTGCCGTCAAGAGAAATATCGTTGGAATCATACAAGAAGATCAATTTACCGAGCTTGAGGTGTCCTGCAAGGGATGCAGCTTCACTAGCTACGCCTTCCATCAAGTCACCATCACCGCAAATACCGTAAGTGAAATGATCAACAACTTTGAAATTGTCGCGGTTGTAAGTAGCAGCAAGCTGAGTTTCAGCAAGAGCCATCCCCACTGCCATTGCAATACCTTGTCCAAGTGGACCTGTCGTTGCATCAACACCTGCAGTATGTCCGAATTCCGGATGCCCTGGTGTTTTGCTGCCCCATTGACGGAATTGCTTCAAATCTTCCAGCGAAAGATCATAACCGCTCAGGTGAAGCAAGCTATAAAGAAGCATAGATCCATGACCTGCGGACAATACGAAACGGTCACGATTCACCCATTCAGGATGAGCAGGGTTATGAGTCATCGTTTTGGCGAATAATTGATACCCCATCGGAGCAGATCCCATAGGCATTCCCGGGTGACCGGATTTTGCTTTTTCAATCGCATCGATCGCTAGTGTACGAATCGTTGTGATCGACAGATTGTCGATAGTGTTGTTGTCTGACAAAGGCATTTGATTTCCTCCTTAATAATGAAAAGATAAATCTGCAAATTGAGAGGCTGCATTGAAACATTTACTGTGAATTTAAATAAAACATTCACTTTGAAAAGATCATTTTGACTTTATCTATTGTAACATTTCATTGAGCCCTTTTCCATACCATTATTCCCATAGTTTACTGTTTAGAAAATAAAAAACAGGCGACATTCAGAAGAATTCTGATATCGCCACACTTTTTCAAAATGATCTTGTTCACTTTCAGCTCAGGCTTTAGGAGCCACTAAACATTTCGACCCTGCAATTGCCTCGTTAATCAGGAGAGCAACTTGTTCCGGTTGATCCTTTGCAAAAAAATGATCTCCTTGTACACAATGCATGTTCCAGCCACCGGAAGAATGTGATTTCCACTGCTCCATTTCATTTATTGCAACAGTATGGTCATCACTACCATACAAAGCCGTCAAATTGCACTCAATTTTTCGTTCTCTGTTTTGAAAAGTGTAGGTTTCAAGAATTTCGAAATCCGCGCGCAGAATGGGAACGAAGAAATCAAACATTTCCTTATTCTCAAAAACAATGCTCGAAGAAGCGCTATATTTTAAAACTTCCTGCTTAAACTCCTCATCGGGCAGATTATGAATTTTCTTTTCCCGTGCTCTATCAGGAGCTCTTCCTGCGGATACAAAAAGATGAACAGGCTCTTTAAACCCGTTATTTATTAACTCATGATATAATTCAAAAGAAATTAAGCTCCCCATGCTGTGTCCAAAAATGGCGTAGCTCTCATCTCGGCCGAGCTTATCTTGAATGTGGTTATACAGCTCAGATACCATCTCCTGCATTGAATGCTTCAAGGCTTGGCTGGATTTTGCTCCCCTTCCAGGCAGCTCTAGTGGGATAAGCTCGATGTTTGCATTTAAATATTTTTTCCACTGAAAATAGATAACTGCCGATCCGCCAGCAAACGGTAAGCAAAAAAGTTTAACTTTCAAGAAATATCCCCCGTTCTCTATTATTTGTAACAACCAACCTAATATGCAAAATTTTCTAATTACATACATTATTCTTTTATAAAATACAATATTAGTAAATGGTATACAACTCCTATTTTACATACAGCATCGCCCTGTTCCGAATATGGGCAGGTGTGGACAATAAAAAGAGGCGAACATCCTCGCCCACCTCTTTTGGTTTATCTTTTGCCTCGCCGCTTGGCCGCAAGCAGTCGGCCAAGCGCATCCTCCGGCGCGGCTTCGCCCGCGCCGGCTGGCCGCCCGGCCCCCTCCACAGGAGGGGGAGCCGGCGGCTGCTCCGCGGCCCGCTTCGCTTCGCGTGCGGGCCCAGGCGCCGCTCCCGTCCCGCCATCAGAGGCGGGACGGGGTGGCGGCGCCTTCGGCGCGGCGGCGGTGTCGCCTCCGCCGCCAGCGCCGTAAAAGGCGGCTGCGCGATCCTTGCGCGCAGCCAGCCGCGCCAGCCCGGCGTCCGGCTTCGCTGCGGACGCCGCGGGCTGGCCTGCCGTCGCCGCGGCAGCTCCGCTGCGGCGACGCCACAACATCAGCCGCTCCGCCATACGTCCCCAAGGCAGCGCCAATCTGCGCAGCGCGATATCAACGACCCAAAGGATTAGCGCAGCTGCCAGCAACAGCTTTTCCAGATCACGATATACTGGAAATGCTTTTGGAGTGAAGCCGAAAACCTCCTTCGTTTGATCCCATTCCAGTACACGACCACCCGTCATATCCGCAAGCGCGGTTAGCTTTTCCTTAGCATCATCAACCTGAATTCGATATTCCGGAGAATACGGAATCACAAAGCCCGTTCCCGTACCTAAGCCAGTCTCGGTCCCCGTATCCGTCTCCTGACTGGAACCATCATCGTTTGATGTTCCTTCCGACTTTTCCTTCAAATGAAGCAAAAACGATCCCGGCTGGCTTACTTCCATCACGCCCGTATAAGTTCCAGGAGATGTAGGCACTAGTGTTACTCGGCTTTCCTGTAAAGCCTCCGAGCTTACAATCCCTTCGAGATTTTCCGGCGGATTCTTTCCATTCGCCGTTACCTCAAACTGAACCTGATTGCCGATGACCGTAGTATTTACTTCATAAGGAGAAGCGGTAAACTGAGGAAACGTCCACTTGACCATCTCCGTAAATACATTCGGAAATTGAGACCAGCTTACCCATTCCTTTGACCACTTTCCCGTCAAATCACTGGTCCAGGCTACAGATCGACCTGATCCGTACTGCCATCTAGCTAATAACGGATCTGGCTCCGGGCTTGCCAGAATCGTCTGTGCCGTAGACTTCGCGGTAGTTGCTACATACCCGTTAATACTCGGCAGCCCTCCGCTGAGTATCTCTCCCCATTCTCCGGGTGTTACGAGAGACGGCACAAAAGGCTTGTTTACAATATAAGTTCTCGCGATCATTGCAGCCTCCCGGCTAAATATCGCAGGCAATGTCGTTGCATCCTTTACGAGATAATATCTCCCTTTTGCCTCGTCAGCGAGCCATTGCAGCAGATTAAAATCCGCATCATTCCCTACTGCAACAGTAGACATCGTAATTTTCGAATCCTTCATCGTACCGATCAAATCGTTGTAGCTGGAATTTACCGCTGACTGTCCATCTGTTAACAGAATAATATGTTTACGCTGCGCAGTAACTTCCAGCATCTTGTTAGTAGCGTCAGCAAGCGCGGGAAAGATGTCAGTTCCGCCTCCACTAGGAATACTGGAAATCTGCGATATGACTGAATCCTTGTCATCCAGCTTTTGTGGCTCTACAACCCACCACGGACTATCATCAAAAGCAACAACTCCGACGGTGTCCTTCGGTCTCAGCAGCTCAATCGTCCGAATTGCGGACTCTTTGGCAAGCGCTATTTTGTCGCCATCCATACTGCCAGAACGATCAATTACTAGAATCAACCCGAGAGAAGGAACCTCTCGCTTCCCTTCAAGCTCCATAGACACAGGCAGCAATTTCTCAATCGGCGTCTTGAAATAGCCGCCCATTCCGTAGCTGTCCTCACCACCTGCCATCATAAAACCGATCCCGTAGGAGCGGACAGCCTGCTCAATAAGATCCATCTGTTTGCCGCCTACCTGCTCACCGGATACATTGTTAAAAATAATACTGTCGTATCTGGCGTACTTCGCCATTTCGAGCGACAGCATTTCCGGATTAGTAACCTCATAGTCAACCAGACCAGAGCTCAGAGCATTTTCCAGATTGGCAGATGTTCCAGCTTTCCCTTCAACAATGAGCACCTTCGGGCTTCCGGTCACCCTGGTAAACGCATAATTAGCGTTGTTGCCGGACTGCTCATCACCATCCACAAACACCTCTGCACGATAACGATGCAGCCCTGTCTCACTGGCTAATCCCTGCAGTGCAAACCGATTGTCGCCTCTCTCAAGACTTACCGTTTTACGCCCAATTTCCCGGTTGTCCTCATACAATCGCAGCTCGCCTTCACCTGAAAAGGTGCTTCTAATGGATACTTCAAAAGAAAAAGATTCCGCGTGATACAGCTTCTCCGGCACTTTAAATGATTCAATCGCCACATCCTTGATCTCTGCTTTAGCTACAGGCAGTACATCGACGGCAATTCCTCGCTCCTTAAGCGACAGGGCCGCTTTTCGCAAATCTCCAACATTCTCTTCTCCGTCCGATACTAATACGATCCTGCGGTTTCCCTGTCCTCCAAACAAGCTTGCAGACAACTGGAGGCCTTGCTCCAATCTAGTAAATTCAGAATTGACCTCACCACCAAGACTGCCTTCAGAAATAGGTGATACGTCCAGATTTTTCCCGACCACTGCATCAAGCCCAGTCGACACTACACCGACCTTGTCCTGTTCCTTCTTTTCCTGTCCAGCCTCTACAATCCACTTTTCAGCATTTCCGAGCTTTGACATATTGCCCGACATACTTTCAGAACGGTCCAGCAAAAAGACAATTTCCTTATCCTTTACAATGCTGTAAGTATGAAATCCAGCCAGCAGCAGAATAAGCAGCGCAAATACTGTCGTCCGAATGCCAAGAACCCATTTTTTCCGTCCACCGTTAAGTCTGAAATCAGAACGGTAAGTGTACACAACCCATCCTGCTAGCGGAAGAAGCAGCAGAAGCAGCCAGGGATGATCAAATTGAACGCCCACGCTGATACACCCCCCATTCCACCAAAATCACAATTAATACCAGTAGTGCGATCCAATAAACAAAGGAATATGGAGTCCTGACAGCATTTTCTGCATTTGCTCCATTCCCTGAAATTTGAAGCGATTTTTCTCCATTAATGTTCGATTCCAGTCGATTAGCAGAAACCTCCAGATAATAACCTGAAAGCACGGCTTTCCCTATCCCTTTTAGTTCAAAACGCCACAATCCCGGAATTTCAGGAGCCTTCTGTTTAGAAGAAATTTGCTCTCCATTGTTTTCAGCAGCAACACTGGGAGCACCATTCTCGAGCGCATAACCATCTACCGGAGTCCAAGCACCTTCCACAGCCTCGGCATCCACAGGAATTTCAACCTGTGCACCAGCGTTCATTCGGCCCAACCCTGCTGCCTTGCCTGAATTCAACCACTCCACCGCATTGTTCACCAATATTGGAAATTCAGGACGAAGCGGCAAATCACCCGCAGTCAACTCAAACAAAAATGTCAGCCGAGCGTTGCCTTCCTCCATTCCGGCATACATCGCAGGAATTCCGCCAATGCTCATAATTGGACTGGCCCATGAAGGGATCTTTTCATCAATAAGTGAAGCAACCGGAGAATCTTTTATCGATAAGTAACGAGTCACTGGATGTGCGGAAGTTTTGATATCGCCATTCGTCAGTTGAATTTCTTTTCCATCGCCGCCCAGGCTCCAGAGCGGAGTTTTCTTTAGCAAGTCAGCCCATTCTCCCTGAGCAAAATAAGACGGAAGCTTGCCATCCACAACGATAATGTCCGGCTTTGTTTTTGGAACGATAGGAATATCGTCATTGTTTATGTCATCATCAGAAGCACTGGTATCCATGCGAGTAACCTCCGAGCCAGTGAGCTGCAGCGCTTTTTCTAAAAAAAGATTTCCAGATGAAATCAGCAAAATACTTGGCGCACCACCATGTTCCAAAAATGCAAACGCCATATTATCCGGGGCATAGTCGTCCTCCGTTTCAACCGCAAGACGGTATACTTCTGCTTGTGCCAGCCCCTCAAATGACACTGTAGCGCTTTGCCCGGAAGCAATGGTTATTCCTTTACTGGCAAGCAATTGACCATCTCCGTATAGATCCAGTGTCGTTTCCATTGTGATATTGCCATAGTTTCTTGCTACTGCAACACCGGTTACCGCTCCTTGTGAGCCGTCCGTCAGACCGCTTTTAACCCCAAATTGCTCAATAGCCAGGTTGCTGGCCTTTTCCTGGTAAGTTGAAACTACCTTTACCGGAACATTAAAATGAATATCATCCGAACGTTCGTTCCACTGCTCATCAGAAAAAATGGCGACACTCGCATCAGGATCATCCTTCGTAAGTGCAGCAGCCAATGAGAGACTCTCTCTATAGGCTGCTTGTCCAAATTGAACCTGCAGACCATCGATCGCCTTATTCCACAAATCTCGGTCACTCTCACGGGACAGTATTACTTCCGGCTGGCTACTGAGCTTTAGCAGTGTGATTTCACTTCCACGGCCAAGCGTGTCAACCATGGACCTCATTTGCTCTTTTACTTGATCCAGCCGATTGACTTGATGAGCTCCGGCTTCTGCGTTATCAGTCCAAACTGCGTCCATGCTCGCGGAGGTATCTACAACAATAACCGTATGTTTACTTCCACCCTGTACGAATATATACGGTCCCATTAACGCAAATACCAGAAGTGCCGCAACAAGCAATTGAAGCCATAGCAAGAGACGATTTTGGAGTTTCTGCCACGGGCGGTTAGCCTCTATATTACGCAGCACCCTATTCCATAGAAAATGACTGGGCACGACTGTATCCAAGTATTTTCGCTTAAAAAGATACAGCGCAACTATTACCGGAATGGATAGACCAAACCATAACCCTGCCCAGGACATAATCCCCATGACATTCCCTCCTTTCATGTTTGTCTAGCTTCTCTATTCAAGTTCCTATAGCACCTGCAGTACGCAACGTATCGAAAATCCCTCTATCAAGAGGCAGATTAGTTGGAGCCTGAACATAACGAATTCCCCGTTCACTGCAAAATGACGAGATTTCCAATATATATTGCCTTAAGACCTGCTTATAGGATTCCAAAATTTTACCGGTTAACGCTACCTCTTTACCAGTACCCAGCTCACTATCAATTAATCTCAAGTCTCCGCTAAATGCAGGATTCAGCTCCTCGGCAGATATCACGTGCACAAGTACAATATCCTGACCTGTCGCCTGAATCAAAGAGATAGCATCAGCTAATTCTCGGAATCCATCCTCCTGCCAAAAATCAGAAAATATCCATGTCATACCTGGGCGGCGTGGTATAGCTTCAGGTTTTCGTAGAGCTGTCGCGAGATTGCCTACATGCTTGTTCCCTTCCTGTTCAGCATCTCTACTCACGTCACCTTCAAAAAAGGAGAACAATCTTGATGCCGATGCCTTCCCGCGAATCGATGGCAAATACTTCTTTACCTCATCAGTACATAAATAGGCTTGCATACGATCATGACTTGCTAGTGCCATATATCCTACTGACGCTGCTAGTTGCTTTGCATACAGCAGCTTGTTTTGCTCGTCTTCGCCAAAATCCATCGAGGCTGAAACGTCAACATACAGGCTCACCGACAGCTCCTGTTCATCCCAATATTGACGGATAAATGGTCGCCCTGTCCGAGAATAGACACCCCAATCAAAACGCCTGATATCATCTCCCGGTGCATATTCTCGATAATCGGCAAATTCAAGAGAAGCGCCAAGACGACCGGAACGCCGTTTGCCCTGGGTCATCCCTCGCACTCTCCGGTTTGAAATAATAGACAGCCGTTCCAACTGCGGCAACAAAGACGGGGGAAGCAAATGAGTCATCATCTGTTACCCTCTAATGATGCAATAATATCTTCAATTAATCGATCCGTGGATATTCCCATTGCTTGACCTTCAAAGTTTAAAAACAACCGATGCCGCAGAGCCGGTACTGCTACTGCCATTAGATCTCCGGTTGATACATGCCATCGTCCTTTAGAGAGCGCACGTACTTTAGCGACCGTCACCATCGATTGAATACCGCGAGGCCCAGAACCAAAGCGAACGTATTTCTTAACCGATTCAGGCGCCCCCGCCTCTTCCGGATGAGTCATCATCAATAATCGGATTCCGTAGTCCAGCACTTCATCAGCCAGAAGCACTTCTTTGGATGCGGCGCGTAAATCTAGCAGCTCACTCGCTGACGCCTGCTTGCCCGCCGTTGCCGGATGTGCTGAAGTCGTTCGAATAACGATTTCTTTTAATTCCTCTGGAGTAGGATAATTTACATTTATTTTGAGCAAAAACCGGTCAAGCTGAGCCTCCGGCAGAGGATATGTTCCTTCATTCTCCAACGGATTCTGAGTGGCCAGCACAAAAAAAGGCTGTGGAAGAATATGCGTTTCCCCACCTACAGTGACCGTCTGCTCTTGCATGGCCTCAAGCATGGCACTTTGGGTTTTGGGTGTTGCGCGGTTAATTTCATCCGCGAGCACAATGCTGCTAAAGATAGGCCCTGGCTGGAACACTGCATCTGTCGCTCCCTGAGGTCCAAATCGAATGACATTCGTACCCGTAATGTCACTTGGCATCAAATCTGGCGTGAACTGAATACGTGAAAAAGATAAATCAAGCGTATCCGCTATCGTTCGCACTAGCATCGTTTTACCAAGACCTGGTATACCTTCAAGTAGAGCATGTCCTCCTGCGAAGACGCACCAAAGTATTTGCTCTACCACATCCTGCTGACCAACGATCACGCGTTCGATTCCCTCACGCACGGCTGTAATCGTATTTTGCAGTGATTCTACCCCTTCCTTTGCCTCCAACATACTCTGTCCCCTTTCTGCATGATGCTCAATTGGTTCATGATAAGCTTCTATAAGCTTCTAATTTTCATTCTCTGTTCAGCAACTAACGTCCCGGATCTATCTCTACAAAATAATTTTCCACCAAACTCTGCATGCTTTGCGGCAGCTCGCTTCGTTCCAAGGAACGCTTGGCTTCAGTCGCATAGTCGCTATAAACCTCTTCATACGGACGACTTACCCCATCCATGATCGGGGATTTTCCGCCTTTCTGCACATTTCCTCCTGTAGAAGGTCCTCCATCCTGCTGAACATTGCCGCTGCCCTTCAAATCACGGGGAGCAGTAATCAGCGTTCTTCCCCCGCTGCCAAGTCCTGCTCCTGCGGCTTTTCCGCTCCCTTGACCAGACCCTTGTCCTTTGCCTCCAGATGACCCATTTCCGTTCCCGCCTGATCCACTGCCTCCAGGTTGACCACTGCCTCCAGTGCCGCTAGTTCCATTACCTGAATTCGAGCCTGCTCCATCCAGGCCCTCCGATGAATCTGAAGAATCGCCTGAGCTGGCACTGCCGCTAGATGCTAATTGGTCGGCGGTCCCCCCCATGCTCCAAGAATTAGATACAGCAAGCCCTGATGCCGCCATGTTATCTGCCAGGCCCATCCCTTGCTTCGCCAGAGCCATAGCCAACGCTTCCGCTGCCTCAGACTGTTCTGATTGCGATTGACTAGCTTCAATATTTTTTTGAAGAGCTTCTTCCAGCTGCTTTAGAGCTTGCTCCACTTCTTCTTGATTGCCTTTTCCGATAGCTTCTGTGGCCTTCTTCAAAGCTTCAGCCAATTGCTGTGCATCCTTATCATCTTTCGGAGCTTTATCAGCCAATTGCTTCAATTGCTCAACCAGCTCCTGTTTTTGCTGAGAATTCATCTTTGACAGCTTATTTCGCAACGATTTCATTTCTTCTGATAAGGCTTCCGAATTTTTCTTTTGTAAACTCTCTGACAGCCCCTCAGTTAAGGAATTCTTCTTCCATTCATCCAGCCAGGATTGTCTGTTTTGTTCTTTAAGCTCCAGCTTATCCGACATTTCCTTAAGCTTTTTCATGGCCGTTTCAACATCGCTTAGCATTTTTTCCGGCTCTTTGCTCTCCGAGATCGAATTTCTTAAGTTCATCAATTCCTGGTTTAACGGTTCCCGTTGTATAGGGTCCAGCTTGTAAGTCTCCAATTCCTTGATTCGCTGCTCCGTTTCCTGCTTCTGTGTATTGGCCCATTCCTTTTCCTTATTTTGCTGAGCCAATATTTCGTCCATAGGACTAGGGAGGACTACAAGCAGAGCTAACAAAAGAATTCCTGTTGCAGCGGCAATCCACCACTTACGCCTACGGGGAGCTGGAAGCTTCCGCTTCATTTGAATTAGATACTCTTCACCATATCTGATCGCCTGATTGCGCTGCATCTGAGCTGGGAGAGATTCCGACTTGGCAAAAGACAGAGCGGTTGTCATGGCATCGAGCTGCTCCCCTTCAAGACTGCCTCTATCCATCGTTCTCGCAGCTTCGGTCGCTGTTATCTTGCGAAAATATCCCCACAAGCAGCCTGCTGCCAGAAATAACACAAAACTAGCTGACGCATAAACCCAAAGGCCATGTATCGGCCAGAAACGTCCTGCAAAAAACCATAGAATCGCTGCAACAATACCCGAGAGCACACCATACCAAAAGCCTTCTATTACCCTAAGCCACTGTAACCGTCGGATAACACTATGAATTTGGCGGGTTATAATTTTCATATTGTCCGAGATTTGCTCCAAGCCTCTCTCCCCCCTCTTCTATTTATTTTGATAGAAATTTGAGCATAATTGCTGCAAAAGTGCATGAATTTACTCTAAAGCTTACGTGTCCAAAAAAATTCCTGCAAAAATGCATCTTTATCCCACTCAATCTCCAATATGAAGCAAAATACAAAGAAATTGCTGCACTTTCGCAGGCATTTGCTCCAAATTCACCCATCTGGCTGAATATTACTGCATAATTGCATGCTTTCAGGCCATAAGGATCTTTGAGTTCTACGGATTATGAAATCCCTGAGATTCTTGAGACTCTTGAGACCCTTGAGTACCTTGAGACCCTTGAGTACCCTGAGAGTCTTCCTTCACTTCCGCCTTTTCCTCTCTTGGCCCCTGATCGATCGACTTTTTCTTTTTCCGGCTGACCGGACGAATATAGCGAATAGCGAGCCAAATAAACAATACGATTAATATGCTGTAAAAAATCAGAAACTCCAGCCACAGCTCTATCGGTGCAGAGACCGTCAAATTGCTGCCCTGAACCAAAAAGGCTGTATTTGAAAAGGAAGGTTCAAAAATGCTGATCAATGCACCTGCTGGGTTAAGTCCAAGAATAAAGCCGATCCATGAATACGGCGGCGGTTGTGAACCAGTTGCATACATATTCGACTGAGTAATGCCAAGCGATAGTATATACACAAGTCCTGTGACCAGAAAAATGACTAACCCTACTCCATACGTCATAATGACCGACAGCATCGTCCGCTTGAACAGAGTCGAGAAGAATACGCCGATCGAACCTAGCAGCAGCATAACGAATAAATAAAACAGAAACACAAGCACAAGCTGCTTCGGTGACACCCCGCCATACAGGAACACAATACTGTACACCGGAAGCGTGGCCAATATGATAAGAGTCATGAAGCTTAAGGAAGAAATCAGCTTACTAAGAATGATAGTAGATGAGCTCTGCTGAGTCGTAAGCAGCATGTTCAATGTCTGCTTTTCCCTCTCGCCACTAATTACACCTGCGGTCAGTGCAGGAGTCATAAAAGCAATCAATACAAGCTGAGCCATGCTAAGTGCATAAAAAATCATTCGGCTAACGCCAGCATCAACGCGTCCCATTTGACTTGAACCGCTGCTTGTCGCGACATAAATAATTCCCATAGCAAGAAGGCCCATTACGAGAATATAAGCAAGCATGGAGAATGCCGAACGAGGCGTTCTCATACGAAGTCTGAATTCTTTATCCAGCACGGGATTAATGAGCATTTTACGCCAATTCATCGTGAGAACCACCTTTCGTAATCTCCAGAAATACATCCTCCAGATTGCTCTGAACCTCATTGTAGGAGATGACTTGAAATCCTGATGCAATAATATTGCCTAGTAAAATAGATTGCTCAGCATCTCCGCCAGTAAACTGAACATGGATACCCATTGCGTCGCTAAATACTTGACTGACATGTGCCTCATCACGAATTCGGGCAGCCAATTCCTCAGCGCGATCGATTACGCGAATGTGCAGCACTCTTTTCACACGTAAACGGTTCTGAATATCGGATACTCTGCCTTGGGCAACCATCGCCCCATGCTCGATTACGCCGATCTCATCTACCATTTCCGCAAGCTCCGGCAAAATATGAGAGGAAATAATAATTGTCTTGCCCATAAGCTTAAGCTCCTTCAGGATTTCGCGCATTTCAATGCGAGCCCGTGGATCTAGTCCTGACGCTGGCTCATCCAGTATGAGAACATCCGGATCATGCACAAGACAGCGCGCAAGACACAGCCGCTGCTTCATCCCCCGTGAGAGACTGTCGACGTAAGAGTCCTTTTTATCACTCAGGTTGACCAGATCCAGCAGCTGAGGTATTAATTTTTCCCGCTCCGGACGAGCAATCCCATAACTGGCGCCATAAAAGTGCAAATATTCAGTCGTCTTAAACTGATCATATACTCCAAAAAAGTCCGGCATATATCCGATTTTTTTGCGTACTTCATGAGGATGCTCGGTCACATCAAACCCGCCTACCTTCGCTGTACCTGATGTTGGCAGCAACAACGTAGCAAGAATGGACATTGTCGTCGTTTTCCCAGCTCCGTTAGGACCGACAAATCCAAAAACCGTCCCCTTGTCGATAGACAAATTCACAGATTTTAACGCCTCGAAATTGCCGTATGTTTTTGTTAAGTTCTGAATTTCTATCATCGGCTCATCTTTCCTTTCAGGGAAATTTCGGGCATATCAAAGCTGGTCCATTCACTCGCCGTAATACGGATTAACAGCCTGGAACCATTCTGAATATAGTCGTCCACTTTCTCCGTAATGGCTACCTGCCCATTAACCCATGTCAGCGGTTCCCAGTTATTCATAGTATTATTCCAGATCATCGCTGTTGTCCGCTGTCCGTTATTCTGTTGTCTGATATTAAGCTCCGACAAGTTGGCGCTATGGCCTATGGCAGTTAAATTGTACTCAAAATCCATATCACCTTCGGACATGTTGATTCCTATAGAGCTATCTTGGCTCCACTCACTTGCAGTAATGTTGCTGATGCCTCCTCGAATGTAACCAAAAGGAACCTGTATTTCATTTTTGTCATTTACAAATTGAGGCTGTACCTGCTGTACCCACATATTTAGCTGCTCTGTTGGCACCTCTTTACCATTCACTTTATAATCGCTTATTACCGCTTGATCCCAAGCAATAATTACATTGTTAAACTCTGAATTACTACCTAAATAATTATTCATAAGCCCACGTTCCCGCTGGTGTGGATCATTTCGATTGTTACCAGTGTACGGAAAGGCAGTATCCCCGTAATTACCATATCGAACAGGAATTTTATTCGAAGGAATTGGACTTGATTGGTTTTTTTCAAGATTACCGATCATGTACAAATCGCCCCCAACAATCAGGGCAGTGTTGCTAAAATTACGGTCCGTATTGTTTGTTATCGTGCCTTGAGGCTGTCCCTTTTCATCATAAGTCATAACAATATCAAGCTTACCAAATTCTCTGTTCTCCGCTTGATCAACCCATACTTTAGCAATAGAACGATGAGTCATATCCAGCAACTTAACATCCGTTGCATCCTCTTGTTCTCTTACGAATTCCCTTGCAGAATTGCTCAAACTATTGCCCGTGATCAACCCGTCCTCACGTTTCAACGTCACGTGCGTTCCAGCTGCAAACTGCAATTCATACTTACCGCCTCGCGGTACAAACAATGAGGATGCTGTCGTTCGCTTGGCATACCCGTTGCCATCCAGTTCCATCACATTGATTGTGTGCGTGCGCACATTAGTTTTTCCGGTAGTTCCTGCAAAATAAATTCCGACACTAGCCACAATAGCAATCACTGGAATGCATACCCATGCCCATTCACGTTTATCTAACTTTTTCAGAATATAATATAGGGCAGGCGCGACTACCAGTGCATATGCAATAAATATCCAAAACAAGCGAGAAAATGGGGGGAAAGTTAATGAAGGAAAATAGTCCAGCAAATAATCCATGCCCGATCTGAAATTCACATAAGCATATTTATAGTTACCGCCTTGAAAAGCAGCGTTAGACAACAGTTTTTTGCTCAGAACAGAACTCCATACACCAGCATGGCCGCTCCAACTATCCAGTGGATCCTGAGACACGTCATATGCTGCATATAGAACTTCACCTTTTCCTACACTCCATGAAGCAAATAAGGGTTCATTTCCGTTAGAGAGTATAGTGGATGCTGTATCCTTGAGTGTGGCCGTCGAGATAGTCAAAGGATGATCAATAGACAACGCCTTGCCTCCAAGGCTGGCCAATTCAGGCAATGAGTTAACCTCGGTAGTTCCGGTAAATTCCACAGGTGACAGAGCTTCCAGCCCTTTTACGCTTTTTGTGTATCCAGCTCCACCAGCTAATACGAGCGTACCGCCTCTTTTCACCCAATCCGAAATAGCTGCCAACTGCCCCTCTGTAGAAGTATCCATAGAGTAATTGTTAACGACCAGCACATCCAGGGAGCTTAAGTATTGACCGTCATTGGGCAGTTGATCTCCCTTGAGCGAGGTTACTGTAACATTTCTTCCATTATCATTAAGCGCACGCAAAAAATTCATCGTGTCCGGATCAGAAGCCAGTACACCTATTACTGCACCTTGATTGAAAGTAGATTGCAAATAAGCTTTACCTGAAGAAAACGGTATATATTTACCCGATTCTGCCGAGCCACTATAAAAACGTATCGTAGTATTATCTTTGGTAAAATTGTTACCGATTACTCCGACCGTGATCTTCTTCGGCGTACCTGCCGGAAGGTCGACCTGCTTGATCTGGGACACGCTTCCCTGCATATACGGCAACTCTGCTCGAACAACAATTTCACCCGAAATGTCGGTATCGCTTTTTAAAGTAATCGTAATCGGAGTCCATTCATTCTCCTTATAATTTTCACCATAGCCTACTTCCGTTTCAATGCTGATCGCAGGCTCTGCAGCTGATACGTAAGCCGGAGCAGCTCCCCAAAGTACCGTAGCAATCATAGTGATCAGCACGAACATAGGTATGATCCTTTTCAATTGACCTACCAAGAAATTCTCCCCCTTCATTTCTGTTTCTTTCTTTTTATAACGGCAAACTTCCTCAGAAAGTTACTCTTTCTAGCGAAAACAGTCATAATCTAACAAAAAACCGCACAGTCCGAGCTTATCGTCTGTACGGTTCTATTTACGCATCTATTATTGCGACTTCTAATTGAATACTACCGTTTTGTTCTGATGAACAAGAATCCGGTCCTCAACATGCCATTTAACAGCTCTTGCGAGAACGACGCGCTCGATGGTACGACCGATCCGCTTCAATTCGTTTACGTTATCACGGTGACTGACACGCTGAACGTCCTGCTCGATAATTGGACCTCCATCGAGTTCTTCCGTTACGTAGTGAGCTGTAGCGCCAATAATTTTCACCCCGCGTTCATATGCTTGGGCATACGGCTTACCTCCTACAAACGCAGGAAGGAAAGAATGGTGAATGTTGATGATCCGGTTGCGATAAGGTGAAATAAGCGCCGGGGATACGATTTGCATGTATCTGGCCAGAACGATGAGGTCCACCTTGTCAGCAACGATTTCAAGCTGCTTCTGCTCAGCTTCTTTTTTCGTGTCCGGTGTAACAGGAATATGGTAATAAGGAATACCGAAGGATTCCACATATTCCTTCATATCGGCATGATTACTAATTACCATAGAGATCTCTGCGTCAAGATCGCCTGCCTGCCATTGCCAGAGCAGCTCAACAAGACAATGGTCCTCCTTCGATACAAAGATTGCCAGCTTTTTCTTTTGCTTCAACGGATAAAGCTTCCACTCCATTTGGAACTTGTCAGCAATAGCCGCAAAATCGGCTCTTACATTGGATAAACGATCATCCAGCTGATCAAGATCAAATTCAACGCGCATGAAAAACATGCCGCCCTCAGGGTCCATGGTATACTGGTCGAACTGAACAATGTTTGCTCCATGCTCATGCAAAAATTGTGAAACTGCTGCTACAAGTCCAGGTCCGTCAGGACAAGAAATGAGCATGCGCGCCCGATTCTCCTCATATGGTTTAACAGGCTGAGTGCTGTTCTTAATATGCGTATCCATTTCGTATGATGCCCCCCAATAATCTATAGTTCTATTTAGCAGAAGCTAACCAGGCAATCAGTCGATGATTGATTTGCTCTTCCGAAAGATTCGGAAACAAGCTGGCTTCGGTTACAAGATCAAAAAGACGTTCCAAAGGCTCGCGTGGATCAGCCTTTTTTGCTTTGGCATCATTCTTAAGCAGGCTCCAGATATCCAGAACAAATGCACGTGGATCAATCTCTTGTTTCTTAAAGAAAGAAGACAACTCTTCTACTTCCCTAATAAAGCCATTACCAAAGCGACCAGCTACATCTCCACGCAGAAGTGCAATTTCAACTTCATACATCGGACGTTGTGTTTTTGCATCTTTACCTACCCATGGTGTTTCAAGGATAAACGGTCGACCCGCAAGAGCCTCATGATGTACGACACGATTAATCGCATCAAAGCCAATCCAGCCCGAACCAATCGGTGTATGACGGTCCTTATGAGCTCCAATCGGATTTTTACTATCGTTAATATGAACCACCGCAATCCGGTTCAGCCCGACCAGATCATCAAACTTGCGAAGAACGCCGTCCAGATCATTTACAATGTCATATCCAGCATCGTGAATATGGCATGTATCCATACAAATCGTTAATCTCTCATTATGCTGTACTTTATCGATAATCGCTGCAATTTCCTCAAAGCTACGTCCTATCTCGGTACCTTTACCAGCCATCGTTTCAAGCGCAATGTTCACTTCAGTCTCGTTTGTACCGTTAAGCACCTCATTCAGCCCTTCAGCAATTCGCTCTACGCCGTAATCAGCATCCTTATCGGTGAAAGCACCCGGATGCAGCACGATATTCCGAACACCCAGCGCATGTGTACGACGGATTTCCTCCTGCAAAAAATCTACCGCAAGCTGATACGTACTGGATTTGTATGAGCCAAGGTTGATAATATACGGCGCATGTACAACAATCTCACCGATCTCGGCAGCCGCCATCGCCTCATTGCCTTCTTCAATAAACATCGTATCAATCGGTTTACGCCGTGTATTTTGCGGTGCACCGGTATATATCATGAACGAACTGGAGCCGTAAGAAACAGCCTCCTTCGTCGCACTTAACAGCCCTTTGTCCGAGAACGAGACATGAGAACCAATTTTAAGCATCTTGTATTTCCCCCTTTTGGACATTAAATCGCTAAACAAGCTTATTTTATCTTGAATATCGAAATAAATAAAGAAATACGGTATAATTCTTATCAAATTGAATGTTTTGTGACAAATTACGAGGTGATCTCTAATGTTATATTCTAGCTTGCTGTATTCAGCTTCCTTCCTGTTAGCTTCTGAGGGGCCAAGTCGATTCTTTATGAACAGCATCGTTTTTTGGGCTTTTGTTATGCTCGGTGCTATGGTGATCGGCGGTTACTTTATGTTCCGTAAATTTCTTAAAGTGCTGCCTAAAGCAGACGGCAAATCCAAGCTAGACTGGCAAAATCATTGGGTCGAAAGCAGCCGCCACCTGTGGACTGATGATTCCAAGGATTTTCTCACGATGCTCGTTCAGCCTGTTCCAAGTGCATTCCGCGACATTGCCAAACACTCCATCGCTGCCGAAATCGGTAGAATCGCTCTTGAAGAGAAGGCCCCCGCAGTTACAAGAGAGCACTGCATAAAAGGCTACATATCAGCAACACCTAAACGCGATAATAAATTTCTCGTTACTTTCCTGGAGAAAAACCAGATTGATTATCAGCCTTACCGGCATTTGATGGATAAATAACCGATGTAAAAGATGAAAAGCACGATGCAGAGTCTAGCTTTTCTGTTGATCTGGCCCCTTTGTCATCGGAGGTTAAGCAGCCTCTGACAAAGATGCTGTCCCATAAGTTATCTAAGATAGCTTTGAGGGACGCTATTTTTTAGCAGTGGAAGGGCAAGATATCAGGAAAAGCATGCAAAAACAACTATGACGCCCAGGCGTCACCACCTAGAATGAAAATAAGATACTCCAAATTTCCAAATTGCGC
>RCUF01000299.1_pt1 | contig 20141 bp, 17 predicted proteins | sample 2166311 | NCBI WGS metagenome assembly RCUF01 (sample SAMN09932608, study PRJNA488358) | compost metagenome | feature: garden; material: soil; isolation source: compost soil in 4-hydroxybenzonitrile-enriched culture | place: Germany: Experimental Botanical Garden Goettingen | collected 2016-01-27
TGCGACTTAAGCTTCGATTGATACTGAAAAATAAACAGACAAGATTGATTCTACTGCTCACTCTGTGCGTGTCGCTTGTAATTAGCATGATCGGCTTGCTATCGTATTCACGATACCGTGAAGGTTTGGATACCGAGCTGAACACACCCAATATAGAATTGCTGCAAATCAATCTGGATGTGACCAATCGGGCTTTTCGTGAGTCTGATAACAAGGCGCTGGACGCAGCATATCATCCAGACGTAGAGGCCTTTGTACGTGTCCAAACAGATGGGGAATCGCTGGAAGACAAGGCCTCCGTCATAGATCGGCTTCACAAATACTTGAAAACCCTTTCTTCGCACGAAGAAATTTACTCGGTTGAAGTTATTTCTTTGGACAATCATGCTCTCGTATCCAGCAATTATGGTTACAGGCCTGATTGGAAGCAGGCACCGGATACCACATGGGTTCCCTGGATTCAGGACATTCAAAAAAAGCCGTTGTTGATTAAGCGGCGATGGTACGGCACCGATCGTGAGCAGGGGGCGGTAGAACTGCTTTCACTGGCCAGGCCCATAGTAGAGAATGGTCAGGTCATGGGTGCGGTGCTAATCAATCTGGATTATGACCGTTTTTTCTCCAAACTCTATATTCATTTATCCAACTCGCAATACGTGTATGATCTGGAGGGCGAGTTGATCTATCCCAAGCTGAGATCGTCCTTACCCTTAAATGATATGGGCAGGATTTTAAAAGAACTGGATGTGAGTCCCTATGCTTATGTGGAGATAGAGGACATGGAATATATGGCGAACCAAACCTTTTCTGATGTAACGGGCTGGCGTCTAGTATCGCTCGTTCCGATGGACAAGCTGCTGAAAAATGTAAAACTGGCGCGCAATATGATGCTGTGGCTGGCCTTTATCTCCATACTGGCTGGGTGCTCAGCAGTTTACTATTATAATTATGCAGCTTTTCGCCCCATGAAAAAAATTAATAGCCTATTGAATTCGGGCAATAAGGGAACGCGCCAAGGAGGATTGTATGACCTGGAACCTGTGATTAGCAAACTGGTTGGAGAGTTTCACCGCAAATCATTGGTGGTAGAGCGAAGCCTGCCGGAGCTGCGTTCCAAATATATGGAAGATGTCATCCAGCGTAGAATGGGCATACAGGAAATGCGTATGAAATGGGAACAGTATTTTTCCGATTGGGACGGCCATTCTTTGTTTGTCATGATCGTGTCCATTGACCGGTATTCTGCGTGGGCCGCAAGCTTTCCAGAAGAAGATAAAATGCTGCTCAAGTATGCGCTGAACAATATTTTGCTAGAGATGCTCGAACCTCACTGGAAAGCAGTATGCTCGCCGGAGGAGGAAAGTGGTTTTATTGTGCTGTTACAGTTCAGCGAGAGTTCGAATGAAGTTGGTACAGAGACTGACCTCCAAGAGAGCATTTTGCTTCAAAAAAGCGTGGATAGGCTGATTCAGGTTGTCGGTGAGTATCTTCCTTTGACTATTTCTATAGGGATTGGTCATATGGTCACGGATATTCGAGAGGCACGGGCGTCTTTTATAAAAGGAAAAGAGGCCCTTAATTTGCGTTTGTATGAGGGGTATGGACGTTCATATACGAATATAGACAGCAGTATAAGTGTGAAAAAGGATAATACGGTGGATGAACAGTCAAAGGAGCAGATTCAGGATTCAACATTGCTGGACAATCGGCGTGTGGAAATGATTCGTGCCCTGGAGTCACAGGAACCTGGTGCAAGTGTAAAGCTAATCAGCCACTGGGTAGAAGAACTTCGACTCCACAGAACATCCCCAGCCCAGGTCTACTTGTTTGTTCATGAATTGCTGGAAGATTTGCTAAAATGGTGTGCCACTCAGAGTGTGACGCCGCCGGATCAGCTTGCTGATTACCACTGGAATCAGATTCTGACGCTAGACCTTCAAGACATGGAGGTATTGCTGGTCATTATGTTGACTGATATTGAAGAAAAATGGAATGGACGCATCCAGTCCAAAGATTTTGTGCGTGTACAAGAGATGATCGAGTATATGGAACATCATTTACATTTGAACATCGGGCTTCAGGAAATTGCGGATCATGTTCACATGAGCGTGTCCTCGGTGAGCAGCATGTTCAAGGAAGAAACGGGGACCACCGTTTACGATTATTTGACTGGATTACGCGTAAAAAAGGCATGCACATTACTATGTGAAACCCATTTGAAAATCGGTGAAATTGCAGAACAGGTCGGATACCGAAATGAGAACAGCTTTATCCGGGTATTCCGCAAGCACAAACAAGTGACCCCAGGGAAATTCAGACAAATCAGCAAATCTTCCAATGAATATGCAGATCGGTCAAAAGGTCGATACTTTGGCGAAATAGAAGATAAATACGAAGATTAAGCGATAGCTGTAGCCCTCCACGTTGCGGTACATTGACTTCATGTAAACGCAAACAACAAGACCGAAAACGTTGGAGGTGAAAACGGGCGCATGACGGGCCCAGTTCATTTTTGGAGAAGAGGAAACGTAATGAAGAAAAAGCCATGGCAAAAATATGTGCTGGTTGCGGCGGGAGTAGCTATGCTTTCTGCCTTGAGTATCAGTGAATATGTGGATCACCGCACCCTGCAGGATCACAGCCGTATATTTCCTACGAAGCCAATAACACTCGTCGTTCCTTACGCAGCCGGAGGCGGTACAGATATTACCGCGAGAGCGTTGGCGAAAGCCGCCGAAAAGCATCTCGGTCAGCCGATCATCGTCGTTAATCGAACGGGAGGAGGCGGTTCTGTCGGGCTAATGGAAGGGGCTGAGGCGCAGGCGGATGGTTATACCGTAACGTATCTGGTCGCTGAGCTGACTACGTTGCCTCATTTGGGACTGCTACCGCTCACCTATGAGCGATTTAAGCCGTTGCTTCAAACCAATATGGACCCTTCCGCCATTACGGTCCGGGCGGATGCACCATGGAAGACAGCGGAGGCATTTCTGGAGGATGCTGGGGCCCATCCCGGTAAGCTCAAAATGGGGAATGCAGGCACAGGGAGCATATGGCACCTTGCTGCCGCGATGCTGGAGCAGAAAAGCGGAGTTCGCTTTACCCATATCCCTTATGAGGGAGCAGGCCCAGCCGTCTCCGCTTTAATGAGCGGATTTGTGGATGCTGTACCCGTCAGTCCCGCAGAAGTGAAGAAATACGTGGACGAAGGGAAACTTCGCATACTGGCGATCCAGGCAGACACTATTTCGGAAGCGTTTCCAAAAGTGCCGACACTACAGCAATCCACTGGGCTGCGTGTACATTTTTTCGGCACTTGGAGAGGGCTGGCTGTACCCAAGGATACACCGGATGAAGTTGCTCAAACGCTGACGGATGCACTGATCAAGGGGACGAAAGACGGGGAATTCAGGGAGGAAATGCGTAAGCATGGGTTGGGATTGCGTGTACAGGATGCAGAGGCATTCGCGCGGCAACTGAAGGAGAGTCACGATACCTTCGCGAGACTGATTCCCGAGCTCGGCTTGAGCCGCAAGTAACACGGCCTTGTTTTTGCATTGGCAAAAACGAAAGGGTTGAACGAAGTTATGAAAATCAAACAAAACATTGATAAAATTCCAGGGGGCATTATGCTGGTGCCGCTGTTTATTGGCGCGCTTTTTCATACATTTACTCCATGGGCAGGCGACTATTTTGGATCTTTTACCAAGGGGCTGATGACAGGTACGGTACCCATCTTGGCAGTGTGGTTTTTTTGTATGGGTGCTTCTATAGATGTGCGAGCGACGGGTACTGTATTGCGTAAATCAGGAACGCTCGTATTGACTAAAATCGCGGTCGCGTGGGTAGTGGCGATCATTGCATCCAGATTGCTGCCTGTTGGTGGTATAGAAAGTGGGCTATTTGCAGGTTTGTCGGTGCTGGCGTTGATCTCGGCTATGGATATGACGAACGGCGGGTTATACGCCTCTATTATGCAGCAGTATGGCTCCAAGGAAGAGGCAGGAGCATTTGTACTGATGTCACTGGAATCGGGTCCGTTGGTGACCATGATTATTTTGGGTAGCACCGGGCTGGCCGTTTTTGAACCGCAGACCTTTGTGGGGGCGGTATTACCATTTTTGGTCGGATTTATGTTGGGCAATCTGGATCATGATTTCCGAAAATATTTTGGGAACGCAACGCAAGCTTTGATTCCATTTTTCGGTTTTGCACTTGGTTGTTCCATTGACCTGAGTGTCATTGTCCAGACAGGTATGCTTGGTATTTTATTAGGTATTTTTGTCATTATCGTTACAGGTATTCCACTGATTTTGGCGGACAAATATATCGGTGGTGGCAACGGAACAGCAGGAATTGCAGCCTCCAGTACAGCAGGTGCAGCAGTAGCCAATCCAGTCATTGTGGCCAACATCAAACCTGAGTTCCTGCCTGTAGCGCAATCTGCAACGGCCTTAGTTGCTGCTTCGGTCATTGTGACCTCGATTTTAGTACCTATTCTGACGGCATACTGGGCCAATTATATGAAGCGTAAGGGGAAATCCCAAGGAGCAGGGCCAGTAAAACCAGGTGTGAATGTGCCTAAATAAAGTTTGGATGATGATGGCTCGACTTAGGACCTTTCCATTACCCGGGAAATGCTTTTGTATTTATACCTTCAATCCTAACATTACAAAACTTGTCCTAAAACGCTTCTGCAAACATACATATGTAAGCAGAGGAGCGTGATGGGATTGGAAAACAAGGTGCGTCGCTACTACCAGTTAAAGCAAAAGCAAAAAGAAATTGAAGGTGAACTGACTGATTTGCGTAATGACATTACCGCACATTGTGCACAACAGGAAGTATCAGATTGGGAAATTGGCAACTACCGAGTCAAGATTATACAGCAGCACCGCAAGGAATATGATCATACAAAGCTGTATGATTCACTGCCTGATCCGCAGCTATGGCGCTTGTTTTCCAAGCCGGATACGTCGAAGATTGCCAGTTTGCTTAAGCTCAAGGTCATCGCAGAGGAGCAAATAAAAGATGCCGTTTCTCTTAAAACGGTGACGCTATTACAGGTGGATAAAAAATAAATAAAAAGAGCTGCCCCCGTTTTCGGAGCCAGCTCTTTTTATTGTCTGTTGTTACTAGTCTTCCACCTTCACGCTCTATGAGTTATTTATCAGACAAACTTTTTCCCACTCCTTTGAGAAAATGAATGCCAAATCCCATTGCCCGGTTTACATCTGGATCATTCATCGCCTTCATAAGATCGCGCAGACGAGTCTTTTTATTCTGCTTTAGATGTTTATCGGCTTCGTTCAGGCCATTAGTAACGCTGTTTGCCAGCTTTTTCATCAGCTCGGGGTCTACCTCAGACAGCATCCCTGCTGCTCCCATGAGATTATTGATGATGTTCGTCACAGGCTTACGCGTCGCTTGTCCTACAGCGATTTTGGCGATGCTTTCTTTAGCCTTTAGCATAGACTGAGCTGCTTCGAGAAGACCACTATCGTGCAGCTCACGTACGATTTCAAGTGTCTTCTGCAGTGCCGCCCCATTGTCCGCCAGATCAGCAGTAAGCTGATCTAGCGATTGTTTTTGCCGTTCTTCTTCTGTCAAAATGCGTTTTCTCACAATTGAAATAGGCTTAGCCACGGCTTGACCTCCTTATTTTTGATCCACTAAATCGACGTAACCGGGACGATTCCACTTACGGTCCACTTCAACCCCTTTTTGCGGATGACGCTTTTTGTAACGCGGATTGATACGTGGTAGTGGATTTTGACCGTCTACCTCCAAAATTTGCATCCGTACTTTGGCTTGTTTATAGGCCGGTGTACGGGTGACCACATCGAACGCTCCACCAGTTAACAGATTGACCGCACCATCATGGCTGGTAGAGTGCATCGGCACATAAATTTCAGTTCCCTGCACCCGGTCTGTAACCAGAACGCGTAGCTTGACCGCACCATAAGGGGATTCCAATCGAACCAGCGATCCATTATGGATTCCGCGCTCTTCAGCCAATTCAGGGGACACTTCTACAAATACTTTTGGAAGTTTCAGCTGAATGCCTGCCGATTTGGTCGTCATATTTCCTTCATGAAACTGTTCGAGCAGTCGACCATTATTTAAGGTCAGATCGAATTCAACGGGGTACTCTTTCGGTGGCACATATTCGAAAAGTCCCAAACGCGCTTTTTTATCCGGAAAGTTAAAGCCGTTGGTGTGCAGTAGCGGTGTATTGCTACCATCCGGCGATCCCCAGTGGAAGCTGTTCCAGCCTTCCAATACGTCATAATTACATTGGGAGAAAAATGGAGTGAGCGACGCCATTTCCTCAAAAATTTCACTTGGATGGCTGTAATCCCAATCAAATCCCATGTGCTTGGCAAATTGGCTGAAAATCCACCAATCCGGTTTACTGTCTCCCATAGGGCGGAGTGCTTCATATAAACGCTGGACACGACGTTCGGTGTTCGTAAAGGTTCCGTCTTTTTCGAGTGAAGGTACGGCTGGCAAAATGACATCGGCGAATTCAGCTGTTTTGCTCAGAAATACATCCTGAACGACAAGGAAATCCAAATTCGCCAGCATTTCTTGGGTATGGTTGGAGTCGGCATCCACCCATGCCATCTCTTCTCCAGCGATATACATCGCTTTGAGCTTACCTGTTTCAATGGCTTCCAGCATCTGAATGTTGTCTAGTCCGCGTTGACCTGGAATTTGTACGCCGTAGGCCGCTTCGAACTTGGCACGAACGACATCGTTCGTCACGGGCTGATAGCCCGGGAAAATATCCGGCATTGTACCCATATCGGCAGCACCCTGAACATTGTTATGTCCGCGAAGCGGATATGCGCCTGCACCCGGACGCATAAAGTTTCCAGTCACCAGCAGTAGGTTGGCAATTGCAATCGAAGTGTAAGAGCCTGCGATGTTTTGCGTCACACCCATGCCCCAGCAAATGGCAGTGCCGTCGGCTTCGTGAATCATAGTCGCTACCTGAATCAGTGTCTCTTTGGAAATACCAGTTTCCTGTTCGGCAAATTCCAGGGTGAAACGATCTAGCAACTTCAAATATTCAGGATAGAAGTTTACATGCTCTTCAATGAATTTTGCATCATGCCAGTTTTGCTCAATGATGTATTTGGCTACAGCGGATAACCATACATAATCCGTACCTTGCTTCGGACGAATGAACAGATCTGCGCGTTCTGCCATTTCATGCTTGCGCAGGTCGACCGAGATCAACTTTTGACCGTGCAGCTTATGCGCACGTTTGATACGAGTAGCCAGCACTGGATGTCCTTCTCCCGGCGCGCAACCGACCAGCATGACCAAACCTGCTTTGGCAATGTCTTTAATCGTACCGCTGTCCCCGCCGATGCCTCCGGTGTATTGCAGCCCCCATGAGGCAGGAGATTGGCAATACCGTGAGCAATTATCGACGTTATTCGTTTGGAAGACCTGACGAGCCAACTTTTGCATCAAATAGTTTTCTTCATTGGTAAATTTGGACGAAGAAATAAAGCCGAGTGCCTCACCGCCGTAAGTTTCTTGAATAGCTCCCATTTTGCTGGCCATCAGGCTCAAGGCTTCTTCCCAGGTAGCTTCCACAAATTCGTCACCTTGACGAATTAAAGGGGAGGTCAAACGCTGATCGCTGTTCACAAAATCCCAGCCAAATTTCCCTTTTACGCATGTTGAGATACCGTTAACAGGTCCCTCAGAGGTAGGTTGTACCTTCAAAATTTTGCGACCTTTGGTCCAAACCTCAAAGCTGCAACCTACACCGCAAAACGTACAGACGGTTTTCGTTTTTTTCGTACGGGTTTCACGCATTGCTGCTTCGACTTCGGAAATAGCAAAAATCCCACTATAGCCCGGCTCCACTTCCTTTATTAAATCTACCATCGGATTTAATAAATCCTTGTTCATACCACTCATGAAGCCTGCTTCTCCCAGCATGGATTTCTCCATCAAGGCATTGCATGGGCAGACGGTTACACACTGACCGCAGCTGACGCAGGAAGAATCGTTAATCGCAACCCTGTCATCCCATATGACCCGAGGGCGTTCCGCTTCCCAGTCGAGGGACAGCGTTTCATTGACCTGAAGGTTTTGGCATACCTCTACGCATTGGCCGCATGCAATACATTGATTGGGGTCATATCGATAGAAGGGATGAGACATATCTACTTCTGTCGGGTCAACTTTCGGTTGATACGGATATTTTTGATGTTCAATCTCCATAAGCTCTGCTGTATTATGCAAAGTACAATTACCGTTGTTGTTATCGCACACTGTGCAGTAGAGGAGATGATTTTCTAGCAATCGGTCCATAGCCTCGGTTTGAGCTGCTTTCGCGCGATCCGAGTGTAAATGAATATTCATTCCATCCGAAGCCAGTGTTGAGCAGGAACGCATAAGTTTTCCGTCCACTTCCACGATACATGTGTCACAGGTGCGGATCGGATCGACTTCGGGAACGTAACACAGCTGGGGATGGGCGATGTTGTTTTCGTTAATCACTTCAAGAATCGTTGCGCTGTTCTTCGTTTTCAGTTCCTGTCCGTTTAATGTAATTTTGATCGTACTATCAGTCACGGTTCAGGCTCCTTTCAGATTTTAAATTTAAAAATTAGGAATAAAAAAACTCCACCATAAACACAAGTGCTCGTGTTCCAGCACTTGTGTTTATGGTGGAGTAGTGACCAAGCTCTAGGTCCTGGAGGCCAATCCGCCATTTGAATATGTATTAATAACAAACAGTACGCACCGTCTGTATATCAATAACTTCTGAATAACTTAGATATGTCATTTTCTGCATGTCATCTCGTGTAACTATAACGTAAAATTTAAGATAGTTCAACGGTACATTATTAATATTTAAATTGATAATGATTATCGTTTGAGAAATCGAAAAATCATTGACAAACGTTCCAGGATTGCTAACAATAGGAATGTAATCTATTTCAGAGCAATCGTAAATGGAGTGTGCGTGGGAACCGCGTATATTTTATTTGTCGCAGCGCTTGTTAGTTTGATTTTTCTATATCACATGAAGTGGGATTCGTAAAATCCTGATGTAGATAAATTAACCGGCATTTAGCAGATTCTTCGATATTCATAAGCGAAGAAGTTGTTGTGATGCCGGTTTTTTGGTTCAGTATAAAATGAATGGAAATACCGTTCCAATTTAGAGTGTAAAGAGTTTTATTAATGAAGACGGATTGAGGTGAACAGGATGGCGAACCGGAGCGACGATCAATGGAATCGTCCGTTACGGGACTTAAGAATATCCGTCATAGACCGATGTAATTTTCGGTGCCGATATTGTATGCCGGAAGAAATATTTGGCCATGACTATCCGTTTTTGCCAAAAGAAAAAATATTGACCTTTGAGGAAATTACGCGCCTTTCCCGTATTTTTGTCTCGCTGGGCGTTACGAAGTTGCGTATTACTGGTGGTGAGCCGTTGCTGAGGAAAAATTTGTCCTTGCTTATTCATTCGTTAACTCAACTCGATGGCGTTGAAGATATTGCAATGACGACAAACGGCGTATTTTTGCCTAAATATGCTGTAGCACTGCGAGAGGCGGGACTGAAGAGAGTGACGGTTAGTCTGGATTCGCTCGATGACGATCGGTTCCGTCAAATGAACGGGGGCAGAAGCAGTGTAAAGGCGGTGCTGGATGGTATTGAGGCTGCGGCTCAAGCAGGGATGCAAGTGAAAATAAATATGGTCGTGCAAAAGGGCTTTAACGATCAGGATATTGTTCCCATGGCTTACTATTTCCAAAAGAAAAAGCATATTTTACGTTTTGTTGAGTTTATGGATGTAGGCAACACCAATGGCTGGAAATTGGATCAGGTCGTTTCCAAGCAGCAGATCATCGAAGCCATTCATGAGCATATGCCGTTAGAGCCTGTTCCACCCCAGTACAAAGGTGAGGTGGCGACGCGCTACAGGTATCAGGACAAAGACGGGGAAATCGGTATTATTTCGTCTGTTACGGACGCCTTCTGCTCCACATGTACACGAGCGAGAATTTCTGCTGAAGGCTCCTTGTACACGTGCCTGTTTGCCTCTCAAGGGTACAAGCTTCGCGCGATGCTGCGTTCCGAACAGTCCGATGACGAGATTAGAGCTTACATTGAGCGTGTTTGGAGAGAACGTACCGACCGCTATTCAGAGGAACGACTGAATCATACACAGCAACAAGCAACGTCTAAAATTGAAATGTCACACATCGGCGGGTGAGCCGAAGAGTCCGCCTGTCAGAAACAAGGGAGTGGAGCACATGGAAAAGCCAGCTGAGGTAAAACGTGAGATTCTACGTTATCGTGACGGTCAGATCAAGCGTTTTGAAGACACTGTGGTGACGGAGCATCCGGTGACCATCAAAATCAATCAGCAGGAATTTGCTACCATGGTTTGTACACCAGAGTATGTGGAGGATATGGCAGTAGGTTTTTTGGCCTCTGAAGGCGTCATCCAACGGTACGATGATATTGAAGATATTTGGGTTCAGGAAAAAGAAGGTTTTGTTCATATTAAAACCCGTCGAATGAATGAGTTTTATCAAAACTTTCATTCCAAACGGTACATTACCTCCTGCTGCGGAAAAAGTAGACAGGGCTTTTATTTTATGAATGATGCCAAAGTGGCAAAAAGAATGAATGACACCCATGTTACGCTGTCTTTTGACGATTGTTTCCGCTTGATGAATTTAATGCAAAGCTCGGCACTTACGTTCCAAGAGACCGGTGGTGTTCATAATGCAGCGTTGTGCGATAAAGACGGGATGATCCTGTCCAGAATAGATATCGGCCGACACAATGCGCTGGATAAAATCTATGGGCATTGCCTAAAACATGATATTGTATTACAAGACAAAATCATAGTATTCAGCGGACGCATTTCGTCTGAAATTTTGTTGAAGGTTGCGAAGATTGGCTGTGAAGTTGTGTTGTCCAAGTCAGCTCCCACAGAGCTTGCACTTGAGTTGGCTGAGGATCTGGGAATTACAACCGTCGGCTTTATACGCAGTCATTCTCTGAATGTATATACGCATACCGAGCGGATTGATGAACTGGTTGAATCTAAAATATAATATACAAATCCTCATTGTACACCGTCATAGTTAACCAGCATGGAATAAAACCTTTCGGGGTATTCATTCATGTTGGTTTTTCTTGGTACATATGTGGTGGACAGTCACTGTACTGAAAAGGAGGGGATGTTAAATGAACTATCATATTCAAGTATTTGCCGGACTTGCGGAACAGATGGGAGGGCCTATAATCACGGTGCCTACTGATCAAGAAACGATGAGCGTTGCCGCGTTAAAAGACTTGCTATCCGAGTGTTTCCCTGAAGCAGCAGCCCAGTTGCAGGGTTCTTTTGTTGCCAGAAATCAAGCCTACGCCGCTCCTGAGGACCTCATAAGTATCCATGATGAGATAGCGATTATTCCTCCGGTTTCAGGAGGGTGAATTCTATTAATAGAATAAATGAATTCGATAGAATAGGTGCAAGGGGGCAGATCATATGCAATACCGTATTCAGCTATTCGCAGGTATGGCGGAGCAACTTGGTGATGTGATCACGGTAGAACTTTCACAGGAAGCAGTGACCATTGCAGACATTCGAAAAAGGCTGAATGAGCTGTACCCGGAAGTGACTTCACAACTGCCAGGTTCTTTTTTTACCCATCATAAAAAGCTGGCTTCTCCAGATGAACTTGTGCTTCCATCAGATGCAATTGCTCTTCATCAGTCAGCACCCGGGATGGAGACGGTCGTTTCAAAATGTGGTTTATTTGCCATTACGTACGACCCGATTGATGCCGATGAAGTAACCTCAAAGGTGCTCGACCCTTCTCATGGCGCCTCGCTGACCTTCAATGGTACGACTCGGGAATTTACGCAAGGTCAGCGAACGGTGCTGCTAGAATATGAGGCGTATGTCCCGATGGCCATGAACACGATGAAGCAGATTGGTGACGAAATTGCAGAGCGTTGGCCTTCTACACGTACTGCAATTACACATCGGCTTGGTACGGTAAGAATTGGAGAGACGAGTGTGGTGATTGCTGTCTCTGCTGCACACCGTGATACTTGCTACGAAGCCAGCCGCCATGCCATTGAACGGTTAAAGCAAATCGTACCGATTTGGAAAAAGGAAGTGTGGGAGGACGGCTCAGAATGGAAGGGGCATCAGCTGGGTGGCTGGAACCCTCAAAATACTCCAAAGCTTTCGCATAAGGGCGAGGACATTTGAACTTTTAGCTTGTCTGATCAACTTGTAGCTATCAATGGATAAGTATGGGGGCGTAAATCAACGATGTCAGAAATGGACAAAATCCAGAAAATAGAAGTTGCTGCACAAGCACATGCGCATGCGTCTCATGCCCGTTATTCTAGACAGGAATTATTCTCGAAAATTGGACCGACAGGCCAGCAAAATATCCGTAGTAAGCACGTGCTGATGGTGGGGGCCGGCGCACTGGGCACTGCCAATGCTGACATGCTGGTGCGAGCGGGCATCGGACGGCTGACGTTGGTAGACCGTGATTATGTAGATTGGAGCAATTTGCAGCGCCAACAACTCTATGACGAAGCGGATGCCCGTGGTCAGATCCCCAAGGCAGTGGCCGCGCAGAAGCGATTGCAGCAAATCAATTCGGACGTGGACATTCGTGCGCTAGTCCGGGACGTCTCGCTGGAGGAAATCGACGATATCGCAGCAGGGGTGGATCTTATCGTAGATGCCACTGACAATTTCGATACACGTCTGCTTATGAACGATTATGCGGTCAAGCACCGAATTCCTTGGATTTATGGAGCGTGTGTAGGCAGCTACGGGACAACCTTTACCATCGTGCCAGGGCAGACACCGTGCTTGCATTGCCTACTCGGGACCGTACCACTTGGCGGTGCGACCTGTGATACGGTCGGTGTGATTAGCCCGGCTGTACAGATGGTGGCCGCTTATCAAAGCGCCGAAGCATTGAAGCTGCTCACCGGGGACGATTCGGCTTTGCAAAATAAGCTGATATCTTTCGACTTGTGGAACAATCAGCATCAGGCGATTCAAATCAGCGCCATGAAGAAAGCCGATTGCCCAACGTGTGGTGAGCACCCAGTGTATCCTTTTCTACAATCGGAGCATCAGGCTAAAACGGCTGTCTTGTGCGGACGAGATACGGTTCAAATCCGCCCTGCCCCGGGTACTGTACGTGATCTGAATGAAGCGGCACGTTTGTTATCCCGTCAGGGGGGCAAGGTGGAGCATAATCCATACCTGGTATCCGCTGTTATCGGAACGCATCGAATCGTTCTTTTTCAGGATGGACGTGTCTTAATTCATGGCACGAAGGACATCGCCGAGGCGAGATCGATTTATCACAAATATTTGGGTTGACCCAATAGATTCGACCCGTTATGAGATGTACAATGTTTCCTTATTTTCGCTATCACATTTCGTCATCTCATTTTGGAATTTATAGGATAGGGGAAAAACAAGTTGAAAAAGAAATTTGGGTACATATTCACGTTCGTTGGATTGTTGGCATGGGTTCTGGCGGGCTGCTCGTCTCCGGCTGCTGTACAATCGGCACAGTCCGCACCCAAGACAGAACTAGTCGTATCTGCCGCTGCAAGTCTTCAAGATAGTCTGAATACGCTCAAAGGCCAGTATGAGAAACAGCACCCAGATATCAAACTTACCTTTAACTACGCTTCATCCGGTACATTACAAAAACAAATTGAGCAAGGCGCACCCGCTGACGTATTTATTTCGGCAGGCATGAAGCAAATGAAGGCATTAACGGATGCTTCATTAGTGGAAAAGGATAACGTTCTACTTCAAAATAAACTGGTTGTGGTTGTTCCGCAAGATAAGGAGAAGAGCACAGATAACAAAAGCATTACGCTCAATGACCTGATGGGTCCTTCTTTCCTGAAAGTGGCTGTTGGGGAGCCTACTACCGTTCCCGCCGGACAGTATTCCAAAGAATCGTTAACGAAGGCTGGACTATGGGACAAGCTGGAACCTAAGATGGTATTCGCCAAGGACGTAAGACAGGTATTAAATTATGTTGAAACAGGCAACGCCGATGCAGGACTCGTCTATTTAACGGATGCCAAATCATCCGATAAAACGGTCATAGCACTGGAAGTGCCCGAGGAATTGCATGCACCCATCCTGTATCCTGAAGGCATTGTAAAAGCAACCAAACATAGCCAGGAAGCAGGCGAGTTTCTTGATTTTCTACGGACAGATGAAGCAATGAGTGTGTTCAGTAAAGATGGATTTTCAGCCCCTACAGAATTGACGGGAAAATAGAATTTACAGATAAAGGAGGGGGTCCCGTTGGATTGGTCAGCTTTTCTTCCTCCGGTTATCGTATCTGTTAAAGTCGCTGTCGTCGCCAGCATCATCGTCTTTTTATTAGCTACTGTGGTAGCGCGAATGATGGCGAACTGCACGCCGCGGAGGGGAACCAGCGTGATCGAGACCGTCCTACTTCTTCCGCTCGTTTTGCCTCCCACTGTTGTCGGCTTTATTTTGCTCATCTTGCTGGGAAGGAAAAGCTGGATTGGCACTGCCTTCGAAAACCTGTTCGAGCAGACGATTGTATTTACATGGGGAGCTGCAGTGGTGGCGGCCGTAGTTGTTGCTTTTCCACTGGCTTACCGTACGATTAAAGCAGGTTTTGAAGCTGTAGACCCGGAGCTAGAGCAGGCTGCACGTGCGCAAGGTGCCAACGAATGGCAAGTGTTTCGCCACATTACGATGCCCCTTGCCTATCGACCGCTCATTTCAGGATACATTCTCGGATTTGCCCGAGGGTTAGGGGAATTTGGCGCTACGCTGATGCTTGCAGGTAATATTCCTGAACAGACCCAAACCCTGCCTACAGCGATTTACACCGCGTCCGAGGTCGGAAATATGACACTCTCTTGGAGCTGGGTAGCTGTCATCATTTTATTCTCTTTTATCATGTTGATGCTTTCTAATCGACTGGTAAAGGATTAGTCCGTCTGGAGTAAGAACATGCGCAGTCTGACGATAGGGCAGCTGCGGCAACGTTATAGAGCAGCTTAGATCACCAAGAAACCCTGCGATTACTAAAACGCAGGGTTTCTTGTTCCTTTCGACAGCGATTACGGTGACCTCCCGGTCCTTGGTATCGCGCATTAGGTTGCACTAATGGCCGATGCCATAGAACAGATTTAGTGGAATTATGGTACAATTTACAAGAAAAACAAAGGGGGATGAGGAACATGAAGAAATTCGGGCAAATGTTTCTGGTAGGTTTAGCCATGGCTTTCGGGCTTGGTCTGGTGGCCGGAAATGTGCAACCTCCCGCCGCTTCCGCGGCCGGTACAGAATATTATGTGGCCACGAGCGGCAGCGACTCTAATGCCGGAACGAACGATGCGCCGTGGAAGACGTTGCAGCACGCGGCCGACGTGGCTCCTGCGGGCAGCACGGTTTACGTCCGAGGCGGCGTGTACAAGCAGAAATTAAAGATTACCCGCTCTGGCTCCGCTTCCCAGGGTCCCATTGTGTTCACCAACTATGGGACAGAGACCGCCATTATTGATGGCAGCGGACTTTCGGTTAGCGGGAACGAAGGGCTGATCGAACTGGCCGATGTCAATTACGTTACTGTTCAGGGGTTTGAAATTCGCAATTTTACCACTGCTTCCAAGAACGTGGTGCCTATAGGTATTTATGTCCACGGTTCGGGCGGCTTCATTAATCTGTCCAACAACAAAATCCATGACATCAAAAACACGGTCACCCCGACCGGCAAAGATCGGCTGGGCCGGGACGCTCACGGTATCGCTGTTTACGGCACGAAAGCTCCGGCTTCGATTCACGACCTTACGATCAGCGGCAATGAGCTGTACAATCTCGTGCTGGGCTCCAGTGAATCGCTCGTTTTAAACGGCAACGTGGATGGCTTTGTGGCGACCAACAACCTCATTCACGATGATGACAACATCGGGATTGATTTGATCGGCTTTGAGGGAACTGCGCCGAATACCGCTTACGATCAGGCGCGGAACGGGTTGGTGAAGGGCAATCGGGTGTATAATAATTCAGTTCAAAATAACCCATCTTACAAGAGCGATGACAACTCGGCAGGCGGCATTTATGTAGATGGAGGCAAGGACAGCATTATTGAGCAGAACTACAGCTACAACAACGATATCGGCGTCGAAATTGCTTCTGAGCACGCCGGTAAAGCAACCAGTAATATTACGGTCCGCAGCAACGTGATATATAACAACCGACTGACCGGCATTGCCATGGGCGGTTACAATGAGGAGCGTGGCTTCACGGTAAACTGCAAGATCGTGAACAATACGCTATACAAGAACGATACGTTTGACGACGGAAGCGGTCAGCTTTTGGTTCAATATGATACGCGAAACAACGTGATCAAAAACAATATTTTCGTGGCCAGCTCCACGGATATGCTGATCTCCAATGGATACACCAAAAATTCCGGCAATGTTGTGGATTATAATTTATATTTTGCTCCAGGCGGTAGCTCAGAGGCCAATTGGACTTGGAAAAATAAAGAGTATACGGGTTTCTCCGCGTACAAATCGGGGACCGGCAACGATACGCATTCTCTGTTTGCCGATCCTAAATTCGTGAATGCCGCGAACAGCGACTTCCATTTGCAGTCTTCGTCACCTGCGATCGATGCCGGGAACACGGACCGTGCCATCATTGGAACACTGGATATCGACGGGAAGCCAAGAGTACAGGGAGCCGCTGTGAACATCGGTGCCTACGAGTAAGTCCTATATTTTATGACAAACAGTGCATGGCGAAAGTATTTGGGGCCACTGTTTGTACGTTTTTACAATGTTCCTTGCAATTAAAACACCTTCAAAGTGAAACTCCATGTCGTAAGATATGGAGATAACCTTGAAGGTGTTTTTGCGTTGGCAACAAGATTAAGCTATCCTCGGAAAGTAAAAATGGAAGTCATACAAAATAGATTAGAAAGTTGTCCCTGTTCGATAGGCTCCGATTAACATAGCTGTTGCACACCTTTTAACCATACGGATTTGATCGACAAAGTATCCGAGATGTTGGTTGTCGGATCACCGTTTACTAGTATAAGGTCAGCAAGCGAACCTTCGGCAATACAGCCGCGATCGTTAAGCCCAAAGCAACGGGCCGGTTTCGCGGTAGCCGACTGAAGCGCTTCTATGGGAGTAAATCCGGCCTCAACCAGCAATTGCATTTCATGATGAACGCTTGCTCCATGAGCGAGGCCGCCAAGATTGGGAACAGGAACGGGGGCGACATCCGTCCCGACCAGAATATCCACACCGGCACGGTGAAGATCCATCACATTTTTAAAGCTATTCTCCAAATTGCCTTGCGAGAAAGTATGGAAGCTTGAGTTCAAAATATCGATCCATTCTGGACTTAATTTGGAATAAACACGTGGATCATTCGCCAATTCTGATGCCGGATTCCCCAGAATGGATGAGTTCAATACCAAGCACGGTATAACAAATGCGTCTGAATCCGCTATGGATTTCACCAACTCAGATGTGTATTCGGGCCTGTCGAGAAATAAGTGACCCAATCCGTCGACTCCCATATCGATGGCGGTTTGCGAAGAGTGAGCCGTCAAGACGTGAGCTATGACTATTTTATCGAGCTTATGGGCTTCTGCCACGGCTGTTTTTAAAATCTCGTCGCTTAAAATAGGCAGTCCAGGGGCACCCAAGACCGTCCCTTCTTCAATCATGATTTTAATATAGTCGGCGCCACTCTCCACTTGGGTATGCACATGTTTGATCGCTTCTTCCACTGTCGTCACTTGGGGCACTTTTTCGTGATCGTGAGCGTAGGCGGCTAGCATAGCTTCCCGGTCTTCCTTGGGTAACTTCTCCAATTCCTTTAATACGAACTCAGGAATTTCATCCTCATCCTGCAATAATTCATCCGGATGACCACCTGGAGCAGTGATCGCTGTGCCGGCGGAACGGACTTCGGCGACGTCATTCACGTTTTTCAACTGGATCTTGCGCCCTCTTTCTGTAAAACTGCCGTTCATTTCGAGTTCTGTCGTGACGCCGAATTTTAAAGCATCTCGTAACCCACCGATTGAAGTGTGGACATGCGCATCAATCAGGCCAGGCAATAATGTCGCATTTTCCCCATCGATGATCGTTGCATGCGTCGGAAGGTCTCCGCCTACCGAAATAATGGTTTCCCCCTGGATGACAACATTTCTGGGCTCAATAACTTTTTCTCCATCGAAAATACGTACATTCGTAATCGCTGTAACTTTTTCTACCGTAGAGCTTTGAGTTACATTCTTCATGTCGTTCCTCCTTAGTGTTCAGTTTTAAACACTTAGAATTCTAACTATTAGTTTCATAACTGTCAATAAACTGATTTTCATTTGACAAACAGTTTAGAGATTTATATAGTTTATTTACTGACAATTAGACTTCTAATAATTTGAGGAGGTATGATTATGGAAACCCAAAAGGATACGGTTTTTCTGGATTTGTTTCAGGTTATCGGTCTTAAGTTAAAGAAAAGAGCGGACGAGAGCATAAAAGAGTTGGGATTAAATGCTCAACAAGGAAAAATGATTAGATATATCTACGAGAATCAAGAAAATAATTTAATTCAGAAGGATCTGGCCGATCGGTTTCATCTGCGCGGAGCCAGCATTACAAGCATACTTCAAGGTCTTGAGCAAAAAGGATTCATCGAGCGCAAAATCCCGGCCAATAATGAGCGGCAAAAAAATATTTATGTTTTACCAAAAGCCATTGAATTGATTGAAGCTTTTAGCGACTCTTTTCAAAAGGTGGAGGACGAAATTGTTCAAGCCCTGACCGAAGAGGAGAAGCAAATCTTAGAGGAAATGTTAAACAAAATTAATGAACGTTTATAATTTTAGATAAAATCATGTTCCAAAAATCACTTTCGCTAGTCTCTGTTTTATAGGAGAGGAATCGGTTATGATGGATATAGTAATAGGGATTTTAGTAGATTTTAGGAGAGCGGTGCGATATGAGAAGGGAAACGGGTTTTAACGAAATTATTCGAAAAGTACGTAAAGAGCTGTTTGGGAAAGGCCCGGAGCGCATACATACAACCTTTGTAGATAATATGGCCATCACGATGCTGTATGGAAATTTAACCCCATCTGAAAAGTTTCTGGCACAAGAAGAATCAGGGAAAGAGATGGTGCATGCAGCTCGAACCAAAATGGTTCAAAAAATATATCCCACACACTTCAATAAAGAACTGGAGGATTACATGGGTTCGCGGCTGCTGCACCTCTTTTCAGATATTAAAGTGGAGGAAGATATAGCCATCTCTGTTTTTGTATTTGAAGATAATATTACCGCAAAATAAAAAGAAGGCGGAACCGATATAGCATCCATATTGTTGGAGAGTTCGGCTACACCCTCGATTTAATTAACGATGTCCTAATTGAAATGGAATGAATAGAGAGTTTTTTCTGTTTACACGTTTTTTCTTCTTCGATATTGATATTGGGACCATTGGTAGAGAACAAAACATCCTATGCAAAAACCAAGGATAGCCACCAAGGCCGCCACTAGGACCATGGCCGAAAATACATAAGCGACAATACTCCACTGGAGCATAAATCCTACCCAAGCGACCAGCAGAAAAAAGACGGCAAGAAGCTGATTAAACCTTTGCTGTTCTCGGTCCTCCTGCACATACGAGGAGGGGCTTTTCTTCAAGAAAAGCTTGGCTATCCGCATTACTGGATTGAAGTTAAAAAGGACGCCGAGCAACCCCGCGATAAGAGGAATTACTAGCACCCCATATCCCCCTGTAATCCAAGTAAAAACTACAGATAAAACAATTACCCATTGATTAGCCCTGACTAACGGGCGCGGAATGGATGGATTTTGGCTCAAATATATCATCCTTTTCATATCGGAATAAATTCAAAGATGGAAATATTATAGCCTAACATTTGGGGAATAGATACCAAAAAACCAAAGACTCTGCAAGCCCATCTGCTAAGGTTTTTTGTCTTGCTTAATTCCTAGCAATGCATAATCCAATTTGTTACAATTCTTATATACGCCTATTGGGG
>RCUF01000300.1_pt1 | contig 19984 bp, 20 predicted proteins | sample 2166311 | NCBI WGS metagenome assembly RCUF01 (sample SAMN09932608, study PRJNA488358) | compost metagenome | feature: garden; material: soil; isolation source: compost soil in 4-hydroxybenzonitrile-enriched culture | place: Germany: Experimental Botanical Garden Goettingen | collected 2016-01-27
CTGCCAAGGGTAGTTTTTTTGTTATTTGAAAAACTCATAAAGTATGTTATATTCAAACTTATTAAAAGGTATTTTAAAAGTCCGATAAATTTAAGGAGTTGATATCTCCAATGCTCCCCATTTCTAACAATGCCATACGTGTCAAACAAATTAATACGGAATTAGTGAAAAATACGCTGAAGGCGATGGAGTATGGGACAAAGGCGTCGATTGCGAATATGACCGGGCTGAGTGTGGCTACCTGCGGTAATATTTTGAATGAGCTGCTTCTAACGGGAGAAGTGATCGAGACGGAGCTTGATGAATCAAGCGGTGGGCGTCCGGCTATGCGATATAAGTTTAACGCGGATTTTTCCTATATTGTGTGTATGTATGTAAAAACAGATGGCGGGGTTCACTCGCTTGCGTACGCTATCGCTAATCTGATTGGTGAAGTCGTTGAAGAGAAAAGCAGGCTGATCGAGGATATCCATTATGATGTTATCGACAATCAAATCGATGGGCTCATTCAGCAGTACGGAAATATCAAAGCCATCGGAATCGGTATTCCAGGTGTTGTGCATGAGGGCATCATTGGCGTTTGTGATGTTGAAGCTTTTGTAGGGCTGCCTATTGGTCCGAGGCTCAAAGAAAAGTATGGTCTGGAAATCATCACGGAGAATGATATGCATTTTACGGTGTACGGTTTTTATAATATGCAAAATTTTGATGAGGACAAAACCTTTGCAATCGTGAATTTTCCGAGGGACAATTTTCCGGGATCTGGTGTCATTATCGACGGGCATATTTTGAAGGGGAATACGAAATTTGCGGGTGAGGTTTCTTTTCTGCCTTTGGAATTGACGCGGGACGAGCAAATGAAGCAGTTGAATAGTTCGGATGGATTTGTTCCTTTGGCGGTGAAGATGATTACTGCGATTATTGCCATAATTAATCCGGTGTCTATCGCTCTTACTGGTGATTTGGCCAAGCCTGAGCTATTGGATGATATTTATAACGGCTGTTTGAAGGATATACCGCAAGAGCACATGCCAGAACTGTTCGTAAAAAGCAACACTCATGACGAATATCTGAATGGACTCATTTCCCTTACGTTGGAGAGTTTAACGTACAATCTTCAGCTTGTGGAGAAAAGAATTTAAATGTAACGACATACCTGAACATAGAGGAGAACCCATATGACTAACATGACGGAAAAAGAAAAAATGCTGGCTGGCAAGGCGTACAAGGCTTTTGGCGAGGAGCTTATGCGTGAGCGTCAGCATGCGAAAGAGGTTGTTTTTGAATACAATGCGCTGCGCCCGACTGAAATGGAAAAGCGTAATACGTTATTACGGGGATTTCTAGGCAAGACGGGAAAAAATTTTTTTATAGAACCGCCTTTCCGTTGCGATTATGGCTACAATATTTTGTTGGGTGAAAATTTCTATTCGAATTATAATTTTACGGTGCTGGATTGTAACACGGTGACGATTGGCGATCATGTGCTGATTGGACCGAATGTGAGTATTTTTACGGCGGGTCACCCTGTACATCATGAGCTCAGAAAAGCGGACCATGAATTTGCCCTTCCTGTTACGATTGGAAATAGTGTATGGATTGGTGGAGGGTCGATTATTAACCCTGGAGTAACCATTGGTGATCATTCCATTATCGGCTCCGGCAGTGTAGTGACCAAAGACATTCCTGCGAATGTGATTGCTGTTGGTAATCCGTGTAAGGTATTGCGCGAAATTACGGATGAGGATAAGGAACGGTTTTTTGAAAAGTATTAGTATCATCGAAAAATAATCCACGAGTAAAAGAGAGCTGCCTTGGGGCGCAGAACAGAAATGTCTGCAGCCTGAGGCAGCTTTTGTTGTAAATCCATTTAATGTCTAATAAATGACCGATGGGACAAAGTTGATCAGCGTATGGGCGATGACTGGGGCAACCAAGTCGTTGTTGCGAGTGTACAGATATACAAAGAACATATGTAAGACCCATGTGATCAACAGGTGTATGTAATCGTACATGATAAAATCAAGGAGCCCCATTTTTGCCTGGAACATTTGAAAAGGAATATGCATGATGGCGAACAGAAACCCAACGAAGAGAATGCCGACATATTTGTTGCGAATCAGCGAGAAAATGCGGGTTTGGATAAAACCTCGGAACCCGATCTCTTCCACAAACGCGATGGTAATCAGAAAATAAAGAAACTTGTAGATCAGCTCAGGGGTGGAATGTTGAAAAGTTATATGGCCAAGAAAGAAATTCACTAATTGAGGCAGGATGAAAGGCAAGCTGCAAAGGATGCCTATTATAAGAGATTTCCCAAAGTCGGTTCCATTGAATTTCAGGCCAACTGTTCTTAGTGACTGCTTTCTGATGAGCAAATAGATGAAAATCGGAAGGAACTGAATGATCATGGTCAGTAAATCCAGAGTAATTCTAGCGAAAAAAGGATTAGTAAAAAGATTTGCAAAATCACTTATAAGCTGGGTTCTGAACATGATCACACCGAACATGAACAGGAAGATCATGCTGTATAGATAGTAGAGTATTGCCGCCCAACCATCACGTTTAGTTAGTACCTGCAAGGCTTCTTGATCGAATTGAATGCGGAATATTTTCTTCATATATGTATAAAACCTCCTTACCCTAACATGGGAAATCCCCAGTTGGTTGCAACCTGCTTCTAATGTAAGCAAATGGATCGTCATAAATATATGAAGAATATCGCAGTGTATTTTACAGATCAGTGGTTTACAATCCGTGGAAGACTCCCCTATGATGGAGGTATAACTTTCAACGAAGAAGGGGCAGGGGATAGGAGATGGAGAACAAGCAGAACGAGCAAATGAAGCAACTTAGCAAACCGGAAGCGATGATTTTTGATATGGATGGAACGTTGTTCAAAACGGAGACATTGCTTTTACCTGTGTATCACCGTGTATTTGATACGCTTCGCGAGGAAGGATTGTACAGCGGGGAGACTCCTCCAGAGGAGCTGATTTTGGGTTGTCTCGGTATGCTGTTAGAAGATATATGGAAGAAGGTTATTCCGAATCATTCCGAGGTCGTGCGTCAGCGGGCGAATGATTTGTTACTGGAATTTGAGTTAATTGGTCTGGAAGAGAATGTGACTGAGCTGTATCCGAATGTTCAGTCTACTTTGGAGGAGCTGAGCAAGCGTGGTGTGAGACTGTTTGTTGCAAGTAATGGTCTGGAGCACTACGTAAAGGAAGTGGCTAAGGCGCATCACATTTTTCCTCTGTTTGAAGGCTTGTACAGTGCAGGTGAGCATAAGACAGCATCAAAGGTAGATTTGGTGAAGCTGCTTCTGGATAATCATAACGTGAGCAGCGCATGGATGGTTGGGGATCGCTCCTCAGATGTTGAAGCTGGCATTAAGAACGGGCAGGCGGTGATCGGCTGCGCTTATGCGGGGTTTGGTCAAGGGACTGAGCTTCAGGGGGCAGATGTATTGATCACTAATTTTAATGAATTGCTGGAGCTTTACGAACAGGCATAGTGATAAATGTGGAAATTCCTGCAAAAGTGCATCTTTTTTCGATGGAAATGACCCTGTTACACGATATTGATGCAAAAGTGCATCTTTTCGGCCGATACATGCTCGATATGGAGCTAGAATCGCAAAATTGCTGCACTTTTGCAGGCTTTTGCTTCTGCCCATCAATGTGTCTTGAAAAAACTGCATTTTTGCATGAATTCTTATACTCGCTCGCGAGCAACAAAGCCGCTCCTCCTCAATGAAAGGAAGGGGCGGCTTTGCATTTTGCGGCTTATCATGTTCACAATACTTTGGATAAAAAATCTCTCGTCCGCTCCTGCTGCGGTTGATCGAATAGCTGCTGCGGTGCTCCTTCTTCAATGATGATGCCCTGCTCCATAAATAGGACACGATCGCCAATTTCGCGGGCAAAACCCATTTCATGCGTAACGACGACCATGGTCATCCCTTCTCGGGCCAACTCCTTCATGACAGCAAGCACCTCTCCGACCATCTCGGGGTCAAGCGCCGAGGTAGGCTCATCGAACAGCATAATAGCAGGGTCCATCGCGAGTGCTCTGGCAATAGCGACGCGCTGCGCCTGTCCGCCGGACAGTGCGGTCGGGGATTGCTCTGCTTTGTCCGTTAATCCGACCTTCTGGAGCAAGTCCAACGCTTTGGCCTGGGATGATTCTTTGGAGCGTTTGCGCACCTGCTCCTGAGCAAGCATTATATTTTCCAGTACATTCATATGAGGGAATAAATTAAACTGCTGAAACACCATGCCGATATTTGCCCGAACAGAGGAAATGTTAACGGATGAATCCATAAGCGACTGTCCATCGATGATTACTTCTCCATACTGTGGCTTCTCAAGTCCGTTCAAACAGCGCAGCAGTGTTGATTTACCTGAACCGGAGGGACCGATGATAACGACAACCTCGCTTTTATTAATCGCGACATTTATTGAATTAAGGACCTGATGCTCTCCGTAAGACATCGTCAAATCCATCACTTCTATGATCGGCTTCATCTTACAGCTTCCTTTCTATGCAGGATAGCAGCTTGTTGAGCGAATAGGTCAATATAAGGTAAATGAATGCGGCTGCCAAATATGGTTCCCAGACCCTGATATATTGTCCACGCATCGCATTGCTCCAGTACATAATTTCCGGTGCTGCAATGAGCGCTACGAGTGAGGAGTCTTTAATGAGGACTATAAATTCATTGCCGAATGCGGGGATCGTTCTTTTGATCGCCTGTGGCAATATAACAAAACGCATCGTTTGCCGACGTGTCATACCAAGTGAATACGAGGCTTCTGTCTGCCCTATATCAATAGACTGGATGCCTGAGCGATAGATTTCTGCGGTGTAGGCAGCCGAATTAAGTGCAAGCGCAGTAACTGCTGCAACAATGGGATTGGTCTGTCCCATAAATAAAGGTACAACACCAAAATGAACAATTAATATTTGCACATAAAGTGGAGTGCCCCGAAAAAAGTGAATATAGCCATTCATAGGCCAATTTAAATACCATTTGGTCGACATTTTGCCAATCGCTACACCTAATCCGAGAATGGAACCGATCAGAATGGCTAATATTGAAATGCCGATAGTAAGCAAGGAACCTTTTAATAGCAGAGGACCGTAGTCCCAAATGATGTCGAACCGAAAATCCATATGACCCACTCCTTTAAAGCTTTAAAAAAAGAGGCATGCGCAAAAGTAAACAATTTCGCATACCTCAACGTGATTTTGGATTTATTTTGCATTCAGTACGTTATCAATGTTCGGTTCTTCTCCAAACCATTTTTTATACACTTCTGTATAGGTTCCATTCTCAAGCACTTTTTTGATAGCCGGGTCCAGCTTCGCCTTCAGCTCGCTCCCTTTAGGAAAGAGTATGCCGTAATACTCCGCTGAGAACTGCTCTGGATCAAGAATACCCTTGAATTTCTTATCCGGGTTGTTTTTCATATACTCGCGCACGATGGCTATGTCGGCTACCACTGCATCAACACCGCCGCTGTCCAATTCGAGCAAAGCTATTGCATTGCTGTCAAACCGTTTTAAGAGTGGACTGTCGTTACCCATAATTCCTGCCATAAGCGAATCTGCTGTGGTAGATAACTGCACCGCTACTTTCTTATCCTTCAAATCCAGCGCCCCCGCAATCGGGCTGTCTTCTTTAACCAAAATCATGTTAGTAGATTCAAAGTAAGGAATGGAGTAATCATACGATTGCTTGCGCTCATCTGTAATCGAGATACTTGATACGCCTGCCGCATAGGTTTCTCCGCTCTTGACCTCTGTGAGCATAGGGTCCCAGCCTGTGTTCACGATCTCATATTTGAGACCCGCTTCTTTCATTACTGCTTCCAGAAAGTCGACGTCAAAACCAGTGATCTTGTCTTTGTCCATGTACTCCATGGGTGCATATGCCGCATCTGTGGCGATTTTGTAGGTGGTCTCCTTGCTGCCGGAGCTACACCCTGCCATAACCGTAATTAAGCATACAGCGAGTAAAGTTAACATTCTTTTCCCCATAATCCACTCTCCTAATCGTAATAAATCTTCGATTTCTCCAACTATATACGTCGAAACTAAAATATATAACATGATTCTAGCAGAAAATAGAGAAGGTGACTATATTAATGTTATATATTATTACATCATATGTAATTATAAATTTCACATATATGTCATAAGGTGCATAAGTTATGGAGTTGAACAACTAAATCCATACACAAAAGCCGCTCCTCCTCACTGTGAGGAAGGGGCGGCTGTGCGTTTATGCAACCATAGAGCATATTCTAAAGGCCTGATAATAGCCCGTCTGTAAGCTTCACTGTCACCGGACTGGATGAACACTTCGCGGGCTGGTTTAGGATTAACCTCCAACACATACACATGACCGTTCTTATCAATAGCTAGATCCAGGGCCAGCTCACACAAAGCACCTATCGTTTTTTCAAGATAAGCTGCTATTTCCAAGCTTAGGCGCTCAGCAGTTCGGCGTACTTCCTGCCGCCTTTCCTCTCCGGTTATACCTTGGGCCAGCAGACTGTTCATCATGACCGCGTGACCTCCGCCGTGAAGGTTTGAGGTTACACTGCGAGGTGCTCCGATTCTACCGGCACACCCGGTAACATCCCATTCACCTTGCCCGTTCTTCTGCACCAGCATTCTGTAGTCATGAACTCTGCCGTTAGGAAGTTTAATCTGAATTCCCTGTTGTGCCAGGAAACGGCCGCTTCCTCTCCAGTTCAGCAGAAAAGCGCTAAGTCGCGCTTTGTGAAGCTTTTGGGCTGGAATAATTCTCCGGTTCTTTTTACGTCCCTGAATAAGGTACATGTCATTACTCAGTTTCTCAACACGAGCAATTCCGCGGCCTCCAGTTCCGTTGATCGGTTTCACATAGATGGAGGGATAATCGTTAAGTAAGTTGAAAACGTCTGCAGTACTACGGAACATTAAGGTTCTGGGTAAATGAGAACGGAATCGCGATTTCTTCAACAAAATCTGATAAATCGTCCATTTGTCTCGCAGGGGACGATTTAAGTAATTTAAGTGAGCATAGCGGGAGCGGAACCTGCGAAGCTGCTCAAAACGTTTGCTGCGTTGAATCCGACAGCGGTCGAAGATTAAATTCGGAAAGCTTCGCCATTTGCGTGACCAGGTTCTTTTTTTAGGGTCATATACGAGAGCGTGAATCATTTTTTTGCTGTCATATACATCCATAGGGGTGAAGACAAAGATGTCCAGACCAAGCCTCTGCCCCTCGATAATCATTTTCTGATAGATATGACGTTCTTCCAGCTGTTTCTTGTTGTTCATATATAAAGTTAAAATGCCCAGAACGGGTTGTGACACGGAGAAATCACCTTCTTTGAAGTAAGTTGGCCGCAGAATTTGAGGAACTGGGCTTATCGTCCAGCAGAAGCTCTGTTCTGCCGCCTCGAACCATGATCAGTCGTTTTGCAGAAAGACCGGCGTGAAAACACATTTTCAGGCAGGGTATGTTGTCAAGAGCAACCTGACAGGTCAGCTGTCCCAGAAAGTCCAGCTGCCTTGCCAGAAGTTTTGAGCCAATGCCTCGTCCGCGGTAAAGTGGATGGATCAGGACAAGACTAATTTTTTTACCATATGCCGTAACGATTGAGAATCCCGCAAGCCTGGTACCATCTTCGGTTTGAATGTTGGCGAGAAGAACCGAGCTTCCGTCCTCTATGAGCTCATCGTACGACAGCTTCATCAGCGTCCGGTATACTTCGGAGGATATGCGTCTGCGCCCGTATTTTCGAACAAATGACAGAATATCTCCATGCTGCTGGTCCCAAGCTCTTTGGTTGCAGGGGGTCCAAGTTATAATGTTCATGCCCGGTTCTATTCCCTCCTTACTTGCTTATTCCTTGGTTTGACGGGATAAATACTGACTGAATTGAAAAATGCGTTCCAGCGATCTTTTGCGTATATGTGGCTCATCAAATTTCATTGGCTTGGCATTGGCTTCAAAGAACCACATATCTCCTTCCGTATCGACTCCTAAATCCATAGACATTTCACCTAAAATATATCCCGACCCTTTCTCAATTTGTCTAGCAATGAGCAGGGCGTTGGATTTAAGCCGATTAATGAGGATGGAGGTCATTTCTGAACCGAAGGCAGGGATCAGCATCTTCTCCGGGTCTTCTACGCTGCCTCCTTGAGGAACATGAGTCGTAATTCTTTTGGGCCCGGCTAATCGTGCTCCAACACCTGTCACCGTCCAGACGCCTTTACCTGATTTCTGCACCAGCACTCGAAGATCAAAGTGACGGTCATGGTATTTGGAGAGTTCAATACCTTCTTGCATAATGTAGGGGACTCCGGCTGTCTCCATCTTTATGCGTTTCCAGATCAGAGGGAGCTTGCTGGTTTTATAGATGACATTTTTTTTTCGTCTTCCCTGAATCGTTAATTGATAAATTTCCGGATCGTTTGATTCAAGCTGAAGCAGCATGATTCCTTTGCCAGCCTTGCCGCTCTCGGGCTTCAGGTACAATCGCCTATATTGAGTCAACATTGCATGTAACGTAGCGGAGGATCGCATTCTTTTTGTATCCGGCACAAGTGGTCTGGTGGAACGATTCTTCTTAAGCCAGTCAAACAGTCTCCATTTATTAAAAAAATACGGATTGAATATATGGATGCTGCTATGCTTGATGCACTCGTTAATCTTTTTTCTTACAGCGACTTTGATCTCATCCTCACGGAGTGGAATTCGGTTGTAAATGACATGGGGGAGAGGAAACCACTGCCTCTTCCACTCTTTATCCTCTTGACTGTAAAAGTACCCCTTGACCCTGTTACCTGTTAATTTCAAATCCCTCGTAGTGACAACATAGACGGGGAAATCCATTTCCCTCCCCATCTTCACGATATCCCGGAAGTTGGCGCGATTGCCTCGAAACAGCGTTCGTTCGTCAGCTACAGTGAGAACAGCGACAACAGGCTTCTGATCACCAGTGAGCTGGCTCATTAGCCTTCCCTCCTCCGGAATTTACTGAGATATAGACAATGCTCCAAAATATGTTCAACGGATGCTTTTCCTTCGGCCCGCAAGGAGGGATGTTTGAAGATCGAACGTCCGGGTTTGGCATTAGCTTCGAACATCCATATTCTCTCATCCTTGTCGATTCCGATATCAAATCCGATTTCTCCAATCAAATGCTGATGATTTGCTTCGATTCCTTCTGCAAGTGTGATAGCTACGGCTTTTGCATTTTTTAGAACCTCATCTGCTCTGGAACCGAATGTCCGGCCTAAAGCCTGATCTGGTGTGAGGAGGGAGCCACCGTTTTTAAGATGAGTAGTAACGCTTCCTCTTCCTGCCTTTTTGGCTCCAATTCCTACGACCACCCATTGGTTGCGTCCGTTTTTGTGCATATGAAATCTGAAATCAATTGGACATCCATCGATTTCAATCAGGCGAATCCCTTGCTGAGCTACATAACCACGCAGAGATCGACCGTGTCTGGCCTGCAGGGTGCGCATAAGACTTCCGAATGAGCTGAAACGCAGCAAAGCGTTACGTCCATTTTTACGATATCTGGCGTAGTAACCGCTTTTCCCGACATGCGATAACCGATATATTCCGTTGCCGAGACTGCCGCTGTTCGGTTTGTAGTAAATGAGATTATGACGGTCCAGTAAATCTTTGATCTGCTCTGGTGTAGGGCTCATGATGGACTCAGGAACAAAACGATTGACCTGAGGGTCCCTTTCCAATAGTCGGTAAATATCTGATTTATTAAAGAAGCTCCAATTGAAGAAAGGTATTTTTTTACGGATAAATCGCTCTCTGAGTTGGTTGATGGATGAGGTGGTCTCTGCTCGCCGGCTCGGTAGGCGATTGTATACGACATCTGGAAGAGGAACTTTTTTTCTTATGAATTTCCCTGACTCATTTAAAAAGTATCCGTTCACGGTTTCGCTCTCCCACTGAATGTCTCGCGGTGTGAATGCAAAAATATAGGATTGTTTGCTCCCGTATCTCAGCAGCTGCTTAATGAATCCGGTTCTGGAACCGAATGGATTGCTCGTCGATGAGGTTGGACCGTCGGATAATACCCCGATGAGCGGACCGATTTGCACTTCGCCTTCCTGTAAGCTGCGTAAATAAACTCCACCTGCCTTCGGGATTTTGATTCCTTTGCGAATACCGGAGGCGAGGTATAGATGTTTTCCCGCTTTGTTGATGGGTTTGACGGTAGCGGGGACACGTTCTCCGCCAAATCTGAGATGAACCGACTTTTTCCCCGACAGCTTCAAGTTTTTCATTAAAGTATCGGACACGTAGACAACCTTTTGGGGCTGCTGCGTGAAATGGACGTTGCAAAAAGTCAAACTCATGAATTTATCCTCCTAAATACTTGGTTCAGGGTTTACTCAGCAGCAAATATCGTGCATATCCGATCGGATTCTCGATAGACTTTCTGGCACTTTTATAATCTCCGATTCTAAAGAAGGAGGAGCGCCCAGGCTTGGAATTGACCTCCAGAATCCATACCTTACCCTGACGGTCGACCCCGAAATCGATACCCAACTCTGCGAGACGGCCAAAGTGAGATTCCAGATACAATGGGATGTCTCTGGAGAGATGATCAATGACGGTGATGGCGTTTCTACCCCCGTTTTCTCCGAACTCCCGACAAAGAAAAGGCAATGCTTTATGCGCACTACCTCCGCCATGAAGGTTGGAGGTAAGCGAATGCTTCTGGCCAACTCGTGCTGCCCGGCCAGTTATTTCCCAGATCCCCTTGCTGTTTTTTTGCATGAGCACTCTGATATCAAAGGGTTCACCCTGTGTACTGTTCAGGTTCAAGTAAGTCTGAAGCAGAAACGGACGATTTCCTATAAATTTATGAATCCATTCGAATCCTTCTTGTACAGAAGGAAATTTGCGTTTAAATATGTTGTTGCTGTTATCTCTTCCAATCAGCCGCAATCCCTCTTGAGGAGAAGACACTTTAATATGCATCGTTCTTTTCCCGTGAGTTCCATTTTGGGGTTTCATGAAAACCTGACCGTCATGAGCACGCAGCCACTCGGAGAGCTGGTCAACTCCGGTATATTTGTGTGTTTCAGGCAAGTAGAGAGTTAAATCCGGATATTTCTTAAGCACCTGGTATACAGACCATTTGCCTGTAAGTCCGCGAGCTAAATAAATAAAGGGTTGCTTCTCGTATAGCAGGGAAAGGGCGTTCTGTTTGCGCTGTTGATCCTTGCGAACATGTGAAAAACAACGGTCATATAAAATGTCGGGCAAGGGGGACGACCTTCGATTCCAATTCCCTTTCTCATAGCAGTAGCCCTGAACAGTTGAACGATCCTGTGTAATCGATGATGGGCAGAAAACATAGATATGCATTCCTTGCTTGTTGCCAATCAGACATAGCTTGCGGCAATAATTGTTTTCAGAGAAGGGGAAGGGACCTTTGCTCTCGGATACTAAAATGCCAATGACGCCTTTATGTGGTCTCAACATCACCGTTCTCCCTTCTAGAAGCCGGACAAATAGCGGGCATAATCAATTACTTGTTTGACAGATGGGCGTATCTTGCCCCCGCCAATGGGGGTATTGTCATTTTTTGATGGCTTGGAATTGACCTCCAGCAGCCATATGCGACCATTAGTATCGACAGCCAGATCGATACCAAGCTCTCCAAAATGGGAGGGCAGCTGCTTATCTACACCTTGGGCAATATCCAGAGCAGCTGTCTTGAGCCTAGTGCCGATTTTCGCTTTGATGCCTGCAGGAAGAGTGCTTTTGAAGGCTGCTTCTTTCACAGTACTGAGCGAGCCGCCGCGGGCTAAATTAGATACAAAATGCTGGCTGCCGGCAGTTCGGGCAACGATAGACGTAACGCTCCACTTGCCGTTCAAGTTTTTCTGAACAAGAGCTCTGAAATCAACAGGCCTTCGATCAATCTCAATGAGACTAAGGCCTTGCTGAATTTGATAACGCGTAAACTTCATTTTCCCGGATATGGAAGAGAACAACTTGGCGAGACTTGGATAGGTCTGTCTTTTTGTTCCTCCAACTTGCGTAGCGAGTGTCAGGTAAGCACCGCCCTCAAGTCTTGATACCCGAATAATCCCTTTTCCGAGACTTCCTCTGATCGGCTTCAGGAACACGATCGGATACTTGGCGCACATTGTTTTTAATACAGTAAAATTACGCAGCAAATGAGATTCAGGCAAATATCTGGATACTGTTATATCACGACCTAATGCATCAAAAACCTCTGTTTTATCCAGAAACTTTTCATTGAAAAAGTGACTGCCGTATCTGGATTTTACTTCTTTTAAAAAATGCTGTACGCTAGGTTTGTTCTCCAGTTTCCGTGAAGTTAAACGATTATAGAATACGTCTGCTGCTGGCATCTGGATCTGCTTCCACGTGTCTCCATAGACCCAGGCGGTTAATTTTCCCGGGCTAGAACCGATGTGATTCGGTGTAAAAAAATAGACATATGCCCCTTGACGCTGGCACGCATTAACAAGCTCTTTGCAGAACATCGTAATCGGGCCAAAGGGTCTCTCTAGAGCGCCTGGAATGTCCCTGCTAATCAGCACCCCTACCAGCGGCCCGAACTGAAGGGTAGATGATTGCGGGCGATAAATGAGCCGTAACGACGACCGGGGCAGAACGCCCATTTTGTCTGCTAGCTCCTGGCTGATTCGTACACCGTCAAACTTGGCTAAGGATATGACTTTGACGGTGTGCCGGAGTGAGCCGAAGTTCAGCTGCAGTGGATAATTTGTAGGGATTCTCCACTGTTTGACCAGCTGATCTCCAAGGACGAGGTAGTCACTCTCCAGCAAATTAGGGCTCGAAATCTGTATCTTTAGTTTTTTGGAGGGCATGAAGCGGATCTCCTTCCAGACTTAAGCTTGGTGTCTTGGATGCACAATAGGGCTTCTGCGTAATTGCATGTAATGCATCATATGAGGACGTAGAATCCTTGGTGATTAACCTATACAAAAGAGGAAGGATAACAGGAGGTATTGCAGGTGGATGATTGGTTATATATTTTAGTTAGCGTATTAGTGGCTGGCTTTGTCGGCGGAATAACGAACCATTATGCAATAAAAATGTTGTTTCATCCCAGAAAATCGATTTATATCGGTAAGCTTCATGTTCCGTTTACACCGGGCTTGATTCCTAAACGTAGGGATGACATAGCCGTATCTTTGGGTAACGTGGTAGCCGAGTACCTGGTGACGACGGAAGGACTTCAGGAAATGGTCAGTCGCCCGGCATTCCGGAATAAAGCTGAGGAATATTTACGGGGATTGCTGCATCGTTTAAATGACAGTCCGCTTACGCTTAAAGAGGTCGCGCATAAGTTTTGGGATCAGGAAGAATGGCAGTCGGTCAAGCTTCGGCTTGCTGATGGGCTCCGCCTGACAGCTGGGCATGGAGTAAGCATTGCTTGGGACAAATTCAACCTGAATGAAGTAGAGCTGCAAGCAATCGTCCCTGGGTGGAACGAGGATAATACGAAGCGCTGGAGCGAGGCTGCAGCTGATGCGGTGCTAGGGGCTGTAGAGGAAGAAATATTGTCTGCCGAAGGTCAACGAATGCTGACTACAATGGCCACGGGTATGATGGATCAGGCTGGCGGTTTTTTAGGCACGATGGCAGCGATTTTTGTGGACGAGGATAAAATGGTGAGGAAGATTACTCCTGCTATCGTTCGGGCATTGCGGAGTGATGATGCGAGAAGTAAAATAGTACAGGTGATTCAGCAGCGGTTGCATGAATATGGCGATAAGCCAGCTGCTGAGCTGTTGGAGCTGCTAACAGGTGAAGAGAGCCAAAGCTGGATTACAGGCAAAATCGCTAATCTACCAATGGAGAAGTGGATAGAATCGGTAGAAGGCGTAAAGGTATCATCCTTGATCGCGCCTTGGAAGGAACAAGCTGAGGCGGGTATTCCTGCCATGACAGCTCGAGCACTTCAATCCATTGCTAAAGGTATTCCCACAGCGGTGCAGGCTATTCAGCTGCCAGAGCTCGTTAAAGAGCAGGTGGAGAAATTCCCGGTGGAGCGGCTGGAGGAAATTATTTTGAACATATCCGGCAAGGAATTTCGCGCTATAACCTGGCTCGGTGTGCTCCTTGGTGGATTCATCGGTCTGCTGCAGTCTCTTTTTATGCTGTGGTGGGGTTAAGCAAAGCGAATGTTTCATTATTTTAGAGAGGATGAGCATATTGAATATTTATGACAAAGCACATGAGCTGGCAAGCGCATTGAAAGAAAGCAAAGAGGTAATCGAAATTACGGAAGCGGTGAAATTAATCGATGCGGAACAAAGCAGTAAAGAGATGTTGGATAACTTTCGTGCCAAGCAAAATGAAATGCAGCAGCGAATGATGTCGGGCCAAATGCCAGAACAGGAAGAGATGGAGAAAATGGAGAAACAGTTCGAGCTGTTGAGCCAAAATCCTAACATTGTCCGTCTGTTTGATGCAGAGCGTCGTCTCAGCGTTATAATTCAGGATGTCAACAAAATTATTACGGACAGCCTTCAACACCTCTATAACGTGTAGTCTTCTCTATCATAAATAAATATTTATATAGATTTGAAGACTTGTCTCATATAATTGAAGCAGCTCTCATAGAATGGATTATCAGTGTAAATCATGATATGAGGAGCTGCGAAAAAGATGAAAACAGTTAAAAAGAAAAGTAAATGGAAACATGTCGTATACTTAATCCTGGCGTTAGCCATGCTCGTGTATGCATTGCCGATGATTTCTTTTAATCCTGGCGCGGGATTTGTATCTCTGTTCGGAATTGTCTGGTCGGCTTTCGCTTTTTTGGTCATCGGTGCGCATCTGCATTTTCTTCTTGGAGTGAATGAAGAAAAGCAGCGGGCGCTTGATGCTGTACGCCGTGCCAAGGTACGGGAGTGGGAGCTGAAATGGCAGGAGGATGGCAAGAGGGGAAATAGTTTATAGTAATAAAGAGCCGTTTGGTCAAAAGATCAGGCGGCTAATTGATATAGGAGGAATCATTATGTATGTGACAAGACCTGAAGATATTCGATATGTTATTTTATTATCCGTAGTACCTGGTCAAAAAATGACGGAGGAGCTGATTCGTGCCCATGTTCAGCATTTGAAGCAGCTTGATCTTGAAGGAAAGCTTGAGCTTTGTGGTCCGTTTAGCGATTATCGTGGAGGGATGGTCATTATTAAGGCTTCCTCCTATGAAGAAGCAAAGAAAATAGCTGAATCAGATCCATACATAGTCTCTGGTGTTGAAACCTATGAATTGCGAACCTGGGAGCTGTCTTGTGAGGCTAACAATCATATGGGAATGGGATAAATTTTACATAAAAGGGGCCATCCCGAAAGTAGATCATCTACTTTTGGGATGGCCCCTAATACATGAAAAGAGCCGTTGTAATTGCTGCAAAAGTGCCGCTTTTTAGCTTTAGGTTATATGATTCCAGAAAATCCCTGCGAAAGTGCAGCTTTTTTCTGGTCAACGAACAATTCTGATTATGTTTGGGTCGAAAACCTGCACTTTTGCATTTTTCTGCTCCAAACAAGCATATTTCATCAAAAAAACCTGCACTTTTACCAGAAAAACATCGATAGCACCAAAATAGTGGAAATAACTTCGAAAATTCAGCTTTTGGATCGAGCTCGAATATCAGCGCGTAGATGAAAATCTACTTATGCCACAGCCCCTTTTTCTTTTTAATCTCCATTTAGAATCATGCGATCATTACTTTCCCCGGGCGGAACCATAGGGTACACATTTTGTTCCTCTCGAACATTAAACTCCATTAACACAGGACCTGGAGTAGCCAGACTTTCCTGAATAATGGCATCGGCCTCATCAAGACTTTGCGCTCGCAAGCCTTTAACCCCGTATGCCTGTGCGAATGTTACAAAATCGGGAGATGAAATCTGTACGGAAGAATAACGCCGATCATAGAACAATTGCTGCCATTGACGAACCATCCCTAAATAGCCATTGTTCAGGATTGCTATTTTAATGGGTAATTGATAGTCGACAGCAGTCATCAGCTCTTGCAAATTCATTTGAAAGCTTCCATCACCTGTTATACAAATAATCGGGCCGTTACCATCTGCAATGGCTGCACCTATGGCCGCCGGGAAGCCGAAGCCCATCGTTCCTAGTCCGCCTGATGTCAGGAACGAACGTGGACGAATAAATTTATAATGATGTGCCGTCCAGATTTGATGCTGTCCAACATCGGTGGCAACAATGGCTTCGCCTGATGTATATTTACTGAGCAGCTGAATGACCTCTTGAGGACTTAAATTACCGGACTCAGCGGTGAAATGAGGTACTTTTCTTTGCCAAGCTGTAGTTTCATTGGCCCATTCTGATAAAGAAGACATAGTAGACCGATTTACCAGAGGAATTAATTTACTTAGTAAATGGCTGATGTTCCCTTGTACTGCGAGATCGACAGGAATATTTTTGTTGAACTCTGCATTGTCGATATCCACGTGTATCTTCCAGGAGTTTGGTGAAAAAGACTTGATTTTTCCGGACAAACGATCATTAAATCTAACTCCAAGTGATATGAGCAAATCAGCCTGATGAACAGCCCGATTCGCGGCATATGTACCATGCATTCCTAACATTCCAAGATACAAGGGATGATTGGTAGGAAAAGAACCTATTCCCATAAGCGTATTCACGATTGGAATTCCGACCTTTTCTGCAAGGCAGTGGAGCTGCTGTGATGCCCCGGAGGAGACAACGCCTCCTCCGGCAATGATTACAGGCCGCTTCGCAGAGGAAAGTCGATCATAGATGGCTCTCACGATTTCGTCTGAGATAGCTGGAGTGTGATCATAACCACGAATGGACACTTGATCTAATGGCTGAAGATTCGACTTGGCGTTCATGATGTTTTTTGGCAGATCAATCAATACTGGTCCTGGTCTGCCAGTAGAAGCGATATGGAATGCCTCTTTAATAATCCGTGGAAGATCAGCAATATCCAACACTACATAATTGTGTTTCGTAATATCCATGGTCATGCCAAAAATATTTACCTCTTGAAAGCTGTCTCTCCCGATCAGATCGGTGGAAACTTGGCCCGTTAGTACGACAAGAGGTACAGAATCCATAAACGCATTGGCAATGCCAGTGACCGCATTGGTCGCTCCAGGACCGGAAGTAACTAACGCCACGCCGGGGCGACCTGTTACTCTGGCATATCCGTCTGCTGCATGAACCGCTGCTTGCTCATGACGGGTGAGAATATGTGTGATCTCAGCGCAATCATAAAGTGCATCATAGATCGGAATGACCGCGCCCCCGGGATATCCAAAAATCGTATTCACATTTTCATTTAGCAGACATTGAATGAGTAGCTGTGCTCCGTTGGTCGTTTGCAGTAGTGTTTCATGAAGTGCACTCAAGATGAGACCCCCCTATCGTTTTTGACAATTTTAACTGATTAGTAATCCGTTTAGAGTGACCATGGTCATATATTGCAGAAAAGTCAGGATACCAGTGACGGGTATCACTCGTATGAAATGATCGTGATTATATGATTTAATATGATAGATTACCGTTGTGTCATTGAGAGACTAGAGAGTGAGGTCTGGCTTTGAAATACTATATTCCTAATCAACACGGCGCATGGGCTATGCTGATCATTCCTTTTTTGTTTGGAATCATAGCATCCAAGCCTAATTTGGTACATATTTTGTTATTTGCCTGTTGGCTGATTATTTATTTGCTTATGTTCGCAGTACTCCAATGGATTCGTACGAAAAAGACGAAATTTTACCGAAAACCGGTTCTCGTCTATACCTTTGTTCTGATACCTTTTGCATTATGGCTGGTTGTACTTCGGCCTGTTATGGTGGTTCTGGCGTTAGTGTTTTTGCCGCTGTTTATCGTTAATGCCTACTATGCCAAGCAAAAGAGAGAACGTGCCCTGGTAAATGATATCGCTGCGATCGTTCAATTCAGTCTCATGGTTTTTATCTCCTTTTTGATTGGAGAAGGAACGGATTATGGGCTGGCTGCCAAGTTGTTTATTGTTAGCCTTCTTTATTTTGTAGGTACAGCTTTGTATGTAAAGACGATGATCCGTGAGAAAAATAACAAACGCTTCTATTATTATTCCATCAGCTATCATATCGCTCTGGTACTGTTATCGCTGTGGTTCCTTCCATGGGTTATAATTGCTGCGGCAGCTGTACTATTGATTCGGGCGATCGGGTTCCCTCGAATTGGAATTACGGTAAAACAGGCTGGAATTTCTGAGATTGTCTGCTCCATCGTTGTACTGGTGAGCGTATGGATTGCGTAAACCGGACACATAGCGTTATCCTCCCGGGTAGTACAGGTGCGGGGAGGAGCGCTTTTTTTTATGCTTAAAAGGTGTATAATAGATACAGATTAGTACAGATTCTGATTGGAGGTATAACAGTTGGAGGGGCATGAAGAGAGCGTGACTAAACACGAGCAATTACTTCAGCACATCGAGAGCCTTAAGATTGGTACAAAAATATCGGTGCGCAAGTTGGCCAAAAGCTTGGGAGTCAGCGAAGGAACTGCTTATCGTGCTGTTAAAGAAGCGGAGAATCTGGGGATTGTCATCACAAAGGAACGCATTGGAACGGTTCGTGTAGAGAAAAAACCGCGTAATATTTCAGACCAGCTCACCTTTGGCGATGTGGTTGATATCGTAGAAGGTCATGTTCTTGGAGGAGCTGAGGGACTTGATAAGACGCTGCACAAATATGTTATCGGTGCGATGAAAATCGATGCCATGACACGATATATCGATGCAGGAAGCCTGCTAATTATAGGTAACCGTGATAACGCCCATTCAATGGCTTTGGAGCAAGGGGCGGGGGTGTTGATCACCGGTGGATTCGGAACGAACCGGGAAATAAAGACACTGGCAGATCGATTGTCATTACCGATTATTTCATCCCGGCATGATACGTTTACAGTTGCTTCAATGATTAACCGTGCTATTTTTGACCGTTTGATTAAGAAGAAAATTATGCTGGTCGAAGATATCGTTGCAAGTAAGCCAAAAGTAAATATGCTGAAGGTGACCAGCAACATCTCTGACTTTGATCAGCTATCCATTGAGACGGGAGCACAGCATTTTCCGGTTGTTGATGAATGGAATCGGGTAATCGGCATCGTGAGCCGCAAAAATGTAGAGGATCTTGCCGGAGATCAAAACATAGAAAAATGTTTGACTCGCCATCCCATTACAGTAGGGCTTCAGACTTCACTCGCTTCAGCTGCACAAATCATGGTGTGGGAAGGTATTGACTTCTTGCCTGTAGTTGACCGGAATCGTAAGCTCATATCATCAGTGACTCGTAGAGAGGTGCTGCAGGCGATGCGTGACGCCAAAAATCAACCGCAGCTTGGTGAAACATTCGAGCATTTAATGTGGAATGGATTTGCCGAGGAGAGGGATGAACGCGGAAGATTGTTCTATCATGGGGTGATTACGCCGCAGATGGCGACCGATCTCGGGACCATTTCTCACGGAGTATTAACCTCATTGCTGACACAAGCAGGTCTTAATGTAGCGAAGGACCTCAGCGGTGGAGATTATGTCGTTGATAATATCACTACGTATTTTGTCCATCCGGTTCAAATCGAGAATCCGGTCGTCATTAGTCCGGTCGTACTCGAAATGAGCCGCCGTGCGTGCAAGCTTGAAATTGTCATGACCTATCAGGACCATCTGGTGTCCAAAGCGGTCATGACGCTGCAATCTATTGACCATGCTTAAGTAAGAAGAGCGAGCTTTGAGGCTGGATTGTGAGACAGCCTCTGGAGCTTGCTCTTTTTGTATGGTTGTGGCTCATTTGAAGTTGGTTACTTGTCATATGGAGAAGTCTAGTAATAATAAGGGAACAATACTTCCTCTATTCCCACGAAATCATCGCATTAGA
>RCUF01000301.1_pt1 | contig 19967 bp, 21 predicted proteins | sample 2166311 | NCBI WGS metagenome assembly RCUF01 (sample SAMN09932608, study PRJNA488358) | compost metagenome | feature: garden; material: soil; isolation source: compost soil in 4-hydroxybenzonitrile-enriched culture | place: Germany: Experimental Botanical Garden Goettingen | collected 2016-01-27
TCGCCCAAATCACGGATGAAGCCCTGGAGACCGCTCTGCACTTGATTAATCACAGACCACGAAAATGCTTGGGGTGGAGAACCGCTCACGAATCCTTTTCAGAGGAACTGTCGCACTTGGCTTGACAATCCGTCCTCAAACCAGACCATGAGGACCCAGACTTGAATATAGACCCAGTGTGGTATCCGTACGAATGGTTTGAGATCTCTGATCATAAAGTCCCTATAAATTGGTTCTTTACCCATGCAGATGAAACTGATATAAAAAACCTTTCAACTATCTGGGGATACAAGGAAATTGTGTTTGATACTGAGCATGAAATAGGTCTTATGGAACGTAATTCTAAAGATTTGAAAATTTTTTATACAAGAAAAGCAGAGATTGATCAAGCTCTTTAATGATTCACATCTCTAACATTTTTAATAATTGAGAGATAGTTAAAAGCGATAGAGTTTTAATCTCTGTGTCTGAGATCAACGATGAGAGCTCAACATTGATGACTGAATAAAATGGATAAATGTGGTACTTTGTTTGGTGAAGTATAAATAATATATTGAATCATCTACAATTTCGATGGATTGCCCTAGAATTGATAGAAATCCTGACCAACAAACCATATTTAAAGGTAATGAATTTGGTAGAAAGACTGTATGGACAGGATCACTGGAATATGATGTTCCTGGAACAGATCATCGTATTCTCAAGAGACCTGATGGTAGATATGGATATGTTGAGAACCATGATTATTCCAAGCCGAAGTTGTTCCCAGCTCCATGGTATCCTGATGGAGGAAAATAATTATACAAATATTCTGTTTGGAGTGAAGATAGTGAAATTTAAATATGCAATAGTTGACGATAATTCAGAAAGAGTAATTGGATACTGTATGGATATACAGGGAATTTCATTTGACCAGAAAGGACTATTACAGGAATGCGTTACAGAAGGATTTCTGCCTTGTGAGAGCGATTTATCGAAAAATGAACCAGTCCATAATGTTATTTTAGCCGTGGTTAATGATCAAAGAAACATCTTGGGAGGGTACTATTGTTCTTTGGCCAAACCTTTCAGTGTTCAGGTGCCAGATCACTTTATTCTTCATTTCCGCAGTGAAGATGGTCCGACATTGAGAGAGCTTCAATTGTGGGAATGTTTTAGGACAGGAAATCTGAACAAAGGTAGCTGGTGTGAATTTGACTATCAAGAAAAAATAGAATGGTTACATTTAGTTCGCCAACATGCAGCCTTGAGAGTAGACGTAAGTCAGGGCGTCTATACTATTAATTGTAAGCATATAACTGATAAGGCATCTTTTTATATTGAATTAGGAGAAGCTATAAATGGTGCAGGAGGTTATTATGGAAGTTGTTTGGACAGTTTGGAAGATTGCCTTTATGGCGGATTTGGAGCACTTCCCCCATACAAGCTTGTATGGGATGGATTCGATAAGTTAATGGGGTGTTCTAAGGATCAAAGTTCCTCTCCAGAGGATGGTAATCCTATGACTTTACAGGCATATATCCAGGAAGCTATGAAACTGCTCGAAAAGTATGGTGTTAGTAATGAAAAAGTATGACCTAATATAGTATTGTTTGGTCATAAGACATTAAGTTTTAAGCGGTGACCTTTCACGGAATTCAACTTGGAGAGGTCGCTGCTACTTTTTTCTAATCGCCTTGCTTAAGTTGATTGTAGCATGTCTTTCTTTTTTCGCTGTCAACTAGGAACTAGATGTGCTTCAAGAGAGCTTAATAAAGAGCAAAACAGCTCATATTAGTTTTGATGTACTGAAAAATCATAAGTAAAGGAGAAAAAAATGTTTCTTGAAGAGATAAAAATATGGATTGAGAAAAAACAAGCAGAGGAGAAGGCTTACGAAAATTTTTGGGAAAACACAGAAAGCTATAGAAAGGAAGATCCTGAAGAGTTTCTGGAAAACTTCCCTGATTATTCGCCTGAATTCTTGGAAGTAAAAATCCAATCTGTTTCCATTAAATATTCAAATTATCCTGATTTCAACTATAATCATGTAGTTGTCGATATTCCGATAAGGTACCGTGGCAAAAATATAGGACTACATAGAGTTTTGTTTAGCTTTGATGGGGAAATAGATGATGACTTTTATTTCTTTGACGGATTGTCAAGCTAAGTGCGACAGCTCCTCTGAAAAGGATTCGTGAGCGGTTCTCCATCCCAAGCATTTTCGTGGTCTATGGTTGATCAAGCGCAGAGCGGTCTCCAGGGCTTCATCCGTGATTTGTGCGAAATCCGTCCCCTTGGGGAAAAACTCTCGCAAGAGGTCATTGGCATTCTCATTCGAGCCGCGTTTCCAGGAAGAATACGGATCTGCGAAATACACTTGTAGGCCAAAGTTGTACACCGTAATTGGCTTGTCAAGATTAACGAATTCAACCTTACAAGGGCTAAGTACCTTGAAACCGTGCCACTAAATAATTTGTCACTGTTTCGGATTAAAGAAAGACCCTGAGGTCGCCCAGGGTCACAACTTTATTGAACAATTATATAAAACATCAAAAACTTGTTACGAAGTGATAAAGAACCAATGCTCATCAATGTTTTCTATTGAGCGATATGAATCAACTAAACTATCGGGCCCAGAATAGTTATCAACGGAATAATAGAATCCTTGAAAATTATCCAATAATCCTCGATAAGAATAAAAGAAAAACTTGGTAGCAGACTTATTAACGATAATTTCTCCACCACCATTAGATAGGTACTGATACTCTTCAGGGAGCTTTAGGAGTCCATTCTCACTCAACTTCAACTCTATCTTTCCTAACTGAACCATATCAATCACATTTTCCATTTCCGTGTGATACAATTTGAACTCTATAAGAGTACTAATTTTTGCAAAAGGAATAAACATTAGCATCAGCAGTACAATAATGTGAAGTAAAAACAACATCAAATTCTTACGATTTCTCAGTCTTAAGAAAACAACAAATGTAACAACTAGCATAACAAAATATAGCCCATATGCAACTAGCTCTACTAAAAAGCCTAAAGGTAATTTATCCGAGATATAAAAACCAAATAATTTAATAATGATCAAGATATGAAGCACACTTATGGATACAATAATCAACCATTTATTTGACTTCTTATTCACCTTTTTTTCAGTAGCCAAATACTCACCTCCACTAGGATGAAATTATTTAGGCCTGAAGTAGAATACAAATGGCCAAAAATAGGCTCAATCGCTGCTGGCGAGATGAAATATGCTGCTTGTTCTTCTTTCGTTCCTGAAGCTCCTCTTCTAAGGTACGCAATTTCTGAACAAATCCTTTCATGAATGAAATCGATTGGGATGTGCCAGATGCTTTTTGCTCCCATTTCTGAGCCGTGAGCATTTCTGTTCCCTTGGACGCATCCTGTGTAAGAAGCTCAGTTTTGGCATCTGTAGTACCTTTGGCCTCTCCGAAAAACAAAACCAAGGCCACATTCCTAAAAAACCCTTCTTGTCTTGCTTTAATCTTCTTTCTTTTTGCCATTTCCAGTCCCCCAAATGCATATAACATGGTTTTTCATGTAAATTCGACAAATGGGACTTTATTCCTGCAAAATAACAAAAAAAGAGGGATTTTGCACCACTCTGCCTCAGCAGTCGTGCGTATCCCTCTCGCTTGGTTTCATGTACTTATATGAATAAATCGCTTTTATTTGAATTTCCCGAAAAGTCGCAAAGCATTTTGTCGATATATATCATTAGCATCATTATTTATGGCGGATTGTAATATAAAGTACGACACCTACTGAAAATAAAAAGACAAAGGGCCCATAGCCGGATTCGTCTAGAATGAAAGTTTCCGACCCCATTCACACATGGAGAATCCACCATGAGCCACACACATCAATTCTTTTCCAGCGCAAATCCGAGGAACTTGAAGGGCTTCTGCGCCACAACGAGCCGCCCTGAAGCATACCCTTTTCCGTTGCCCGACACACTCCATTTTCCATGATTCCGCTTTTCAGGTACTTTTTAATGAGGTGATAGTGCGCTTGTCTTCTACTTGTTTGCGCAAGAGATTCAGCAACAATTTATGGTTCAACGTGTCGAAATCTTTCGAGATATCGATTTCTACCGCGTGACCCTTCCCCGTTCCGCATATGCTTTTACTTTTCAGATGGCCAGTTGGATCACCCGATCCACGACGGCCGAGATGCCCAGCTTTCGCACGCCGCTTCCATCTGGCTTTGGAATCTCTTTGCGCCGCATCGGACTTGGCTTGTAGCTTCCTTCACGGATACTTTGCAGAAGCTCCTCTCTGTTTTCACATCAGCTTCTCAACTTCAACAGCAAGCTTAACAGTGATCGATAGCCCCACTTGCAGCGGCTCTACACTCTCACTTGATTGGCCCGAGGTACTAGCTACTTCAAGCTCATCTTGAATTGTAGGAACAGCTCATTGTAATGCGCGAGCATGCTCTTACCCAGATTCTCATAGACCTCCAGCTCAGAAGTCAGCTCTGGCTCCGGATAGAAACGCGTATCCCCGGAAATATCCTCCGACAGCAAGGCCAAAGCATCTACATTCGGTGTAGAATAGCCTACGTATTCCGCATTCTGAGCCGCTACCTCGGGATCAAGCATGAAGTTGATGAACTGATGTGCCGCCTCCACATGGGTGGCCGTCTTTGGGATGACCATGTTGTCGAACCAGAGATTCGAACCCTCCTCCGGCACCACATAGTCCAGCTTCTCATTCTGATCCATGATCTCAGAGGCATCCCCTGACCAGACGAGACCGACAGCCGCCTCCTCATTAGCCAGCAACATCTTGATCTCATCCCCTACGACAGCCTTGACGTTCGGAGCAAGCTGCTTCAGCTTGGCAAGCGCCTCCTGTAAATGCGCCTCTTCCGTATCATTCAGTGAGTAGTTAAGACTGTTCAGTCCCATCCCCATGACTTCACGGGCGCCGTCTGCGAGCAGGATGTTATTGCGTAGCCGTGGGTCCCACAGGTCATCCCAGCTATTGAACTCGATGCCCTCCGTCAGTTCGGGATTGAAGACAATGCCAACGGTACCCCAGAAATACGGTATGGAGTATTGGTTGCCATGATCGAAGGACAGGTCCAGGAATCTGGGATCAATGTACTTCAGGTTAGGCAGCTTGCTGTGATCCAGAGGGATCAGCAGCTTCTCCTCCTTCATCTTGGAGATCGCATATTCCGAGGGGATCGCCACATCAAAGGATGTTCCGCCCTGCTCAATCTTCGTCAGCATCGCTTCATTGGAGTCGAACGTCTGATAAATAACCGTTATCCCTGTCTCCTCCTGGAAGCGATCCAGCAGCTCGGGGTCGATATAGTCACCCCAGTTGTAGATCGTAAGGGTGTTGCCGCTTGTGTAGCCCTGATTCGAGTTCAGCCACGCAGCTACGCCCATAAGAATAAAGGATGCTGCAAATACAGCTACGAATACACGTACAAGTGACTTCATCTAGGAACCCCCATTTCCGCCGCAGGCTCCTGCTCGCGTCTAGCCTTATCTCTTGCTTGCTGAGTTCTGCGAGTAATGAAGTAGTAGCCGACAACCAGCAAGACAGTGAACAGGAAGATCAGCGTCGACAAAGCGTTAATGGACAATGCAACGCCCTGCCGTGCTCGCGAGTAGATCTCGACAGACAAGGTCGAGTAGCCGCTGCCCGTGACGAAGAAGGTCACCGCAAAATCATCCAGCGAGTAGGTCAGGGCCATGAAGAAGCCCGTGAAGATCCCTGGCTTGATGAAGGGCAGGATCACCTTCGTGAGCACATCACGACGCGTGGCACCGAGATCGCGGGCCGCATCGATCAGCGTCGGACTCATTTCCTGCAAGCGTGGCAAAATCATGAGCACCGTAATCGGAATACTGAATGCGATGTGCGACAGCAGCACGGAGAAAAAGCCCAGCTTGATGCCGATCATCGTGAACAGAATCAGGAAGGAAGCGCCGATAATGACGTCAGGGCTTACAATCAGGACATTGTTCAGTGACAGCAGTGCATTTTTCACCCGTCGCCGTTGCATCCGGTCAATCGCCAGTGCCCCCATAATTCCGATAATGGTAGCAATCGCTGCCGACAGCAACGCAATCACAAGGGTATTAATGACGATAATCATCAATCTCGTATCCTGGAACACCTCGCCATACCACTCCAGCGTGAAGCCCTCGAAGCCGTGCATCGTTCCACCGCTATTGAAGGAGTAATACAGTAGATACAGAATGGGTGCATACAGCACGACGAAGGTCAGGAAGAGATAGATGTTAGCAAGCTTGAATTTACCTCCCACCTCGCACCTCCCGTCCGCTGCCGAACAGCAGCATGAGTACAATCATCGCCACGATCAGGAATACTGCGACCGTAGAGCCCATACCCCAGTCCTGTGTGACAAGGAAATGCTGCTCAATGGCCGTACCGAGTGTAATAACCCGGTTGCCAGCGATCAGTCTCGTAATCATAAATAGCGACAGCGCAGGGATGAATACCGCCATGCATCCAGAGCGAACACCGCCCAGTGTGAGCGGGAAGATCACCCGACGGAAGGTCGTCCACTGCGAAGCACCAAGATCACGAGCCGCATCCAGCAAGGAGGGCTTCAGTCCCTCCAAGGCATTATAGATCGGCAGAATCATGAACGGGATGAAGATATAGACAGATACGAAGACGAAGCTGAAGCTCGTGAACAGAATCTGCTGCTGACCAAGTCCGGCCACCTCGAACAAAGCGTTGATCGGTCCATAGGTGCCGAAGATACCAATGAAGGCGTAGGTCTTTAACAACAGATTGATCCAGGTTGGCAAAATAATGAGCAATAGCCACAGCTGCTTATGCTTCGTGCGAGTCAACAGATAGGCCGCAGGATAGGCAATCAATAGTGAAAAGACCGTCACCAGCAGAGCATACCAAAATGAGCTCAGTGTCATTTGCAAATAGACAGGCGTGAGGAAATTCGCATAGTTCTGTAGCGTAAAATGCCCATTTACATCAAAAAAGGAATAATAGAGCACCAGCAGCACGGGCGCGATAACGAACAGCACAATCCACAGGTAGTAGGGCAGCAAGTAGACTGTGCGTGTATTACCGGACATGCTGCACCTCTTCGTAGGCCTCCAGACGACGATCAAATTCCTCTTCCGTCTCCCCGAATCTCATAACATGAATGGCTTCAGGATCGAAGTACAGTCCAATCTCACTGCCCGGGTCCGCTCGCTTGGTGGAATGCACCAGCCATTCCTGCCCGGAATCATCATAGCAGCTGATCTCATAATGAACGCCTCGGAACAATTGGGTGTCGACCTTTACCCGCAGCTTTCCTTCATTCACACCTGTAATGACCAGGTCCTCCGGACGAATGACAATCTCCACCGCCTCATTTGGACGTAAGCCACCATCCACACACTCGAACTGACGGCCATTGAATTCGACCTGATAGTCCGCAATCATGCGAGCTGGCACAATGTTGGACTCCCCGACGAAATCCGCCACGAAGCGGTTAATCGGCTCATCATAAATGTCATTAGGCGTACCGCTCTGCTCGATCTTTCCCCGGTTCATGACGAAGATCTCATCGGACATGGCCAAGGCTTCCTCCTGGTCGTGTGTCACGAAGATGAAGGTGATGCCCAGACGCTGCTGCATCTCCCGCAATATATACTGCATCTCCGTGCGCAGCTTCAGGTCCAGAGCCGACAGGGGCTCGTCCAGTAGCAGCACATCTGGCTCATTGACAATAGCTCGGGCTATGGCTACACGCTGACGCTGCCCGCCAGACATCTCGTCAATACTCCGCTGCTCGTAACCGTCCAGATTGACGAAGCTGAGTGCCTGCTTTACCTTCTCTTCAATCTCTTTCTTGCCCAGCTTGCGAATACGCAGTCCGAACGCCACATTCTCAAATACATTCAAATGCGGAAACAAGGCATAGTCCTGGAACACGGTATTGACCTGGCGCTCATTAGCAGGCACCCTGTTGACTAGCTTGCCGTTCAAATAGATAGAGCCTTCTGTCGGCTCTGCGAATCCTGCAATCATACGTAAAATAGTCGTCTTCCCACAGCCGGATGGCCCCAGCAGTGTGTAGAATTTCCCACGCTCGATGGTAAAGCTGACATCCGCCAGCACGGGCGGGTCATGGTCGTAGCTTTTGGTAACCCGGTCAAATCGAATAATAGTACGGTCTTCCATATTAGCTCCTCCTATCCTTGGCCTGGGGCCTGGTGTTTCTCTCTTGGATGATTACCCTGATCGCCGGTCCGTTAATAATCCGTGTTACTCTGTACTGTTGTGCCTTTCATGCTCTACTGCTTTGACTTTCTTTCACACTCTACTGCTGTGACTTCCATGTGAGGTAGCTTGTCACTGTCTCTATCGCTACACCAATGGCACCTTCATCCGGCTGCAGCTTGGCATGATGCAGTCCATAAGGCGTATCGACACCAAGCCAGAACATGAAGCCTGGAATGTGTTCTAGGAAATAACCGAAATCTTCACCCGTCATGGCCTCCGTGCATTCGATCAGCTCCACTCCAGGTCGCTCATCCAGCCACTGCATGAACTCGCCTGTGAGTGAGGCTTCATTCCATACCTGAAGATAATTCGAACCATAATTGATATCTGCACGGCATTCGAAGCCTGTCTCTACACCATGAATCAGAGCTTCAATCCGGGATTTGATCAGCTTCATCGTATCTGCCGACAGGGTACGAATCGTGCCTTCCAGACGCGCTGTCTCGGCAATAATATTCTGCTTTGTACCTCCCTCCACCTTGCCGACTGTTATGACGGCTGCATCAAGTGGATCGATATTGCGGGATACGATCGTCTGCAGCTGGCCGACAAGCTGGCAGCCTGCCACGACCATGTCATTGGCTTTATGCGGGTACGCTGCATGTCCGCCCATTCCAGTCAATTCGATGAACAGCTCGGACGTATTCGCGAAGAGAATGCCGGGACGAGTCGCAATCGTGCCCACTGGATATTCCGGTGCAATGTGCAATCCTACCATTTGGTCTGGCTTCCATGCCTTGAACTCCTCGCTCTCCAGCATGGGAAGCGCTCCGCCCGGACCCTCTTCGGCTGGCTGGAAGATCAGCAGCAGATCATCTGTCATTCGCTGCTTGGCAAAATGCGTCAAAATCCCAAGCCCGATCGTCATATGCAGATCATGGCCACAGGCATGCATGTATCCGGGATGCTGGGACTTGAACTCCAGCCCCGTATCCTCTGTAATTGGGAGACCGTCCATATCGGCCCGATAGCCGAATCTACGCTGTGGCGCCGTACCGTGTACCAGCACAAGTATGCCGGTACGCCAGGTCTTGACCTCCAGATGCTCCTGCGGAAGCGTGGAGATATAATCGAGCAGATACTGCTGCGTCTTGAATTCCTGAAAGCCTGCCTCCGGGATCTGATGAAGCTCTCGCCGGATGCGAGTATATGTATGCAAGTCTACGGCCGTCATCGTTGCACTCTCCTTTCTGAATTACATCCTATCCGAACTATGTCCTCTCTGAATTACGCTCCAACCGAACACAAGACTCGGCGCAGCCGCCGAGTCTTGTCCGTTATCTATTTCGAAAGATCATAGCCACTCATGGATTAGAGGGTACGCAGCTCCTGCAGAATTTCTGTCTTGGATTTAGTCTTGTCATCGACCTGCTTGATGATACGGGCAGGTGTTCCTGCAACTACGGAGAACGGAGGAACGTCCTCAGTGACTACTGCACCAGCAGCTACCACGGAGCCTTGTCCGATTCTCACACCCTCAAGTACAACTGCATTGGCACCCACAAGGACATCGTCCTCCAGTACAACTGGCTGTGCGGATGGTGGTTCAATTACCCCAGCAAGGACCGCTCCTGCGCCCACGTGGCACATTTTACCGACCTTTACACGTCCTCCAAGCACAGCGTTCATGTCAACCATCGTGCCTTCGCCAATTTCCACACCAATGTTAATGACTGCACCCATCATGATGACCGCATTGTCGCCAATACCAACCATGTCACGGATGTATGCACCCGGCTCGATACGCGCGTTAATGCCTTTGAGATCTAGCATTGGAACAGCGGAGTTGCGGCGATCATTCTCCACCACATAATCCTCTTCCTTAGCGACCGTGCTCTCGATTACAGCTTGAATATCCGCCCAATCGCCAAATACGACACCTGTGCCGCCGGAAATAAAGGCTTGTACATTATCGCCAAAATCTGCTCCTGCCAGTTCACCCTTTACATATACCTTCACCGGGGTCTTCTTCTTGCTGTTCTTGATCAGATTAATGACGTCTTGTGTGTTCATTTCGATAGACATTTCGGTTCAACAGCTCCTTCATCGCTAGTCATACACTATATTCCTTTATAGCATAAAAGAGAGGGTCCCGCAACGAACACCTTTCAGTGAACGTGAAGTCGGGACCCACTCAGGTACGCATTCGGCTCGTCTTTGGAATGGCCTGCTCCGTGTCGCTTGCTTCCCACTCAGATCATAGCTCAGCCCTATATCTCCATCGAATTCGTAATGCTGATGTCGATCCTATTCCAGTGTGTTCAGCGAGGTATAGATTTGGCCCTGGAAGCCCTCGGAAGGCTCACCTTGCGGGATATTCACGACAACAACGAAGCCTTGTCCATTGTTCTCAAGGACGATATATTGACGTGTCAGCTTGTGATCGCTACTGGTAGCCTTCAGCATGAGACTGGCATGCTCCAATGCCGACGGAATGTCAGAAGAGCTCAGCTTCTCTGCTGTGCCTACCTCGGACAGAGCCTGCTTCCCTTCCTGCTCCAGCGTATCCAGGCTGAAGTCAGCCGGCAGCTTCGTAATCTCTGCGTAGTACTCATCATCAATAGCCATAGCTACGCGGTGCTGATCAGGAAATAACGACATCGCATCGAACACGTACAGCGAGTAGCCTTCACCTTGGGCAAGCTCGGCAGTACGGATCTCATCTGTCCCCTCCAGCTTCAACGTAAAATCCTTCGTTGCCGAACGATCGCCAGAGATGACTGCACCATCATCTGAGGAACTACCCGCTCCCGTGGTACTACCTGCTTCGCCCTCTGCAGCCTGAATTGATGTCAATGTAAGCTGCTTCAGAGTGTCGTCCCCCTCAACAGCCTCTTCTGTATATTCAAAGGAGACAGCCTGTCCTTCCGTCAGCTCAGCAATGGACGCGTCCAGATCTTCGCTAAATTGAAAAGCCTTTGGCTCCCCACTTACTTCAATCTCTACCGTATGTGGATCAGCCTGTCCACTGTACACCCCATTGCCGCTCAATACTTCAGGGGTTACAGGCTCATTCTGCTCCTGAACCGGCTCCTGCGGGGCAGGGGGCGCAGCCTGCTGCCGGCCACCACAGGCAGACAACACAAGCATTAGGGATGCCAGTACAACTGCATATACGATCATATGTTTTTTCTTCATTTCAACACCTCCACCATATTAGACGAGTCTGATCCAAAAAAGTTCCTTAACTAAGCGAGTTAGCATCTTTTACCCTGAAATCGCCAAGGCCTCCCACCCAAATTATTCCTATAAAATATAGTTCACCATTCTGCACGGCTCGGCTATAATGAATTTCTGTAAATCCCCTGTGATATCCTGCTGTCAGGCAGCCCGAACAGGAAGGTTACGTTAATTTATGAATGGAGCTGTCAATGCATGAATACCCATCAACCATCCCGGCAGACGCTGGGACTACTGTACATGATCGGAATTGTCGCTATCTCCTTCTCGTCCATTTTTATTAAATGGTCTGAAGCAGAAGTGTCCGCTATGGCCATGTATCGTCTATATCTCACCAATCTGATCATGCTGCCTCTTGCCTGGACATACCGCAAGGAGCTATTCGGCCTTACTCGCAAGCAGTGGCTGTGGCTCGGTGCCTCTGGCATTATGCTCGGGCTTCATTTCCTGCTATGGATGGCCTCCTTGCGTCTGACGACCGTGGCGAGCTCGACCGTAATTCTTACTCTGGAGCCGATCCTCGTCATGCTGGGCTCCTACTGGATCTTCCGAACCCGTACGAATCGCATGATGCTGCTGGGCATGTCCCTTGCAGTCATCGGCTCCATCGCCATTGGCGCTGGAGATTTTCACGCAAGCGGGACCGCCTTGACTGGGGATCTGCTATCCCTGCTAGGCACAATTGCTGTGGCTGTTCATATGCTCATGGGCAAGCATTTGCGGGAGCACATCAGCGCCTTTACCTACAATTTCTGGGTATTCGCGATTGCGGCCAGCTTCTTGGCTGTCTATAACGTCAGCAACAGCATTCCGTTCACAGGCTATGCCTGGCGGGAGTGGGGCTTGTTCCTGCTGCTAGCGATCGTTCCTACACTATTTGGACATTATCTGTTCAATTGGCTGCTGAAGTACATTAACGCAACTACCGTCTCCATGGCTGTCCTTGGTGAGCCTGTCATCTCTTCCATTCTGGCATGGGTACTGCTACACGAACAGCTCACTGTCATTCAGATGACCGCGGGTGCCGTGATCCTGACAGGAGTCTGGCTGTTCATCCGCTTCGGTAATGATTTTAAGCCATCTGAAGAAACGATCTCACAAGCCAATTCCAAACCTCCTGCCGCTGTATAACAGTACATTTACAGTTATTTAATTACTTATATGGTAATAATGTCACATTGGCCATCCATATCTTATGACAAATATACTTATAACTCTTAATCAATACAGCGCCTCAATATAGAGCCGCCTCTACGTGGGCGTGCTACCAGCGCAGGGGCTCATAGTCCTTCCACAGTATCCAACGGCCATTTTCCCGCAACGGGGCAGTGCCAATATCATAATCCGTAGCAGTCTGGCTCTGTAGATCCAGCACATGCAGCATCCCGCCATAAGTCCCCACATAGAGCTGGGTCTCGTCAGGGCTGACCAGCAGCCCTGCAATGGTGCTGCCTACAAAATGGCGCCATTTCTCCTGCCCATCCTGATCCAACAGGCGCAGGTAGCCGTAAGCATCTCCCAAAATGATTCCCTCTTCCAAAGCAACTCCGGCATAGGCTCGCATCGATTCATCCACGAACGGCCATTCCTGCTGCTCAAGGCCTGTGTCCGCTCCTGCCTTCTCGGGGACGGTTACCGCCACGGTAGCTCCGTTATAGAAATGACATGCATTGTACCATACCTGCTTGCCATCACGCGTGAAGATGCTGTAATGAGGATAACTGATCTCTGGTGGAATCTCATAACGCGTCCCGCTCTCTACATGCATGAGCACATGGTCACTGCCTTGGCTGCCGCAGGCGATCCACTGCCCGTCTGGCGACACACTTCCGTGTCCCATATCAATCCGTGTATCCTCTAGCTCATGCTTTCGCAAGGAAGGTATATCCGGTTCAACGAATTCGACCTGACCATGCTTCACTAGGTAGACACCATACATAGTGACCAGCAGCACCCTGTGCTCCTCTCCAAAGGGAATGACCTCTATAAGATGAAGCTCGGGCGACGACTCATCTGCAAGTGTCTGCAGGCCTTCAGCCTCCGCTGCGATCTGGCTAAGTATTTCCGTCCATGTATAGCTGCTTACCACAGTTCCCGCAAGATCTCTGCCCTCTATAACACGAATGCTATGCTTGTCTACAAGCGCGATATAACGACCATCAGGTGAGACACCCGTGAAGCTCACATGATCAAGCTCGCTAATCTCCTCTATTGTGGCTATGTATATTTTGTAGCCTGACCACGGCTGGCCTACCCCGATGATCACGCGACCATCGTCCAGGTGTACCATAGGTCTGACCGATTGCAGCTGCTGCTCGAACTCGGAGGTTAGCGGCCATGATGCGGCCGGCAGCTCTTGACGCAGCAGTTCGACCTCCCCGGCAGCATTCGCCTCCTGAATCATGCGTAGCACTTTGGCTGCTAGCTGTGAACGCTTATCAGCCCTCGGCTCCTTATTAGCATCCGTTTCTGCCTAGCCACCTGCCATCCCTCTTCTCACGAACTCATTCACTTCAGTTGCATAACGTTTCCCCTCATGACGCCATTGCTCGGCAATGGTCTGATCTAACCATGTCATCTTGTTACTCCTTCCTGACTGTGTTCCTAATTGACTACAATTTTAATCTTCATTTACACACGATTCCTGACGATGAATAAAGAAAGCAAGTTTAAATGGAACATTATGGAGCATGGAGGACATCATGATTATGAACCGTAGAAAAGAACCTTTTCGATATATAATGAAAGACCCTGTAGATTTCGAGCTCCATATTCTCAGTATAAATGGAAATCCCGCCCCTACCAAGCCTGTCCTGGCCCGTCTGTATGATATTAGCCGCTCCGGGTGTCGTATATGGATACCCCTGGCCCTTCATGTGAACACCAACAGAATTGCTATCCGTCTGGAGCTGCAGCTCAATCAGGACCCGCTTCAGTTGGAGGGCGAGCTACGCTGGGGGGTACTGGAGAAGGAACAGAATTATTATGGTGTGGAATTTCAGATTCCCGAGCAGGAGCAGGACCGCCTGCCGCGTGAACTGCGTATGCTGGCTGGTGATGGCCGTATAATAGCCAAGTAAATATATGTCAGGAGCACGACTACCACTCACAAGTACACTATTCGTCTGATCATTCTTTTGTTTACTTGTGTACTCATCATTCGTTTGTCTTTACGCCCTTGATTGCTTGAACAGGTAACATTTGGCCTCACTACGGTCAGCCATGCTACAATAGGCACGAATACTTCATAATTGGCAAATGACAGGAGGATTCGTGATGAGTGAAGAAGTGGAAGCAATCGGTTGGGAGGCCATCGACGGCGCTCTGGAGCAAATCTATGGAGGCCAGGAGCCCATGCATTATGCCAGCTCCATCCCTTACATGCTGGGAGGAAATGATCCGCTGAACGGAATCAGTGTCTATCGGGCACAGCAGCCCCTACCTCATTGGCATTTTGTGACGTATGGCTTCTCCGACCTTTATGAAAAAGAGACTGATGACCCTGATTACAGTGGATACGGCTTCGAGCTCACGCTACGGCTGGTCCGACAGCCTGATGAGCAAGAGCCTCCGGCCTGGACGATGAATCTGCTGCAGAATCTGGCCCGTTATGTCTTCAGCAGCGGCAATATTTTCAGAAATGGAGATCACATGGATGCGAACGGTCCGATTATGCTTGACTCGGATACGAAGCTGACAGCGCTGGGCTTCATCACAGACCCGGAGCTCAAGGAGATGGATACGCCTAACGGCAAGGTGGAATTCATACAGGTCGTGGGCATTACAGCGGACGAGCTTCAGGTCACGCAGGAATGGAATACACTTGGGCTGCTCCATACGCTGGCTGAATATATTCCGTCCTATCTGACTGATCTCGGGCGCGATTCCATACTGACGAAGCCTGCCGCATTGCAGGCAGTTCAGGAGGGCAGCGAGCGCGAAGGGTCCAGTACCGGGTTCCTGTTCGTGGATCAGCTTGGCTGGGGGACTCATCCGGGGCAAGATTCAGCTGACTCGCATACCTTCACCCTGGGGGCGAAGCAGGCAGAGGTAGTCGGCAAGCTGCTGCGGAGAAGAATTTTGCACAATCGATCCCTGACGCTCGTTAGTTCGGGTCTGCAGGTAATTCTGGAGCCGGGTGAGCAGCCGCTTGTTACCCAACAGGATGAGGGGATTCAGGTACAGTTGAATGAAGCTACTGTGAATGAATTGGCAGAGCTGCTCAAGCCGATCGCTGGCACCGTTAGGTTGCCTTCTTTCCCTGAAGTAGAGGTTCAGGTTGTGCAGACTCATATCAAGGATACGGATGGCAACGTCGTGCAGACAATTGGATAGGTGTAGTAAGCCCTTATATTGATATTGATGCTACTACGGACCATCGTACACAATACTATGGACCATCGACACAGTATATGTTCATCAGGAAGTCCGCTTAGCGGTCTTCCTTTTTTGATGTGCAGAGGCATATACATATACATATTCACATGAACGTGCACGTGTTTACGCACACGCACATTCATATCCCCCTGTGACTGTCTCTTGCACCCACATTTTTTGTATTATTAGCTCTATTCCCCATACGTCCTGTTACCCCTAGTTATGCGGCTTAGGTTCCATGTTTCACCAATTGCTACATGCTATAATGAGCATTACAGCCAATTCAGTATAAAAGTATACACCTCAGCTGACGATCTGCAGACGCAATATTTCTCAGAATTAGCATGACACTACATAAGAACCACAGGGAGAGAGCCTTATGAACGATAATGTCCAGATTTTGCTGAACGAGACCTGGGAGCAAATGAAGCCTGTTCTAATGAAAGAGCAGACACGAATTGAAGAGCTGGGGAAGCTCAGTTCGCTACAGGCGGGGATTCACGATTATATCCGCGTCGGTTACCGAAAGGGGAAATTCGATTGGGCGGATGGCAAAATGTTCTTCGAGATCATTCGTCCGTTCGATTGGAGTGACTCTGCGTATACATGGGATACAGCAATTGATATCACCGAGCTTACCGATGAGCTCATCACACAAGAATGGCTGCCTGCCTTCAAGCAGGAGCTGGAGCGCCTGTTCTACTCTAACGTTCACGGATCGAAGTATTTCGATTATCATCTGGAGCTTGTCCTGCATTTTGAACGTCCTGCGGGAAGTGACAATTTGCAGTGGGAAGAGCGATGGATTCATGAGCCCAAGCTGAGCGAGCTACAGGAGGCATTACATGTTTTTATCCGTGACAAAGTAAAAAGTGACCCTCCCGTATATCCGAAGGAAAAGGATCTGTTCCATTTCTCGCGGCGACTGCTGAATCCGGAGGTATTTCGTGGTGACCTCGCCACGCTGAAAGAGCTGTGCGAACAGCTGGATCATAAGCTGAAGCCCCTTCCGAACCTGTATGAAGACTGGATACGTCATTCAGGCCTTGCCTTCCGTTTCTGGGCTGATGATACCTTGCTGCCGCAATATTACGATACTGGTGGGCTTTTTAACCGTACATTGACCCTGAAGCCGGATGAGGCACGTCCTGCAATAGAGCCTGCAGACCTGGACAAGCTCGTGTATGGGGCGCTGCGCATCGGCATGATGGATTCCGGGGACCGCAGGCAATATCTGGAGTACGCAGTTCAGCTCGGCTCTGAGCAAGCGAATAGCTACCTCCAACAGGGCAGTGGCACCATCGAGAGTCAGCGGCGAACGGCTCATATGCATGGGCAAGCGAACGATATTTTGCATACGATTCAGATCAAGCTGCTGACGGATACGGAGGAGAGCTACACGGAGGCGTTGACCTATCTCTGTGATCTGCTGCGCCAAGGCTTTCCTGTGGAATACAGTCTCATGCTTAGCGGAAGTAAGTCGAAGCAGCTATTGCCTGTGAAGGGTTTGGCAAAGTCGTCGCTGCACCGCTTTTTTGTCGGTGCCCTCCAATATCCCGCACTACATCCATTGCTGGCCGAGTACGCACAGCTTGCCATGAAGGAATTCGCTTGGTACGGGGATGTGGAGTCTGGCGAAAAATCAGTAATGCCCGGAACGTATGCGGTGCTTGGGCTAGCTCTGCACAATAAGGAATATTTCCCGCTGCTGCAGCAATATATGAAGCTAGTCGATACAGAGCATCAGCTCGCCCACAATTCATTCACAGAAGCCTTCATCTCAACCTATCAGCTGGACGAACAGCTGCTTCCGGTGCTCATCTCGATCCTGTTCGGCAGTGGTGAATCTGCCAGGCCGGTTAAGGGACTTGCGGGCCATTTTGACTCGCCTGAGCTGGCGAAGCTACTGGCTGGCCATCTGGAGGCATTGGAGGATTATCAGCGTGATCTGTTGCTCTATCTGATCTTCGGAAGTCAGAGCAAGCAGAATCGATTTCTGAAGCAGGTCGGACTACTTCCAACCTCCCGCTAGTACGATAATAGTTCCTCAAGCAACAGGGGGTGTACTGCCTGCCTTCACCTGTGCAGACAAGCTCTTGGGGTGGAATGCTATGCCGGTTTCGGGTGTGATACAAGCCTGTTCAATCGGACAGGCCAAATGCTACAATGAAGCATATCGTGTGCTTGAATCGAAAGGAAACCCTCACTCAAAAAAGGAGTTGTCCCTATGCAAAACACCGTATCCATCAGATGGCTGCTCGCCCGGATGTATGAGCCTGATCTGGTCATCGCAGACTGCCGTTTCTGGCTGAACGATCCAGCCGCCGGGCGGCAAAAATATGAGGAGGCACATATTCCGCGTGCCGTATTCCTTGACCTGGAGGAGGATCTCTCCGCACCTGTCACCGCACATGGCGGACGACATCCGCTACCGGAAGCGGAGGAGATCGCACGGGTATTCGGTCGTGTCGGGCTCAGTCAGGATGACCGGATTGTCATCTACGATGACAATAACGGCATGAATGCTGCTCGTCTATGGTGGATGCTCACTTATCTTGGGCATACACAGGTCTACATCCTGGAGCAGGACTTCACCGCTTGGCAACAAGCTGGCTTTCCAGTCACGGATGAGCAGCCTGTCGTGATTCCCAAGACGTTTGTTGCCCATCCACAGCCAGATATGATCGTAGATATAGACTATGTCCGTGAAGTATCGAAGAGAGCAGAGTCGGCAATGGCTGAGACAGCCAGACCTCAGGTGCTCATCGATTCTCGTGACCGCAATCGTTATCTGGGCCTCGAGGAGCCGATCGACAAGAAGGCCGGACATATCCCGGGTGCCGTGAATTATTTCTGGAAGGATGTTCTGAATGATAACGGTAGCCTGAAATCCTCTGAGGAGCTGGCACAACACTTTGCCGGACTGGATCAGGGCGCAGAGATTATCGTCTACTGCGGCTCTGGCGTCTCCGCTTGTCCGAACGTGCTCGCACTCCAGCAAGCCGGATATGAGAATGTGAAGCTCTATCCAGGGAGCTGGAGCGACTGGATTAGCTACGAGGAGAACCCGGTGGCAACGGGTGAGAAATAGGTACCATGAGGCAACGAAATGAGAATGTAAGGGCTGTTACAGGTTACTAGCCAGTGCCTGTTGCAGTCTTTTAAGACGAGGAATGAGGATATGGTTAAAGCAGTGGATGTACCCTCCTAAAAAAAAAGACTTTTAGGAGGGTGGAAAATGAATTTCGAACTAATTGATATCGATCGTTGGCCCAGAAAGCCTTATTTTGAGCATTATTTCAATCATGTTAAATGTACCTACAGTATAACTGCCCATATAGACATCCGTCTCTTGAGAGAAGAATTGAAGCGTATGGAGATCAAGCTGTACCCTTCCTTGATCTATATGATGACCACGGTGGTTAATCAACACAGCGAATACCGTACCTGCTTAGATTCCGAGGGGCGGTTGGGCGTGTGGGATCAAATGTCTCCGAGCTTCACCATATTTCATGAGAAGCATAAGTCTTTCTCAAGCATTTGGACACCGTTCAGCGAGGATTTTCAGACCTTTTATAATCGTTATCTCCAAATAACCACAAAGTACAAAAATGCGAATCAGCTATTCCCTGATCCTCATGAACCACCGAACACTTTCTCAATATCCAGTATTCCGTGGGTTAGCTTTACCGGATTTAACCTGAATGTCTATTCAGGAGAAACCTACTTGCTGCCTATATTTACTTTAGGGAAATACTTTTGGCAAGATACAAAATTAATGCTGCCTTTATCCGTGCAATTTCATCATGCAGTGTGTGACGGTTACCATGCAGGCGTGTTATTTAATGAGCTTCAGCAATTAGCAGAGGGATGCAAGAGCTGGCTGGGAGGTAACTGACTCTATCACTGGACTCATGATAGGAATAAATCTCAGTAATTAGGTCAGCTATGCTGACAACTCCGTCACTACTTAGGAACAATAGTATAAACAATGCAGCAAAGGCCCGCGACGTACGGAGGCCACTGAAGAACTTACACAATTTTCTTTTAAGGACTACGTAACAAACAAAAAGACATCCGTTTTCCATCTATTGGGAACGGGTGTCTTCGTTT
>RCUF01000302.1_pt1 | contig 19903 bp, 17 predicted proteins | sample 2166311 | NCBI WGS metagenome assembly RCUF01 (sample SAMN09932608, study PRJNA488358) | compost metagenome | feature: garden; material: soil; isolation source: compost soil in 4-hydroxybenzonitrile-enriched culture | place: Germany: Experimental Botanical Garden Goettingen | collected 2016-01-27
GGTGGAATTTCTTCACTTTTGACAGGATCGCTTTTTTGCACAGACAACTCACCCATGAGGACACCGTTGCGATCATAAACCTTCGATGTCTCGTTCACTGTAATTTTGTCCTTGTTGGCTTCGTAAATTTTTTCACCATTTATCATGACAAATAAATACCCGCCAAGAGCGCAAAATATGGCTAACGCCGCTGTAATAAATAGCGTCCACCCCACTCGCTTACCTGTTATTTTCTTTTTCTTGCCCTTCGGCTTCTCTTTAGATGTGTTTCTATTGCGATTGCCGGATCTGGACAATGAATCGTTTGGCATTCCCCTGACTCCCTTTCGCGAATAATCATATGATACCTAACATAAGCCTAAAGCTTGCTGTCGGCAGCATGAAAGTAAACGGAATGAAAAGAACAACCCTGATCAGGTTGCTCCCGGTCACATTCCTATACAGTTAGACGAGACGGACGCCTGAAAAGTTTCATGAACCCGGGCGACCGTCAAGCCGTAATCAGTTATCGCTAGCGTTATCCTGTTGCTGTACAAGCGATACATTGCGTTGCGGTGTAAAGGTGGAGATGGCATGCTTGTAAATCAGCTGTTGCTTTCCATCCGAGTCGATAACAATCGTAAAATTGTCAAATGCTTTAATCGTCCCTCGCACCTGAAATCCATTGATGAGGTATACCGTTACAGGTATAGAATCCTTGCGCAATTGATTCAGAAACGTATCTTGGATATTAATGGACTTGTTCATTTTAGCCGTACCCCCAATAATCATTTGGATTGTTTTGAAGTATATTCAAGGTCTGTCCGGAACTTTCCTGCTATAATTTCGTGTATTCGGGCTGCATGAGCAGAAAAATTTCCGAAATCAGTGACATCTACCCACTGGATATCCTTCATATGGCGAAACCACGAGAGCTGTCGCTTCGCAAAATGACGCGTATCCCGTTTTAGCCAAGTCACCGCCTCTTCCAAAGACACCTCTCCCCGCAGGTAGGAGGATATCTCTTTATAGCCTAGACCTTGCATGGAGATGGCATCGCTTCGCACTCCCCGTTCCATTAAGGAGGTTACCTCAGCAACAAGCCCTTGATCGAGCATCCCGTCAATTCGGTCTTCAATACGTTTATATAGCATTTGCCTATCCATTGTCAAACCTACGATGCAGAGTTGGTAGGGAGATTCCTTTTTTTGACTGGCAAGTTGAGAGCTAAGTGTCGTTCCGCTAACATGGTAAATTTCCAGTGCCCGAACGACACGACGACGATCATTAGGATGCAGACGAAGTGCACTTTCGGGATCAACCGCCTGTAGTCGCGCATGAAGCGCGTCAGCTCCAAACTGTTCGGCATAGTCAAGCTGTTCCTGACGAAAAGCTTCGTCAGCCCCCACCTCGGAAAACTGGTATTCATAGCAGACTGATTCTACATATAAACCTGTTCCGCCTACGATAAACGGTAGCTTTCCTCTAGATTGAATATCAGGTATGAGACGACGACAGTCTTCCTGAAATTGGGCTACTGAATATGGGTATTCAGGCTCATGAATATCAATTAAATGGTGCTTGATTCCTTCCATTTCCTGTTCGGAAATTTTGGCAGTTCCAACGTCCATATGACGGTATACCTGCATGGAATCCCCGGAAATAATTTCCGCGTCAAATTGTCGAGCCATCTCGATGCTTAGTTTCGTCTTGCCAACCGCAGTCGGGCCAACAAGAACAAGTAATTTAGGCTTAGGTGCCACTGTCAATATCAATCACTCCGTACACTGTTTTCGTTGTGCCCCGCTGCTCTACACGGAAGCCGAGGCGGGCAAATTCCCCGCTACCCCGTTTTTCTTTTAATACAATTGTTTTTCGTGCAATCCGTTTCGCATGAACAATACTTTCCTCATTCAACGCCTCTGGATTAGCCAACCCTCTCAATGGACCGATTGCGCTGGAATCGAGCAACGGATCACGAAACATAGGGTCAAAATAAATAATATCTATACTGCGATCCGGCAAACTGCGCAAATAGTCCAAATGATGACCAAAACGAACGTCAATGTTGGAAAAAGCCTGATCTACTTCAGCGTTGCCGGAACGGTAATGCCTCATTCCATCCTTGATTAAAGCATAGACGGGGAAAGAACTCTCCACAGCCGTGACTTGTCCAGAGCTTCCCGTTCCAATTGAAAATAGAAGAGAATCCGTACCAAGTCCTGCGGTGCAATCCAGTACAGTATCACCCGGGACGAGCCGGGCAGCCGTCAACATCGGGTCAGGTTCACCCTTTAATACCCGTTTGGCGCGAATGAAGCCCATACTCGGGTGAAAAACCATCGGTGATTGTTCTGGACTAATCAGCCTCACTCCGCCCTGCACCAGAACCAACGCTTGACGGACTCTGTGAGCCGCGATTAGCTTAGCTACCGATATGCCACGACGAGGGGCATACAACACCCCTAACTCGGCTGCAAGCAGCTTCGCTCGCTCCACAACCTCAGCCGAGGGGGAATCTCCTGTCGTGACCAGTAATTCGACTTTCTTCTCCCGTAGCCTCGACCGCTCTTCTTCATGGTTTTCCCGATCCTGCAACATATATATACTCCCTTACATTACTCTTTTAAACAGCTTCTCTAAATCATATGTGGAAAAGGAAACCACAATAGGTCGCCCATGAGGGCAAGTATATGGTTGTTTGCACGCTGCCAAACGCTCTAGCAGCACGATAGCCTGTCGGTCAGTCAGCTTCTGGTTTGCCTTAATCGAAGCCCGGCAGGAGCACATGATCGAGGCTGCTTCCCGCAGCTTTGCAAGATCAATGGCTCTTTCCTCGAGCACCCATCCGGCCATTTCCTCAATAACATCCGCTTCTTCCCCTTGGGGAAGCCAGTACGGGTAAGAGCTGACACGGAAAGTTTGACCGCCAAAATGCTCCAAATACACCCCCGCCTGCTCAAACCAGTGCAGCCTTGTTTTCAACTTTTCTGTCTCGGAAGGCGTAAAATCCAGTGTAATTGGCAGTAGCAACTCCTGCGATACTGACTCGGGATTACCGAATTTTTCATAATAAAATTCATAATTGACTCGTTCATGTGCGGCATGTTGATCAATTAAATACAAGCCCTGGTCGTTCTGTGCAATCAGATATGTCCCGTGGTGCTGACCGATTAAATTCAGTTCAGGAAAAGTGGGCAGCTCTGGAACTTCTCCCGACACCGCTGCCAATTGCTCTGCATTCAGACGTTGCTGGCGAGACTTCTGATCCGCGAAATGACGGGAATCCGTAGCGTGTCCTGCAATCGGCGGCACAGAAGATGGGTAAGCAGCAGAAGCAGCCGTTTCCTTTATCCCTCCACTGTATAAAGAAGATGTGCCTATTGCAGCATTATCTCCTTCGGGCGACTGTACAGTCGCTCCATCAGGGAGCGGCACGTCCCCTCTAACTTCACTCCCGTTGTTTTCTTCCACAAAATCTGCATCCAGTTCATCATCACTAATACTTTTACCTGAAAGGTTGTTTGCCCGTCCAATGGCTGAGAGGCTATCCCTGCTCGGACGTTGCTCACGCTCCTGACTACCTCTGTTATTCTCTTCGTTTCTGTTCAAGTGATTGGATTGGCCCGGTACTTGGTTCTCCGGCGAGGTCACGGAAAGTGGCAGTGCTCCCCCCCGGTCTTTGCCGGAAGGAGCATCCCCTTCCGCACCATTTCCCTTCGAGAAGTGAAACTGCTCCTGCACAAACGAGCCACTGTCCTTGCCACCGATCTCGCGCTTGACTGCCTTCGGAATCAGCACTTGCTGCCCTAAAACAGCTTTTACCGAATCCTCGACCAACTGAAACAGTTCAGCTTCTTTGCTGAACCTTACCTCCAGCTTGGCAGGATGAACGTTAACATCCACCAAAGAAGGATGCATTTCCAGTTGGATCACAGCCAGCGGAAAACGATTGATCGGCAATAAGGTATGATACGCCTTGAGCAACGCCTGATTAAGCCCGTAGCTACGCACAAAACGTCCATTCACTACCGTCGATATCGCATTCCGATTCGATCTGGTCCACTCTGGGCGGCTGATATAGCCGCTAATTCGGTAATCAAGGCTCTCTCCTTCCAGCAGCAGCATGGACTTCGCCGCAGAAGTTCCATAAATAGCGGCAATCACCTGGAGCAAATCACCATTACCCAGCGTTTGCAACAATGTATTGCCATTATGCCGCAATGTGAAGGCAACCTCAGGGTGCGAAAGCGCCATTCGGTACAATACATCCGAAATGTGTCCCAGCTCGGTCTGGATTGTTTTCATATATTTCAGCCGTGCAGGTGTATTATAGAACAGCTCCCGTACGGTAAAATCCGTCCCTTGCCTACTAGCGGCATCCTCGTGAAGCACCAGCTTGCCGCCCTCAATCACCAATTTACGGGCACGCCCGTCATCTCCGGCTGCTGTAAGCAGCTCTACTTTCGATACAGCCGCTATACTTGGCAACGCCTCTCCCCGAAAGCCGAGACTTGTGATCTGAAACAGGTCGCGACCATGTCCAATTTTGCTTGTCGCGTGCCGATAGAATGCCGTCTCCACATCCTCAGGCTCAATGCCACTTCCATTATCCGTCACCCGGATACTTTGCAGACCGCCTTCTTCTACCCATACGTCCACCCGCGTACCGCCTGCATCAATCGCATTTTCCACCAGCTCCTTCACGACGGAGGCTGGACGTTCCACGACCTCACCGGCAGCAATCTGGTTCGCAATATGTTCATCCAGTACCCGAATTTTAGACATCCTTTTAACCTCCTCCTGACTTCAAAGTGTGATGAAAAATAGGAATAAATGTCACTTATTTTAACTACAGGCCATTGGCCTTGTTTTTAAGATCATTTAACAGCTGCATTGCCTGTAAAGGAGTCATATTCATGACATCAGCATTTTTCACCTTGCGCAAAATTTGGCGCACAATCGGATTAGCCTCTACTGTCTCTGCATGGGGCTTGGAGGCGGCAAGCTCCTGCTCTCCGAAAATGGACAGCTGTACCACTTCGGTTGCTCCTTGCTCCAACCTGCTGGAATCCTCCACAGTCTGTAGAGTATCTTCTTTTACCAGGGTGGCCTGCTGTGATAAAGACTGAGTTGATGATGCAGTTTCTCCGCTTTCTCGCAATGTCTGGCCTGAATTATATTCGGTCAAAGAAGAAATATCTTCCGTCCCTGAAACTGTACGAAGATCAGTCCCTTCCTTCCCTCCTACTACTATCTCGGTACCTGCCGTTACTTGAGCTGCTGCCTGTTCAAAACCATTCAGCAGTCCATTCGCTCGCTCAATAATGTTATTGGGCAAGCCTGCAAGCCGAGCACAATAAATGCCATAGCTACTGCTAGCCGCTCCCGGTATGAGCTTGCGCAGGAAATTCACCTTGTCGCCGCTTTCCTGCACGGCCATAGAGTAATTTCGCAGCGAAGACAGGCCTTGCTCCAAATGCGCCAGCTCATGGAAATGCGTGGATACCAGCGCCTTACAGCCGATCGTGTCATGGACAAATTCGATGACTGCCTGTGCAATTGCCATCCCTTCACTAGTGGACGTACCTCGTCCCAGTTCATCAATAATGATCAAGCTTCGCGGAGTTGCCTTGTCCGTCATTACTTGGATATCTGCCATTTCGACCATAAACGTACTCTGCCCGCCGATGAGATCATCCGCCGCGCCGATCCGTGTAAAAATGCGATCCAGCATCGGCACCTTGGCACGTGCAGCTGGGACAAAGCAGCCAATTTGAGCCATAATTGCAATAAGCGCAACCTGACGCATATACGTACTTTTCCCAGCCATGTTCGGCCCGGTGATAAGTAGAATATGCGCATCGCCTTCCTCCAACACCGTGCTGTTGGCGATAAAACCGCCATCTTTCATCACAGCTTCCACCACGGGATGGCGCCCCTGCTCCACTACGAAATCATATCCTGTAGTCAGCTCAGGTTTCACGAATCCCCGTTCCGCACTAACCGATGCCAGCGACTGATACACGTCAATTTCAGCCACTTGCTCTGCCAGCTTTTGCAAACGGGGAATTTCAGCGTTCAGTTTACTGCGAAGCTCGGTAAAAAGCGTGTACTCCAGATCAACCATTTTATCCTCGGCTTCCAGAATTAGAGATTCCTTTTCCTTCAACTCAGGTGTGATATACCGTTCCGCATTCGCCAACGTCTGTTTGCGTTCATATCGACCTTCTGGTAATGAAGCCAAATTGGATTTGGTCACCTCGATATAATAACCAAATACTTTGTTGTATCCAATTTTAAGTGACCGAATGCCGGTTGCTGCACGTTCCTTGGCCTCTAGCTCAGCGATCCAACGTTTACCGTTCACACTCGCCTCGCGCAGTTCGTCCAGACGCTGATGGTAGCCTTCCTTAATAAGACCTCCATCCCTTACGGAAATTGGCGGTTCATCCGCCACCGCTTCCTCAATCAACGCACACAGGTCTGTACAGCTATCCAGCGTTTGTGCAATCCGTCTCAGCGTCTTCGAAGGAGATTCAGCGCACAATTCGCGTAAAGACGGAATTCGGGCCAGCGACAGCTTGAGAGCGATCAGATCACGTGCATTAGCACTACCAAAGGCGATCCGCCCAACTAGACGCTCCAGATCGTAAATCTCTTTAAGCTGAGCACGTACATCCTCTCGGAAAATAAACTGGTGGTATAGCTTGTCCACCGCCTCCAAGCGTTCCTCAATAAGACTGCTGCTCAACAGTGGCTTGTCAATCCAACGACGCAACAGACGCGCTCCCATGGAAGTCTCTGTGCGGTCCAACAGCCACAATAGCGAGCCTTTCTTGGAGCGTTCACGTACCGTCTCCACCAGTTCCAGATTTCTGCGGGTAAATGGATCCAAAATCATAAAATGGTTTGGCTCATATACCGAGATTTGGGTCAATTGGCCTAACGATCTTTTTTGCGTTTCATTCAAATAGGAAATCAAGCGCGATACGCACCGTCTGCGTTCCTCCGTAAGCCTTGCCCACGTGGCTTCCCCAAATTGATCCCGAACCAAATCATCCTTGTATTTGTCCCAGGCCGTATACACAACACGCCGTCCAACGGGGGACATACGGGATGTCACAAAATCGAGCAGATGACCATCTCCCAACATTTCGGAAGGCTCATAAATGTTAATTTCATCTAGTAGCCATTCTTTCGAATCAGGCACAGAGGTCACATACAATTCACCTGTTGACAAGTCGCACGCCGCAAGCGCCAGCATCCCGTCCGTCTCTGTGACACATACCATGTAGTTGTTGGATTTGTCACCTAGCACCTTGCCTTCCATTACCGTTCCCGGGGTCACAACGCGGACAATATCCCGCCGCACCATCCCCTTCGTAGCTGAGGCTTCCTCCATTTGCTCACAGATGGCCACCTTATAACCCTTCTCAATGAGACGCTGTATGTAATTTTCAGCTGAATGATAAGGCACGCCGCACATCGGAATTTTTTCCGTGGCGCCACCCTCACGACCCGTAAGTGTAATTTCCAGTTCCTTGGATGCAAGAATTGCATCATCGAAAAACATCTCGTAAAAATCTCCCAGACGGAAAAACAAAAATGCATCTTTAGCCTGCTCTTTTATGGATAAATACTGCTCAATCATCGGTGTATATTTGGACATACCGTTCACTAACCCCCACACTTTGTTCCGTTTAAACTTATAATTATCTCTCATTATATCAAAAATGACAGTCGATAACATGAAACCGTTCCTGGTGTCGACACTTGATTTTACGTAAGCTTCCAATATGGGCGCAAATCCCGTGATTCATCCCACTGTTTCCCCTTGCGGAGGCTGTCCAGCAATGGCGCTACATAAGCTTCATATTGCGAGTATATTTCCAGTGAAACCATATCCAAAATAAGAGGTTCCATATACTCCTTAAGCACAGATTGATTTCCTTCATAAAAGGCTCTGTGAGCCTCCTCCTGACCCAGCGGCCTACGTTGCAAACGCGGATATTGAGAAGCAATGAGAAACGCCATTCCAATCACACCTTTCGCCAGCTGTGGCGAAATAAGAAAACTGGGCAGTGTACGATATTCAAAGCCTCCATACGACTGACGGCGAAAATCACCCAAATTGCCATAATGCGGTCTGCGCCGGGCCGCACGCTTGTCTTCCAGTAGCGCCAATGGCAGTGCTAAATAGTTATCCAGTGCCCGGAGCAAGGCACCGTTTAGCGAAACCCCGCTAAAATGCAGATGTCCGCCCAGTGGAAAACCCGGTTGCGGCATCCCCCCCGCCTGCCAGATGAGTGTGCTGTCAGCAATGCGTCGTGCTGCGGTTGCAAAAGCTTGACGCAGATGCTTCAGCAGACGGGCCGGATCTCCACTTGGCGCAGGACGAAGCTCAGCGACTGGATACAGTGTTCGTCCTCGACGAGTAACAGCATCGCAGCCGGCTATGCCGAGACGACCCAAATATCTTGAGGCCGGAACGACCCGTCCCTCTGGCATACGAACCAGCACAAATTCAGGGTCCATTCCGATGAGTAGTCGATCTCTCCCTCGTTCCGCTGAAAGATTCTCACCCTCAATATCCCCTTCGCGCGCTGCAATTTCATATAGCGTGGCCAAATGTCTATCATTCAGCCATGGCTGTGCCGAGACTTCGCGCACCTGACAGCTGCGCTCCCCCAGCGGCGTCAGTACCACCTCACCACTGTCCAAACCCAGTGTGTACAACGCACGTACAGCCAGCCGCTCCATCCTGACATAGAGCGGTGAATGTTGATCCAGCTCAGATAGATCGTGTGCGCGGACTTTGGAAGGGCCCTCGATGGCACGTCTACGAATTTCCAACACTCGCAGTTGATGGATTTGCACCGCGTAGCCTATCGCAAAATCTGCAAGGCTGCTATCCATCCACTGCACCGCTATGCCTGAACGCTCCAGTCTACGCTTTTTTTCATCATTTGACATCTGTCTGAAGCGTATGAGCGCCTGTCCCGGCTGCTGCATCGTATTCCCCCCTACGGACTACGTACGGATTTCAACCCACAACAACAAAAAAGGAGGGCCTTTGCCCCCTGCGCAGAATCAGCCGGCGCAAAGAGTAAAGCGGCCCTCTTTTTGGTTACTTCTGTCAGAGCTCGTCGTCAATGAGGTCGGGGTCGAGCTCCTCATAGTCCCCCTCTTCCGCTCCAAAATCAAAGTCTTTTTCAAAATCATCGCTGCTACCATTCGGGAATACTTCTACAACAATCTTCGTTTCCGCCACCAGCTCCACCGCAAATTCCCGCTCGACCCGGATCATTACGCTGCCACCTCCAGAAGACACACTGGCCTCGACGCAACTCGGCTCCTGTGTAGCTTCGGCGGATACTTCCACTGTAGACGCCCGGTGCTTCGGATCAAGATACGAGAGCGGCACATTTTCTACGTACGACACCGTTTCCTTGGCCACATCGGTCTGCGAGTTTTTATCGTATGAGTACCAAATATTGATATCATACGTCCCGACGACCTCAATGCCGTCCCCCGCCGCCACAGCTTCATACTGGTGGTTAATAATCCATGCCCCTAAAATGCTCGTTGGATTATTCGGCGGAGTTACGGTATGGGTTACGGTAGAGAATCTGCGACCTTTACCACAGATCGCTTTGGTAATAATCTCTCTACGATTTTTATGACTTAATGCCATTCTTGAACCTCCTCCATACAATCAATCATTCCATACATATGTATGCAGGTTGTGGGCGAATGTTGAGTGAATAGGCGAAAAGGAAAAAATATTATTTGTATAAGCATATGCCGCGATGGCTTGAACTCATGCACGCCAATGTGTTACATGCTGCTCAACGATCTGTAAAAATTCGCTAAGAGCCGGAGATTTCCACTTTTTCGTGTGATAAGCGACCTGAGTAGCCACCTGCTGTTCACTGTCATCCCAGGCTAAACGCGCCATTTTACCTTCTCGCAGCTCATTTTGTACCGTTACCAGCGGAAGCAGCGCTATACCCAATCCAGCCATGACACACTGCTTGATGGCTTCAATACTCCAAAATTCCAGGCTAGGGTCTGAAAAAATTCCGTGTTTATTCAAATACTGCTCAAAAAGGATACGGTACGTACATCCTGCCTCCGTATGCAAAATGGTTTCGTCTTTCAAGTCAGCAGGATCTACCCGGGTATAGGTAACCAGCGAATGCTTAAGTGGAGCAACCAAGGCCATCGGCTCATGAATAAGCGTGGTGACATTCAGTTCTCTATCCTCCGTCTCAGGCTGAAGCAAAAAAGCCAAATCCAGCTCACCGGAGCGGATCAAATCGCGTAATTCCCAGCATTCGCCGGGTTTAAGGACAATTTTAACCTTCGGATACCGTTCCCTGTACTCACGGATCAGACTCGGTAGACGAAAAGCGGCCAGAGACTCTGGTGCTCCTATTTTCAGCGTGCCCGCCAATTCTGTTTCTGAACGAAGTGCATCCTTAGCCATAGCATGCATCTTGGAAATTTCCTGCGCATAGGGCAGCAGACGTCGTCCGGCATCCGTCAGCATGATTTTTTTGCCAATGCGATCAAAAAGCGGCGTACCCAACTCTGTCTCTAGCGCTTGAATTTGAGCAGTGATACTCGACTGTGCATAATCCAGTATACGCGCTGCTCGCGTAAAACTGCCTGCCTCAACTACATTTAAAAAGGTAAACAAATGCCGCGATTCCATAATCCGCTCCTTCAATCGGTTTTTCCGATGCAAGCAATCGTTATATTCCGTTTTTCCGATAGATTGATTATCTGATAAGCTGAAGAAAATAACAAGAGAAAGAAGGCTTTTCTGCATGACAAATGAAAATAAACTTCAATCCACCATTGGTCTTCCACAGGCCATTGCACTCTATATCGGAGCTGTACTGGGTTCGGGGATATTGATTGTGCCTGGTCTTGCTGCCCAAATGGCGGGGCCGGCATCGCTGCTGGCATGGGGTTTTATGACCCTACTCATCCTGCCAATGGCACTTTCCATGGGGCTTCTATCTGCCAAATTCCCGAATGCGGGAGGGGTATCGCACTTTGTCACGTTGGCCTTTTCCCCACGTGCCGGTGCTTATATCGGGTGGTTTTTTCTCATGTCGGTTCCGATCGGAGCACCTGTTGCCGCACTCACTGGAGCCGGCTATATGACCACAGCCATGGGCTGGGGAGAGGAAAGCCGCATAATGTTAGCCATTGCTATGCTGGCGGTGGGCCTGATCATCAACTGGATCGGCATGAAGGTCGCGGGACGTATTCAGATCGCAGTCGTCATAGCTATCGTTGCCGTCCTTATATTCGCCATTGCCGCAGCACTTCCTCAGATGAAAACAGTCCACTTCACCCCGTTTGTTCCACATGGCTGGCTCTCTATCGGTCAATCGGCCGCGATTCTGTTTTGGTGCTTTATCGGTTGGGAGGCCGTGTCCCATATGTCAGAGGAATTCACTAATCCCCGGCGGGCGGCCGTTAGAGGTGTGACCATTGCAGCCGTCATTGTTGGTTTGCTTTATTTCTTAACTGCGCTGGCTACTGTGGGCACACAAAGTTACCTTGCAGGGGATTCGGATGCTTCGCTCGTATGGGTGATTAGTCGAGCTATCGGGCCATGGGGCGCGATAATTGCAGGCTTGACGGGTATCTTTATTTGTACCGCTACTATTATTGCTTATGTTGGTGCCGCTTCACGTGTGGCTTATGCTTTATCCCGGCAAGGACAGGCCTTTCGCTGGATGGGCAGGTTATCGCAACGTTTCCATACCCCTATCGGAGGCATTGCTTTTCTTAGCGTCTGCTTCGTGATCATTATGGTGTTGTACGGTAGTGGCGCTGTTTCACTCACTAACCTGATCCAGTTCCCGAACGCCACCTTTATTCTGACCTATCTAGGAGGTTGTGCAGCAGGAATTAAGCTTCTGCGTGGTAGTCGCTGGGGCGTTTCCATTAGTTGGATATCGTTCATTTCTACGGCGATCGTTTTCCCCTTTGTCGGATGGGCTATGCTGTACCCTTGCCTGATCACCGCTGTCTTATGGATCACAGACCGAATTCGGCACAAACGGACTTTGAATCTTCCGACTTCTACCATTACTGAACAGGAAAAGGCTACTGTCCGTCATGGATAGTAGCCGCTCAAGGCCTTTACTCTAATTTTTCACTGGAGTAGGGGCCTTGTCCTTTTTCGCAATTTTCAAATACTGATGAAGCTCATGTGTAAGCTGCAATAATGCCGAGCGAATCTCAAATTCCTCCCGGGTTGCGGGAAGCTCCATGGCTTTAAATTCTTCACGAACCTGCTCTAGCAGCTTCTCGGTCTGTCCCGTATAATGTCCAGCCAAAACGTCATTGCTAAGCTGGTCGAACAGCTCGGCCAGAAGCTTGGCCTGCGGCATATGCTGGTACATTTGTGCGATCAACTGCATCATATTTTGGATCGAATCCAGCTGTTCTTTTCGCATATAAAAATACACATTCCAGCCCTCTTGGGGACGAAGCATCTGATTTTCCAAGGAACGCCCCGCCTCAGTAACCCCTTTGGCTATCACGCTGTTCGCTTCAATAACTTCCTTGCCATCCCATATGTATGCTGGACTACGCAGCGTATTGGCCATATTTCTGAATATAACAGAAAATGTCCGATCCACCTCCTGCCGAATTTGTTGCATTGTATTATCAGAACCCGGCATGTAGGCTAAATTGACAATCATCGCGGAACCCAGTCCAATCACTAGCAGAGCTAGCTGGGTCAGCAGTACCTCCATATCAATCACGCCGCCGCTGAATACGCGAAAAACTACGACCGAACCGGTGACGATCCCTTCTTTAAACCCCACCCGTACAATGACTGGAAACGCCGTTAAAATATATAATGCCAGTACCCAATCATGGAACCCGAATACCACAAACAAAACACAAGCAAAAAGAAGCCCCACGACGGATGCAAAAAATCTCGCCGAAATGGTACGGAGACTTCTCTTGCGTGTGACATCCACCCCCAAAATCGCTAAAAGCCCTGCTGAGGTGGCTCCATGAATGCCAAAACCCTCCGCAATAAGTACGGCCATTAATGCGGCAATAGCCGTTTTAATCGTACGAAAGCCCATGAAAAAATTCTGTCCTCTCTAGATGAAATCTGTTTCAGCATTTTGCATAATTCGAAATTTATGCATAATGCTCATTTTCATAAATTTTAAGTATTTTCATTTTTCATGGTACTTTATTTTCACGTTTTACACAAATGTTCAGAAATTTTATTATTACCGATGAGGACGACCCGAAAGCAGACGATGCTCCACATACACAACCGCCTGATACATCAGTGTAGCTACGACAGCAATGATCAACAGACTGGACATAACCAGCGTGAAATTGAACACCTGAAAACCATAGATAATCAAATAGCCTAAGCCGTTTTTAGCCACCAGAAATTCACCAACTATCACGCCAACCCATGCCATACCGACATTCACTTTCAGCGTAGAGACGATTGCAGGAAAGGATGCAGGTAAAATCACCTTTTGAAACGTATCACGGCGTGATCCGCCAAACGTGCGAACCACTTTGATCAGATTCGAATCGACTTCCTGAAAGCTGTTGTATACGACTAGTGTCGTAATGATAACGGTAATGGAGAGGGTTGTCATTAGGATAGCAGTAAATCCCGCCCCAAACATGACGATAAAAATTGGACCTAGCGCCACCTTAGGCATACTGTTGAACACGACCATATAGGGATCAAGCACCCTCGACAAAAACGGTGACCACCAAATAAGTACAGCCAGCAACGTACCTAACAGTGTACCGAGTAAAAAACCCGCCATCGTCTCTCCCACGGTGACACCTACATGTCCCCATAATTCACCACTGACCGCATCCTTGCCGATCTGGGTAAAAATTTTGCTCGGATAGCTGAACAGTAGTACATCAATCCACTTCAAACGGCCTGCAATTTCCCATAGCACAAACAAAAGCAGTAAAATAGCTGTCTGCACACCTGTCACTAACCATCGTTGCGAACGCCTGCTGCGTAAATACGCCTGATGTAGTCCTTGAATCCAACGTTGCTCAAGCTGATCCGCTTCGTCCTTCATACGTTAACTCACTCCTTTGCTCCCGAAGCCTCCAGTTCACCCCATATTTCATGAAAAAGCTCATTAAAACCCGGCTGCTCGCGTGCATAAAAAGGCTGAGCTTCTCGGATGCAATCCGGAATCTCGAAGGTACGTCGGATATGACCCGGATTTCGACCCATCACTATAATCCGGTCACTGACCGCAATGGCCTCAGCCAAATCATGTGTGACTAAAATAGCCGTCTTCCTCCGCTCGCGCAAGGTTTCCGCAATCAGATCTTCCAGCTGTAGCTTGGTTTGATAATCCAGCGCGGAGAACGGCTCATCCAGCAGCAGCAGTCCCGGATTGGTCGCCAGCGTCCGTACCAGCGCCACGCGCTGGCGCATTCCCCCAGACAACTGGGATGGATGCAGATGCTCCTTCCCTCCCAGACCCATGCCTTCCAGTAACAGCCGTGTCCGCTCACGCGCAGCTTCATCTACTCTTTTGCCTAGTTCCAGACCCAACAATGCGTTATCCATTATCGTCCGCCACGGGAACAGATAATCCTGCTGCAACATGTAACCGACCTCTGGACTCGGACCACTTACCGGCTGACCTTGCAACATAACTTGGCCTGCCGCTGGACGCAGTAGCCCCGCGATCATGGACAGGATCGTCGTTTTGCCGCAGCCGCTTGGACCAACCAAGCTGACAAATTCCCCTGTCTCTACGGAAAAATCAATATTCTCAACCGCCAGCGAAGCTTCACGATCCGTTACATAGACATGCGTCACTTGCTCCAGTCTCACCATCGGGATGGTCGCGTCCAAAGTTAGGCCACTCCGTTCCTCCATCATGACGAACCTCCGGCACCGACGCCTGCATGCGTAGATTCAGTTGTGCTCTTTTTCACAGACGGTTCAGTATTCCCGGTAGAGCTTGACGAAATCGCTTGTTGTGCAAAGCTTGGGTTCACTAGCTTATCTAGTGCAACCGGACTTTTAAGCTCCCCTGCCGAGGTCATGACATCCTGTAAGTTCTTCCATTCCTTTTCCTCAATCATCGGGTTCAAAGCATAGGTACTCTGTTCCTTATATCGCTTGATACTACTCGTTAAAACAGCTAAATCTGTATCTTTAAAATAGGGCGTGATTGCTTCGGCAATCTGTTCAGGTGAATGCGTAGCAATCCACTGTTGTGCCCGATATACAGCATTTGTGAATTTCTGTGCAGCCTCGCTATTTGTGTTCAGGTAGCTTTGCTTAGCCATATATACCGTATACGGCAACTCGCCGCTCTCCACACCGATAGAGGCAACAACCCGCCCACGACCTTCCTTTTCAAAAATAGATGCCTGCGGCTCAAACAGCTGCACATAATTCCCTGTACCGGAGCCGAAAGCAGAGGCAACATTAGCAAAATCAATATTTTGAATCAGCTTCAGATCCTTGTGAGGATCAATGCCGTGTTTGCGAAGCGTAAATTCAAGTGACATTTGTGGCATTCCGCCCTTGCGTTGTCCCAAAAAATTTTGCCCTTTCAGCTTTTCCCAGTCAAAGCTATCCTGCGTTTGCCGAGCAAACAAAAAGGTTCCGTCCTTCTGTGTCAGCTGGGCAAAATTAATGATAGGGTCCTCTGCTCCTTGCTGATACACATAAATAGATGTTTCCGCGCCGATCAGCGCGATATCCGCCTGATTGGACAACAACGCCGTCATTGCCTTGTCACCCCCGGGAATCGTTGCCAGCTGGACATCCAGTCCCTCCTGAGCAAACATACCCTGGCTCAAGGCTACATACTGCGGCGCATAAAAGACCGTACGGGCTACCTCGCCTAATCTGATCTCAATCGTCTGCTCCCCTCCTTTGGGGGTGCACCCACTGAGCAACAGTAATCCGAGTAGTGCCGCAGCCACCACAGCTTTGAAACGAGCGCCGTTTTTCATCCTTATTCCCTCCCCACCTTTTTACATCGGTTGACTTCATATATTGTTATGCCGTTGTCGATATATTGGTTAATTGCAAAAAAAAAACCCACGTTCGCCCGGGAACGCGGGGTAGATGCTATATGATTTACAGCTTGTATATGGAGGTATATTTCTCTTCCAGATAGTCGGCGAGATAATCCGGGTTCAGATCCTCTCCTGTAATGGCTACAATCAACTCGGACGGCGTCCGACTCTTGCCGTAACGGTAAATACGTTCGGTCAGCCATTGCTTGATCGGCTCAAGCTCTCCAGCAGCAATTAATTCATCCAGATTTGGCAACTCTTTGCGTAATGTCGCCAAAATTTGCGCTGCATACATATTGCCAAGCGAGTAGGAAGCAAAATAACCAAAATCACCGCCGGACCAGTGAACGTCTTGAAGTACGCCCAGTCCGTCATTCGGTGGAACAAGTCCCAAGTATTCCTTATATTTCGCATTCCACACCTCGGGGAGACGCTTCACATCCAGCTTTTCATTAAACAGCATTTTTTCAATTTCATAACGGATAATGATATGTAAATTATATGTTAGCTCATCCGCTTCAATACGAATCAGTGAATTTTCCACACGGTTGACTGCCCGGTAGAATTGCTCTGCCGTAACCTTTGCCAAACGATCAGGAAAATGCTTTTGCAAATCATCGTAATACCGATCCCAGAAAGCACGACTGCGTCCGATTTTATTCTCCCACAAGCGGGACTGGGATTCATGAATCCCCATAGAGGTTCCTCCAGACAGTAGTGATCCTGCCAGCTCTGGAGCAATATTTTGTTCGTACAGCGCATGGCCTCCTTCATGCAACGAACTGAAAATAGCGCTGGTTACATCATCTTGCAGATAATGAGTTGTTATACGCACATCACCTGGATTTAATCCTGTTGCGAAAGGATGTACACTCTCATCCAAACGACCTGCGTCAAAGTCATACCCCATCTGTCCTAAAATGAATAGGCTGAACTTCTCCTGCTGCTTCACATCAAACACACCATCTAAAAAGCTCTTATCCGGCTGGTTCGATGAAGCCTGAATTTTAGACAATAGGGGCACAAGGCGCTTCTTGAGACGATCAAACACAGCATCCAGCTTTTCAACCGTCATCCCCGGCTCATATTGATCCAAAAGCGTGTCATACTCTGTATCCTTAACACCCCAGTAGCCGATAAACTCACGCTTCATGTCTACGATTTTAGACAAGTACGGTTCAAATCCGGCAAAATCGCTATGTTCCTTTGCGTCCTCCCACTTGCTCTCTGCCTGTGCTGCAAGAATGCTATAATCCCGGTATCGGTCTGCCGGAACCGAACGATTCAGTTCATAATTTTTACGGCATTCCTCCACCAATCTGCGATCATTGTCCTCCAGTTGCTTCAGCTTGTCTTCTACGGCAAAAAATTGCAGCAATTGTCCCATTTCATCCGAGATCATCAGCTTGAACATTTCAGTGGACAGCATACCCAACGTCTCCGACCGAATATCAACGCCCTTGCGCGGAGCGCCAGTCCGTAAATCCCAGTGCAGCAGACCTACTGCTTCGCCATAACCACTAATTTTGTGTGCAAGCTCCTTTAAAGCCGTCAATTGATCCAACGTCTGTTGCGTCATATTTGAGGTCACCTCTTTAACTTAAAATGGTTAAAACTTTACAATACCTATACTTGATGATACTTATATTAAAAAGTATAATCAACACACAACATGTACGACCAGCTCCTAAGACCTAAAACAAACGTTGGACTGTACATATCAAACTTTATTAGAATCTGGAGGGAACAATCGTGGATCACATCAAAGAAATTTTAGAGTACAATCGTGTTTTCGTAGAAAACAAAGAATACGAGGCCTATAGAACGGGCAAGTTCCCCAATAAAAAAATGGTCATTATCACCTGTATGGATACACGGCTAACGGAATTACTCCCAAAAGCTATGAACCTGCGCAACGGTGATGTGAAAATCATCAAAAATGCGGGTGCGATTATTTCACAGCCCTTTGGAAGCGTAATGCGCAGTGTGCTAGTCGCCCTGTATGAGCTGGGAGCAGACGAAGTCGTCGTCGTAGGCCATTATGAATGCGGCATGGCTGCATTAAATGCAGACCACATGGTCAATGAAATGCTCGATCGCGGAATTTCTCAGGAAGTGCTGAACACATTAGAAAATTCAGGCATTAAGCTAAATAAATGGTTAAAAGGATTTGATAACATTGAAGAAGGGGTAAGAACTACCGTGAAGCTTATTAAGAATCACCCGCTTCTCCCCCCTAATGCCCCCGTTCACGGCATGGTTATTCATCCAGATACAGGAGCGTTAACGCTTGTCGTTGACGGGAATGAACAGTAAACAGGATACGCTTTGTCAGAAAGTTACCAGGGTAGTTTAAGCTCGTACATACGAGCCTAAACTACCCTTTTTTATGAAAAAAAGTGCATATACGTGGAGAATGGCAGGAACCAATTTTGGCTAACCTGTGAACGACCTGTCTGAAAGTTGTCAAACCATACAGTTTCAGTGTACACTTTTCATGAAGCTGCAGAATACCTGCCGCAGTGCTGTTACAACCGTTACTATGATGGATGAAGGAGATAAGATCTATGAATTTACTATCGTATGGTCTGTTGGGGCTTCTCGCAAGAGAGGAATCCTCCGGCTATGATCTGATGTTGCGTATTCAGCCTTTTTGGCAGGCTAAGCACAGTCAGATCTATCCGCTACTGGCCCGTATGGAGAGCAAGGAACTGCTAGCCTCTCGTTGGATTCAGCAGTCTGACAAGCCTGATAAGAAAATGTATACCATTACCGACAAGGGAATCCATATGCTTCAGCAATGGTCCCAGGAAGCGTTAGCTGCTCCGGTTACACGGGATGAATTAAGTCTTCGACTGTTCTGTCTTTGGTTGACGGACAAAAGTAGTGCCAATCGTATGCTGGAAGAACGCAAACGTCATTTTATTCAGAAAATCCAGCATCTTGAGGATATTCTGAACGACATTCCCGCAGAGAATTTACATTTTGGCAGTAAGAACTTTGGTGACTATATTTTAGTACAAAAAGGACTTTTGAATGCTAAAGCAGGTCTGGAATGGTGCCAAATGGTTCTGCGTATGCTGCTTGCCGGTGATGTCAGTACGGATACTAATCCGTTTTTACTTAAGCCGCAAAGCTGAATGCTTTTACCAATCCATGCCTAGGATTTATGGGACGTTATTATTTAATTTTTAAAAATTAAAATTCTTTGAAACCCTTTTCCATGCCATTCGTATTACTGGTTAGCGGTTGTTTGACCTATAAAAAAAATTTACTAAGGGGGATATATTTACATGAAAAAAACATTTACTTTGAAAAATATGATGATGCTGATGATGGCTTTTACCCTACTCATTGCTATGATCGCACCATCTACAGCTGATGCAAGGCGAGGCGGCGGGTTTAAATCCGGGCCTAAATCATACCAATCTACACCAAGCAAGGCAAATGACAGCAGTGGCGTCAATAAGTCAGATAGCGGAACCAAGTCAGGAGCAACTGCTGGGAATACAAACAGAACTGGTGGATTCCTTGGCGGTGGCGGCGGATTCCTGAAAGGTATGATGCTGGGCGGTTTGGCAGGTATGCTCTTCGGCGGATTGTTCGGTAACATGGGCGCATTGGGTAGCTTGCTTGGTCTGGCCGTTAACGTTCTCGCCATTTACGTCCTGATCATGGCCGGAGTAGGTATCTACCGTGCTATTAAAAATCGTCGCAGACCCGATGATTCCCGCGGAGGACGTTACTAAGCTATGATTTTGAGTATGGATGAGATTGTCAACGCTATTTGCTTGCATATGGCTGAACGCAAAGGTGTCCAGCCCACTGATGT
>RCUF01000303.1_pt1 | contig 19738 bp, 20 predicted proteins | sample 2166311 | NCBI WGS metagenome assembly RCUF01 (sample SAMN09932608, study PRJNA488358) | compost metagenome | feature: garden; material: soil; isolation source: compost soil in 4-hydroxybenzonitrile-enriched culture | place: Germany: Experimental Botanical Garden Goettingen | collected 2016-01-27
GAACTCCAGCCTTCCAAGCTGGTAGCGTGGGTTCGATTCCCATCACCCGCTCCATCATTTAAACGATAGATCCTTACAGCTGTAAGGATTTTTTTGTTGTTTTACATCGAAAATTTATTAGATATTATATATGCGGTATACTCAAGGTAGGGGGAATGGTTACCGTGCAGATGAACCGGCTGTTTGAGATCGTGTATCTGTTAATGCAGCGCAAAACGATGACGGCTGCCGAGCTGGCGGAACGCTTCGAGGTATCCAAGCGCACGATTTATCGGGATATTGACGCGTTAAGCGGTGCGGGCATCCCCGTATATGCTAGCAAGGGCAAAGGTGGCGGGATCGGCCTGCTGCCGGATTTTGTGCTGAATACATCGCTGTTATCCGAAGCGGAGCAGAATGAGATTCTGTTTGGACTGCAAAGCCTGGAGGCGACCAATGCCATGCAGACCGGCCAGGTGCTGGCCAAGCTGAGTAATCTGTTCCGCAAGGAAGAAGTGGGCTGGATCGATGTCGATTTCTCGGAGTGGCACAGTGGAGAAGCCGGACGGGACAAGTTCGGGCTTCTGAAAACGGCTATTTTGGAATGCCGGGTCATCGCGTTTACTTATTACAGCTCCAATGGGAGAAAAAGCAGGCGGCAGGCGGAGCCGATGAAGCTGCAGTTTAAGAACCGGGCCTGGTATTTGCAAAGCTTCTGTTTGAAGAGCCGGGAGCTCCGCACGTTTAAAATAAACCGGATCGAGGACCTCCAGTATACGGGTGAGTTTTTTGAGCGGAGAAAAATGGCAGTGCCTGCGCTGGAGGAATCCAGCCAGAAGGAGAAAATCCAAAAGGTTGATCTGGAGCTGGCATTTTCGCCGTCTATGGCCTTTCGGATATTTGACGAGTTTGACAGGGCTAACGTTCATCTGCATGAGGATGGTAGCTATCGGGTATTCGTGAGCTATCCGGAAGACGGGTGGGTGTATGGACATTTGCTTTCGTTTGGCGAAGATCTCAAGGTCATATCACCGCCCCATATTCGCAGTATCCTGGAGGAGAAAGCGAAAAAAATTGCTGAAATTTACGGCCCGCCCTTCTTAATATGACATGCTGATGTCAACTTATCGCTGCTACAATAGCAGTAATTTAAGAAGGGAGTGTTGAAAATGGAAATAACAAATGAAAAGCAAGAAACGTATTGCCAAAGCTGCGGCATGCCTTTGACAAGCGATGAGGTGCTGGGCAGCAACAGGGATGGCGGAAAAAATCAGGAATATTGCGTTTACTGCTATAAGGACGGCGCGTTTACGACTGAGGAGACCATGGAAGAAATGATTGAGTCTTGCCTAAAACACGGAGGCGATTCCGGCATATTTGCGGACAAGGATCAGGCGAGAAAAATGATGCAGGATTGGTTCCCTACGCTCAAACGCTGGAAAAACACTTGATCCACGGTGAAAGAGGACGAGTTTATGGCGGAAAAACTGGATTTTAAGAAGAAACATAAAGATCTTTATTTGCCTAAGCAGGACCCCGCGCTGATCGAGGTTCCGCCAATCCGTTATTTCATGGTGGACGGTGAGGGAGCGCCGGAGAGCAGGGGCTATCAAAATGCGGTGCAGGTGCTGTACGCTTTATCGTATGGAATAAAGATGAGCAACAGGAGTCCAAATCCGCCGGAAGGTTATTTCGAGTATTCCGTTGCGCCGCTAGAGGGGCTTTGGGATTCAGCCGGAGGAGGTTACGATCCTAACCGAGACCATTGGGTGTGGACCGCGATGATCCGGCAGCCGGATTTCGTGAGGGAGGAAGTATTTCGTCAAGCGGTTATGCAAGTGGCGAAAAAGAAGCCGGAGCTTGACTTCGGCGCCGTCAGGCTTGCCGTTTATGAGGAAGGGCTGTGCGTCCAACTGATGCATAACGGTCCGTACAGCACTGAACCGGTCTCGCTCGCTAAAATGGAGCAATTCATTGCGGCTAACGGACTGGTCGATGATTGCGGCCCTGAACGCCGGCATCATGAGGTTTATATGTCGGACCCTCGCAAAACCGCTCCGGAAAAAATGAAAACGGTATTGCGTCATCCCGTCAAGCGGGCATGATCGATTGGATTTGCTGCAGCCCGCGCCTTTGCAGCGAATTACTCTGCTTGAGCGGGAAGGATCGCCTTAACACGGCCCACCTGACCATCCTGCAGCCGGACCTTGATTCCATGGGGATGTGTTGGCGAATTGGTCAGAATATCCTTGACGATGCCGCGGGTTAAACAGCCGGTGGGCTGGTCCTTTTTTAGTACAATTTCCACGGCAAGACCGGGGGTAATGTTTTTACGTATAGTACCGTTCATAGTGGAAGCACTACTCCTTGTTCGGATAGATTGAGTAATCAGTAGTCACATTATTCTATATACCTTATCACACCGCTGCCCGGATTCCAAAAATCGGACGGAATTCCTTCGGGTGAAGCTTGCCATTAGCGTAAACTTTGCATATAATAGCAGTTAAGTCAATAATGCAAAGTTTTAAACGCGATGATGGAGAAGAGTAAGCAGAAGCCTTCTTACAGGGAGGAGACGTCAAAGATTGAGAGCGTCTCTATGGAACCAGGCTGCCGAAGTTCGCTCCTGAGCGGTTCCTTGAACTCCGTCGTATGCCGAAAGGCTACGCGGCACAGTAGAGGATACCGGACTAGCGGCCCGTTATGCCGATCAAAGTGAGAGTTTTTAGCATGAGTTAAGAAACTCTAACAAGGGTGGTACCACGGTCTTTTCGTCCCTTTCCGGGAGAAGAGGCCTTTTTTTGTTGGGCGATGAGGCAAAACCTGCAAATATGCAGGAGTTTTTAGCTGAAACTGCCGAACCTATACCAAAGCCTGCAAAAGTGCAGGATTTTCAAGGTTTCACGGGTGTAACCAGCGACTGAGCAGGAAAAAAGATGTATTTTTGCAGGAATATTTTATCAACAAACTAACTACGAGAAAAAAACTGCACAATTGCAGGAATTTCTCAAGATGGTGCAACGCGATAACAATCAGGCATCTGAAACCAGCAAAGGTACTAAATTAAAAATTAGCATTAGGGGGATATGTTCATGAAAGAACGTTTGGAAGCACTCAAACAAGAAGCTGTTGAGCAGCTTAGTAAAGTAGCAGATGCGATCAAGCTTAACGACCTTCGCGTCAAATATTTGGGTAAAAAGGGGGCTCTCACCGAAATTTTGCGGGGGATGGGTTCTCTAAGTGCTGAGGAACGTCCTGTAATTGGCCAAGTGGCTAATGACGTACGTGGAGCAATCGAAGTGCTGATTGAACAGAAGCAAACCGAGTTTCAACGTCTTGAAACAGAGAAACGCCTTGCCGCGGAGAAGGTAGACGTGACACTGCCAGGTCGTAAGTTGAAGCAAGGGGCAATTCATCCGCTCAATCAGGTTATTCAAGATATTGAGGATATTTTCATTGGAATGGGCTACCGGATCGCAGAGGGGCCGGAAGTAGAGACGGATTATTACAATTTTGAATCTATGAACCTGCCGAAAAACCACCCGGCTCGCGATATGCAGGATTCCTTCTATTTGACTGAGGAGCTGTTGATGCGCACTCAGACTTCCCCGGTTCAAGCTAGAACGATGGAAGATATGAAGGGTGAAGTGCCGATCAAAGTTATTTGTCCGGGGCGTGTATACCGCCGTGATGATGACGATGCAACGCATTCATTCCAATTCCATCAAATTGAAGGTCTTGTCGTTGGTAAAAGAATTCGAATGAGCGACTTGAAAGGTACGCTGCTGGAATTCACTCGTAGAATGTTCGGGCCTAACACACAAATTCGTTTGCGTCCAAGCTTTTTCCCTTTCACTGAACCAAGCGTTGAAGTAGACGTTACTTGTGTGAAATGCAGCGGAAATGGATGCCGTGTTTGTAAACAATCCGGTTGGCTCGAAATTTTGGGCAGTGGCATGGTTCATCCGCGAGTACTGGAAATGAGCGGCTATGATTCGGAGGAATACAGTGGCTTTGCGTTCGGTATGGGTGTGGAGCGTATTGCTATGTTGAAGTACGGTGTAGATGATATCCGTCATTTCTACAGTAACGATATGCGCTTCCTTGGACAGTTTGCCAGAGTATAATTTTGAAATAAGAAAGGGGATTTGACATGAAAGTATCAGCCGATTGGTTGTCACAATATGTTTCACTGGATCAAGTAGACATTGCGGAGCTTGCTGAGCAAATTACACGTTCAGGAATTGAAATTGATTCGATTGAGTCTCGTAATAAGGGAGTCAATAAAGTAGTAGTTGGTTATGTAAAAAGCAAGGAAAAGCATCCTGATGCAGATAAATTGAATGTCTGCATCGTGGATGCAGGAGAAGAGGAAGATTTACAAATTGTATGCGGGGCAAAAAATGTTGATGCAGGTCAAAAGGTCCCGGTTGCGTTGGTTGGAGCCAAGATGCCTGGAGGTCTTGAGATTAAGAAAGCTAAGCTGCGCGGTGTTCCGTCGCACGGAATGATTTGTTCGGCTAAAGAGCTTGGCTTAAATGATAAGCTCCTGCCAAAGGAACAACAAGAGGGAATCCTGGTATTGCCTGAAGATACTGCCATAGGTACACCAATTACGAGACTGTTGGCCCTGGATGATCAGGTGCTTGATTTTGACTTGACACCTAACCGTTCGGACTGCCTAAGCATGATTGGTGCTGCGTATGAGGTTGGGGCGATTTTGGGCCGTGATGTCGTTCTTCCAAAGCCAAAAAATGATTTGATTGAGGTTGGTCAAAAAGCACAGGATTTTATCAAAGTAAAAATTGAAACTCCTGAATTGTGCAGCCGTTATTCTGTTCGATATGTCTCTGATGTCAAAATTGGAACTTCCCCGATCTGGATGCAAAATCGCTTGATGGCTGCCGGAGTTCGCCCGATTAACAACATTGTTGACATTACGAACTATGTCATGCTGGAGTACGGACAACCGCTTCATGCATTCGATGCTGATAAAGTGGCTGGTGGAGCCATTGGTGTACGTGCTGCCAAAGAAGGAGAAAAGCTGGTTACCCTTGATGGCCAAGAACGTCAATTAGACGCAGGTGCTTTGCTCATCGTTGATGGAGAGAATAAACCCGTTGGTCTCGCTGGTGTAATGGGTGGATTGGATTCAGAGGTTACAGAGAATACAACTAATATCATTATTGAGTCAGCAAAATTTGATGGCGGTTCAGTACGAAAAACGTCACGAAATTTGGGACTTCGTTCAGAAGCATCTCTACGGTTCGAGAAGGAAGTAGATCCAGGTGCAGTAATTCCTGCGTTAGATCGCGCTGCTGCTCTTATGATGAGCATCGCTGGGGGAAAAGTTTTAACAGGGATTGTAGAATCTGTTGTGTCGCAGCCTGAAGAACAGGTAATTACGTTATCTTTGGATAAATTAAATGATTATTTGGGCACACAGATCTCCATGCTGGAAACGAAAGCAATTTTATCCCGTCTGCATTTTGAAAGTGGAGATGCGGCAGGAAATGCATTGGACGTTCGTGTACCGACTCGTCGTGTAGATATTACCCGTGACGTTGATTTAATCGAGGAAGTAGCCCGGTTGTACGGGTATGATAACATCCCGACTACTAAAATCGAAGGACCTTCAACGGCTGGAGGCTACACTAAATCGCAGGCGCTTCGTCGTTTGCTTCGTGGACTGCTAGTTCATGGCGGCTTGCAGGAGACGATGGGATACTCCTTCATTCGAGAAGGAGAGCGTAATCTGTTCATGAACCTTAGCGAAGGTGAATGTGAAATTAAACTGGCTATGCCGATGAGTGAGGAACGCAGCGTGCTTCGTGGCAGCTTGCTGCCTGGATTAATCGATGCAACTCAATATAATCGTAATCGCAAGCTTGATGATCTTGCTTTATTTGAAATTGGCAACGTGTTCCATGCTAAGGAAGAGAAGCTTTCGAAGCAGCCAAGCGAAATGCCTGTATTCGCGGTGCTTTTGACGGGCGATCGCAGTGTCAAAGGCTGGAATACTGCAGCTGAGAAGGTTGATTTCTTTGATCTTAAAGGTGTGTTAGAAAGTGTGTTCGAGTATCTTGGGCTGAATGATCTTGTTACCTATGAAGCAGATGAGCCAAAAGGACTTCATCCCGGACGCTCAGCTTCAATATTTTTAAATGTGCCTGAAGGGAAGCAGCGGATCGGTATCATGGGTCAACTGCATCCAGTATTACAAAGTGAAAAAGACCTGAACGATACATTTTTAGCCGAAATTAAGCTTGAGCCTGTATCTCGTTATGCAGGTAACACCGTAGTTTATCGCGATCTCCCTCGATTCCCTGCTAGTGAACGGGATATCGCAGTTGTAGTGGATACTGCAGTTGAAGCAGGGTCGTTAATTACGTCAATTAAAGAAACTGCTGGTGAAATAGTGGAATCTGTTGGAGTATTTGACGTATTTACGGGCAGCAAGCTCGGAGAAGGCAAAAAGAGTATAGCATTGTCACTCGTATATCGTCATATGGACCGCACGTTGACCGATGAAGAAATTACTGCTGTACATGATAAGGTCGTTGCAACCTTGGAACAAACTTTTGCCGCAGAATTGAGAAAATAGCAGGAATTAAACAAAGTCACATCGAATCAAATGTAAGAGTTACTGATTCGATGTGACTTTCGTATAATTATCAGACATCTAAGATGAACGCGGACTGAAGGAGGCACAAGGCTTTGGATACCCCTGATCGTATTAGTGTAAACGTAAATATTTATGGAACTTCTTATAAAATTGTTGGCAGTAGTGCCGAATATATGAAGCAGGTTGCTCGTAGAGTGGACGAGCAGATGCGTGCGATGTCTAAATTGTATTCTCACCTGGATACACCGCGTCTAGCAGTATTGACAGCTGTTCGCATGGCAGAGGATTCTGTCAAGGCTGAGAAGCTGCAGGAAGAATTGACCACGGCTCAGCAAGAAAAAGCAGGGCTTGCGCAAGAAATTAAGGTGACTCAGGCTCTCCATGCAAAGCAGGAAAATATGTACAAGGCTCTTCAGGAGGAGCATCATCAAACGATTAGTGATAAGAAATCACTATCTGAACAATTGACGCAAAAGGATAATGCGTTAAAAGAACGGGATGCTGAGTCTCGAAAATTATCTGGAAAAATTCAAGAACTGGAGCGGCAGTTGGTTGAAATGAGAGGAAGCAACTCTCAGCTTCAGGCCAAGCTTCGCAAGAGTGAACAGGATACAAAAACAGAGCATGAGGAGCGGGAAAAGCTTCATCAGCAACTAAAGTTGTCTCAGCAAAGAGAGGCAGAACTCAAGTCTTCCGAACAAAAGTTGAAGGATAGTAATGCCAAGCTGGAGCAGCAAAATAAAGTTAGTCAACAACTGCTGCAAAAGAGTGAGGCTGAGAATAAACAACTTCAGCAAAAAGCAGAAGATGAAGGTAAGCAGCGGAGACAACAAATAAATGATGCGCAACAGCGTGAGGATAAGCTTCGAGCAGAGCTACAGATCGCTCAGCAGAGCGAAAAATCATGGCAGAAACTGTCCGAAAAGCGAAATGATGAGCTTAGTCGTTTGGAGATTCATGTTCTGGAAGCGTCCGAACGTAATGAGAAGCTGACTGAAGAGCTTCAAGCTCTGCATAAGGAACTGGATGAAGCTAAGCAAGAGGTACTCTCTGTACGAAAAGAGCTGGATGAGGCTATGGATGGTCTTCAGACAGAAAAGGAAAGCGCAGATCAACTAACTGCTGAGATTAACAATTTGCAGTCCAGAATCAATGCGATTGCTAAAGAGCGGGATACGGCTAACCTTTCGGTGCAATCTATATCACAAGAGAAACGGCGGCTCGAAGAAGAAATTAATGAGCTTACCATACGTATTCAAGAATTGGATCAAGATATTCAAGATTATGCCGCACTCGCGGAGGAGCATAATGAGTCGCGTCAGGCTGCTGAGAGACGAGAGCAGGACTGCAAAGAAAAGCTGGAATTGGCAGAGCAGAGGCTGTCTGGCTGGAAGGACGCGGAGAGTGAACTACAGCGCCAAATCAGTGATTGGCAGCAGGAATGTGCTTCTGAAAGTGAGCGAATCCTCAATTTGAATACTGAAAATCATGAGCTTGAGCAGGAAAAAGAACGATTTTCAGAGCAATTGAAGCAAATTTCCGAGAGCTATGAAATCGTGTCCCATGAATATCGCCTACTACAAGTGGAACGTGAGGTCGAGCGGGAGCAGGTTCAGAAGCTGGAAGAGAATTATCGACTCTTGAAAAATGATTATAGCAAGCTTCAAACGGAATATAATGAATGGATTGAATTGATCGAACAGGATCAGGGTTGACGATGTGCAGGTTTTACGTCATGTAAAGATAGCAGGAGCCCTTGGTGATTAACCAGGGCTCCTGAATGTTTTTACTATTCTACTATGATTTTGGAGATCATCGTACCATGTCCGGTACCGCACATGATCGAACAGGATACTTCATATTCTCCTGCTTCTGTAGGTATAATGACTGCTGAGTTGTTTTTCCCGCTTAATTGGAGTTTAAGACCTGGGATGAGAATGCCGTGGTTGCCCTCAGCATTTTTAAATGTAATTTCAACCGGGACATCCTTCTTTAGATGATATTCGGCTTGATCGAACTGGAAGTTCGTCGCTTCGATAACCAGCTCTGCTTCGGGCTTGACGCCAGTCAATGCACTGCTACTGCCTTGTGAACTGGTTCCGCAAGCTGACAGTACAACAAGGAGTACTGAACAAATTAAAAAAGCAAATGTTTTTCTCACAATAATCCTCCGCGATTAAATAATTATGTGTCAAATTTAAGAATATTATAACGCGATCGGAGGAAATACAGTGATGTAAGGTTTGAATAATTAGTGAACTTCTTCCAAATAAAAGCAGTTCCTTTTCCGAAGAAGAAGGAACTGCTCTGTACAGCAGATAATAAATGTAACTTACCTATCCGATTTGTCCTTACCTGCTTCAAATGGTGTTGATACAGGAATGAACAAGTCGATGATCCCGATGACAAGGGCTGCAAGTAATGCTCCGATGATGGATACAGAAACACCGGAAACAATGAACTGGGCTAACCAGATGACGAGAGCACTAGCTATAAAGCCGACAATGCCGCGTCCAAATGGTGTAACCTTTTTGCCAAAGACACCTTCTATGGCCCAACCCAGCAGAGCGATAACAATGGCTAGCAACAAGGCGCTGCCGAAGCCACCGATACTGAATTGCGGAACGAGCCAACCCACAACAAGCAATACAATGGCTGAGACGATAAATCGCACAACATGTCCCAGAAAATGCATGGTACTTGGCCTCCTTTATTAAGTGCATGGTATTATCCTTGCTTAGAATGTTCCAAAGTAGATGTTCTTATGTGCGATCAAGTGAAATGGCGAAATATGAGCGGTTTCGTTATAATGAGATCATAGCTCGAGAGGAGTTGTGAAAGTACTTGGAAGACAAAATATTAAAAACGATGGAGTACCACAAAATTATAGATCAATTAGCAAAATATACGCAGACAGCGTTGGGTAGACAAGCTGCGGAATCGCTGCGTCCTTCCACTCATCTGGAGGAAGTGAAAAAACTTCTTCAGGCAACGGACGAATCGTTTAAGGTTGACCGGATTAAGGGATCGCCTTCTTTTGGCGGAATTATCGATATGACAGCAGCCGTTAAAAGGGCACGCATCGGCGGTACGCTTAATCCACATGAGCTTCTCGGAATAGCGACCACGCTTGAAGGCGCACGTCGGATAAAACGTTATATGTCAGGCATCCACGAAGAGGAACCTGTTGAATTGTTATTTGCGCTAAGTGATAATCTGAGTGAACAGAAACCGTTGGAGGATGCTATTAAGCGTTGTATTGATGACAGCGCCGAAGTCATGGATTCCGCTAGCAGTGAGTTGGCACAGATTCGCCGCGAGCTGCGCGGAGGTGAAGTGCGCATTCGCGAAAAGCTGGATGCCATGATCCGATCTTCCACCGTTTCCAAGATGCTTCAGGATCAATTGGTTACGATTCGAGGAGACCGTTTTGTTATACCGGTTAAAGCGGAATACCGTTCTCATTTCGGCGGTATTGTGCACGATCAGTCTGGCTCGGGAGCAACTTTATTTATTGAGCCGGAATCAATTGTAGCCATGAATAACAAGCTTCGGGAGACACGTCTTCGGGAAGAACGCGAAATTGAAGTTATTTTACAAAAGCTTACTGCTTTGGTTGGTGATCAGACTGAGCTGTTGCTGTATGACTGTGATGTATTGGCACAGCTTGATTTTATTTTTGCCAAGGCTCGTATAGCACGAGAATTAAAGGCGACATTGCCGCGAATGAATGACCGTGGATTTATGAAGCTCAAAAAAGGCCGACATCCTCTGATTAGCAGAGAGCAAGTCGTTCCAATCGATGTGGAATTGGGCAACCAATATTCTACTATCATTGTGACGGGACCTAATACAGGCGGTAAGACGGTGACACTCAAAACTATTGGCCTTCTGAGCTTGATGGCGATGTCAGGTCTGTTCGTGCCTGCTGAGGATGGAAGTCAGTTATGTGTATTTGATGCGATTTATGCCGACATTGGGGATGAGCAGAGCATTGAGCAAAGTCTGAGTACTTTCTCGAGCCACATGACGAATATTATTTCTATTTTGTCGAGAATGACGCCGAAGAGTCTGGTGCTGCTTGATGAGGTTGGAGCTGGAACTGATCCGGCAGAAGGATCGGCACTTGCCATTGCGATTTTGGAGCATATTCATTCACTTGGATGCCGTATGGTTGCGACTACGCATTACAGTGAGCTGAAAGCCTATGCCTATGAAAGAAAAGGTGTTATTAATGCAAGCATGGAATTCGATGTTAATACATTAAGTCCAACCTATAGATTACTTGTAGGTGTTCCTGGTCGTAGTAATGCTTTTGCCATAGCTGAACGACTTGGATTGAGGGCTACCATTCTGGAGTATGCGCGCGGGGAAGTTAAGGAAGAGGATCAGCGAGTAGAGAATATGATCGCATCCTTGGAAGAGAATCGGAATGTAGCAGAACAGGAACGGGAAACTGCGGAGAAATTAAGAAAAGAACTTGAGGTGCTTCGTAGCCGTCATTCTGCCGAGCTTGATAAATTGGAGCAGCAAAGAGATCGTCGTCTGGAAAAAGCCGAGGATGAAGCATTATCCATCATTGCCAAGGCACGAAGCGAAGCTGAAAAGATTATTGAGGATTTAAGAAAGCTGGCACAAGAGGAAGGCGCTTCAGTTAAAGAACACAAGCTTATTGCTGCTCGAAAGCAGCTTGATGAAGCTGAGCCACAGCGTAAAAAGAGCGGAATGTCCCGCAAGGCGGCAAAATCTCCACGGAAAGTTGAACCTGGTGATGAAGTAATGGTATACAGCCTTAATCAAAAGGGTCTTGTTGTCGAGTTGGCTGGGAAAGAAGCATTAGTACAGCTTGGAATTATGAAAATGAAGGTTGCACTTGATGATTTAGAATTGATCGGTTCTGCACCAGAAAACAAGCCAAAGCAGCGTAATGTTACTAATCTCAAGCGGACTAGAGATGAGAATATCCGCAGCGAACTGGATTTGCGTGGAGCCAATCTAGAGGAAGCCCTGATTGAGGTTGATCGATTCATTGATGAAGCTTATCTAGGCAACCTGGGACAGATCTATATTATTCATGGAAAAGGCACAGGAATCCTGCGAACCGGGATATCGGATTATTTGCGCAAGCATAAACATATTAAGAGCTATCGTCTAGGCAATTATGGTGAAGGCGGTACTGGAGTTACGGTGGCTGAGCTTAAGTAATTAAAGTAATTAAAGTGATTGATGTGACTGAATTGACGGAGAGGAGAAAGTCATGAAGGTATCATTGGATCTCTTTCTTGAACAGCCGTTCGGATTAATGGTAGGATATTTTTCTGTTGCAGTGCTGGAGTTGATCGTATTTTTGTCCTGTTTTGAGCTGTTAACCAAATATCGCTGCTGGCATGAAATCAAACAAGGGAATATGGCGGTTTCACTCGCAACTGGCGGTAAAATTTTCGGGCTATGTAATGTTATAAGATATGCAGCTTCCGAATCTTCTATCTATGACTTTATGTTGTTGTCTGTTTTCGGTGCGATACTATTATTTGGGGCCTACATATTGTTTGAGTTTTTGACACCGGTGTTTCGAATTGACAAGGAAATTGCCGGCGGGAATGTTGCGGTTGGATTCATATCCCTTGCTGTTTCTGTATCGGTGTCATTTGTGATCGGAGCCTGTTTAACGTAGGGGGAGTATGCATGCTGAAAAATTTGGTCAAAGTATTGTTCGTAGCCGCCATGCTGTTTCTGGTTGCCGGTATCATCTTCTTATGGAACGCTTAAACCTCGTGATCAAAATCTGAATTTTTGAATTACCTCTAAAAGAAAGGATGGGCTGTGAATGGATACAACGATTTGCCCATGGTGTCAAACAGAAATCGTATGGGATGAGGAATTGGGGCCTGAGGAAGAATGTCCTCATTGTCACAATGAGCTGAAAGGATACCGTACTTTGAATATTAATATTGGGGCTTCCGAAGATGAGTTGGAGGACGATGATGATTACAGCCCTGATCATGATGATCATCACAATCATGAGCATCATGACCATGAACACGATCATGACATTCTGCATGGTCTTTGGGGTGAAGATGAAGGTGGTCATCTGGGAGCCATCAAGCGGGTTGAAGCTTTTACAGAAGCTGGTGGAGATTTGCTCGCTTATGAGTCCGGGGTCGAAGAAATTCTTGATGGACAGGAAGAAGTACCGGAGTGTCCGCATTGCCGGGAATACATGCTGTACGCAGGAACTCAATCAGTTGGAGAAGACTTTGCTCCTGTTGTGCCAGAAGGCTTAAGCAAAGCGCTTCTGAAGACAAATGCCAAGTTCAACGTGTACGTTTGTTCTGCATGTTTTAGTGTCAGTCGTTTTTTATCCGAGGATGATCGGATTTCTCTTATAAGAAATATAAGCGATAACGAAAAGTAAGTCTAAATTAAAGAGCTATAGCTCTTCTTACCCCAAGCTAACTTCAGGTTAGTATTAGAGGCAGGGAGCTATAGCTTTTTGCGTTTTAATGATCTGGTTAGAGAAAATATGTCGAGATCTGGACGCGGTTTGCCAGTTAGTATATCTGTAATCATTTCTGCCGCAATCATGGTGCAGACCGTTCCGTTACCACCGTATCCCTCAAGAAAATAACAGTTGGGGTATTTCGGATGTGGACCGATAAAAGGCAGACCGTCATTTGTTCCGCCAAACACCGCCTCCCAGAAAAATTCTACATTCAAGTTTGATGCATTCGGAATCATATTGTGAACCATTTGCAGCAGATCTCTGCTCTTTTGAAATCTCCGTCCTTCAGTCAGTGGTTTGCCATTTAGCCGTTCATCAAGCCCGCCAGCCAAAATTCGTCCATCTGGCGTAGTTCTCATGTAGTAGTATGGTCTCGCCGTCTCCCAGATCATACACCGTTCATACCATGGGTCAATTTTATCTGAATAATTTATAGGTTCCGTTACGATCACATAAGTGCTAGTTAGCGATGTGCCGCGATCCTTTTTAAATTCCTGTGTTTCGTACCCTGTGGCATATATCACATGTTTGGTCTGAATCTGTACCTTACGTGATCGACATATAACTCCAGCTTTATCATCGATAAATGTATGACCAGTTATGGGTGTGTTTTCGAATACGGCCAATCCTTTAGTAGCAGCATAGCTGATCAAGGCGTGAACAAAAGCGAATGGATCCATCTCTGCATCGTTTTGTGTGTAAATCGCAGCATGTCTATGGAATGGGAGTTTATCAGCAATTTTTTCTTTATTCCACCATTCAGCCGTAAAACCATGCTTTCGAAGATTTTCGTATTCGGTACGAAGTAGACTGATATCACTATGGTTACTGGCTAAATACAAGGTTGCTCGCTCTGAAATCAAGCTATGGGCAACGGGATTGTCTATTTTCAGGGGCGGTTGCTGCTGCTGTAAATGATATCCGATTTCTTTCAATCTCAGCATGGCTTGCTCACACAATCGATAAAAATGAACCGAAGCTCGCTCTCCAAAGGTATGAATGAAGGAAGTAAGCATTTTATCGCTCGCATATTGTAGTAAACCTGTGCTGGCAAGAGTACTGCCCCCTGCTATTTTTCCTTTATCTACGAGAACTGCTCTGATGCCTTGGAGGCTTAGGAGATATGAGCACAGTGCCCCTCCTATTCCGCCTCCTATGATCAGACAGTCGCAATTTATATCATGATTTAAAATCGGATAATCTGGGACTTGCTTCATATAATGGGGCCACAGATATTTCCCAGCATGGAGTTTCATATAGTGAACTTGGCCTCCTTCTCGCTGTTCACATGTACGACAATAGTATATCCCTAAGATTATGAATCAATAATAAACATGACTTTAAGGGACACACTATGTCTTAAAACATCAACTTTCCGGGAGGAATTACAACATGAATTTCATAAGGTCTATGAGTTAACCGTTCGCCTTACGGAATCTTTCCCTGTGCGAACGGTTTTTCTTTGCAGGATTCTGAAATTCATGTAATATAAGTATTAAATTTAGATTCCGAGCACCTGGGTTTGGGGCAGGTCATCGGAACAGCGCTGGAGGATAGTATATGAAACCACTTAGCGAACTGAAGCTGAAAGTGCTGGATCTCTTGAAAGAGGACGCCAGAAGGGACCCTGCTTTGTTGGCAACCCTGCTGGGTGTAACGGCGGAAGAAGTGGCCGAAGCGATTAGTGAACTGGAAGAGGAGCATGTAATCGTAAAGTACGTAACCGTTGTTAATTCAAGCAAACTGGATGATGAGAAGGTAACAGCGCTTATTGAAGTGCAAATTACACCGGAGCGTGGAAGAGGCTTTGAGGCGATCGCAGAAAGGGTCTATCTGTTCCCTCAGGTTAAATCTGTATATCTAATGTCTGGAGCATACGATTTATTAGTTGAAGTGGAGGGACGTAATCTCAAAGAGGTTGCGGGCTTTGTTTCTGATAAGTTATCTCCTTTGGAATCCGTGTTATCTACCAAAACGCACTTTATTCTTAAGAAATACAAACAAGATGGCATCATCTTCGAGGATCCAGAGGAAGATCGTCGTCTGTTGATATCTCCGTAAAGGAAGTAATGTTATGATCGTAAATTCAAAGCAGAAGGCTGAACAAACTGGCAAGTCAATGAATGATTATTTAGCGCCAAGAGTAAGAGAAATTCAGCCGTCCGGAATACGTCGTTTTTTTGATTTGGCTAGTGGGAATAAGGACATTATTACACTTGGTGTTGGTGAGCCTGATTTCATCACCCCGTGGCATGTACGCGAAGCGTGCGTATATTCCCTTGAGCGCGGCTATACGAGTTATACATCGAATGCGGGAACTCCGGAGCTTAGAGAAGCGATTGCAGAGTATTTGTATACTAGCTTTGATGTGAAATACAATCCCAAAGATGAAATCCTTGTAACAGTTGGTGGTAGTGAAGCTATTGATTTAGCTCTCAGAGCGCTCGTAGAGCCCGGGGATGAAATTTTGGTTCCCGTTCCTTGTTATATCTCCTATTCTCCGATCATTTCGATTGGTGGCGGTGTTCCAGTTGAAGTTGAAACATTCGCTAAAGATAGCTTTAAATTAAAAGCTGAGCATTTCAAAGCGAAAATAACGCCGAAGTCCAAGCTGTTGATTCTGAGCTATCCTAGCAATCCGACAGGCGGGATTATGACTTATGAGGATTGGCTTCCGATTGCCAAGCTGGTTGAAGAGAATGACCTGATCGTCATTTCTGATGAAATTTATGCTGAGCTCACATACGGAGAGAAGCATGTTAGTTTTGCTTCGCTGCCGGGGATGAAGGATCGTACGATTCTTGTCAGTGGATTTTCTAAAGCTTTTGCTATGACAGGTTGGCGTATGGGTTATGCGTGCGGTCATCCTGAACTGATCTATGCCATGCTGAAGATTCATCAATATACAGTAATGTGCGCACCTGTTATGGGCCAGGTTGCAGCGCTTGAAGCGCTTAAGAACGGGCTCGAGGACAAGGACCATATGGTTGACTCATATAATCAGCGTAGAAGACTTATCGTACAAGGCTTGAGAGATATTGGGCTGGAATGCCATGAACCGGAAGGGGCATTTTATGCTTTTCCAAGTATACAATCGACGGGCTTGTCTTCGGAGGAGTTCGCAAAGGGCTTGCTTCTTGAAGCTAAAGTCGCAGCTGTCCCAGGCAATGTGTTTGGTGCCGGCGGAGAAGGCTACTTACGTTGCTCCTACGCTACTTCGGTTAGTCAATTGAGTGAAGCTCTGCATCGGATGGGGCAATATATCCATAAATTAAAACAAGGTTAGTAATAGGAATATCTTACTGGGGAATTGGTTCTATTTAACATATCTTTCATATTCTAATTGATCATTGTTTAATTTACATGGTATAATTTGACTTTGGAAGAGCGTTTTAGTTTCTCAGGGAGGGATTACTTTTGGGTTGTGGTGGATACAAAATATCACTCGAACTTTCTAGGTTTATGATCGCTGAAGACAATAAATTGAATCAATGGACAGACGAAGCGAGCCATAAGACTTCACCACAAGCAATTACCTTGGAGGATGAGATTCGCTTGCTTCGGAGTAAGATGGAATTACTTTTCCAGCAGGAGAAATCTTTTACGTCAGACATCGTTATTGAGATTAGCAGACTTCTTGATTTGAAAATTAATGAGTTTATGCTGAAATCTCAAAATTATAAGAAGAAATAGAGTAAGTAAATAAAACCAAGGAGATCCTTATGGGTCTTCTTTTTTTCATTTTATGTTATATTGGAACGTAGTGAATGAGTAGCAGGAGGAGAGTTGTAATGACGATTTATACGCGTACCGGCGATCAAGGGCAAACCTCGGTAATCGGTGGAAGAGTACACAAGGATGATGATCGTGTAGAGGCATACGGGACTATAGATGAACTGAACAGTTTTGTTGGACTTGCAGGAAGTATTGCCAATCCGGAGATTTTTGCTGACTTAGGAGAGGATCTGCAGCAAATTCAACAGGAGTTGTTTGATTGTGGCTCCGATCTCGCATATACGAGAATCAAAGAGGACCGATTCAAGGTTCATTCAGATATGGTAGATCGTCTGGAAGCCTGGATTGATCGATACGAATCCCAAAATCCAGTATTAGAAAAATTTATTTTGCCGGGTGGCACACAATTGTCCTCTACCCTGCATATTTGTCGGACAATATGCCGCCGTGCGGAGCGTCGTGCAGTAACGCTTAGTCACAATGCGGAAATTAACCCACAGGTTATAAAATATTTGAACCGTCTTTCGGATTTCTTTTTTTCAGTAGCGCGGACTGCAAATGCACGAGAAAATACCCCCGATGTAGAATATGAACGCAGCAAAAAGGTATTTCGAAACAAATCATGACAGCCTATTATGATCCAATCACCTATAAAGTAACTGAGCTGGAGGACGGCTGGCTGCTAAAGACTATATTGCAGCGAAAGCTGGGTGTTTCTCGTAAACTGCTGTCACGTATTAAGCTGACTGAGCGCGGGGTCATGTTGAATGGAGAGAGGGTATACATTAGCGTAAAGGTTAAGAGTGGAGATATGGTATCTATTTCGTTAGAGAAGGAAACCTCTGACGATATTTTACCGCAACCGATTCCCTTTGAAATCATTTATGAGGATGATGCGCTCTTAATCGTCAATAAAGCCCCGGGGATCATTGTTCATCCGACACATGGACATTACACGGATACGTTGGCTAATGGGGTCGTTCACTATTGGAAAGAAAAAGGGGAAGCATTCAGGTTCAGGCCAATACATCGTCTGGATCAGGAGACTAGCGGTGTTATTGCAATCGCAAAAAATGCTTATATACACCAGCATGTTTCCGAGCAATTAATTGCGGGACAGGTGTCGAAAAAATATATCGCATTGGTGCACGGATGTCCTGCTTCGGTAGAAGGAGAGATCGACGGTCCGATCGATCGCGATCCCAATGAACCGCATCGGCGTATCGTTACAGAAGAAGGATATTCGGCGTTAACTTTTTATAAAGTGATTCGTTCTATGGAACAAGCGTCCTTGGTAGAGCTGCGTCTTGGTACGGGAAGAACTCATCAAATCCGAGTTCATATGACCTTTATTGGACATCCGCTTATTGGGGATAAAATGTATCAAGTCGGCGGCGTTACGGACAACAGTGAAATGAACGGCTGGATAACGAGGCAGGCACTTCATGCGGTTGAGCTGGGCTTCAAGCATCCTTTAACTGGAGAGGATTTGATTTTTAGGGCTCCTCTTCCGGCAGATATGGCACAATTATTGTCCAGGCTAAATTAGGAGGGATATAGTCATGAGTGAGCTTATTGTTTATCAATATCCGAAATGCGGAACATGCCGCAGTGCGGTTAAATGGTTGAACCAGCAGGGTCATATTTTAGAACTACGTAATATTAAAGAAGCTCCACCGGAACCAACGGAGCTCTCGGAAATCATTGATAACAGCGGATTTGAACTTAAAAAGTTTTTCAATACAAGCGGTGAAGTATATAAAGAGCTGGGTCTAAAGGATAAATTACAACAATTATCACGTCAGGAGCAGATTGCATTGTTATCTTCGAATGGAATGCTGATCAAGCGTCCCATTGTTACGGATGGCAGCAAGGTTACGGTTGGATATAAAGCTGATGTGTACGAGCAGGTGTGGGGGTAAAAAATGATAAATAGACAAAATGATCAGGATCGTATTTTGCTTGTAGATGGAATGGCACTATTATTCAGGGCTTTTTATGCGACTTCTTACTCTGGTTATATTCGCAAAACTAGTAACGGATTACCTACAAATGCGGTATATGGATTTATACAATATTTTTTTGATGCGATTAAAACCTTTACACCAACTCATATCATTTGCTGTTGGGATATGGGGAGTAGTACTTTTCGAAATGAGAGCTATAGCGAGTACAAAAAAAATCGATCTGAAGCCCCTCTTGAGCTGCTCCCACAATTCGACTTAGTTAAAGAAGTTGTAGCAGAGATGGGGGTTCTAAATATTGGAATGACGGGATATGAGGCCGATGATTGTATTGGTACTTTATCAAACAGACTTCAGAAGGATTCTGAAGTGTTAATTTTAACTGGAGATCATGATATGCTGCAGTTAATAACTGAGCAGGTAAAAGTTGTTATTATGAATAAGGGTAGATCGAATTATACTGTGTATGATTTGGAGACGCTTTTTGCTACTAAACAACTAACGCCGTTACAAGTTATTGATCTAAAAGCATTTATGGGTGATACTGCAGATAATTATCCAGGTGTAAAAGGTATTGGGGAAAAAATTGCAATGAAGTTAATTAGTGAGTTTCAATCCATTGAAGGTTGCCTTGATAATCTGGACAATATTCCCAAAAGCGTCAGAAGTAAAATTGAGGCTAATATGGAAATGCTTCATCTTTCCAGAGATTTAGCTCGAATTCGATTAGATGTTCCAATCGAATGTGAGCTAGACCATTGTATTTGGAATTTACGACGTGATGCAGCAGCTAAAAAGTTTGATGAACTGGAATTTGGTGGGCTTGTTAAACTTTTCGATGTTAGTTAGTCCAGCATAAACCAATAGCAAACCAGAAAATAAGAAGAACGTTTAAATAACAAGAGGTTGTCCCAAAAGTTATCTAAGATAACT
>RCUF01000304.1_pt1 | contig 19734 bp, 23 predicted proteins | sample 2166311 | NCBI WGS metagenome assembly RCUF01 (sample SAMN09932608, study PRJNA488358) | compost metagenome | feature: garden; material: soil; isolation source: compost soil in 4-hydroxybenzonitrile-enriched culture | place: Germany: Experimental Botanical Garden Goettingen | collected 2016-01-27
GTGAACGATGTAGCGGTTGTCATGGGTGAGAATTTCTCTGCTTCCGAGATCGAGGAACAATTGAGAAAGTTGGAAGCGGCCGAAAAGCCATTGAGTAGTAGTTCATGACTTCGAGAACGAGCAACCTTAATCCATCAAGACCTAATCCATCACAACATAATTCTCGCGCACACCTAGCTGGCAAGTCTACTTGGGGATTTACAACAATTCTGCTGCTGACTGCTGGGCTGTTGCTTTCGGTGACACTCGCAGTCATGCTCGGTCCTGTAGCTGTCGCACCGGGGACGATATGGCGAATTGCACTGTCTCATCTTCCCTGGCTGGACCAGTGGATACCCGTGACATGGACCAAGCCTGAGCAATATATCGTTTGGGAAATCCGCTTTCCACGCGTGCTGCTAGGTGTTGTCGTAGGAGCAGGACTTGCTGTTACAGGGGCGACTATACAGGCATTAATTCGTAATTCGTTAGCGGACCCCTATATTTTAGGAGTCTCGTCTGGAGCTTCGGTGACAGCCACGTTGGTGATTGTGTTCGGAGCTTTCGGATTTTTAGGACGACTTGCGCTGCCCTTATCTGCTTTTATAGGCTCGTTAGCTGCAATGCTTATGGTGTTCGCGTTAGCCCGTGTGGCTGGGAGCATATCGACGACCCGCTTATTGCTGGCAGGAGTGGCGGTGTCCATGATGCTGTCGGCTGTAACTAGCTTTATCGTTACGATGGCCCCGAATGAAAAAGGCATTCGTGACGCGATGTATTGGATGATGGGAAGTCTGGCAGGTGCTCAATGGGACACGCTTTTCATTCCAAGCCTCATTGTAGCCGTTGGAACGGCTGTGCTCCTGACCCGATACCGTTCGCTGAATGCTTTGCTAACGGGTGAAGAAACCGCAGTAACGCTAGGTGTGAACGTACAGACGTTCCGCCTATTACTGGTTGTTGTGGCGTCTCTTTTAACCGGGGCAGTCGTATCAGTGAGTGGCTCGATTGGCTTTGTCGGACTAATGATTCCGCACATCGTTAGGCTGATAGTGGGATCAGATCATCGGCGTGTACTGCCCGTCAGTCTGTTGGCGGGAGCTATTTTTGTCGTGTGGGCTGATGTATGTGCCCGGCTCGTGCTGGCTCCACAGGAGCTGCCGCTTGGTATTGTGACGGCTGTGTGCGGAGGACCCTTTTTTGTGTGGCTGCTGCGTCGTAGTTCCTACTCGTTTGGAGGCGAAAAATGAATATAGAAGTCGAATGCGTGACCTTCAGTATTCACGACAAACGGCTGATCGACGGCATCTGTCTCCAGGTAAAAGCAGGGGAACTGGTCGGATTGATCGGTCCGAATGGCAGCGGGAAATCGACGTTGCTCAAAAATATGTATCGTGTGCTAAAGCCTGACAGTGGTTTGGTTACGTTGGACGGCCAAGATATGCTGCGGATGAAGTATAAAGAAACGGCCCGACAAATGGCAGTGGTGAGTCAGGATGCGCCGCAAACGTTTGATTTTTCAGTACGGGACATTGTCCTGATGGGTCGCCATCCGCATAAGAAACTGCTGGAAGCAGATACTGTCGCCGATCATGAATTGGTCGAGCAGGCGCTGGAGCGGGTAGGCATGAATGCTCAGGCGGATCAGGGCTTTGCCACCTTGTCCGGCGGCGAAAAGCAACGGGTATTGATCGCCAGAGCTTTGGCCGGGCAGGCGAAATTTCTTGTTTTGGATGAGCCAACAAATCATCTGGACATCCGGTATCAGCTGCAAATTCTGGATTTGGTCAAAACACTTCGGATAACTACGCTAGCTGCACTACATGATTTGAATTTGGCGGCATTTTATTGTGATCGAATGTATGTATTAAAAGAAGGCAAAGTGGTAGCCTCCGGCATAACGGAGGATTTGCTTCAGCCGGACCTGCTGTGGAGTGTATTCGGGGTGGAGACAGAAATCTGTATTCATCCAAAAACCGGGAAGCCGAATATTACCTTTTTACCGGATTCTCTCAGGAGAGGAGGCTATCCATGACGCTAACAGAAAAGGTGATATGATGAGGTAAGATAAACTACAAATAAAAGAGGAGACGGTACATATGAAAAAATATAGCAAGCCCGCGTTACCGCTGGTTATGATCGCTTTGGCGATGATGCTGTTGTTATCAACCTGCGCAGCAGGAAACACGGCTCAAACAAGCGATCCATCGGCAAACGGGCAGCAACCTGCCGCATCGCAATCGGCAACCAATAAGACGTCGGTAGAGCTTGAGAACATGGGCGTTAAAATGGCATTTCCCGAGGCGCCCAAACGCGCGGTTACACTGAACCAGCACGCGACTGAGGTTATGCTGGCTCTTGGACTGGAATCTTCTATGGTAGGAACTACGTATTTGGATGATCAGATTTTACCGAAATATAAGGCTCAATATGACAAAATTCCGGTACTGGCCGAACAATATCCGTCCAAAGAGGTGTTTATGGCCGCTGCACCGGATTTTGCCTATGCAGGCTGGAAGAGTGCCTTTAATGATAAAAATCTGGGTTCCCGTGAGGAGCTAGCCAAACAAGGGGTGCTGACCTATGTACAGGAGTCCTCAAACAAGCCGGGTCCCATATTAGAAGATGTATATCAGGATATACTAAATATAGGGCGTATTTTTAGGGTTGAGGAGCGTGCAGAAAAGCTGGTAAATGAAATGCGTGAACAAGTGCAGTCCATTCAGACTCAAATTGGTGTTGTTGAACAGGCGCCCAAGGTGTTTGTTTATGACAGCGGAGAAGACAAGGCCTTTACGGCTGCCAACAATTATCTAACGTCCTTGATTGAAAGTGTGAAGGCGAAAAATATTTTTGATGATATTGACAAAAGTTTCACCGAAGTAAGCTGGGAAGAGGTTGTGAACCGTAACCCTGATGTGATCGTCATTCTCGACTATGGTGATACTTCACTGGCTGATAAAGAGAAGCTGCTCCTGAGCAAGCCTGCGCTGGCTGGTGTGGAAGCGATCAAAAACAAACGGTTTATAGTCCTGCCATTATCCGCGGCGGCTGAAGGTGTACGTGCACCGATTGCACTGAAAACCTTGGCTGAAGGCTTGTACCCGAACAAAATGAAGTAAACAAACAAAAGAGTTGCCAAAACATTGACGAACCTTGCCTAAACTGTTAAACTTGCTAATGCGTAAAGGTTACGTTTATCAAACGCTTATTTTTTTATTACCAAATCGTAATAATTACGGTAGATGGTTTAATGATCATAAACGACCTGGAGAATCTGCGCAAATGATGATCGCTCAGATGGCTCCAGGCTTTTTAAAGGAAAAGGAGATTTGCGTCATGTTATTGGCCTCATTGGAACAGGTCACATTTGGCTACGGAGATGTTCCTAACTTGGTGGATGCTAACGTTGAAATTTTTTCGGGAGAATTTGTGGCTATTACCGGACCGAATGGTGCTTCCAAATCAACCATGCTCAAACTATTGCTCGGCTTGCTTCAGCCTTGGAAGGGCAAGGTGTTTATGTCTAACCGTACAGGTGAAGGCAAAAAGCTCGTTGTCGGCTTTGTATCCCAACAAATTGCTGCCTTCAATGGCGGATTTCCAAGTACGATTTTGGAATTTGTCCGTTCAGGAAGATATACTCATGGCTCTTGGTTACGCCGTATGCGGTCTGAGGATCATGATCTGACTGAGCAGGCGCTGCGTCAGGTAGGCATGTGGGATTTGCGTCACCGTAAAATCGGCGAATTGTCCGGTGGACAGAAGCAACGCATTTGTGTGGCGAGAGCGCTCGCTCAGGAATCGGATTTGCTCATTTTGGATGAGCCCACGACCGGCATGGATCAGGAAAGCCGCCATCATTTCTACGATCTGATGAATCAGCAAGTTAAGGAATATGGAAGAACTGTGGTCATGGTGACCCATGGACTATCGGAAGTGCAACATTATCTGGATCGAATTATTGAGCTTGAAAGGAAGGAAGATGGCGGATGGAAATGCTGCACTACGACTTCATGCAGCGGGCATTTTGTGCCGGTGGGGTAATTGCACTGCTGGCCTCGGTGCTTGGAGTATACCTGATGCTGCGGCGTCAGGCTCTCATGGCGGACATGCTATCGCATGTATCGCTGGCAGGGGTGGCAGCGGGTGCCTATTTAGGCATTAACCCGACGATAACCGGATTTGTTGTTGCCGTAATCGGCGCGATTATCGTTGAATACGTCCGCAGGTCTTATAAAACATATAGTGAGATATCTGTGGCTATTATTATGGTAGGTGGCCTCTCGACGGCCGTTATTTTAATGAATCTGAATCAGAGCATCAACAAAGGTTTTTCCGCTTATTTGTTCGGCTCGGTCGTAGCGGTCAATCAGACAGAGCTGATGTTGATGATTGTAGTGGCTGTGATCGGAGGTATTTTCTTTTTTGTATTCCGGCGTCCTTTGTATCAGATTACCTTTGATGAAGAAACGGCGAAGACCAATGGTCTTCCTGTCAAGTCCATCTCGTTTGCATTTAGTATTTTAACAGGGATGATTGTAGCTGCTGCAATGCCGATTGTCGGTGTGCTGCTTGTCTCCTCACTCATCGTGCTCCCTGCGGCGCTGGCGATTCGAATTGCACCGAGCTTCGCGGCAGCCATCTGGATATCTATGGTCACTGCGTTGATCGGCGTATTTATGGGTTTAATGGCATCATATGAACTCAGTACACCCCCAGGGGGGACGATTGCCATGGTGCTGTTATTATTCCTGATTGTAGGAGCTGGTATTCAAAAGTTGGTCCGTAAGCTGGGCAAGCAACAGGCTTCACGGCGGAAGAATGCGACAGGCCAGTGAGTGTAATTACAGTGAGAATTAACTAAAAAATCTAACACATAAGGAGTTATGAATATGAATACATGGTTCAAAAAATCATTTGTATTGTCTGCGGGACTAGCACTTATTTTGTCTGGCTGCGGAGCCAAATCGGATAATGCAGCTACAAATGCTTCCCAAACCGAGCCGAATGCGGCACAAACAGCAGACAGTGGTAAGAAGCTGAATGTAGTCACCACTTTTTATCCAATGTATGAATTCACGAAGCAAGTTGCTGGAGACCATGCTAACGTAACCGCGTTGATTCCTGCTGGTGCTGAACCGCATGACTGGGAACCGAGTGCCAAAGATATGGCACAGGTTAAGGATGCTGATGTATTTGTTTATAACGGGATCGTCGAAGGTTGGGCAGAACAGGCTTTGAGCAGCGCGTCCAATGACAAGCGTGTAGTAGTGGAAGCAAGCAAAGGGTTGAACCTGATGGAAGGATCTGCTGAGGAGGAAGAAGGAGAAGAAGCACACGCAGAGGAAGGCCATGATCACGATCATGTGCTGGACCCTCATGTATGGCTTGATCCGGTCTTAGCTCAAAAAGAAATAGAAGCTATAGAAGCAGGGCTTGTAAAAGCCGATCTGGCAAACAAAGCAGATTATGAGAAAAACGCCGATGCTTATATCGCTAAGCTGAAAGAACTGGATACCGAGTTCAAAACGGGTCTGAAAGATGTAAAACGTAAAGACTTTATTACGCAGCATGCTGCTTTTAGCTATTTGGCTAAGCAATACGGTCTAACCCAAGTACCCATTGCCGGTTTATCTCCAGAGCAAGAGCCTACACCGGACAAGCTGGCGGGTATTATCAAATTTGCCAAAGAAAATAATGTTAAAACAATTTTCTTTGAAACTCTTGTTGATCCGAAGGTCGCTGAGACCGTAGCTACTGAAATCGGTTCAAAAACCGATGTACTGAATCCGCTTGAAGGGTTGACAGATGAAGACAAACAGAAGAACCTGGATTACCTTGGTGTGATGAAAAACAATCTGGAGGCTTTGAAAAAAGCTCTGAATGAATAAGTAAACTTTAAATAAATAGTTCGAAAAAGACGTCGGCATAATAGCGGCGTCTTTTTTTATGACTATCGGCCCTTTGGTTACTGGTTCGTGTCTGCTGACTAAGTTCAACATTGCCATTCATAAAAATAATGATAAAATATAGTTGAGCATATCAACTATCAACCTAATCAACTATATTGTAAAGAAGGTAAATGAAATGAGCGACAATTGTATACGGGTATTAGGAGCGAGGGAACGAAATCTAAAAAATATAGATGTGGTGATCTCCAAAAAAGAAATTACCGTTTTTACGGGTGTATCCGGCTCAGGGAAATCATCTTTGGTATTCGATACAATAGCGGCAGAATCACAACGGCAATTAAATGAAACCTATACAAGTTTTATTCGTCACCGTATGCCGCATTATGGAAAACCAGATGTGGATACAATTGAAAATTTATCGGTCGCTTTTATTATCAATCAAAAACGGTTAGGTGGTAACGCAAGGTCAACAGTAGGGACAGTTACAGATATTTATTCTCTATTGCGACTGTTATTTTCACGAATCGGAACTCCGTTTGTAGGGTACTCTGATGTGTTCTCATTCAATAATCTGGCGGGTATGTGCAGCCAATGTCAAGGTTTGGGAAAGGTTGAAACAGTTGATATCGAACGACTGTTAGATAAAAACAAATCCTTAAACGAGGGCGCAGTCTGTTTTCCCACCTTTGAACCTGGGGGTTGGCGATTAACACGCTATATTCATTCGGGTTTTTTTGACAATGACAAAAAAATTAAGGATTATTCCGAAACCGAGTTGGAAATGCTTCTTTACGCTGATGGTATAAAAGTGAAAAAACCCTCACCTGAATGGCACAAAACCTCGTTGTATGAGGGGCTGATTCCGCGCATTGAGCGGAGTTTTCTAAAAAAGGAAGAAGGAGAAAAGATAAGATACAGTAAACAAATTGAACGTTTTGTTACCAAACAGACTTGTTCATACTGCAACGGGACACGCCTGAGTGACAAGGTCCTATCTTGTAAAGTGAATGGGAAAAATATCGCTGAATGCACTGAAATGCAGGTGAGTGAACTTTTAGAGTTTATTGAGGCCATTCATACTCCGGTGACCACCACAATCGTTTCAGAGTTAGTCAATCGGCTGCGGCAGATGGTATCGATTGGATTAGGCTATTTAAGTTTAAATAGAGAAACACCTACTCTTTCAGGTGGGGAGTCGCAAAGAATCAAAATGGTTTGTCAACTGGGAAGTAGTCTGACTGACCTTACTTATATTTTCGATGAGCCAAGCATAGGGCTACATCCCCATGATATAAGCAAAATAAATGACCTTATGAAACTTTTGCGGGACAAAGGCAACACCGTGCTTATCGTGGAACATGACCCCGATCTGATAAAGATTGCAGACCATGTAATCGACATGGGACCGGGTGCGGGAATTTATGGTGGTGAAATTGTATATCAGGGCGACTTACAAGGATTAAAGGAATCGGGTACACTGACTGGGAAATATTTGTCACACCAGCCTGAGTTTAAACTCAATACACGCACCCCAAAAGGCTGGCTTTCCATCGAAAATGCAACATTACATAATTTGAAAAATATTTCGGTTCAAATACCCAAAGGAGTAATGACCGTTGTAACTGGTGTCGCTGGTTCAGGAAAAAGTACGCTTATCAATCAAGTATTACCTCAATTTTATCCTAAAACTATATTCATCGATCAAAAAGGGATACAAGCGTCAAAGCGTTCAAATATAGCCACCTTTATGGGGATCTTTGATAGGATCAGAAAGTTATTTGCAAAAAAGAACGGTGTTAGTGCCTCCCTGTTCAGCTTTAATTCGCAAGGGGCTTGTCCTGTTTGTAAAGGCTTGGGTGTTACATACACAGACTTAGCTTTTATGGATACAATTGTTACCGTGTGCGAGGAATGCCAAGGGGATCGTTTTACCGATGAAGTGCTCCAATACAAGCTAAGAGGCAAAAATATTAGTGAAGTCCTTAAAATGACTGTAGCCGAAGCTTTGGACTTTTTTCAGGAAGAAGAAATTAGCAGGGGATTAAAAATGCTTTCAGATGTTGGAATCACTTATATTCCTTTGGGACAACCACTAAACACTTTATCAGGCGGGGAATTACAGAGGATAAAGCTTGCTTCCGAGCTTGAAAATGACGGGCAAATTTATGTCCTGGATGAACCTTCAACTGGCCTGCATATGGCGGATATAAAACAGTTAATTGGTGTAATGAATCGCCTAGTGGAACAAAATTCAACCCTTATTGTAATCGAACATAATTTTGATATTATTTGTCAATCTGATTGGATTATCGACTTAGGTCCTTTTGCCGGGCAAAATGGTGGTGAAATCATATTTATGGGGTTAACGGAAGATTTAGTTAAATGCAGAGATTCACTTACAGGAAGTTACCTGAAAGAATATATTGAGCGCACATAGGAGGAAAAGCAATGCCAACAAAAGATTTAGAAGATAGTTATGTTCCTTTTCAATGTATGATTTTAGCTTACTCTAACCGGTTCAGCGTAGAAGGTGTATCAACGGCACAATACTATATACTGGATACTTTGAATAAGCAAGGTCCTAAAACAACAAAAGAACTCGCTGAAATGAAAGGTATTTCACAATCGGGTATTTCTAAATTGACGAAACGTCTGTTGGAGAAAAAGTATATAAATCAGGAAAGGCAACTCAATGACCGCCGCTCTTATAATATTGTACTTACTAGTGAGGGAAAAGCGTTTCTTAACCGTGTTGAGGATTTCGGAAATGAAATCATGAATTTAATGGAAGAAGCATTAACAGAAGATGAAGTACAGTCCTTCTCATTGATGTGCAAGAAAATTACGAGCCTATACGCTGAAAAGCTGTAGGATAGTCATGAGCGTGATCAACCACGCTTTTCATCTGATAACAACAGCGGCCGCTTTGGAAGAGAGGCTTTTATTTACCCTAAGCTATCGAGTGTATCGAGAAAATCATTATCCACCAGCCGGAACAGGCACGGTAAAACCGCCGCCTGCTATGAGTTTGTTGCTTCCTTTAGGACACTGTCCGAAAAGGTCAGAAATATACTTAAAAAGCTGCGGTATATTATATTTACTTATTGCTATAAGCAGTTATCTCTATTACGTAGACCATAAAAACGATCTCTCTCCATTAGACAGAAGAGAGATCGTTTTTTGCGTTGCGTGGGATATATTCCAGAACATCGCTCAGGTTATGTCTCTGACCTGTAAGATCTTCTAATGTGTCGAGAATGTGACTTAATGTTTCCAGATCTATGCGTTTTGTCTTACCATCGCACATATCGTAGATTAAGTTCGGTCGAACTTTTGCTTCACGAGCCAAGGCATTTTTTGTGATTCCTGCTTTGCCCAATGTTTCCTCTAACTTTATATTTATCGCCAAAGATAATCACCTCTTATCAAGTATTTTACCCTGTTAGTAAGCATTATGAAATAATCATTTGACGATAAACGTTTAGGAGTGTATATTCATTATAGGAGTTATCGTATAACGATAAATATTAAACGATAATATCTACTAGAAATCTATTTTTCACAAACGAATTGATTATTATACTTGCTTGGTTGTTAGATTAAGTTTTGATCCGGTCAAATAAATTTTTTTAGAAAAGAGGAAAAGGACATGTCAGACATTGCTGTGCTTGAGAAGATTGTGATTGTTCATGTATGGGAAGAGGAAGAACTTGATTATGAAACGAGCGAGGCTTATCTTATTAAGCCAGGCTATGCTATGTATGTTCTAACTGGCACTGTTCATTTGGCAAGAGTGGAGAGAATTTATCAAACGGGTTTGCATCGTTTTTACGTTGAAGATCGGAGCACTGCATCTATTCAATTAGCATCTTGTCTAACAGGAGACATATCTATAAAGATACAAGAAATTGTTATGAAGTTATTGAGTAAAAATGCATTAGATTGGCTCACTTGTGATGTAATGCATGGTATGACAGGGGGCTTTGAATTTGAAACATTATAATATAGGCTACATATTCTAAAGTTAAGAATCCTAAAAAAGTAGAAATTGTTAATCAGAACGGGTTCACAAACTTACATGAAAACGGAGTAGGCGGAATGGTGCTGTACAAGAAAGTACCATCCGTCTGCGGAGTGGCACGATAGGTAGTTTTTAAATTCAGCTTATATAGTACTAAGGTTTCAATAGATACCTAGTACTTTGTAATCTTCACACTACATAAATTATTTACGTCATTGTGAAACGTTTTTTTGAAAACTAATGCTGTAGTAGCTAGTTTCAAATTTCTTTTATAATTCATTGGTAGCGTTTTTATTTTTACAGATTCTTTCTATTAATATTACTAGTTTATTCACCGATATTGAAGTTTGGGCGTGCATATCATTTGACAACGGATTGGAGAGATTAATTTGGCAACAGTTATAGTAGTGGATGACTCTTTATTTATGCGTTCTGTGCTTAAGGATATTCTTTTGGATTTAGGTCACGCTGTTATCGCGGAAGCAGAAAATGGGTATGATGCTGTTTTGAAATACGCACACTTTCGTCCCGATTTAATCACCATGGATATTAATATGCCTAAGATGGACGGACTCGAGGCTGTTAAAAAGATTGTAGAGCTTGATCCTCAAGCCAACATTTTGATGTGTTCTGCTTTGGGGCAGCAGGAAGCGATTATAAAAGCATTTCAGGCAGGTGCAAAAGACTTTATTGTTAAACCATTTGAGATGGAAAGGGTCGTGAATGCAGTCACAAAAATGCTGGGGAGTTAATGAATCAAGATTTTTAATACATAAATATTGAACATGTTAAAGCGAGAATTCCATGCTTATTTTCACGAATATGGAGATGAATAGGATGAGCAATCGAGTGTTGTCTCAAAAAGTATTTATAGACGAATTGATCGCTACGATCAAGAATGGAGGGCTTGTCCCTGTAAATTATGAACACCTCATCAGCGAACAAAGAGAAAGAATGGATGCTCTTAACAATGAACTTACCCTTCGTATTGAGGGATTAGAGACTGATTTGATCTCTGCTTCGACACATTCCATTCCTTTTGCCAATGGCGAAATTATGTTTCTTGCTCGTTATATTGTACTCATTGGGGATCATACCGAGGGATACTTTGTGTTCTATCGGGCAGAAGATTGTGAAAGTCCAGAGGAATATCAGTTTTTAACAAGCTCTTATCAACTTCCACATTTATTACTTGAATTATCTCTTTCTTTAAAAGAACATGGTACTAATGAGCCGATCGATATTCTGACTTATTGGAATGGCCCTGTCTACCCGCTGAAAGATTTGAATAAAGAAGATATTAAGCTATCCACCTATGAATTTTAATTCCCTTGAGAGAGTCAAATCCCTCAGGGGATTTTTTTACATTGATAATCAAACGCATGTTCGCATATAATACAAACAAACGTTCTGATAAGGAGTGAAGGATCATGTTGGAAAAATACGTGGGGCAGATCGTGGAAATCGTGTATTTGGATCGGAAGGGCAAGCTGTCTCATCGGCGTATCGAGGTGCATCGTGTGCAGAATGGCTTGATACGAGCCACCTGTCTACAGACAGGCCAGCCACGTGTTTTTCGATTAGATCATGTATTGGCATGGCATCCGGTAACCAGAACAGCATAGGAGGGGCTTATGATGGGGAAAAAGCTTGAAGGAAATGGCATATGGGAAAGCTCGCGCATGATTTTGCCTGAGCATCGGGAGGCATATTTAAGACTGATGAAGGAGCAAGGAAGGCGCGGCAAGCCAGCACTGGACGATCAGGAAATGCAGCAGATTGAACAGGCCATCATCGTATCCTATAACGAACGGAAGCCTATTACGCTAAAAGTGTTCAACCCGTTTGATGATGAGGAGCTTCGTGGATTGGTCACGGTGATTAATACAAGTCGGCGAGAAGTGAAACTGTCCCGTGGGGAGGAGGATTTTAGCTGGATTAAGTTGGAGGAAATTATCGAGGCAGATATATAAAAAAGTCTGACTAAGTCGGACTTTTTTATATTTGTCCTGCCGTTTTATAATTAAGATTGTAGCTCTATGAATTCATATATAAAATAAACTGTAATTGTAAAAGGAGGAGTTCAATAATGAAAATTAGTAAAAATAATGCGGAACATTATATATGGGGAGATCAATGTGATGGTTGGCGCTTGGTGAAAAATAATGATTTGAGCATTATTCATGAGCGGATGCCCGGAAATACACATGAGGTCAGACATTATCATCATCATGCGCGCCAATTTTTCTTTATTTTATCAGGCACAGCGGTACTTGAAGTGGATGGTGAACGAATCCAATTAGGATCTCAGGAAGGGTGTGAGGTTCCTCCTATGGTGCCTCATCAAATGTTTAATGAAACGAATCAGGATGTTGAATTTTTGGTTATCTCTCAGCCTGCGAGCAGAGGTGACCGGGTTCTGACCGAAAAATAATATTTTGGAGCAGACCTAAAGGAGCATATAGGACAGAATAACTTAGAGTATAAAAATAAAACCAGCCTAGCACATGTAAATCAAGTGCCGACTGGTTTTTTTTATCAATAAATGTCCTTAGCATCTGCTGGGAGAGCTTTTACGTGATGGAGATAGTTCGTAACACGTTGATCGTCCAGAGTCGGATATTCGTAACCATAATGGTTCGCTACTTCCAAGGCAACTTCTCTAAATAAATTTCCCATGATCAAAAGAGACTGCCACATATGTTCATAATCTGCATCCGCAAATGTTTGGATGTAGAGCGTCCAAAGTCCAGGCTCAAGGTGGTTCTCGAAATATTTTCCCTGTTTACCCGGATCTGCCGCGAAGTCTGTTCGTATACCAATATGCCATTCCAGCATCAAGTGGAGCGCATCTCTAACAGGCCGATCCAGCATAAATTTAGCATAGGGCAGCTCCTGTCGCCATAACCCTTTAGCCACATAAGTACTGACCCACCAGAACTCATTACAGGAATCTGCATAGGTTTGGGTGGTTGGAGGGACTGTCTTATAATCTTGAAGATTTGGCGGTGGAAAAGGCTTTACCAGTCCGTCTTTATCCAAGAGCAGTACACTTAAGCTGTCTCGGGGCCAATTGGCGATGTTAGCCACAGGGCAGAGGGTAAGATCTATGCGATTGCCATCCGTAAATAACATAAGAAAAGCAAAGCGATCATGGGACGTCACAGTAGGCTCCACATGCTCATCGGGCGTCTGCATAATGATCAATTCTCCAAAGTGGTGAATCCAGCCACGTTCCTGAATAAAGCTGTCCATGGAAGATACGAGAAAGACGATGTCATAATCCTGAAAAATATCTCGTAGAGCATGTGGATTAGCGCGTGAACCGTTCATAATCACAGCACGTACCCGTTCGTCCTCTTGAGCAAATTGGAGAATGGTATGCAGCATCTCTTGTTCACTTCTCACTATAGTCGTCTCCACAAACGGTATCGAAAGGAAAAAAACGTAGACAAGACAGCAGTAGAAATAAGGGCCACCAGTTCAAGGATCATCAAGAAAAACGACCTCCTGTAAGTTTTTTTATCTGGGAAAAGTATCCTATCCTTACAATAGCCTATCCATGGAAGCCATTCAATTGTGCTGCCGAGGCCTTCTTCATTACCCAAAGTACACTTGACCGAATTGTATGTTTTATCCATAATGAAGCGAGGCATCAAGTACAGACCATCGAACCTCTCATAGGCTTATGGGAGGCAAATCAGACAGATGTGTGCTCATCACATGATTCAAGGAATGGAACTCGCGGAATCTTATTTTTATGAGGCATTCGGTCTTTTTAATACAATGAAGCATCACATATCGATTCAAGGTGTCATTAGCGGCACCATACCGGGTAGAATTTTTTATCTAATAATGGGGATAACGCTGTATTGAGCAACCCCCAAGGCATTTTTCTGGGAGGAAGTCCGGACAATAAAGCCTTTTTAAAAGAAATCAACATGTTGCTTCAAGAAATCCTATTACCTCAACTGGCATCCAAAGGAGAAATATCCGGAACTGGAGAGGCGCTTTGAGCGCGACTTTTTTTGTCAATTCGAGTCCATGCGGCTCTTGTGTGTTATATAAATGCAGTCCATTTAAAGAGGTTGGAAGGTATAAAGATGCCAAAAACGATATTAGTTGTAGACGACGATGAAGAAATCGTAAAACTCATCACAAAGAGTTTAAGGTACGAGCAATTTGCAATAATTTCGGCATGTTCCGGGAAAGAAGCCTTATCTGCATTGGAAGAAAATCACATTGATTTCATCGTTCTTGATATAGTGATGCCTGATATGGATGGACTTGATGTCTGCAGAAGTATCCGAAATTCTTATAATGTCCCAATTCTGTTTTTAAGTGCGCGTGATAAGGACATTGATAAAATCGTCGGGCTCGAAATAGGAGCAGACGATTACATGACCAAACCTTTCAGTATTCAGGAGCTTGTCTCCAGGATAAAGGCTCACTTCAGAAAAGTGGACAGGCTTTTTAAAGAGTGGGATGAACTTAGTCCCAGTAACGAAAAGGCGGATGCTCCGCTCATTTTGAACGATAAGACGTTTGAAGCATTTCTGAATAGCAGGAAGCTCGACTTATCAACGAAGGAATTTCAGATTCTGTCTATCCTCATGCGCCACCCCAATCATGTATTGACTCGTGAGCAGATATATGAAAACGTCTGGGGAGACGAATACGGAGAAATAAATACCGTAACGGTTCATATAAAAAATATCCGTAAGAAACTTGGTTCTGAATATGACTTTATTAAAACAATATGGGGCATAGGATATAAATACACGGAAAGAGAGCAATAGTATGAAACTGAAAATAAAGCTTCCTCTTTTGTTCCTGCTGATGTTTATAATATTCATGTTTTCGATTGGAATGTATCTGAAGCTTGTCTTTGCAGTATATTCCCCTATACGCAGTTCATTGCTGGACTCGCGATATATAGCATTGCTCCTGCCCATATTTGCAATTGCCTGTTTCATATTTATTATTCTGATTATCTATATTCATTTTTGCATAGAGAAACCCATTCAGCTTCTGAATACCAGGCTTGAAGAAGTGAATATTGTACATCCACTGCCTCCGCTAGCTCTGAGAAGTAATGATGAGATCGGAGAACTTTATAAGCACTTCAATAAGATGGAGCATCGGCTTCAACTCGCGCACAAAGAGCAGATCGATATGATCGCGGCAATTGCCCACGACTTGAAAACACCCTTGACATCTATTAATGGTTTTACTGAACTGCTGGCTACACACAAGGATTTACCAGAAACTGAAAAGCAGGAATATTATGATTTGATTCAAAGGAAGTCAGGATATATGGTCGAACTCATCAATGATTTCTCCAGCTTCACTAAAGAAAAACTGGAGTTGGAATCTATGGTAGCTAAACCTGTAAAAGCATCAAAATTATTTGAAAACATTGCCCTTGAATATGAGTATGAGTTGGCGGGACTTGACAACGAGCTTACTTGCCGCCATTCATTCACGGAAAATATATTGCTGATGGTCAATGAACCGATGATACGTCGGGTTTTCGGCAACCTCTTTAGCAATGCTGTAAGATATGGAGGGAAAAATAAACTGAAAGTGTATATGACCGGATACCCGCTAGGACAGTATGCCTTTTTTCAAATCGAAGATAATGGAATTGGAGTGCCGGATAAGGATATATCTTCTCTGTTCCTCAAATTTTTCACTGTGGATAAATCGCGGCAAATCCAAAAGGGCGGGCTGGGTCTGGGTCTTGCAAGCTGTAAATCCATTATTGAACATCATAGGGGCGAAATTTGCGCCTACCCTTCCGAATATGGCGGTTTGGGGATAAGATTCAGCCTTCCCTTGGCCGCACAACACTGATTTTATTTTTGCACATTTTCTTTTACTACAGGAGTTAAAGGCTGCTGCCAGGTGTGAACACCCAGGCAGCAGCCTTTTTTGTTTTTTCAGCGGTTTATAGTTTTTTATATTCTCTTTATAAACATTTATTTTTCTTTTAAAGAAGCTTTATCTTTGTGTTGTAAAAATTACTTGTAGTAAAAAAACTACAATCACTAGAACTGGAAAAGGAGGATGTTGCAATGTCAATTGAGTTCAGCCGTTGGCCCAATCACTACATGATGTCATACCAAGTCACCAAAGCTTTGGGTATGGCAAGCCTCGGTGCTACGGACGTCACCGAGATCTACGAGGCCTGCAAAAAAATCGACCCCGATGACAAGGACACGTGGCACAGGGAATGGCTCATAACGGCTCAGGCATTGGAAAGACACGGCAAGGAGGCCGAAACGGCTGGAAACTGGTATACAGCACGAAACTGCTACATTCGTGCCTGCAATTACTACAGAATTGCGGAATATGCGGTGATGGATGATGACACCGAGAAAATCCGTGTATTTAAGAAAGTAAATGAACTCTTCGAAGCTGCCGGAAAGTACTTCGATGTCCAACCGGAGAAGATCCAAGTCGATTACGAAGATGTCAAGTTGGATGGTTACTTCTTCTCCCCTTCCTGGAAAAAAGGTCCGAAGCCGACCCTTTTTGCTCTCAACGGTGGCGACGAGTGGTCAATTGAAAACTATTTCTGGCTAGGTCCCGCATTTATTTCGTGTGGATATAACTTTCTGGTCTATGACCAGCCTGGGACCGGCCTCTCGCTGTACGAAAAGGGAAAAGGAAGACGAGCGGACAGTGAGGCTTTCCATTCCCGAGCAATCGACTTTCTTCTAACGCGGCCGGAAGTCGATCCCGATAAGATTATCGTGCACGGGGAGAGTTTTGCGGCTTACGACTCGCTGCGATTCGCTTCGTTCGATCACAGGATTGCTGCCGTCATCTCCGACGGCGGTACGCACGCCTTCGACTGGGATGCCATGCTTAAATGGATGCCGCCGAGTCTGGCCGCACACGGCATGAGAATTCTGGGGGCAAAAAGCTTGGAGGATTTTGCGGAGAATCCGCGTTTTGCCTATGATCTTGAGGGCGTGCTCCACCAGATAGAATGTCCGCTTCTTGTAATGCACGGAGCGGAAGAGATATTGGTTCAGCCAAATCCGCTGACACAAGCCTTGAAGAATTACGAGCAAGCGGGTTCGAAAAACAAGACGTTCTACCCGATAGAGGATAGACGACTTGGCGGATTAGAACACTGTCAGGTAGACAACATCAACGTGCTGCATGAGGTAGTGCTGAATTGGCTCTGCTCAATTGGGCTTGGGCCAGCCTCGCCTCGCTTAAACGATTGCCAGGACATCATAAAGTAGATATATTGAAAAATTTCTGATTGAGCTTGTTCAGGAGTGTCGTACTTAGAATCCTGAATAAGCTCTCTGTTTATGGAGGAGTTGAAGGCTATGAGTATTTTATCAAAGGAAAAAAATGGCGGAACGCCCGCCATACAAATTGAGGGAGTGCACAAAAAATTTGGCGACTATATCGTATTGAACAATCTTTCGCTGGAGGTGAGCCGAGGAGAGATATTTGGATTTTTGGGACTGAATGGCGCTGGAAAGACAACGACCATAAAGATGCTCTTGGCGATGCTCAAGCCAACCTCCGGCAAGCTCTATATGTTAGGTGAAAAGGTCGATGCCGGAAACTATAAATTATGGGACAAGGTTGGATATTTGGAGGAGGCTACTTTTTATCCCGATTTAACTGTAGTTGAAAATCTTGACATAGCACGACGCATGCAAGGGGTGCCTGACAAAGATTCCGTAAATCGGGTTATCTATAAGTTGGGGCTTGAGCTGCACAAACAGAAGAAGGCAAAGAATCTTTCTCTAGGAAACAAACAACGCCTGGGACTTGCGAAAGCAATGATTCACAATCCGGAAATTCTAATATTGGATGAGCCGATAAATGGCCTCGATCCCGCAGGCGTGGCGGAGATACGGAATATGTTATATAACCTAGCGAAAAATTTCGGCGTAACTGTTTTTATATCCAGCCATCTGTTAGAGGAACTCTCGAAAGTTTCCACACGCATTGGGATTATTCACAATGGCCATCTTGTTAAAGAAGTCGCAATGGATAAGCTGGAGCAATCGTTACAGAAAAACTTAGTGGTGAATGGCCGCGACAAACATGCCTTAAAGGAGGTGCTTGAAGAGCATGGATATGAATTTGAGGAGATAATAGACGGCTATATTAAACTAACCGATGACCACGCTGCGGATAGTCCTGAACGACTGGCCGAACTGCTGGTTAAATCCAATCAACCGCCAACATTGCTTCGAGTAATTACGGAGGATTTGGAAGGATATTTTCTCCGCACAATTGGTATGACAAGGGGGAATATATAAGGGGGAATATATAATGAATATTTTTTCTGTCTTACATTGTGAGATTCGCAAGATTATCCGCGCCAATGTGTTTTGGTTGGTATTTCTTATTTTTGCATTTGGGCCAATCATGATGGGAGTCGGAATTATTTTATCCAGTGACGCCGGCGGCATCAATTGGAGAATGTATTTAACCGAATTGCTTGATAGTCTTGCCCCGCTGGGACTTATCGGGTACACCTTTATCGCGGCATGGGTATTTGGACGAGAGTTTTCGGATAAAACAATTAAAGATTTGCTTGCAAAGCCCGTTTCCAGATCGAAAATTGTACTGTCCAAATTTCTTGTAATTTTAGCATGGAGCCTATTACTTTCCATGTATATGTTTGCCATAGGTTTTACCGTGGGGGGTATTCTAGGAGTTGCGGGCGGGTTAGCTTCTTTTATTTGGAATATCTTCTTTAAATTCATTATAACATCGCTATTGTTTATTATTGTTACCACACCAGGCACTCTTCTGGCCAATGTGAGCAAGGGATACTTGGCACCATTAGGACTCATCCTGATAATCGTCATTCTCTCAAATGTTTTGGCCTCTTTTGGATTCGCCCCCTATTTTCCGTGGACCATCCCGTCGGTATTTCAAAGCACCGGGTTTTTAAAGTTGAGTAGTATAATCATTCTTGCGTCTACGGGAATAGCCGGAATAGTCGGAACATTTGCCTGGTGGAGATTTGCCGAGCAGCAATAAACGCGCTACATGCACTGAGTTGTAGATATATCAATTATGAAAAGGAACAACAATCTCTCCGCTGCTCGCACGTTCATGCTTGACGATAAACTAAGCGCTGGATTGGAGAGTGTACCACAACCGAAGCAGTTCAAAACGCGCGTTTCAAGGGTTGAAACATACACACAGCCCATTCTGGAGGGCAAAGGGTTGAACGATTAGAACGGACAAATGGATCGGATAGTCTCAAGAAATACGAAAGGCGAGGAACATCTGCCGAAGAGCAGGTGTTTTTTTGCTTAGAATTACAGAGGGAGCAGTAACCCTTAAATTATGAGGGGGATATGATGTGTCCTTATGCTGAATCTGTTTCCGGTGTTCACCGGCATCGGGCTGATCATTCCGTTAATGCCGAAATTCATTAATGAACTGCGGATTGCCGGAAGATGTGTAATGCTCCCATTGAGCCAGTGGACTTCAACGGTAAGTTGACCGACCAGCTTTTCTAGGCGCTCCTGTTTGCTTTCGTATTCCTTTCTCATCTTGTCCGCTTCACTCGTCCCTTTCTCGAACACCATAGACGCCCGGCTCAGAAACTCGGCTTTCCACCAGCTAATCATCACGGACTCATTTCATATTTGGCGGCAATCTCGTTCACGGTCTGCTCTTCCTGCAAGACCTCCAGCACAATCTTCGTCTTAAAATTTCCTGCGTATCTTTTTCGAGCATAGCGCACCTCATTTCAAGTGATTGGGATAATATAACATTATCACTTACATCATGAACAAGTCTACCGTGTTTAGGATTAAG
>RCUF01000305.1_pt1 | contig 19713 bp, 21 predicted proteins | sample 2166311 | NCBI WGS metagenome assembly RCUF01 (sample SAMN09932608, study PRJNA488358) | compost metagenome | feature: garden; material: soil; isolation source: compost soil in 4-hydroxybenzonitrile-enriched culture | place: Germany: Experimental Botanical Garden Goettingen | collected 2016-01-27
ACAACTTGGGCACAACTGTAGAAAACCTGACAGCTTCCGAATCCCGTATTCGTGATACTGACATGGCAAAAGAAATGGTTACTCTGTCCAAAAACAACATCTTGCTGCAAGCTTCCCAATCTATGCTTTCACAAGCAAACTCCGCGCCACAAGGCGTATTGTCGTTGCTGCGTTAATTTTAAACGACATAAGTTTACAAAAAAAAGATCCTGTGTATTGCAGGATCTTTTTTTTGTTTTTTATTTTAGTTTTTTCATAAATATTTGCACTCATTTACCGATATATAATGTATTGGCATTTCAAATACAGAACGGTTTTATTGTGTCTAATATTATTAATGGAGGTTATTGTATGGACTCGATGATCCCCCCTAGCACTGGGAGTTTGTTGCCGATTCAGCCATCAGCAGTAATACAACGTGAAGCCCCTTCAGATGCCGAAACAAATTATTCTGCTGTACAAGATGCTGTCCAGACAGCCAATAGAAGTGGTACCGCGCAGAAACAGCAGACACATGAGGAAGCAGTTTTGGAGCTACAGAAAGCAATTGATGCTATTCAAGGCCCGCAGAAGACGTTTGAAATATCGGTACATGAAAAGACACATGCAATCATGATAAAAGTGATGAACAAGGAAACGGGAGATTTGATTCGTGAGGTACCTCCTGAGAAAATTCTGGATATAGCGGCTATGATGATGGAAATTTCTGGAATAATTATCGATAAAAAAGTATAGGGGGACATATAATTATGGTAACCAGAATAAGTGGCCTTGCCTCTGGTATGGATATTGATGCAATGGTCAAAAAGTTGATGACTGCTGAACGTGTACCGCTAGATAAGCTGAATCAACAAAAACAACTGATGGAATGGAAACGGGAAAACTATCGTGAGTCCAGTACTAAAGTTGTTTCATTTCTACAAGATAAACTAGGTACATTAAGTCGTACTGCTTCAATGAATCCGCAGAAAGTAACAGTAACGGGAAATAGTGACGCGTTGACTGCAACGGCTTCATCGTCTGCCAGTGGAGTATTGGATATCTCGGTAATAAATCTCGCTACTGCTGCAAGATCTGTTTCAGACAGCTCATGGTCTGAAAAGGCTAGTAGTGAACTGGCATTTGCCGATGGGGCAGCCCGTACGGTTCAGGTTGGTGGTGCTACCATTGATGTGGATGCAAACGAAACGATTGAATCGTTTGTCAAAAAAATTAATGAGAACAGTAAGACAGGAGTAACTGCCCTATATGATGCCAAATCCGGATTGTCATTAACAAGTAAAACCACCGGTTCCCAAGCATTCAATATTGATTCTCAAATTAGTAGTGAGTTTAAACTGTCTTCAACGAATGGAACTGATGCTCTGCTAAAGGTAAATGGACTTGAAGTCAAAAAATCCTCTAACAATTTTACCATTAATGGTATTGATATTACGCTTAAGACAGCAGGTGGTGCTGCGACAAGAATAGAAGCTACTAAAGATACGGATAAGATCGTCGAAAATATTCAAAGCTTTGTTGATGCTTATAATGATGTTCTTGCTACACTCAACAGCAAGGTTAGTGAGGAGAGATATAAAAAATACGCTCCGCTTACGACGGAACAAAAATCCGCTATGAGCGATGATGAAGTCAAGCTCTGGACAACCAAGGCCAAGAGTGGCATGCTTAGAAACGATCCTATCCTGCAGGATACATTATCTGAAATGCGTAATGCCATGATTCAAGGTGTAGATATCGGCAGAGTTGATGCAAATGGTAAGAATAAGCCATTAATGATGTCTGAACTTGGGATCACTACAGGGACGTATGATACGAAAGGCAAGCTAATTTTGGATGCAGACAAATTGCGTGCAGCGGTTGAAAAAGATCCAGATATTATCACGAATTTTTTTGGGAAACAGGATCCAAGTACCGCGCTAACCAATAAATACACACAGCAAGATGGTGTTATTGCTAAACTTAAAAAGATTTCGAATACTTCACTGCAAAGAATGGCCGATACAGCCGGTACTTCAAAAGTTAGTAAGGATCTAACTGCTTCATTTCTTTCTACGAGCACAATGGGAGAGCAATTAACGAGTCTGGACCGTCGAATTAGTGACATGACCAGCCGTCTAACGATGATTGAAACTAACTATTACAAAAAATTCACCGCCATGGAAACGGCAATAAGCAAGTATAATAATACATCTTCGAGTCTTACAGGCATGTCGTCATAAAGGAGGTTTTACAATTGATCAATACACCCTATCAGAAATACCGGCAGACTCAAGCACAAACTGCATCCAAGCCTAAACTGCTGATTATGCTGTACGATGGGGCTATTCGTTTCGTTCGTGCGGGGATTGAGGGGATAGAGAATAGGGATAACGAGAAAGCAAATAATAATTTGTGTAAAGCACAAGCTATTGTACACGAGTTGATATCTGCGTTGAATTTTGAGTATCCAATATCCCATGACTTATTGCGGGTGTATGAATATATGCTGCATGAGCTGATCGAGGCGAATGTTCACAAAATAGCCGCTCCGGCACAAGAGGTGCTGGAACATTTGACTGACCTACGGGAAGCTTGGTTGGAAGCCATGAAAATGCCTGGTGTAGTTGGTAGTGTGTGATGGCAGATCCTAATATGCAAGTACTCCTTGAAGAACTGCAACATAGGACAGAAGCAGTGTTATCTAACCTTATGAATTTAAGTGAGGAAGAGTTTGAACAGTTTGCAGATCAAAGGCAGCGCATTGTAGAACAGATGCAGTCCTTTCAGCCGTCGATAACGGAAAATAATAAGCAGAAAATTCGTGATATACTAAGTCATGATTCTGTAATTTTGCAGCGTATGCATGTACTAAAGGATGAGGCTGGCCACTGGATGGAGAAACGCGGAGCCATTCGTGTACAGCAGCATGCATACCAGCAAGCTTATTCTGTAGACAGTTTGTTTATTGATCATCGCAAATAAAAAATGCTTTATGGAGCGTACCCCCTATTCGATTTAGAATGGGGGTATTTTTGTGAAAAGGTTCATTCCATTAAGAGTAAATCCGATATACTAATTAACAAATATTAATGCGAAACGGTGGTATTACCTTGTCTCAACTACAAATAAACCATACAATTCTAGAGCAGAGGTTTCCTCATGTTGCAACCCAAATCAATAGTTTGCCGAATGAAGATTTATCTATACCTTTGTTTACTGAGCCCTTTGAAAGGGACACGGCTTGGCTTAATGCTGTTCAAGGAGCAATTGGAAACGGAAAGATCCTTTTTGTATATGGATTTGAAAGGGGACTCAGCATTGTTGATCTCCTCGAATTGTACCCGAATCACTGGCTGTTTGTATACGAGCCGGATGAGCGGCTTTTTCGGAAGGCTGTGACGGAGTATGACCTCAGTCTTTTGCTGGGGTATTCCAATTTGTACTGGCTATCCGTTGGTGATTCTCAGCTCGATATGATGTTTCATATGCTGAGTAGTTACATGATGGAAGATTTAGTGTTTATTGCGCTGCGTAAGTATCTAACCGATGATATGAGTACGCTACGTGAAGTAAAGGAAAAATTTCAGGAGTACCGCCAGAGCTTTTTGGTAGATAAACATACAGAGAATCGTTTTCGAGAAGAATGGACTCGAAATTTTCTATATCATCTATCTGATGTACTATACACTCCTTCCATTGAGCGGCTTTTTCACGCTTTTGAGGGTGCAACGGTGATTGTTGTATCATCAGGCCCATCTTTACAGGAAGATATCGAATGGCTGAAAAAATTACGTCCTCACGCACTGATTATTTCAGCAGGCTCCAGCATTCAGGCATTAATAAAGCATGGAATACATCCTCACCTTGCTGTAATAATGGATGGCCATTCAGTCAATAAGAAAATCTTTGCTTCCTCTGAAACGAGAGAGCAGCCTTTACTATTCACATCTTCTTCCTATTATGAAATCTCTGATCAGAACTGTGCAGGGAAAATCCATAGTATTATGAAAAGTGATGCTGTATCACAATATTTCTTTGGACTCAGTAAGGAGGAGCTCTTTATATCCCCTACAGAAACGGTTGCAGGAACGGCTATTCAAGCAGCGGCATATCTAGGGGCTAAACGGATCATACTTGCAGGTCAGGATCTGTCGTTCCCTGATAACAAATTCTACGCAGATGGAATTGAACATTTTGCAGCCGAAACTACAGATAAGATAGTGCAGGAAGCACCTAAAAAAGTGCTAAATGTAAAGGGGACATACAATATCACAGACGAAAGTTTCTCCCTGATGAAGGATGGAGTCGAAAATCTGATTAAGGCACTTCCAAGGATTGAATTTATCAATTCAACTCGCAATGGTGCAGTGATTGAGGGAGCCCCATACGAACCGATGGAAGAGATGTATAAATTGTTAGCACCAGAATCTGTTGATCATGATGCAATTGCCGATTTGATAAACAAAATAAATATTGCTGCTGATATGAATAAGGTGCAGGATGTCAGAGATAAGCTGATAGCGACACTCGGAGATCTTTCCAATGTACGTTCTGAGATTGCAGCAATTCATAAGCTGATGAAAAAAATACGCGAATTTAGCCGCACTAAACCAGCAAAGGCTCAAAGTATGGTGGAATCCATAGAGCAGATGTGGGGGGTGATTGCCAACAGGGACTGGTTCTCACCTATATTTGAGTCCATTATGCCTATCGAAATTGCGCGTTTTGATCAGGTGCTCCCTGTGATTGTTACAGAACATCAGTTGACTCGTAAGTCTGATCTAATCTATGAGCATCTGGGTAAGCTGCTACAGGATATCACAGCACAAATCCCAATACTTGAAGAAATGTTTTCGGAATCGATTCGCCGTTTAGATAAAAAAACAGATAGCGATGCAGTGGTCCATAAAGATATATAAATTAATCGTTTTACACTCCGGAGGTCATTATGTTTACCAACAAGATTGTACTGGTTACGGGCGGCACAGGTTCGATTGGAAGCGAAATTGTACGTAATATTTTATCGTATAACCCTAAAGCCTTACGGATTTTTAGCAGGGATGAGAGCAAGCAGTTTGATCTGCAGCAGGAATTAAAAGAATATACGAATATCCGTTATCTGATCGGTGATATCAGGGACAAGCAAAGACTGAGTTATGCTATGGAGGATGTGGATTATATTTTTCATGCTGCTGCTCTCAAACATGTGCCTGCATGCGAGTATAACCCTATGGAAGCAGTGAAAACGAATGTTATTGGTGTACAGAATTTAATTGAGACGGCTATTGAGCATAATGTAGAAAAAGTAGTAGCCATCAGCACAGATAAAGTGGTAAATCCAACGAATACGATGGGAGCTACGAAGCTGCTATCAGAACGTTTAATTTCTGCCGCCAACTTGTATAAAGGGAGCAAACGTACCATCTTTTCTTGTGTCCGCTTTGGAAATGTTATGGGATCCAGGGGCTCTGTTATTCCTTTATTCCGTGACCAGATTGCTAAAGGGGTACCGGTGACGGTCACACATGCAGAGATGACTCGGTTTATGATGTCTATTCCTCAAGCCGCTCAATTGGTCATAGATGCGGCGCACTATTCGCAAGGCGGAGAAGTATTTGTACTAAAAATGCCGATTCTCAAAATTACGGATTTGGCCCAATGCTTGGTTGATTCGTATGAAGAGGCGGTTGGTAAACCCTATCGTGGAGAGATCATTGAGACCGGAATCCGGCCGGGTGAGAAGCTATATGAGGAACTCATGACGCTTGAGGAATCTGAAAGAGCGTTGGAGAATGGACAGATGTATATCATTCCTTCGTTGTTTCATACCGCAGAGCAAGAATATGAAGGTTTTAAAAAGGCTATTCGTCAAGAATATTCTTCGATGACTGCACCACAGATTTTCCCGAAAGCCATTCGAGAGCTTATTGAACTGAACGGATTGGGCTTCACAAAAGGTATTGTATGATGAGCAAACACAAATGTTTGGCGATTATTCCTGCGCGGGGTGGATCAAAAGGTTTACCCGGTAAAAACATAAGATTGTTACATGATAAACCGCTCATTCAATATAGCATTGAAGCTGCACTAAATAGTGGTTGTGTGGACGAAGTTGTAGTTTCAACGGATTGTAAAGAGATTGCTCGTGTGTCGGGCCAAGCCGGAGCGGCTGTTCCGTTTATAAGGCCCGATGAACTGGCTACCGATGAGGCTAAAAGCATTGATGTATTGAAGCATGCAGTTGAATTTTATGAGCAGACGCAAAATCAATTTTTTGATGTTATTATGCTGCTGCAGCCCACATCTCCACTGCGAAATGCTATGGACATTAAAGAAGCATATAAAATATTTTTAGATCATCAGGCTGATTCACTTCAAAGTGTCACTTTGTCTGGAGTGCAACCCTATTTACTAAGGGAAATGGATAACGGACGGCTTACGCCCTACCTGAAAGGTGAAAGGGAGCATTTGAGGAGACAAGATCTCAAAGAACTACATGCTTTAAATGGAGCCATCTATATCGTGAAAAGAGATCTGTTGATAAATGGTGACACTCTGATTGGTCCTAATAATTGTGGCTACATTATGCCTAAAGAAAGATCTGTTGACATAGATGACGAGTTTGATTTAAAAATGGCAGAGCTTTTTTGGAGACAATCCAATCACAAGGAATCCTTGCAGTAGGAGTGAGGAATATAACATGAAAAACCTCTTATCAAATAATGAAAACCACCCTATCTATATTATCGCAGAGGTAGGAGTTAACCATAACGGATCATTGGAGCTTGCATTCGAATGTATTGATCAAGCGATTTTATGCGGTGCCGATGCGGTGAAATTCCAAACCTTTAAAAGCGAAAAGCTGGTAACCAAGTATGCCCAGAAGGCTAATTACCAGACGGAAAATACCAATTCAGCTGAAAGCCAACTAGATATGCTAAAACAGCTGGAATTGAGCTTTGAGGATTTTGTTCTATTGAAAAGGTACTGTGAGGATAAAGGGATAGATTTCCTTTCCACGCCCTTTGATGAAGAAAGTGCTGAGTTTCTGAATTCAATTCATATTGACGCATTCAAGGTTGGATCAGGAGATATGAACAATATCCCCTTTCTTCAGAAGCTTGATAGCTATGGGCGTCCGATTATTCTATCGACCGGGATGTCTAATTTAGATGAAATTGGAGAATCGTTACAAGCATTTAAAAAAAGTGAAGTACTATTGCTACACTGTACTTCCGACTATCCGGCACCTTTGGAAGATGTAAATCTGCTGGCCATGAAGACAATATCTACAGCTTTTAATAAGGTCACAGGTTACTCAGATCATACGGCTGGAATTGAGATCGCTGTAGCAGCTTCAGCACTGGGAGCGAGAATTATTGAAAAGCATTTTACATTGGATCGAAATCTTCCAGGTCCTGACCATAAGGCTTCACTGGAGCCTGCTGATTTCTCAAAAATGGTTCTCGCGATTCGTAATGTGGAGCAGGCCCTAGGGGATGGTGTTAAAAGGTGTATGCCTTCTGAGGAAAGCACAAGAGCTGTTGCAAGAAAAAGTATTGTGGTGGCAACATCTAAAAAAACAGGCCAGTTGCTAACACTAGAAGATCTAGTTATCAAGCGTCCGGGCACTGGAATAGAGCCTAAATATTTTGATGACTTGGTTGGTAAGCAGCTTTTAAAGGATGTACATGAAGACTATTTGTTATCATGGGATGATGTGCAATGAAAAAAGTATTGGTGATTACCGGAACACGAGCTGATTATGGGATATATTACCCGGTTTTGCGGGCTCTTGAGGAAGAACATGCTCTGGAGCTCCACCTGTTGGTTACAGGCATGCATTTGTCTCCACAGCATGGGTATACATTGGACGCTATCCAAAAGGACGGATTTCGTGTATCTGCTAAGGTAGACTGTCTGCTGCAGGGATCTACCCATGCTAATATGTCTCGCTCTATTGGAATAGCAATCATGGGCATGACACAAGCCGTAGAAGCTTTGGAACCAGATTTCGTTGTTGTATTAGGAGATCGGGGAGAAATGCTTGCAGCTGCGATTGTATCCTCTCACATGAACATTCCGCTTGTTCATTTGCATGGTGGAGAAGTATCCGGCACGATTGATGAGTCTGTTCGGCATGCGATTAGCAAGTTGGCCCACATTCACTTTGTGGCTACAAATGGAAGCAGAGAGCGCCTAATCAGGCTTGGCGAGGAACCTTGGAGAATTCATGTAGTCGGAGCTCCGAGAATTGAAACGATGATGAACACTTCCCTGCCTGAGCTAGAGATGACGAAACGTAAATACGATCTGAATATAGATAACGATTATGTGCTGTTTGCTTATCATCCTGTCACCACGGAAGAAGCGGATATGCACATCCTTGGTAAGATGATGGAAGTTCTCTTGGCTGGGGAGAATGAGGTAATTTGTGTGATGCCTAATTCGGATGCTGGAGCTGATGCGATTGTTGATGTATATAATCGTTTTGCTGCAAGAAAAGGGATGCACCTTGTAACCAGTTTTGAGCAACTTGATTATCTGACGATGTTGAAAAATGCAAAAATATTAATTGGAAATTCTTCATCGGGGATTATTGAGGCTGCCTCCTTTCATGTTCCAGTCATTAATATCGGAACTCGCCAGACAGGCAGAGAGCGTTCTGTGAACACAATAGATATTTCAGCTGACGAGCTCGAATTGACTTCTGCAATAGAGTACGCAATGTCTGAGCCTTTCCAACAAATTGTTAAAGCAGCCGACAATATTTACAGTAGAGATAACACCAGCTCTCGCATCGTAGATATATTGAACCGAACATCCAAGTCAGAGCAGCTTATTCAAAAGACAATTACCTATTAAGGAGGATCGGCCTTGAGCTATATTGTTTTTGGAGCAGGAGGGCATGCCAAGGTTATCGTGGATATTTTACGGTCCTGTGGTGAAGAAGTCATAGGAATTCTGGATGACCATTGTAAAGAAGAAGCATGGAACGGATTGCCGATCTTGGGGGGCCGTAATCAGATTGCTCAACTATTATCTCTGTATCCAGAGGCGCTGTTCGTTGTGGCAATCGGAGATAATACAACCAGAAGGAAGATTGTAAGTCAATTAAAAGTTGCTTCAGTCCAATTTGGTACTGCTGTTCATCCAAGCGCTGTAGTCGCACCCAGCGCATTCATTGGGGAGGGGACGGTTGTCATGCCTAATGCTGTAATTAACGCTGATGCGTATGTTGGAGAGCATGTCATTGTTAATACGGCGGCTACTATAGATCATGATTGCCGAATAGAAGACTTCGTGCATATTTCCCCAGGTGTACATATGGCAGGTGGAGTTCAGATCGGATACTGTGCTCATATCGGAATAGGTGCAAGTCTTATACCTGGTGTTCGTGTAGGGTGCGATACCATCGTTGGTGCTGCTTCTTGTGTCATCCGCGATTTGCCAGAAAACGTTATAGCTGTGGGTTGTCCGGCCAAAGTAATAAAAAACCTATAAGGATAAGGGATGAAACAAAATGTCCAATCGAGATAGAATTTATTTATCTTCACCGCATATGGGCGGGCTTGAACAGCAATATATCGCAGAGGCCTTTGAAACGAATTGGATTGCTCCACTAGGTAAAAATGTAGACGCTTTTGAATCAGAGGTGGCAAATTACTTAGGATGTGGAGGCGCAGTTGCCCTAAGTTCTGGAACAGCAGCAATTCACTTGTCTTTGATATTGCTTGGTGTGGAAAAGGATGATATTGTTTTTTGTTCTTCTCTTACCTTTGTTGCCAGTGCTAATCCGATCTTATATCAAGGTGCAATTCCTGTCTTTATCGATTCGGAACCAGACAGCTGGAATATGTCCCCTGAGGCACTAGAGCGAGCATTCAAGACTTATGCAGATAAGGGAAAGAAACCTAAAGCTGTAGTTATAGTCAATTTGTATGGGCAGAGTGCAGACTACGATCGGTTGAAAAAAATATGTGATTATTACGAGGTGCCAATTGTAGAAGATGCTGCGGAATCACTCGGAGCAACTTACGGCAAGCAAATGAGTGGAACGCTTGGGAAATTCGGCATTCTTTCATTTAATGGAAATAAAATTATTACTACTTCAGGTGGGGGCATGCTGGTTTCAGATGATTTAGAAGCACTAAGTAGAGCGCGACATTACGCAACTCAGGCGAGGGAAAAGGCGATACATTATCAGCATGAGGATGTAGGCTTCAATTATCGTCTCAGTAATGTCCTAGCTGGTATAGGGAGAGGGCAGCTTCGTGTGTTGGACGAACGCATTCAACAGAAACGAGAAATTTTTGAAAAGTATAGCTATGAGCTATCAGGAATTGATGGAATACAATTTATGCCGGAAAAGAGTTTTGGTAAGTCTACTCGATGGTTGACAACAATGATAATAGACCCTGAAATTATTGGTACAAGCGTTAGTGATTTAATAGGTTATTTAGGAAAAGATAATATTGAATCTCGACCAGTATGGAAGCCGCTTCATCTGCAACCACTCTTTAAAGATGCCGTGTATTATGCTCATGAAGGTGGCTTGGATATTAGCAAAATATTATTTGAAAAAGGAGTTTGTTTGCCCTCTGGAACAAATATGTCGGTGGATGAGCAGAGTTTTGTTATTAATCAAATGAAGGCCTTTTTTCGATGAATATAATATTGAACTCAATTAGCACAGCTATGTTTTGCATAAAAAGAGCATTTATTCAGTCATTATGTTTATGATGCTTATTTCGGGAGAGGTGTAGAATTTGATTGATAAAGCAAAGGTAGTTATTTTTGGTGCAGGTGATGGAGGACTTCGTGTTCATTATCTATTAAGTGATGAATTCGAGGTTATCGCATTTGCAGACAATGATGGATCTAAACAAGGCTCGAAATTTTTGTCCAAACCGGTCGTTGCTCCTAATGAAATTTGTAAGCTTGTATTCGATTATGTAATTATAGCGAATATTCATGGAGAATCAGTGTACAAACAGCTAACTGAAGAGTTGTCGATTGAAAAGGAAAAAATTATTGACTATTTTATGAGTTTGAAATTTGATACTAGGCTGGCTCTATTACGGCAAATTGCTGATGAAATAAATGAGTGCGGAGTAAAGGGAAGTGTAGCAGAGCTCGGTGTGTTTAAGGGGGAATTTTCTAAGTATATTAACCGGGTTTTTCCTGATCGTCAACTATATTTATTTGATACCTTTAGCGGTTTTGACCAGAAGGATATTGATAACGAAAATAAAGGTGATTTTTCGAACTCGGTTGCAGGAGAATTTTGCAATTCGGATGTGGACTTAGTACTGAATAAAATGATGTATAAAGAAAATTGTATTGTGAAAAAAGGGTATTTTCCAGAATCAGCAAGTGACGTGAATGAAACTTTTGCATTTGTTAGTTTGGATGTTGATTTGTATCAGCCTATTCTCGAAGGATTAAAATTTTTCTATCCTAAGATGTCAGATGGGGGATATATTATAATCCATGACTACAACAGTACTCGATTTCATGGTGTAAAACAGGCGGTTAGAGAGTATTGTAGAGAACATGGTGTTAAGTACACTCCTATAAGTGACTTATGTGGTAGTGTCGCCATTATGAAGTAAGTTGAACCTTGATTTATGGGGGAGAAAATAAATGAGAAAAAATAAACTATTAATCCTCTCTGATTCTAATCTAAATCCGATGGTTCGTTTTCTAGAGGGATCTTATCAAGATTTGACGTTAGAAGTGACAGAAGCTCCTTATAATCAAGTAAATCAGGTTCTTATGAATTCTGATCACTCCGTATGGTCGGAAAAAAAGGATATGTTGCTTTTATGGACAAGTCCTGAGAAAGTAATTCCTTCTTTTAATAAACTGCTGGAGTATAAGGAAATTAATATCGGTGATGTTCTTAATGAAGTCGATCAATTTTGCGAGCTTATTATCAGGGCTGAGGGAAAAGCAAAACATATTTTTGTTGTGTCTTGGTCCCTCCCACCTCATTACCGTTGGATACAATCGATGACATTAAAGCACAATGTAGGATTAAGCAATGTACTTATGCAAATGAATCTACGTCTTTCAGAACGACTACAAGAGCACGAGCATGTTATCATTCTTGATTCTAGCTATTGGTATGCAGCAATCCAGCAAAAAAGCTACGATGCTAAAATGTATGCACTTGGGAAAATTCAGTTCTCTCGCGATTTTTTTCTCTTTGTATCCAATGAGCTAAAATCAATCATTAGTGGTCTATACGGACAAAGTAAAAAGTTAATTATCTGTGATCTGGATAATACACTCTGGGGTGGCGTGATTGGTGACGATGGTATTGACAACATCAAACTGGGGGGGATTGATCCCGTCGGTGAGAGTTTCAAGCTTTTTCAGCAAGAATTGCACAGATTGAGTAACCGAGGTGTCATCCTGGCTATATGCAGTAAAAACAGCGAACCGATAGCACTAGAAATGATAGAACAGCATCCGGAAATGATTCTGAGAAAAAAGGACTTTTCTTCAATTCGAATCAACTGGAACGACAAGGCTGCCAATGTGGTTGAAATTGTAAAGGAGCTCAACCTAGGTCTGCAATCTGTTGTATTTCTAGACGATAATCCATCTGAAAGAGATCGTATCAAGCAGGCTCTTCCAGAAGTATATGTACCTGACCTACCTATTGATGTTACCCAATACCCTGTTTTTATTAGCCAACTGGATTGTTTCGAGACTCCTGCTATAACGTTGGAGGATCGTAAACGAACAGACTGGTTCAAACAGGAGCAAAAGCGAGAGTCGATAAAGTTAAACGTAGAATCATTGGAAGAATGGCTACATTCACTTGAAATTAAGCTGACTCCACATAAATTGAATAAATTATTGCTAACACGTGCTGTCCAGTTAATGAATAAAACGAATCAGTTTAACATGGCAACCCGCAGGTTTACGATTGAAGAGTATTGGTCCTGGAGTGAACTGCCGAATAATCATGCAATCTTATTTGAAGTGGAAGACAAATTTGGAAATGCAGGTTATACAGGACTGATTTCGGTTTCATGTGATGATGAAGGTCAGGCTGAAATCCATGATTTTGTTATGAGTTGTCGTGTCATGGGCAAGGGAATTGAGGAAGCAATGCTTTATTTAGTTACCAAGCATTTTTCCCCCCATAGTATTAAGGGTATGTATATAAAAACAGAAAAGAATAAACCTTTTTATGACTTTATTTCAAAGAAGTATAGGGATGTATCCAAAAACAATGAATTAGATCTAGGAGAGATATTCTTACCTCATCATATCTTACTTAAGGAGTGCTCTTTTTGAATAAATTTGAGTTAGTTCAATCGATAATATCTAAAATTATGAATGTGTCTGTCGAAAAAGTGACATTGGGATCGGTAAAAAGTGACTTTGAAAATTGGGATTCGCTCAATCAATTGAATTTAGTGATGGAACTTGAAGCTAATTTTAATGTGTCTATTCCCATTGATGAAATAGCTAATATAGATTCAGTGCAAAGCATTTTGCATATTTTGAATAATATTCATAATTAATAATTTATTTGAAGTGTTATGTGGAAAAATATAACGCATAAAAAGGAGGGGGAAAGCTATTGGAAATTGTAAAATATAAAGATTCTGATTATGAGTCGCTGGTTGCGTTTATGAGAATTAATTGGTCCCCAGAGCATGCTATCTATAACAAAGAATTGTTTGATTGGCAGTATCGGATTGACGAGAATGGTTTATCGGAAAGTTTACTGCTGATTGACAATGGTTGTATTGAGGGGTTCCTTGGGGTCATTCCTAGTGAGTATAGTTCTAACGGAGAACAATATAAAGGTATCAGTTTCGCCATGTGGATTGTATCAGAGAAGTATAGAAACAGTGGCTTGGGCATTATGCTTATGAAAGAAGCTGAAAAGTATAATTCGGTGTGCGTGACCTTAGGTTGTAATCTTCAAGTGGTACCTATGTATGAACGTATGGGGTATTCGTATTCAGATCATTTGAACCGTTACATCATTCCGCTTGACGCCAACGGTTATGTTAACCTACTAAATGATTCATTCGATCATTCGGTTATTGGACAATGGATATCAGGTGTTGAGGAAAGATTGATACATTCATACAGCCCAATACTCAATATTACGGGTGAGGAGTTAGAGCAATTATACATTAAAAGTATTCAACATCGATTCTCACTTTCGCAGTACCGTAGCGCCTCCTTTTGGGAATGGAGATATATAAATAGTGCGGGCTATAAGTATTTATTTTTCGGTGATTCCACTGCTGAGGGGATTGTAATTGCACGTCTAGATCGAGTATATGCTCCAGAGGGGAGTACCCACGGCACAAAAGTATTAAGGATTATAGAAATCATCCCAGCTAATGCGGAGGTTTGGGAAGGAATAGCAGATCATCGTTTGATTGAGATGGTATCTGGGGTTTTGTCATGGGCTCGTGACCAAGGGTGTGTTGCGGCGGATTTTCAGTTAAGTTCAAATCGTTTAGAGCATGTTCTGGAATCCATCGGTTTTAAAAAACAAAATATAGACTACACGCCAAAGGAATGTGGATTGGCAGGCCTGTTCCAGCCTTTTCGTTATCGTGTTAATCCCATTAATTTTGTATGGAAAATTAAAAAAAATGAAGGTTACTTTCAAAATACGGAAGTGAATGACATATATCTTGTTAAAACTGACGGAGATATGGATCGTCCCAACATTTGGCCACTTCCTAAAGGGTGGAATTGATAATGGGTAATATTGCTGCGATGTACCACTATGTACGTGAGAAGAAAGGATGGGGTGGGATTGTTCCCATGCATCCCCATGACTTTGAAGAACAGCTAGATTTAATTAGCAAGACACATCGAATTATCTCGTTAGACGAGATTGATAAGTCCAACTCGGAACCATGGTGTGTACTAACGTTTGATGATGGTACAAAAGACCAATATACGTTTGCTTTTGACATCTTGAAAAGAAAAGGAATTCCTGCATATTTCACAGTCATGTCTGGTCCACACCTCACAGGTAACGTTCCATTAGTTCATTTGGTACACACGGTGCTCTCCTTCAAATCCGATGAAGAGTTGTGGGAATTATTGAGTGGAACATATGATACGAGCGGTGTGGAAGAGGAGAGCCAAATCTATAAGTATGAACAGAAAAAACTCCGCAGATACAATAAATTTATGCTTAATTTTAAATTATCTGTTACGGAAGCAACTATCTTTCTCGAGTCTATTTTTCAGTCCTTGTTTCCCGATAAGCAAAAATTTATAAATGATTTTTATATAAGTACAGAAGAAATAGTTGAAATGAGCCAGGCAGGAATGACTATAGGTGTGCATGCTCATAATCATATTCCTTACAATGGCGATCCACAGGAATTTTATGATATTGAAATCGGCCCTTGTAAAGATTGGATGAAGAGTGTTTTAGGTATAAATCCGATCTGGTATACGCCTGCTTTTGGTGGTGGAGTTAACCAAAAGTTAATGTTGGACAAACTAACTCCAGTTCTAGTGAAGAATGGATTTGTTGGTGCTTTTAGTACAAGAGAAGGGGGGATTTCTGACAACAGAGAATTTTGGATGGATAGAATAGACTGTATACGTCTACCTCCCCTAGGGACGTCATCGTATTTGTGATCTGTGGGATGTGAATGGGAACGAACTACTGTGCACAGCAGATTGAATAGGTCTCGGGAATCCGTTATTGAGAGTGTGTTTACTTATAAATATACATATCCACATTCTAAAATGATAGAGAGTATTGGGGTTGGCTGAGGAAAAATTTGTATTGGACATAGTGGGTAATCGCCTTGATACGGAGCTAAACGATTCTTTTTTAACAGAACTAGACGATCTATATGAAATGTAATGACCATACCCCCTGTGATGCTTATTTAAACACAGTTCGATCTGGAGGCGGTACTTCTGCTGCCATTGGTTTGCGGCAAGGTCTACCCGTTTTTACATATGCCTTCGGAGCTGTTGCTCACATGACAGGAGGGTACTATCATATTAACAGTTTTGATGATGTAAAGACATCTATAAAAAATTGGGAAAATCCTGTATTTAGGGAACGCGAAAGATCTGTAGCGATAAATAGGGCGGATGAAATTTTTGACAGTGAAAAGGTTATGAGAGAAATTATAGAGACTATGACTAAATCACCACACTTTTATTAGGCTGCATGGGCTTCACCACATAATTTGCTGAAATGAGAGATGATAATGATAAATTTCAATGTACCGGCAATCGTAGGTAAAGAAGGAGAGTGTGTTGAAAAGTCATTTTCTAGTGGACATCTTTCGGGGGATGGAGAATTTACGCGTTTATGTGCAAACTGGTTTGAAAGAACTTTTGATGTAAAAAACATTAATAACGACTTCTTGTACACATGCTTTGGAGATGGCTGCTATTCTCTTGGATATTCAACAGGGTGATGAAATTATCATGCCTTCTTATACATTCGTATCCACCGCCAATGCCTTTGTTTTAAGAGGAGCTAAGATTGTATTCGTGGATATTCGACCTGATACTATGAATATTAATGAAGATCTTATAGAAAATGCGATCACAGATAAAACAAAAGCAATTGTCCCCGTGCTTATGCTGGAGTAGCTTGTGACATGGATAAAATTTTAGATTTGGCGAATAGATACAATTTGGCAGTTGTAGAGGATGCAGCACAAGAAATTCTTAGGAATATAAAGGAAGGAGATTGTAGACTGCGGAGGAGTAGTTGAGAAAATAACGCCGGAATCTATTGTGATTAACGGATATTATTTCTTCCGTAAGCAGTTTGAATTTAGAGTAGATGTGAAAAGGACTCCGCTGGTATGTAACCATTATGGAGTCCTTTGTTGTTTATTATTTAGTTGAATACTCACTTACTTCAAACGTAAGGATTTTGTTGAAGATTACGTAGTCTTTACGGTTGCTGAATGGACCTTTGTTGTTATTGTGCTTATCAATGGCAAAGAATGAAGCACCTCTACCAGCATCTTTAGCGTCATACCAAGTGATGAAGGCATTCAATTCTTTTTTACTCAGATCAAATTCATTATCAAATCCATTGTCCATGGTTACAGTCAGAATAGCTCGGTCGCCAGTTGGTTGTGCTGGTTCGGTCGGCTCAGTAGGTTTAGACGGATCAGGATTAGGACTTGGTGTTGGATCTGGTGTTGGCGTTGGATCAGGATTAGGCGTTGGATCTACAGGCACGGGGTCCACAGGAGTTGGGTTTATTAGATTGAATGGTTTTAAAGTTCCTTCAATGTCCACACCGTAGAAGAAAATATAGTTGGTACCATTATTTTTCAATTCGAATGAGTGTTCACCTGGACTTAAATCCGTTTTTTCAAACATCATTTTTTTCTGGTACACTTCAGGACCAGCAAAGTTAATTTTACCAACGACTTGACCATCGATTATAACATCAGTATTAGATGATCCAGATGACCATGTAGTGGATATATATCGGATTTTAGAACCGGTAAAATTAAATTTAATACCTGTATCCTTATTACCAATTGTAGAATTATAAGATTTTGAACTTGGATCCAGCGTCCATTTTCCACCTAAATAGGTTATCTCACTTGAGTCGTGATTATATCTTGTCCAACCTTGCTCGGGTTGCACTAATACTGACCCAATACTTGTAGCAGCAAAAGTGGGTGAAACGATAAATAATGCAAAAAACATGGAAAGTAAGAGTGGGATAAAAATCTTTTTCATTTATATTCTCCTTTGAGTTGATTTACTTACCAAGAATACAAAAGAACAAAAGGGATGTATAAACATTAATGTCTATATATTCAAAATAAAGTTTAATAGTGGATTTAATTTTAGGACGTAATAAGGTCTGTCTTTGAATAACTGGCGGTAATTTATTATGTTGCGACAACATACGAGATACTTCGACATCTCTATCAACATAGTATAAAAGAGCTTAACTACTAATGGAGGTGTCATATGGTAAGAGGATTTGTATAGTGGATGCTAAAGTAACATTTGAGACTAGAATAGATACTAATGCACAAAATAAAAGTTCTCTTAGCGACGGAACATGACTTTCCTGTTATACAAAATAGGATGACTGGATTATTTGAAAATACTAGATATCCTTGTTATCCACATATTTTTGATATTGAAAAAGTGGATGAGTTATATAAACTAAAGCAGGCCGATTGAACAACTAGTAGTTTCAACACAAGGTCGAAATTACAATGCATTGAATTTATATATAAAGTGTGGTTACAGAATTCAAAAAATGGAAAGTTGGTATTATTGGACGAGGGATTCGAAAGAAGAGGTGCAATGAACCTTCCTAGCTTCCCCTGCCGACAGTGCTCTCTTTGTATGATGAGGGTGCTGATCAAGGCTCGTTCATAGATTCAACGTAAGATCGTCTAAGACGAAACCTTAGAATAAAGAATAATTAAGTGTGTTATAGAATTAGTACATCATCCATAGGAATTATTTTCAATCTATGAATAATTTTAAATATTCTGAGAAGGGATGATGTTTATGAAGTGGGGAAAATATCTTTCTGGAATTTTATTAGCTATTTTAGTTTTAAGTATGTCAATAGCTCCAGCCTCAGTTGAGGCCAGTTCATCAAGTACGACGGAGAAGGGGAGCCCTACGCCATTTTCGGTCAGTACGACTCAAATGCTGGAACCTACCAGCACGACTGAGGCTGTATATGGTGAGACTCTTAAAGTGAACAATCGCCGGGTTACATTAATGTCTAATTTCAATGTGAACGGTGACCTCATGAGTTTCACTGATTCTTTAACGACAACTGATCCAACAGATTTTTGGTTCTTTAACGTACCTACGGATAGAAGCATTCTGGCTCAGATCAAATCCAGTAATCCCAATTATAGATTTGACTTGTATTCGATTGATTGGAGCACGGGAACAGCAAGTTTGACGGGTTTTTGGAGGAAAGGCCTCTGAATTGAAGTTTGCTACAGACTTAAAAGCAGGGGACTGGGGACTTCGTGTTACCTCCACAGGAACGGTAGGTGAAAGCTATAGTATCCACATGAATGCGGCCTCGCCAGCGGATACACCGATTAATGGTAAGGCGGCCAAGCTAACATCCTACTCTAACAATTTGTTATATACGGTCATTAAGTATCCAAACGGAGATATTAAGGTGAATGGGACCCAAATTGCCAATACAACGGTGGCAAACCCGAATTTGGAATGGTCAAGAGAATTCAACTTTTCAAATTATGCAAGCTCTGATAATGCTGTTTTGATTGTTCTAAATGCAGATACGCTTTTTACCTATTTTGAATCTGCATATAGTTCTGGCAATCCACCGTATCACAGTTCCTCTTTTGTTGACACCAGTGGCAGAACTACGCCGAGACGCCTGGATTTTATTGATATGGCTGGAGATCCAGACATTCTTGTGTATGATCTGGATACAAAGAAAGTAATTGATTTTGTAAGTAACTTGAATTACTACTATGCAAAAGGAATTGAGCCCCAGCCAACGGTAGTTTACTATTATTAAGTAAAAAAGAAATAACAAAAATTTTCAGTGTTTTTTCCTAGGAGTTTCAAACATTCACAAAGAGTTTACTATACTTGTATAGTAAACTCTTTGCTTAATATACCATTTCAATCTATAGAAATAGATTGCTTTGTAAAATTGGAATAACTATGAATGAAAACATTATCAATTCCAATTGACAATGGATAACTTTG
>RCUF01000306.1_pt1 | contig 19635 bp, 4 predicted proteins | sample 2166311 | NCBI WGS metagenome assembly RCUF01 (sample SAMN09932608, study PRJNA488358) | compost metagenome | feature: garden; material: soil; isolation source: compost soil in 4-hydroxybenzonitrile-enriched culture | place: Germany: Experimental Botanical Garden Goettingen | collected 2016-01-27
ATATATGTATAACCTCCGTAAATTATTATACTTCAGTTATAAATATTCGTCAAAATTATATTTTACGTAATTATCAAATGAGGTCACAGTAGGTCGAAATACTTCCAAGTAATTAAACTGGTCTCTTCCTTGGTTTAGGTACATTATTATTTTCCTTATGATGTCGCGTTGCAAACGAATACCTAAGAGAATGTACTGTTAGAGACCACCCAGCACCTTAAGTCCACAAACATCTTTGCTTATGGCTATTAACAAATTAATCCCTGACTCGAAAAAATGTTTTTTTGAATATTGTCGCGCCCACATATTCCAGTTCTTAGCATGTAAGCCTAGCCACCATAAATGACGGGCAAAAATTAAGAAACGTATTAGGCCTTCCTCCTCCTGGTTTAAAAAGCGTATAGAGGAGTACCCTGAAATAAGCTCTTTCCAAATTTCAGGGGTCCCCCCTCTCCCAAAAGTGCCCCAGATTGCAGTCGCTAGATCATATATTCTCCACTGCCAACCAACATCTTCAAAATCGATTATCACAGTTTGTCCAAGAGTTGTTTGTATTGCATTTAAGTGGTGTGCATCCCCATGTGAGCATCCAAATAAAGATTCATCGTTATACTTTTCTAATATTACAGCTATTGTGCTTGTTAGTCGTTCAGTCAATAAGAGACTTTCACAATCATTGTAAGAATTTCTTATTGCGTCCAATGAGTTATATAGTAACTCATTAATTGTAATATCTCGGAGCCAACTCGGCTTCTTCATCTTATCCCAAATATTGTGTATATGACCAATTGAAGTGCCTAGTGAGAAGAAATTGGATTTATTAATTTGTAGTGCATGACCTTCAACAAACTCATAAGCCCTTGCCATAAATGCCACTTCATTAATTTGTATTATATTATTCTCTTCTTTGAGGGGACGTGGTACGGGAGCTCCTTCGCGAAATAGTGTTTGTATAGCAAGATATTCACGTTGTAATCTATCCAAAGAGTTGATAGGAAGAATCTTCAAAAGAAAATCTTCACGCGCTGTGATGGCTTTATATACATAACTTCTATTTAATGATAGTGGGAGTAATTCTTGAATTTTCATGTGTGGAAATATAGAATCAAGGTGAAATAACAATGTTTGAGTATTTGAATGATACTTCAATCCATTAACAACTCCATTCTATGACGTTCACAAATCCAAGGAAGTGTTGATACTCGTTGTAGCTGATTTGTACTTTCATGTAGCTTCGGTCCATTTCTCTTTAACTCTAATAAATCTAAATCGTAATTATCTGTTACAAAAGTTGAATTCTCAAAACCATCTTTAATGTTACCCAAAGAAAACTCTCTCAGCCCCACTAGTCCATAGCAAGGATAAATATAACCATCACCATCAATATATAATCTTAAATGATTTGCACACTGGTTAATTGGATTTTCTGGAATTGTGTTCCAAAAATTGCTTGTTTCACTTTTAATCGGATATATCGTAATGTCCATTGAATTAACAGATTCATAACTGAGAAACCCGTATTCCCGTAAAGTTGAAATCGAACCAATAATTCCGATTGGTCGGCGTAAATTTATTAATAATCTCATAAAGTCTTTAATTGATGTTAACTTTGCTAATACAAAGAGATTGTCTGTAGTTACTCCAACTGATGAGAGCAGCGAATCATCGCAAAGTGATTTTAGGTGAGTGTAGTTATGAAATGCTCGACTATATCTAAGGTTATTGAAAATGCGAAACCATTATTAATACGACCCAACTGCGGTCCGCTTAAGCGAATTCCCTCTTTGCAGAAGCGCAAGTTGTCGCGGGTTCGATAGATCTGGTCGGCCAGCACCGCTTTGGGATAATAACCAAATCTGGCGCGGTAACGCTCTACGGCGTCCTGCAATGTCTGCCCTTCGTTGTAGCTATCCCACGACAGATGCTCGCGGAAAGCGTAGCCGTTCACCACGCTAATCGCCAGCTTCTCTCCGAACTCGACGTTTGCCCTGGCTTTGCCGCGCACGATCGGTCTGACATGTGGCTGTGCGATACTGACAATCCGATCCGATATGCTGTGTGTCCGCTTGTCATACATCGTTTGCTGCTGACGATAAAGCTCTTGAATGACCAGCAGTTCCTTGTACAAACGCCGCGGCAGGCCGCTCGTCATATCGGCGAGTTCGGCGATCATGCGCAGATCACGGGAAACGAACCTGAGCTGCTTGCCGATCGCTTTTCGTATCGCGCGCGGCTTCACGCGCCGCTGCTTGGCAACCGCCAGATAGGCTTTGCGGGCACGCTCTCGGTATGTTCTGGGCTTGCGGGTCTTTCCACGTTCCGGTTCGTGCAGGATGTCGATGATCTTCTCCAGCTTTTCTCTGGCCTGATTCAGTAACGACAAATCCGTCGGGTAGGCGATATCCGCCGGCGCGCAGGTAGCGTCCAGCAGCAGTTCGCCCTCGTTCGTCAGTTCCATCTGCTGTGGCTGCGTTTCTGAAGGCTTACCGGACGCTGCGTCAGTTCCGCTGCCAGGTTCATCGTCGTCCGATGAATCATCCGACACTTGCGCGCTTCTTCCAGAGCGATCCATTCATTCACTTCATCCAGAATTTCGCCACCCAATCGCTTGCGGAAATGCGTCATGAGAGAATGATGAAACGGACGGCGGTACCGATATTCCGGCAGACCGAGGAAGTACTGCAGATACGGGTTCTCCAGAATCTGACGAAGTGTCTCCCGATCATCGGTGCCAAGCCGCTCCTGGATGATGAGTGCGCCGAGCGCGATACGGATCGAAACGGCTTTTTGGCCCTTGAGGCTTTTCTTGAAGTTTTTCGCATACTTCTCTTCGAGCATCCACCACGGAATCATCTGGGCCAGCAGCACCCAGCGGTTATCTTCTGCGAGCTTTCCGCCGAACGGCAGAAAAAAGTCGACGGGCAGGTTCATCTGGTTCTCGGTTCGCTGATACAGTCCTGACGCCTCCAAGTGCACGGTTTTTCACGGGGCTGCCCCGTTTTCCTTCGACATAAGAGGCCCTAAACCCTTGTGCCTGTTGGAGTTTTGATTCGTTCAGCAAGCCCTAGGTAAACCGTGTCCTATGGGCATCGGCGCACGTGTTTAGACTCCGATGCCGCGAGGCTCATTGTCAAGGCGAATACGTTGTTTACATGTCTTCGATGTACACGCCCTTGATAATCAAGGATTTTCTAAAAGCGAGTTGAGATAATTAACGAAAATATACGCTAAGTATTAAACGGATTAATGACCCTTTGGCGGCTCAAACATCATATTGTTTAACTGGTTCACAAAAATACCTTCGTTCGGGCCCGGGTTGTTTCGAAATACTTTCGCTTCTTCCACTAGAACCTCGTCCGCATCCGTACCAAGTACCTTCATCGTTTCATCAATGAATGATGCTAGTAGCATAGAGCTCGGATCGTTATTGAAATACGTTTGAACCCCTGGCGGCGCAATTTCCAGGATTTTCACCGATGTGTCTTTAAGCATGTACCGTTGGGATAGCGTATAGGAATGGAGCGCTGCTTTCGTCGTAATACAGAAACATGAAAATAATTCCAATAGGACGTAGGTTCTACTTTCTTGAAATTTTTGATTAGACTGGAAAGAGGCTAAGTCTACAGGTCATTAAAGTCAACCTAAAAACTTAGCCTCTTGATTTCATATTAAATTTTAAATAAACTTCAGTCTTCACATACCATTGTCTGCAAAGTCGATGAGACTACTATTTATTATTGCTGCTACATCCTTTTTGTAATCGTGTATAAAAAAATGATCCCCGTCAAACATATGAATTTTACAACTTTTGGACGTATAATCATGCCATTTTGCAACGTCAAAAATAGTGGCTCCCTTTTCTCTTTTTCCCCACAATACACTTATATCGCAGTCAAGCTTAGCGTTTTTTTCAATGTGCCTGTATGTGTCAGTAATTCTAAAATCCTCTCTGAGTATCGGTAAAAACAACTCCATTAATTCATTGCTTTTCAGAACCTCTTTGGGCGTGCCTCCCAGCTTAAATACCTCATCCACAAACTCCTTATCCGGCAAATCATAGAGTACCTTCTTCTTACTTACAAAACCCGGAGGATATCTGCCGGAAATAAACATATGGACAGGATATGGATGTCCGAGCTCCTTTATTCTATAGGCAAGTTCATATACAAGTACACTGCCCATACTGTGGCCAAACAACGCATAAGGTTGTTCTTCAAGGTTGCTTATGATAATACGGTGTATATCTTCAAGCGCTTCCTCAACACTTCCGTAAAACGGTTCACCAATCCTGCTGCCTCTTCCCGCAAGCTCAATCGGGAAAAGCTCAATCCTATCATGCAAGTATTGTTCCCAATATTTATATACTGCTGCAGAACCTCCTGCATACGGCAGACAAAACAATTTAATCTTATCCATTATATCTACCCCTTATATCTGAACTATTGGTTGATCTCTTCCAATATTTCTTTAATAATAGCCGCATTTTTATCTATATATCCTGTACTTAACATATCAAAATGACTGCCAAATCCGTTATATACTTTGAACTCTCCCGTTGTTGCCTCTCTCCATCCTTCACATAAATCAGCTTCACCTTCATTGTCTTGCTGCTGTGATATAATAAGATGGATATTGGAGTTTATCTGTCCCGAGTTTATAACACTTCTAGTGTATTTATGATAATTTCTCATTCTTTCAATGGCCTTTTCAATAACTGCCTGGTTATCTCCAAACATGCCTTTTATAAGTTTCTCATTTTCTTCTATAAATTCTTTATCCTGTTGCTCAGCAAGTTTCTTAGCATCTTCGCTTTCTTCCTCAATAAGGACAAATGATTTAGCCGAATCCAGAAAGATTATATCGGATACATGATGTCCAGTTTCAATTAATACTTTAGCAACTTCAAATGCCAGATTACCTCCTGCCGAGTAACCAAATAGAATATATGGGCCCTCGGGTTTGACAGAAGTAATTGCCTTCACATACTCCTCCATCCTGCTCTCATTTTCTATAAAGTCAAAGGAATATATGGAATAAGCATTCATTTGTTTTGATAAACTACCATAAGCTATTCCATTTCCTCCTCCTGGAGGGAATGCAAACATAAGACTCTCCATTGCTGAATTAAAATGAATTGCCGGACTTGGTGTAATATAATCATTGGCGTACGTATTGTGTATAAAACGGGCAATTTCCTTTATGGTTGGGGCCATATAAAAGTCTTTTAGTGGTACCTCAACATTTAACTGTTCATAAATTCTGCTTATAAGGGATATTGCCTTCAGTGAGTATCCTCCCAGTTCAAAGAAGTTATCATTCACACCAATTTTTTGTACTCCAAGGGCATCATGCCACAGCAGTGCAAGCTTCTCCTCAACTTCACCGCAAGGCTCTACATACTCTACTGATGTAGCTAAAGTACCGTCATTTTGGGGTAAATTATTCCGATCTATTTTGCCATTGGCTGTCAAAGGCAGCTTTTCCAGCTGAACAAAGTATTGTGGTATCATGTAATCGGGAAGTTCTTTTAAGAGAAGCGCCCTTAAATCTGATATTGTAGATTCACTTTCCCCTGCTATATAAGCACACAAATACTTGTTGCCCTCCTGGTCTGTCTTTGCAATTACCGCAGCTTCTTTTATTGAAGGATGCTTTAATAGCTGCACTTCTATTTCCCCAAGCTCTATCCTAAAGCCCCTAATCTTTACCTGATGGTCTACTCTGCCTATAAATTCGATGTTTCCGTCAGGAAGCCACCTTCCAAGATCACCGGTACGATACATTCTTTCTCCAGAGCTGAAAGGATTAGCTACAAATTTTTCCGTAGTCAATTCAAGTTTGTTCAAATAGCCTTTTGCCAGCCCATCTCCAGATATATATATTTCACCAGTTGTATTAACCGGTAAGATATTCATGTCTTCATTAAGTATATATATCTTATAATTCTGCAATGGCATACCTATAGGTATACTTGTTAGATTTCTCACCTTCTCACGGCTTAAATGGTAATAAGTTGAATCTACGCAGCATTCTGTTGGACCATAAACGTTTGTTATAGTAGGGTTATTATCTTTAAACCGATCATAGAAACCTTGTATACCTTTACATGAAAGTTCTTCCCCTCCGATAATAAACTGCATAACTGAAAGACTTTCGCCAGGCCTGGCAGTATCTGTTAAAAGCTTTATATGTGCTGGTGTTCCGTCTGAAACAGCAATTGAATTCCTGTTATAGTACTTTAGAAGGCCCTCACCATCTAGCCTTGTATCCTCAGGAACTATAAACAGCGTATGGCCAAGGAGAGAAGCCGCAAATATTTGTTTTACAGATGCGTCAAAAAAGTAAGGGGACACAAGGGCAACATTTAAATAATTATCATAATTTTCATAGACAAGCTTTCTTAGTCCATAAACCAAGTTAACTACACTTCGATGCTCTATCATTGAACCCTTCGGAACTCCAGTAGATCCCGATGTATAAATGATATAAGCTAAGTCCTCTGGTTTATTTATTTTATCAAGGTTTTCAGCACTTCCAATGTATATTTCAGGGGAATCAAGCAGTAATATATTACCGTAAAACTCTGCTTTATCCGCTAAATGTGATTGCGTCAACAGCATAGTTGCATTACTATCTTCCAGTAATTTTTTTATTCTTAGTTCAGGAAGTTTGGTTGAAATTGGTAAATAGACACCTCCTGCTTTTAAAATTCCCAGTATTCCAACCTGCATATCTACGGATCTTTCTACCATTATTCCAACTATGCTGTTTTGCTTTACACCATTACTTCTTAGTGCTCTGGCAAGCTGATTTGCCTTTTCATTGAGCTGCCTGTAGGTTAATTGCTTGTCCTCAAACACTACAGCTACATTATCAGGTGTCCTTTCCACTTGGTCTTGGAACAGCTCATGTAGAGTCTTATCCCTAGGGTATTCTGCCTTTGTATCATTAAAACTATTTAGTATTTGCTGTTTTTCATCCTGAGATAGTATATTTATTTCGGACAGCATCTTTTCGGGGTAAGCTGTGATCTCTTCCAGTACATTGATGAAATGGACCCCAAGTTTTTCTATTGTCTCTTTCTTAAACAGACGAGTAGCATACTTTAACCCAAATACAATATTATTCTGGGTCTCTTGGGCGTTTAGGGTCAAATCAAATTTGGACGCCCTGAACTCATTATCATAGGGCATGAACCTTAGCCCATTCATCTTAAATTCTGATGCCTCTTTATTTTGCAAGACAAACATAGTATCAAACAGCGGATTTCTGCTCAAATCCCGCTTAATGCTAAGCTTCTCCACAAGTTCCTCAAATGGGTAATCCTGGTTTTCATAAGCCCTTAGAGCATTTTCTTTTACTACCATCAAAAACTCGCTGAAATTCTTTTTACCTTGAGGGTAATTCCTCATAGCTAGGGTATTGACAAACATGCCTATGATGTCCTGCAAATCTGTATGTGGCCTTCCTGCTATAGGGCTTCCAATTACGACATCTTCCTGTCCGGTGTATTTGAAAAGAAGCACATTGTATGAAGCTAGAAGCACCATATACAGTGTTGCTCCATGATCCACGGCAAGCTTGTTCAGTTTATGTGCAAGTTCCCGGCCTGTTTCAAAACTGACCATATCGCCTTCAAAACTCTGTATAGCCGGCCTTGGGTAGTCTACCGGCATATCAAGTACTGGTATTTCTCCCCTAAATGCCTGGAGCCAGTATTCTTCTTGTTTACTGATTGTGCCGTCAGCAAACAATTTATTCTGCCATACGGAATAGTCCTTGTACTGAATCTGAAGTGCTGGAAGATTCATTCCTTCATACAAGCTTATGAATTCTCTTACCAGTATTTCATCCGACACCCCGTCAGATATGATATGGTGTTTATCAAGCATCATGACATGCCTGTCTTCTCTAATTTTTACGAGCCCTGCTCTTAGTAAAGGAGCCTTGCCAAGGTCAAATGGCCTTATGAATTCATTTGCTGCTTCTGAGGCTTTTTCTTCGCCGGTTTCCATGTACATGATACTAAATTCCACCTCATCATGGACCTTCTGCACCGGTTCACCATCTACCATATGGAAGGAGGTCCGGAAAGCCTCATGCCTTTTTACCAGCTGATCTAAGGCTTTCTCAAAACGTTCTATATCAATACTGCCTTCTAACAACATAAACTCTGGCATATTGTATGCCACCCTTGCTCCTTCAAGCTGATTTAATATATACAGCCTTCTTTGGGAAGACGACATAGGATAGTATTCCATTTCTCCAGTGGGCTGGATAGATTGATAAATACTCTCTTGGGCTTCCTGGATGTACTTGGCAATTTCTGCAATTGTCGGCAGCTTGAATATCTCCTTAAGAGATATATTTACATTGAACTCTTTGTGAATTTTGGCTGCAAAGTTTATTGCTTTTAATGAGTGCCCCCCAAGCACAAAGAAATTATCATTTCTCCCTATTTTCTCAACCCCCAGGATATCCTGCCACAATTGTACAAGCTTCTCTTCCACTTCACCTGAAGGTGCTTCATACTCTACTCCAGTATTTAAATGAGCAGCAGGGTGGGGCAAGTTCTTCCGGTCTATCTTACCATTGGCTGTCAAAGGCATTTCATCCAGCTGCATGAAGTATGCCGGGATCATATACTCGGGCAATTCTTTTGAAAGGCATTCCCTTAGTTCAGTTATTGTCAGTTCATTTTCCCCAACGAAATATGCACACAGATCCTTGTTCTTCTGTTGGTCTTCCTTTACAATAACCACAGCTTCTTTTATTGAAGCATGTCTTAATAGCTGAGCCTCTATTTCTCCAAGTTCTATTCTAAATCCCCTTATCTTTACCTGGTGGTCCATCCTGCCTAAAAATTCTATATTCCCGTCAGGCAGCCATCTTGCCAAGTCCCCAGTACGATACATTCTTTCTCCCTTTATAAACGGGTTAGATACAAATCTTTCTGCAGTAAGCCCCGTCTTGTTTAAATAGCCTTTGGCAAGACCATCCCCAGATATATATAATTCCCCAGCGATACCTATAGGATTTACTTCTAATTTCTTACCAAGTATGCATGCTCTGGTGTTTGGCAAAGGACGGCCTATGGGGATATTATCCAATCTACTAAGCCCCGCCGCAGTAATCAAATATTCCGTAGAATCCACACAGCATTCGGTAGGACCATAAACATTTGTGATGCAAGGTTGCACATCCTCAAATCTGCTTAGGAAGTCTTTTACTGCATCAAATGGAAGAACATCTCCGCCTATAATAAAATGTCTCACTTTTAGGTTATTATCTATAGGAGGAGAATTTAACATCATATTTACGTGTATGGGCGTTCCATCCGAAATATCAATCCTATTTTCACTATAGAAGTCCAGCAGCTTTTTACCGTCTTTCCTTGCTTCCTCCGGTACAATGTACAATGCATGCCCCATTAGCAGTGCTGCGAAAATCTGCTGCACCGAAGCATCAAAAACATAAGGGGCAATGAGGCAAACATTCAACGGTGATTCATATTTGCTATATATTCTCTGGAACAGACCCTCTACCAGGTTTAATACACTCTTATTATCAATGCAAACACCTTTAGGGTTTCCCGTTGAGCCAGAGGTATAGATGATGTACGCTGTATCACCAGGCTTATTTATACATTTTATATTCACATCGTTTATAAAATTATAATCATAATCAGATAAATCAATAATCTCACCATCGAAATCATCACGATCCATAAGATGATTTTGGGTGAGTAAAATTTTGGCCTTGCTGTCCTCCATCATATACCTTTTTCTTTCCAATGGATAATTAGGATCTACAGGAAGGTACGCCCCCCCAGCCTTGATTACTGACATTATACCTATAACCATTTCAGGCGAGCGGTCCACCATTATGCCTACAATATCATCAGGCTTTACTCCCTTTTCTCTTAATGCCCTGGCCAATTGGTTTGCCTTTTGATTCAGTTCTCGGTAGGTTAATTGTTTACCTTCAAAAACCACTGCAATATGATCAGGAGTCTTTTTCACTTGCTCCTCAAACATTTGGTGTATGGTTTTATCCAGGGGATATTCGAGAGCAGTATCGTTAAAGCTGTATAATACTTGCTGTTTTTCTTCCTGTGATAACATTTCGATTTCATAAAGCCTTTTTTCGGGGTATGCTGCAATTTCTTCCAGCAAATTGATGTAATGAGCCCCAAGTCTTTCAACTGTTTCTTTCTTAAACAGTCTTGTACAGTATTCGAGTTCAAAGGCTATACCATCCTCAGTCTCAAATGCATTTAAGGTGATGTCAAATTTTGATATTCTGCCTTCTATCCCTTTGTTGTACGGCTTGAAGCTTAGATCAGACGTTATGAGCTCTGCTTTTCCAACATTGTATATGGCAAACATGGTATCAAAGAGGGGATTCCTGCTCATATCCCTCCTTATGTCCAGCTTATCCACTAATTCTTCAAACTGATAGTCCTGATTGTCGTATGCTTTCAAAGCATTTTCTTTAACTTCTTTCAAGAATTCAATAAAAGTCTTTTCTCCTTGCGGGTGGTTTCTCATGGCCAGAGTGTTTACAAACATACCTATGATGTCTTGAAGGTCAGCATGAGGCCTTCCAGCTATAGGACTTCCCACAATAATATCTTCCTGTCCAGTGTATCTAGATAACAGCACATTGTATGCAGCAAGAAGCGTCATATATAATGTAGCTCCATTGTCTGATCCAAGCTTGTTAAGTCTAACCGCAAGCTCGCTATCAGCTTCAAAGCTGATGTAGTCTCCTTCAAAGCTTTGTACTGCGGGTCTTGGGTAGTCGGTGGATAAATCCAGCACAGGGATCTCTCCCTGAAAGGTCTGGAGCCAGAATTCCTCCTGCTTACTTATGGCAGCTCCTGCAAACAATTCCCTCTGCCAAACTGAGTAGTCCTTGTACTGTATACGCAGTGGAGGAAGTATTTTCCCTTCATATAAGCTTATAAACTCTCTTACCAGTATGTCGTTGGACACTCCATCCGATATGATATGATGCATGTCAAACACCATAATATGTCTGGCTTCTCCAATCTTTACAAGTCCAACTCTTAATAGTGGAGCCTTTCCAAGGTCAAAGGGCCTTATGAATTTCTCCACTATTTCGGGAACCTTCTCTTCACTGGTTTCCAGGTACATGATACTTAGGTCCGCCTTGTCATGGACTTTCTGAGACAGCTCTTCCTCGATCATATGGAAGGAGGTTCGAAAGCTCTCATGCCTTTCTATCAGACTATGAAAAGCCTGCTCAAAACGTGCTTTATCAACAGTACCTTCCAGCAATATTATGCCAGGTATATTGTAGGCGATTCCAGCTCCTTCAAGCTGGTTTAATATATATAGTCTTTTCTGGGCGGATGACATGGGATAATATTCCATATCCCCAGCACGTTGAATGGACTGATATAGGCTCTCCTTTGAGTCTTCAATGTAGCTGGCAATTTCTAAGATGGTTGGTGTCTTGAATATTTCCTTAAGAGGTATGTCTACATTGAACTCTTTGTGAATTCTTGCTACAAGGCTTGTTGCCTTTAACGAGTGTCCTCCGAGCATAAAGAAGTTATCATTTCTTCCTACCTTCTCTATTCCAAGGATGTCCTGCCACAGCAGCGCAAGCCTTTCCTCCACTTCACCTGAAGGCGCTGCATACTCTGTTCCTGTATTTATTCTTCCATCAGGCAGCGGCAGCGCCTTTCTGTCCAATTTTCCATTTATGGTTAACGGTACTTTTGCTATCCTCATAAAATAGGATGGAATCATATAATCGGGCAGCTCTTTAGATATAAGCTCCCTTATTTCGGTCACTGTCACTTCTCGGTCAGACACTATATAAGCGCAAAGATACCTGCCTACACTTGAATCCTCCCGGTCAATGACCACCGCCTCATTTATATCAGCATGCTTCAAAAGGGCTGCTTCTATTTCCTCAAGCTCGATTCTATACCCTCTTATTTTAACCTGGTGGTCTTTTCTGCCGGCAAATGCAATATTCCCGTCAGGAAGCCACTTTGCAAGATCTCCTGTTTTATACATCAGTTCTCCAGGCATAAATGGGTTCGGTACAAACTTTTCCCTGGTAAGTTCCGGTTTTTTCAAGTATCCTCTCGCCAATCCTGCCCCGGAAACACAGAGTTCACCCTCAACACCTATGGGCTTAAGATTATTGTTTTCATCAACTATAAACACCCGGGTATTGGTAATAGGTTTACCAATAGGTACCGACTTATCGGCCGTCTCACAATCATCTGCTTTCCATACCGTTGCACATACGGTTGTCTCAGTAGGTCCATAAGCATTTATATATGAAATCCTGTTGCTCCATTTCTTTAAAAGTTCGGGAGTGGAAGCCGAACCTGCTGCAATTACCTTCTTTAAGGAAGTTACTTTTTCCGGGTCCAGATTTGCCAGATACGGAGGTGGTAAAGTAGCAATAGTTATCTCATTTTCATTTAGGTATTCTTCAAATCTTCGATAGTCATTGATAATATCGCTTGAAGATATATATAGTGTTGCTCCTGCCAATAGTCCCATAAATATTTCCCAAACTGCAGCGTCGAATGAAATTGATGCAAATTGAATAATCCTATCGCTTTCACTTACATTTAAGCGGGTCTTGAAAAACGCCTCCAGATTTGCTACCCCTTTATGTTCTACCATAACCCCTTTAGGTTTTCCTGTAGACCCAGATGTATAAATGATATATGCCAAATTTTGCGGTGAACATACCACTTCCAGGTTCATAGGGTTTCCGGCATAAAGGCTTTCATCTTCTATGTCTATATACTTCCCGTAAAACTCCACTTTCTCCAGGAATTGCTTTTGGGAAATCAGCACCCCTATCTCGCTGTCCTCGAGTAAATATTCGATTCTTGCCTTAGGGTAGTCAGGATCTATAGGCATATATGCCCCTCCGGCTTTAAGTATGCCAAATATACCTATGACCATCTCCAGTGAGCGTTCTACCATAATACCCACTATGCTGTCTGGTTTAACTCCCTTATCCCTCACCACTCTTGCAAGCTGATTTGACTTCTCATTGAGTTCCCTATAGGTTAGCTGCTTACCCTCAAACACCACTGCCGCATTGTCAGGTGTCTTCACCGCTTGTTCCTCAAATAGTTGGTGAATGGTCTTTTCCCTGTGGTATTCCTCCGTTGTATTATTGAAGCAGTGTACTATTTCTTTCTTTTCCACTTCGGTGAGTATATCAATATTCCTAATATGCATATCGGGATTATCGGTTACAATTTCTATTACCGACTGAAAATGTCCCTTGATTTTTTCTATGAAATTACCATCATATACCAGTGAGTTGTAACTGAATTTAATAGATAATTCCTTACCGCCATCAACGAGTATCCCAAAATCATAATTCGTCTGCTCGAATATTTCCATTCCAACTACATTTAAAATGCCATTACTGGATGAAGCATTAACCGCTTCATCCATAGGGTAATTTTCAAAAGCCATGACATGATGTATCAAGGCATCTTTCAAGCATGTTTTTGACTGCACATCCGCCAGAGGATAGAAACTGTACCGGTCAGATTCAAGCACCGATTGCTGCATCTCTTTGATCAGTTCGGTAAAAGTTTTATCCTCATCACAACTCACCCTTACTGCAACGGTATTTATAAATAAACCCACCATGCTCTCAATTCCCTGTATTTCATGAGGCCTTCCCGATACCACCTCACCAAACACCACATCATCGGTATTGTTATACCGCTGTAATAATATCCCCCATATGGTCTTTATAATGGTACTCATGGTTGTATTGTTTTTGGCTGCAAACTTCTCAAGATCGCTAGTTATTTGTTCAGATATTTTAAACTCCGTTTCTTCAATCCTGAAATCATCACTTGCAGACCTGCCGTTTTGGGGAAGGACTGTCTGATGCTCGTAACCTTTAAGATAGGTTTCCCAGTAATCTGCGGCCTCGTTCTGATTTCTGCCTTCCAACCATTTGATATAGCGGCTGTAAGGATATACCTTTCCTGACTCCGGCTCCCGGCTATTCATCAGGGCTTCATAGTTTTCCATAAATTCTCTAAATATATTTGCGAGACTCCACCCATCAATAATGATGTGATGAAAGCTCCATACCATGTTATAAGATTGGTAGCCTGTTTTAATTACACTTAATCTTGTTAAAATATCCCTTGATAAGTCAAAGCCCTTTTTTCTGTCTTTAACCCTGTATTCTTCTATATACCTATCCCTTAGTTCTTCGGCAAGGGAGGTAATATCCTCATAGCTGACAGACAGCTTTCTTTCCTTCATGACTACTTGTAAGGGCTTGGCTACATTTTCATACAAAAAAATTGTTCTCAAAGCGTCATACTTTTCAATAATGATATTAACGCTCTTTTCAACACAATCAATGTCCAGGATGCCTTTTATAGAAAGTGATATCTGCTCAAAGTAGGCGTCTGAATTTTTATCCATCATATAGTGGTACAATATCCCTTGCTGCATAGGAGTGAGCCGGTACATATCTTTTATGTTTTGTTTCTTCAAATCACTCATAAGTACTCCTCCTTAAATACAAACTCTTTTTATTCGAAGTTATTCAATACGTCTTCAAACTCATCCATATTCAGATCGTCTACTGTAAAATCACTGAGTGTAGCTTCTGAATAGTCCATTTCTGCACAATGGGTTATTATGTTTACTAAATGCTTTTTAAAACTCACCGCTACCCCTTCAATAGTACTCTTCTCATACTCGCCCTGGTTGTAGCTAAAGTTTAATTCCAGCTTCCCGCCTTCTACAGTTCCGCCGTTAATATCAATACAATACTCACTTTTATAGTTTGGTCCTGTAGACTCTCCGGCAGGAATATCAGACACTCCAAATAAATTGTCTACATTATCCTGGTTGAATTGACCGAGGTAATTGAAGCTTATTTCAGGGTTTAGATTAAAGTTTAAATCGGCTTTGTTTTCCGGCAAGGTAAGATATTTTAGTATGCCGTAACCTATCCCTTTGTTAGGTATCTGCCTGATGTTTTCTTTTACCGATTTGATCATGCGGGAAATATCGAGTTGTCCGCTGACATCTAACACCACGGGATACTGGGTGGTGAACCATCCCACGGTCCTGCTTATGTCAATGTCTTTAATGATTTCCTCCCTGCCGTGCCCCTCCAGACTGATCAGAACCTTATCATTTCCGGTCCATTCCCTCACTGCTAATCCCAAGGCGGTAAGCAATATGTCGTTTACTTCTGTGTTATAAGCATGGTTTACCCGCTTTAGCATCTTCTCAGTCTCTTCAATACTCAGCTCGATCTTGACGCTATTGTTATTCATATACCTTCTTTCTTCAATCTCTCGGTCTTTTGGAAGCGGTATTGTTTCAGTTTTTTCCAAATTGGTCCAGTAATTTATTTCTTTTAATAGTTCAGGGCTATTGGCATACTCATCAAGCCTCTGTGCCCAATCTTTGAAAGAGTCGGTCTTGTTGCTGAATTTTATTTCATCATTGTTTAGCGCCTGTCTGTATCCTATGTCCAAATCTTCCAGTATGATTCTCCACGATACCCCATCAACTACAAGGTGGTGAATAGCTATTAGCAGGTGGTCCCCTTCTTTAGTCTTAAACAGACCAACCTTAACTAAAGGACCGTTATACAAGTCCATGCTCCTCTGAATCCTCGACGCTTCCAGCTCTATTTTTTCCCGGTAATTATAGCTGTCCCTAAGGTCTACAATTTCCAATGAAAAATGTTCACCTTCAAGGTTTTTGTTGTATTGGAGTATATTTTGATCCTCTATTTTTACCACTGTTCTAAAAATATCGTGGTGCTCTACAAGCTTTGACAATACTTTTCGAATAATAGCTTCTTCAAATCCGTTACGCCCATATATCATTATTTCCTGATTAAAATGATGGATATCCTTGCTGTCTTGTTTATACAACCATCTTTGTATAGGTGTTATCGGTACTATGCCTTCTACCGGGCCTTGATGAATTCTTCGGCTTGTAGATTGTATATATTCGACGAGTTCCTCAATTACAGGATGTTTGAATAAGTCCCGCATTTCAAGCTTTAGCCCATGGACGTTAAGACGCGACATTACCTGTATGGCTTTTATTGAGTCTCCTCCAAGGCTGAAGAAATTATCTTTTACCCCGATGTTTTCAGTTTTTAGTACGTCTTCCCATACTTTGGCCAGTATTTCTTCTCTTTCGTTTCTAGGAACTACATGCTCTACTCCGGTATTAATATTCCCCTGTGGTTCAGGCAATGCTTTCCGATCAATTTTACCGTTGGCATTAAATGGCAGCTGTTCCAGCTGCATGAAATATGCTGGTACCATGTAGTCAGGTAGTTCGTTTAAGAGATGCTCCCTTAGCTCGGAAATGGTCAATTCATTTTCCCCTACAATATATGCACACAGGTACTTCTTCCCTTGCTGCTCTTCCTTTGCAATAACCACTGCTTCCTTAATAGCAGTGTGCTTCACCAGATGTGCTTCAATTTCTCCAAGCTCTATTCTAAAGCCTCTTATCTTTACCTGGTGGTCGATCCTGCCCATGAATTCGATGTTCCCATCAGGAAGCCGCCTTACTAAGTCCCCTGTGCGGTACACTTTTTCGCCGGGAATAAACGGGTTAGGTACAAATTTTTCTGCTGTCAGTTCAGGTCTATTCAAATAGCCCCTTGCAAGACCGCTTCCACCTATCACAAGTTCACCGGCCACTCCTACAGGAGTTAATTGGTTGTGCTTGTCCAGTATATAAAGGTATACATTCTGTAAAGCTTTCCCTATAGGTACTGTTATAAGTTCTTCTGCTATTTTCTTTGTTATACTGTAACCCGCTGCATATATCGTGGACTCTGTAGGCCCATAGATATTTTCCAGAGATGTGTTCTCTGAGACATCGAAAAGCTCATGGACAAGCTTTTTGGGCAGCGCTTCTCCAGCAGCAAAAATATACCTGAGAGTTGATGGCAGTTTTATACCATTATCTTTTAAAGTATGTACCATTATATTCAGCATTGATGGTACAAAGTTTACATGGGTTATCTTATGCTTGTTTATTACCTCTACTAACTCCATAGCTTCCTTTTCCACACCTTGGCGTGATATTACAAGCTTTCCTCCGTTGAGGAACCAGCCAAATATCTCAGCTACGGATACGTCAAAGGTATAAGTTGTTTTAAATAGAAAAGCGTCTTCCGCTTTAAGCGGATACATGGCCTGGAGGGCTGTAATTATGTTTACAACGCTAGTATGCTCAATCATTCCACCTTTGGGCTTCCCTGTCGAACCTGATGTATAAATGACGTACGCAAGGTCCGAGGGTTTGTTTACATTTTCAAGCTTTGAGTTCTCTTCATTTAAATATTCTTCCTCCAGATATATAATATCCGCATCAATCTGCTTATTTTCCATAAAGGTCCTGGAGGTCAAAAGGATCTGGGAACCACTATCGTCCAACAAATACTTTATCCTTGTATCAGGATAATTAGGATCTATCGGCAGATACGCCCCTCCAGCTTTCAATATGGCAAATATCCCCACAATCATCTCAAATGAACGTTCGGCCATAATTCCTACAATACGGTCAGGCTTTACCCCTTTGTTCCTCAATACTCTGGCCAAATGATTTGCCTTTCCGTTCAATTCCCTGTAAGTCAAGTGCTTGTCTTCATATACCACAGCTATGTTGTCAGGTGTCCTTTCCACCTGCTCAGCAAACAGCTCATGTATGGTTTTGTCCTGCGGATAGTCTTTCTTAGTATCATTAAAGTCTATCAGCAACTGCTTTCTTTCTTCATGACTTAATATAATAAGCTTGTCAACTGACCCTTTGGGGTTATGGATAAACATATTTAAAATATTAATAAAATAGTCTATACACTCTTCTGCCTGTTTTCTTTCCAATACTTTGTCCGAGTAGATCAAGCTTATATTAAGATCATCGAATGTATTACTTACTGTAAAGTCAAGACTTGTATTGGTTGCTTCATATTCATCAACTGAAATTCTATCTTTAACATCACCGATTTCTTTGTTTATTATCTCGTTATATATATGAAAATCCACATAATTGAATATGGTATCAAATAAAGGATTTTCCTCTTTGTTTTCTTTTCCGCCCAGGATATTTATGATCTCAAATAAAGGCAGTCTTCCATAAAGCTTTAAGTTTATTAATTTCTTTTCTGCAACTTTTATCAATTCCTCCCATATATCGATTTTATCAAAACACATTTTGACGGGAACCGTATTTAAGAAGCACCCCAGCATCTTATCTCCATCTTCGCATACAGGTCTGTTATTTTCTACCAAACCTACGACAAAGTCATCCTCGTATGAAAGCATATTGAGCATATAAGTGTATGCAGCAAAGCAAAGTGTCTTTAAGCTTACATCATATCTTCTGGCAGTACTTCTTAAATCACCTAAAAATTCCTGACTTAAATGGCGTGTTACATGGTCTACTTTATAAGATTTTTTTGTTTTTCCATGAATATTTGCAGGCATATTCAACCTTTTATATTCACTTAATTCCTCTCTCCAATAATTAATTACTTCCTGGTTGTCCTTAATTGTCATTTGGTCTGCTATATAATCTTTATAGCTGCATTTAAGCCGTGTTGGTATATAATCTTTTTCTTGCTTAAGCTTAGAGTATAGGTTTGAAACTTCCGTAATCAATGAAGCAACACTCCAGCCATCCAGGATAGCATGGTGGAATATCAGAACCAGACAAATATGGTTTGCGTCAAGTTTGAATATTCTTATCCTCCAAAGGGGCTTTGATATATCAAACGGATTCGCTCTGTCATTTTCCAAATATTTGTTTATATACTCAACCTGCCCTGTCCTGCTAAAATTCATGATATCTATCTGCTCAATATCAAGACTACTGCCCTTGTAAACAATTTGCACAGGAGTTTCAAAATCCTCTAAATTAAAAACCGTCCTTAAAATATCATGTTTTGACGTCATTAGAAGCATCGCTTCTTTAAATGCTGGGAAATCAAAGTCTTTGTCATTCAGATGAAATGCAAATTGGTCATGATAAACTGCATTTTCATAGTCTTTTTTGGAATGATAAATCATACCCAGCTCTATGTGACTCATCGGATATATATCTTCCATGTCCGAAGGTAACTTTTCTGAGAGAGTTTCATTCATCAATATTCGCTGTTTAAATAACTCCAGTTCTTCCCTTGCTTTACCGATCTTACTGTTAAAAGCTTCCGTATCTTTTACTTTTAAGAATGCAGACAATCTCTCAATATCAGGATTCATGTATATATCCCTGATTTGGATGTTTATATCCAACTTTTTGCATATTGTGCTGACTAATGATATTGCACGTATAGAATCTCCGCCTATTTTAAAGAAGTTGTCCCTTATTCCTACCTGTTTTGCTCCAAGCACTTCCTGCCATATTTCAACCAGTTTCTCTTCCACTTCATTCCGCGGCGCTACATATTCTGTTCCCGTACTCATACTTCCGTCAGGCTCGGGCAATGCTTTCCTGTCTATTTTTCCATTAGGGGTCAATGGCAGCTTTTCCATCTGCATAAAGTAAGAAGGGATCATGTAGTCCGGGAGCTCTTTTGACAAGTGTTCCCTCATCCCCTGTA
>RCUF01000307.1_pt1 | contig 19622 bp, 16 predicted proteins | sample 2166311 | NCBI WGS metagenome assembly RCUF01 (sample SAMN09932608, study PRJNA488358) | compost metagenome | feature: garden; material: soil; isolation source: compost soil in 4-hydroxybenzonitrile-enriched culture | place: Germany: Experimental Botanical Garden Goettingen | collected 2016-01-27
GCGTAAGCAAAGCACAGATGCTCATCAATCGCTTTAGCCGTCGCATAGCACCAGCGGTGGATGGAGGGAGATCCTAGTACACGATCTGAATCCTCATTAAATGGCAGCCGGGGATTACGGCCGTAAACCTCGGAAGTAGAGGAGAAGACTACCTTTACTCTATTTTGGTAGGCTAATTCAAGAACGTTGCGAGTGCCGTCGATATTCCCTTCGATTACCTTCAGAGGATTTTCTACTGTGTTTTTTACCCCGAGAACAGCTGCTAGATGGAACACTACATCACTACGCTCTACTAATCCGCGCAGCAGCGATTTATCGGTCACCGAGCCGTGAATCATGGAATGACGGTTGTTCTCTGTAGCTTCCTTCAAGAAATGAAGTTGGCCCGTAGACATATCATCTAGCGTTACTACGTTATGCCCTAGCTTTAGCAAGCGTTCAACGAGATGAGAGCCAATAAAACCAGCCCCACCTGTAACAAGTATATTCAATTTAGTCACCCCTCCTGATTAGATCAAAACGATATTTGAACGATCCTGGATTCCCTTGGTGGCATTCCGTGTATCGATAATAAGATCGGCTATAGTAACTAAGGATTCATAAGAAATAGAGGAATGATCTGTTAATATAAGCACACCATCATGACGCTGAATGTTTCTCTTGGTGAGAGGGACGTTATCCAACGTTACTCCATCCAATATGAATTTCTCGATATAAGGATCGTGATATTGAATTTTGATTCCTTTATCTATCAGTTTCTTAATGATAGGAACCGAGGAAGATTCGCGCATATCATTAACGTCCTTCTTGTATGTGACTCCAAGCACAAATAAACTGCTGTCTTCTAAAGGCTTACGCGAGCTGAGCAGCTTGCTAACCCTGTGGACCACATAATCAGGCATAGCTTCATTGATTTCATGCGCCTTATGGATCAGTTGCAAGTCCCCGCCGAACTGTTTGGCTTTCCACTGCAAATATAGCGGATCTACAGGAATGCAGTGTCCACCGATTCCTGGACCAGGGTAGTAGGGAGTAAAACCGTAAGGCTTGGTGCTGGCAGCATCAATGGCTTCCCACAGATTGATGTTCATTTTCTCACAAATAATCGTTAGCTCATTCATAAATGAAATGTTTACAAGCCGCTGGCAATTTTCCAGCAATTTTGTGAACTCGGCGACTCGAGGTGACGATACTACGACGACCTTGCTGAAAATACTCTCGTAAATACGCTTTGCTCGTGCTGTACATTCCGCAGACACTCCTCCAAGTACCTTAGGAATGTTTTGCAGAGGATCGTGATGGGAGCCAGGATCTATTCTCTCAGGCGAATATGCAAGATATGCATTTTTGCCGACAATGAGACCGGTAGATTCGATCATTGGCTGCAGCTCTTCCTCTGTAGTTCCTGGATATGTTGAGCTCTCTAATACGATCAGTTGTCCTTCATGTAAAAAAGGTTGAATATGACTCATAGCTCCTTTTACATAAGTTAGATCGGGTTTGTGATCCTGATCTAGCGGTGTGGGTACACAAATAATGATAGCTTCGGCATGGCTTATATCAGAGAAGGAATCGCTGACGTGAAATCTTCCACCTTCAAATAGCTTTCTAATGTCCTTGGTGGAGAAATCGGACAGATAGCTTTGATAGCTTCTCAGTTTTTGTATTTTTGATACATCAAGGTCAATGCCGTACACGGTATGGCCTTTGCTGAGAAATAAACTAGCTAGTGGAAGCCCTACATAGCCTAAACCGATAACAGCAATGCTAGTTTTTACTTCGTTCAACAATCTCACTCCTTTTCAGATGGTTTGTATATCCTACTCAGTGAGTCTGGTAATGGTATAGATGAAAGTACCCGTGATAGAAAATATAGAAGAATATCACGCCGTTAAATCAGACTTTTTCGGCACTAATCTCAAATTTTGGTCTATGAAAACTAGGTAAAAGATTATAGGTTTGGAAGCTATGATACTTGTGCCGCTTGCAAGAGATAAGCCTAAGGACAGTTATCCTGAACAATTGGATTATTGTCCCTTACCTTGGTCTGGGGGATAGCATAGAATGTAGCGGATTGTACAGAAGGAAGGGCGAGGGATATGAAGATATTACTAACGACGTATTTCTATTTGCCTCATGTAGGAGGGCTCTCGACTTATGTAGATGTACTCCGCAAAGAACTGGAGGCAATGGGTCATCATGTAGATGTGTTCGCGCATCATCCGGATATGAAGAAGTACTATATGCTAAACAATGGACGTTATTTGGATAAAGCAAAGCTCAAGGACCCTATTTATGACAAGATCTACGGATATTATGATACGAACATGAAGCATGTAGACCCATGGATCAGGTGGAGAGATATTGAGCGATATTGCTTTGAAGCGGCTGCTGCAGCGTTTGATCTTACAAAGTATGATCTGATCCATACGCAGGATATTGTATCCACCAGGGCATTGTGGCGGGTAAAGCCTAAATCAACACCATTGATTGCGACGATTCATGGCTGTCTTGCCGAAGAATTTCTCTATACTGGTGAGATTACCGGGAAGGAAACGCTCAAGTGGAAATATATCGCCGCAGAGGAATTTTACGGAGCTGTATCAAGCGATATGACCATCGTGCCGACGCAATGGCTTAAGAACCTATTGATTGACGAATTTGGAGTTGCAGAGCATAAATTGAAGGTTATTCCGTATGGGATCGATATCAAGTCATTTAAAAAACGGCTGCAGCAGCATGTGGATTTGCCGGTAAAAGAAGGTCATAAGGTTTTTATTTGTCCTGCAAGGTTAGTAACGATTAAGGGACATAAATATTTGTTAGATGCTCTGGCAAGGCTGAAACAGGTTCGTAGCGACTGGATTTGCTTTTTGCTGGGAAATGGTCCATGCAGAAATGAATTACTGGTCCAAAGGCAAGCGCTTGGCTTAGAGCAGCATGTCGAGTTTTTGGGGGATCGTAATGACGTTCCGGCCATTCTTGGGCGAGGAGATATTTTTGTACTCCCGAGTATACAGGATAACCTGCCGTTCTCTGTCATGGAGGCACAAGCTGCAGGAAAGCCGATTGTAGTCTCAAATGCAGGCGGAATCCCGGAAATGGTTACACATGAGGAAACAGGCTTGATCTCACCAGTTGGAGAGAGTGAGCAAATGTTTAAGAATCTTCTCAGATTGATGGAGGATAGAGATTTGAGAAAACGTATAGGAGAGCAAGCTAGACGGTGGGCAATTCAACAATGGTCAACTCATACCTTGATGCAGAGAACGATGGATGTCTATTCCTCAGTAATTAATCAGCACCTCGTAACTAAAGGAGGAGAATGAATTGATGACAAAATGCAGTCCCTCCAGTAAATCCAACTGTGCAAGGAGACATTTACCCCGGATTCCACTCGTGAGGAGAAGCCCTGTCATGAAGAAGGTCGGGTGGTTTGTAAGACCGGAGCTGCCTCTATCAGGACCATGTGAAAAACCGGAACCGGGATCATTAAAACCGAAAAGAAGCACAAGATCATCAAGAAATTCAAAGCCAGTCAAGAAACGTTATAAGGTTGTCAAAAGAAAGAGAAAGCACAATCAGGTCAGAATAGCCCCTGGTTCAAAACTGAAATCCAGAAGACGCAGAACAAAACAAATCAAATATAAATATTTGAGGAGAAAGCTATATTACAAGCATCCAGCTCAGCGCCCCAGCAATCCAGTACAGGAATTGCCTATTGCAGCTCCAGCACCGGTACACCCTAATCCAGGCGACTTGATGTCAAACCTTTTAGCGCCTGATATTCGCCATACTCCTCAGCCTCTTTCACCGGATGAAATATGTGTCCCAGACCACCCGGGTCATCATTTTCATGGTGGTGCGCCAATAGCAGTAGTGCCAGAATCAGTACAGGATCACATCCCGGCAGCTGTCATTCCTGCGGAAAATTTATATGAACAGGCTGCCGCAGATTCCAAACTAAGGGACTCCATTATGGGTGCTGAAATTACTCCTGATTCTGCATTTTCTAATTTGCTAGCTCTTGAAGCAGACTCCGATCATCAACTAAATCCAGATATGAAGAGGCTCAAGGTAGATGAATCCGTAGGTACTATAGTCAATGCAGACACAATAGCATTACTTGCCCAACAGGTTCGAAATCCTGAAGATGTGTGAACAATAATAATATAAGCATCTTCGCTGACACCCTGATTCACTGAAAAAGCGAGCTTCGAGGCTAGCTGGCCCTGGAGCTTGCTCCTTTTTTATGGATTCTCCATCTGCCCAAACACATTTTTACTATCGAATTAAGACAACAGCATAAAGCATAATGCAACGTTTTGAATATATTGATGATGTATTGAAATAAAAGGGATCGAATATTTGCATGGATTAACTCGCTAGAAGAATGGGGGCGAATCAATGAAATGAAGGTATTACTTGTAACCTATTGGGCATATCCACATACCGGGGGGGTATTCACATACCTAAAGATTCTTCAGTCCCGTCTGGAGGAAATGGGGCATGAGGTGGAAATGCTCGCGCAGCACCCAAGTCTAGCAAAATATTATCTATTGAAAAACGGAATGCATATAGATAAGAAACCCTTCCTTGCCAAGGCTGAAAGAGAAGTGAGGCTAAGATTTGAGAGAGACCAGATCAAACCTACTCCGTGGATGCTGTGGAGAGAGAGCGAGAAATTCGCTTTTGAATTGGTGTGCCGTGAAATTGCGTTTGATCAATACGATGTGATACACACTCAGGATATTATCTCGACATTCGTATGCAGAATGACCAAACCGGATCATGTCCCTCTCATTGCGACTATACATGGATGTCTCGCTACGGAATGGATTGCTAGCAATGAGATTGTGGCTCGTTCGCAGGCAGAGCGTGAATACTTATCGGCCGAAGAATATTATGGTTCGATGTCCGCTGATTTTCTCATTCTCCCTAGCCGTTGGTTATCTCGCAGTCTTCTGAATTTTCAAGTTAATCATCCTCGTTCGTATATTATTCAGTATGGTCTGAACCAGCAGTATTTTGACAAAATCTCATGTGCATCCGATTCCTCCATCAATCAAATCATTATCGCATGCCCGGCTCGATTGGTAGCTATAAAAGGTCAGTATTACTTATTGAAGGCAATGAGAATGTTAGTTGACGTTCGAAAGGATGTTGTTTGCTGGCTGATCGGAGACGGAGTGATGCGAAATGATCTTGAGCTGCAAACGGAGAAGCTTGGGCTTAAGGAGCATATCATGCTTCTCGGAAATCGTACTGATGTTCCTCAACTTATCTCAAAAGCGGATATTGTAGTGCTTCCTTCTCTACAGGATAATCTTCCTTTTTCTATCATTGAGTCTCAGAGTCTTGGTAAACCGGTAATAGCCTCAAGGGTTGGGGGAATTGTAGAGATGATAGAGGACGGAGTAAATGGCCAACTCGTAGAACCGGGAAATGCTCAAGATTTATTTGAAAAATTGTTGTTATTGGTAGAGGATACAGCTCTGCGTGAAGAGCAATCCAGAGAAGCAAGGAAACATGCCTTAACGATATGGAATGATTCGATCATGATAGATCAAACCATTGATGTATATGAGAAATCTATGAAGGACGGAGGTCATTCTCCGTTGTGGGAGCAGGAGTACACCGCTCGATTAAATCATGACTTCCCAGAGCTCGGTGGAGCTGAAGACGTAGAAGACTCGGTAACAGCTTTGAAGGGAATCGTTACAGATATAGAAGCGATGGCTCCTGTCCAAGATGTTTGGGTACATCTTATAGATATTTCAGGATTCGTTCTTCGCAGCATGAAGAGTGATGAAGACGGCAGCTTTGAATTTCAGGACGTTCAGCCTGGCAACTATGAACTGGGATGGACCCGTGATTTAAAGCGGATGATGACGAAAAAAATTACGGTTACAGCTAACCCGATAACAGTAGATGTGATGGTGTAGAGGAGGATGGGGCTTGAGCAATCAGTTACCGTTTTTTTTATGGAAACGATTAGAGGGCGAGAGGGAGCATGACCGGTTTGGAGACGTAATTTTATCCGGAGACATTAACGGAGATGGATGGCAAGAATGGATTGTTTCAGCCAGCACAGCAACTTATATTGAGGATGAAGATGGAGTAAATCCGATTCCCCATTATTATACAGGCAGAGTCTATGTATATAGTCACGATTTGCAATTGTTATTTACATTGAACGGTCAAAAGCATGGGGATTGCTTCGGAACATCTATAGCTCTGGAAGATTTGAATGGGGATGGTATCCCTGAAATTATTGTGACAGCACCTCGTGCCAGCAGCGGGACCAAGATACAATGTGGTGAGGTTTATGTATATTCGGGACAGAGCGGACAACTGCTATATCAATGGAGCGGTAGGGAAGATTTCGCCTCATTAGGCCGATCTATAAGCATTCTTGACTGGGATGGGGATGGCATTCCAGATATCGCCTTGTCTTCTCATCATTTAGATCCGAATTGGGAGGAACGAGACGGTAGAGTCACCATTTATTCGGGGCGTGACAGGAGTATTCTTGGAGAATTTATAGGTAGCGATCGTGAGGGTCTGGGGGTATCTCTTGTTTCAGGTGATATTAATGGTGATGGTAAAGATGAACTAGTTATAGGTGCTCCGCGGCATTCTAGTCAGGGGTTGACACGGAATGGCAGAGTGCTTATTTACAATAGAGAAGGTCTTCTTAATGAATATTCAGGTGAGCGTTCATATGACGAAATAGGCAGAAATTTAGCGCTTGGGGATATGGATGGGGATGGAATTGCTGACTTGATCATTGGTTCTCCTAAAACGGGGGGGAAGTATCCCCGCGGGGGGCAAGTCAGGATCATATCCATCGTACAGAATCGAACCGTTTTGAAAAAAAATGGATGGTTTGGGCAGCAGGAGCTGGGATCGAAAGTGCTGCCGTTTTGTATGGACGGACAACAGCCGTTGGTCTTGACGGGTTCACATACCGGAGCTGTTTATTTGCTGGACTTAAATGGCGAAGTTGTGCATGAATTCAATGGAGAAGAGGCTGCGATATTCGGCCATGCTTTCTCCTGTATGGATACAACTGAAGGCCCGTGTATCGCGATTGGAGCTGTTTCAGCAGGCAATCGAAAAAAACTGATGTCGGGAAGCGTGTATTTTCTGTCAATGTCTCCTCCCCTTCAGTCGCAAAAAGCTTCTCCTCACGATGCTAAAGATCAAAATCAAGTTCATTCGTTAAGTGCTGAACCTGTTGAATCATCTTCCTCTAAAAAACGGATTTTGCTGACGACCTATTGGTATCTTCCCCATGTTGGCGGAGTAGACGTCTATGTTCGATTACTGAAAGAGGAATTAGTGAGACAAGGCCATCATGTGGATGTGCTCGCTCATCATCCTGATATGGCTCATTATTATTTGGTCGATGGCGAGAAAAAGGTGAATAAGTGGCAGATCAAAAGTGTGGTTTACGAAAAGGTATTTCAATTTTATCAACGATATTTGCCCCATGTAGATCCTTGGGTCCGTTATCGAGAAATCGAGAGATATTGCTTTGAGCTGGCAGCTTGTTTATTTGATCTTGAGCAATATGACATTATCCATACACAGGATATAATTTCTACCCGGGCCTTATCACGGGTGAAGCCAGCATCCACTGCATTAGTCGCCACGATTCACGGACTGCTTGCCAAAGAGCACATGTTCTCTGGTGATATCCAAAATAAGAATAGCTTGGCGTGGAAATATGTTGCTGATGAAGAATATTACGGATGCGTTTCAGCGGATGCTACTATTGTGCCTACGGAATGGTTGGTACGTGAAATGCAGCAATTTGAGGTTCCGTCTAATATATTCGACATTATACCCTACGGGTTATCCATTGATGAATTTGCATTAAAAACGCAGCAGCCGCTTTCTCAACCTCTTCAAATGCCAGAGGAGAATTCATTCATCATCAGCTGTCCTGCAAGATTGGTTCCAGTAAAGGGACATCAGACGCTGATCGGGGCGCTGAGTCGGATACAGGGGAATGCAAATTGGCATTGTTTCCTGCTTGGAGATGGTCCACTGCGTGCAGAGATCGAACAATTGATTCAAAATGCAGGGATTAAGGATCGAATTACATTACTTGGAGATCGTAAAGATGTACCCGCAATTTTGCGGGAATCCGACGTCATGGTGCTTCCTTCACTTCAGGATAATTTGCCTTTCTCCATTATGGAGGCACAATTAGCTGGAACACCCATCATTGCATCAAATGCCGGAGGAATTCCTGAAATGATTCAGAATGAATCAACAGGGCTTCTGTTTGATGTTGGAAATGAGGAGCAATTGGCCGAGCAATTGACGAAATTGATGAATGACTCTGCATTACGATCGGTCATAGCTCAACAAGCTGCAGAATGGGCAAAAATCCACTGGTCTTCGAATACTTTATTGGAACGAACGCTTGTGGTTTACGATAAGGCGATGGAGAAGGTGAAAGGGAATGATATTTAGCATTTGTAATCCTGAGAAGCTTCATACAGAAATGTGGAGCATTTTTGAGGAGAAGTTGCCTGGTGGTTATAAATATCCCGATTCAGACTTTCTAATGACTCTTGATCCGACCTTATTAGGAAAGGATTTTATTTTAGAGAAATCTTCCTTGACGCCATTATATTGGAACAGGGGGGATTTGTTTTGGCCATCTATGCCATCTCATCTTCCCGGATCGTACTCCATTCCTGACGGGACGATGATTCGACGAATGTTAGAGGTACTATAGGAACACGTACATCATGTGCATGTTTATTACACTCGGGTAAGTTTACCTGAATGGCCTACTTTGAATCAGTGCATGATAACTCCTGTTCATCATAAAATTTTAAAATTGATGGGGGATGACTACATGCGTGGAGCCAAAGTAGTTAGCTTATCATTATCTGCCGCATTGCTTGCCGGAACAGTTGGGTTGACAGCTTGTGGAACGACCAGAAACAATGTGAAGACACAGAGCCTTAGACACCCTGATGGCAAATACAACGTAAATTCACTTCCACAGAACCGTATGTTCACCCGAAACACGATTGGTCATCATAACAAAATTAATTCTATGCGGTACAGTGCGGCGTTAAGTAACCGAGTAGCGCAGCTTAAAGAAGTGCAGGCTGCACATGTAGTTGTTACAGATCGTGATGCATATGTAGCGATTACGCGCCATGGCAAAGGTGTAACCACTCACGGTACTCATTTGAATACGCGTTCCAACGGTTTGGTATCACCAAATCACGGTATCATAGCTAATGGTGTAACCAATCGGGGGACGACCAATGTTTCGGGTCCGTATGGGGCTAATTATGGTACACGTGGAATAGCTGACAATGGACTCGCTGGAAGCAGTGCAGGGATTGTAGGTCCTATGGGAAATAACATGGGAACTGGTTATACAACAACAGGTACAACAACAGGTACAACAACAGACGGAACTCTTCATAGAATGAACACTACAACGGGGACAGGAACGACAGGGCGTGTAACGGATCGGGTTCCGCAAAAGTTAAAGGATTCTATTGCTCATACCGTAAAAAAATCCGCTCCACATATTCGTAACGTTTACGTGTCAGAAGACGCTGACTTTGTAACGGAGATGGGGAACTACGGAACAAAATCACGTAGCGGAGCACCTCTTCACAATTTGACGGCTGATTTTCAAACCTTGATTAATCGTGTTTTCCCTGGTCGAACAGGTACCATGACAGGTCCAAGCGGCTACGCTCCAACAACTCCGAGTAACGTGAATACAAATGGATATCGTGGTGGAGTTACTACGGATGGCTTTATGGGTGGTGTAACGCGCTAACCGGAATCATTACAGATGAAAATAAGGTGTATAAAAAAACTGTCCGAAACATTTCGGACAGTTTTAATTAAACCGAATTATTATTCATTTATTTATTTTCTATTTGGCGGCCCTTGATCCAAACTTGCTTTAATTCAAGATCTTGATCCACTAATAGCAAGTCAGCCTGTTTATCTGTTTCAATGGAGCCTGTACGATGCCCTATACGAATGAGTTTGGCTGGATTACCGCTGGCTGCTTCAGAAGCCTGTTCAATGGAGAGACCAACTTCCTGAACGAGATAACGGAAGCCACGAATCATCGTAAGTGTACTACCGGCTAACGTTCCTTCACTTTCCTTCAGCGTACATACGTTATCCTTAACAATTACAGGCAGATCCCCAAGCATATATTCACCATTACCCAGTCCGGTAGCGGACATGGCATCCGTGATTAGGATCAAATTATGATTTGTCTTTACACTGGCGAGAAGCTTGATGGCTGCCTGATGAACATGAATGCCGTCTGCAATAATTTCTGCACTGATCGCCGGAGTGCTTAGAACAGCTCCAGCAGTACCAGGCTTACGATGATGCAGCGGAGTCATCGCATTAAACATATGCACGACATGATGCAGACCAACGTCAACCGCAGACATAATCTCGTCATAGGTTGCATCTGTATGCCCTGCGGCAGCAACGATGCCCTTTTTGCGTAAAAAGGCGATTAGTTCATAGGCTCCCTCACGTTCCGGGGCGAAGGTTACTTGCTTAATGAGACCGGGAAAACGTTCCTCCCATTGTTCAACCCATTTTTTATTCGGAGGGACGATATGAGCTGGATTTTGAGCACCCGGCCATTTGGGGCTAATAAAAGGTCCTTCCAAATGAACGCCAACTAGCTGTGCGTAAGGCATGTCTCCACTCATATATTGATGTACTTCTTCAAGTACGTTTTCTATGACAGTTTTAGGCATGGTCATCGTAGTTGCCAGCATTGAAGTTGTTCCTTGACTGCAATGCAGCTTCGTAATTGCATCAAGACCTTTTTGACTAGGCATAGAGAAATCCTCAAGCATACCTCCATGAACATGGATGTCGATGAACCCTGGCATAACATAGTTACCTTCAGCATCAACAATTTCAACAGGTTCAATTCCAGCACGGGTTAGCCCAGATGTTGAACCTACATAGCTGATAATTCCATCCTGAACAGTAACGGCGCCGTCATAAATGATTCCTGTAGGCGTTACTACATTTGCATGAACGATGGTAAAGCTTCTATTGTTTGTTTTCATATTAAACTAATCTCCCTGCTGCTTGATCTAGAAGTACAACAACATTAGGGTGAGTTTGTAAAAACGAAGCTGGGCATTGGGTTGTAATCGGGCCTTTCAGAGCTTGTGCTACGATCTCCGCTTTATCTGCTCCTTTTGCCATAAGTAAAATTTGTTTGGCATGCAGGATCGAACCGATTCCCATTGTAATAGCATGAGTAGGAACTTCGTCGATGGATTTAAAGAAACGGGCATTCGCCTGACGGGTTCGTTCATCCAGGGTTACGATATGTGGGGGACCCTGCAGCTCGTCGCTGGGCTCGTTAAAGCCGATATGTCCATTATGGCCAAGTCCAAGCAGTTGAAGATCGATTTGGCCTGCATTTTCAAGCAATTCACTGTAATCGGCAGCTGCTTTATCGGGATCAACTGCATTTCCTGACGGTACATGTGTGTTTTCCAGCAAAATATCGATATGATTGAATAGCTTATCATTCATAAATTGTCTGTAGCTCTCTGGATGATTGGCTGGCAGACCAATATATTCATCTAAATTGTAGCTGCTCGCTTGCTTGAAGCTGACTACACCCTCAAGATAAAGCTCGATAAGCTTCCCGTACACACCGACCGGAGTACTTCCGGTTGCGAGACCGAGGATAGCCCTTGGTTTAGATTGAAGCAAGCTGGCGATAATACCAGCGCCTGTCTCATTAAATTGCTGCTCGTTGTTGACTTTTATGATGTTAATCATGTCCTATTTACCCTCCCTGTGTTTTCTGTAGATCCGGACATTTTGATACGAGCTTTCAAGCTTAGGAATATAATCATGGAACTCCATACTTACCATTCCCGTAAACAGGATATCGATGACATGAAGCTGAGCGATTCTGGACGCCATATCGCCTCTTCGCATGCCTTCCTCTAAAGAGGAGGAGAATAAAGATACATCAGCTAAAGAAGCAAGCTGACTATTGCCATACTGAGTCAGGGAGATGGTGATTGCTCCACTATCCTTAGCGCAACGAAGCGCGTCAATCGTTTCAGGAGTTTCACCCGAATAAGAAATAGCGAGAGCAACATCTCCTGCACCAAGCGTAGATGCGGCAGTAATTTGCATATGGGAATCGGCAAAAGCAGTGCAATTTTTTCCGATCCGAACCAGCTTTTGATAAAAATCCTGCGCTATGATCGAAGATGTCGCTATGCCATACAGATCAATACGTTTTGCCGCACATAGAACATCCACTGCTTTTTTGAGCTGCGCCATATCTAATAGTCGGGTCGTATCGGTAATAGAGGCGAGATGGTTGGCTTCAATCGCTTGTACAATTTTGCCAAGGTCATTGCCTGCGATTACATCCTGATAATGAGTCTCCACAGAATGAGGATTGTTCGCCAATTCTCCGGCCAGCTTCATTTTGAAATCGGGAAACCCTTTGAAGTGAAAGGTTTTGCAAAAGCGGGTAATCGTCGACGGACTGATCCCGCACAGATTGGCTAATTCGGTAATGCCTAAATGAATAACTGAATTCGGGTCCTGCAAAATATATTCACCAAGGCGACGCTCCTGAGGCGCAAGAGTCTCAAGATGGGTCGAGAGGGCGTGCAAAATTGGAGTAAGAATAGGATCACCTCAGATTATGAAAATTATTTTCATTTTTTATCGTTAATATTTGAAAATTATTTTGATTTCATCATAGATGATTCTGCTGTTGATTGCAAGGTATATTTGGTCAGATCCCACAGTTTCCTTGTCTTTTCGATGCTAAAATAATACACTAGAAATGATGGATTACGTTTGAGGAGGAGAATGGCTTGGATATCAAGCTCAGTGACAAAAATATAGAGCGTCTCCAACATGCGTATACAAGAACAGTTCGCAAGATGAAAAGCGAGATTATGAATCATCGTGAATTAGGGTTAACAGGACCCCAGTTTCATATGCTAGCTCTGATCGCCAAGAACAAGACTTGCAATGTAAGCTTTCTGGCAGAAATGCTTGATGTTAAACCAAGTGCGATAACAGTAATGACCGATCGACTTGTTCAGAGTGGTTATGTGCAGCGTCGGCATGACGAAAATGATCGCAGGGCTGTGCTGTTATCTGTAACAGAGCTTGGGGAAGAAGTGTGTTCCAAAGCAAGGGATAAGACACGCGAGGTGCTGAGGTCTTATCTTTCTGAATTAACAACTGAGGAATTAGATGTGCTGTTCAATATTATCGAGAAGTTTGCTGAAAAGGATGGACATCCACATCCACTCCCGCATTCACACCCATAAGTCTTTGGTGATATAAAAAACCGTCCGGACATATCGATCCGAACGGTTTTTTGCATATTATGCGGCTTTAGCAGCTTTATTATTACGCTCAGCAGTAATCAACTGCCAAATGACAAACACTAGCAAGACTAGCTGAGGGATAAAGGTTTCCAAAGTTGGGTAAGCGCCAATCCAGCTTATAGTCGGCAGCCATGCTTTGCTGTGAGCAGGCAGCAACCCGCCGATTTGCAAGGCATGGATGCTTTCGCCCATGAAACGGATAACCAGATAATAAATCAGCAGGGATGCTACCAGCATGAATGGCCGAATAGGCAGCTTGACACTGAAACGGATAATACAGAAACCAATAATTGATAGAGCAGCTAGCGCACCGACTATACCAATTATTAGCTGTGAACTTTCAATCGACGGAGCCATTCCGATATAGAACACGGCAGTTTCTGCACCTTCTCGTAAAATAGCAAGGCCAGAGAGAGTGAACAGCGACCATAGACTTCCACGTTCCAAAGCACCGCCAACTTGTTTGGCTAAATATTTGCTCCAGGCCTGGCCGCTGGATTTATTATGCAGCCAATGACCAACTGCCAGCATCATCACTACGGCTGCCAGACCGATAAAGCCTTCAATCGTCTCTCGGGCTCCACCAGCTACCGCCTGCGATACTGCGAAAGTAAGCAGAACAGCTATGACGGCGGATAATAACAAGCCTGTACCTGCACCTGCCCATATGAAATTCCGAGCCGTCTTATCTTTAGTGCGGTTTACAAACGCAAGCAATGCAGCGAGCACGAGGATGGCTTCCAGACCTTCACGGAGCAGGATAACTGCTGCATCCCACGCTGAATAAGAGGTGTGCTCCGTTAGAGGTTCAAGGCTGCTGATCATTCCGTCGATTACCTGCGCGGCTTTAACGAAATCAACCGGATCAGAGACCAGATAGCTCTGTGCTTCGGTCATGCTGTTCTCTGTAGCTGTGTATAATGTAGCCGAAGAAATGGAGACTTCCCCTTCAACAGAAGGCCACAGAACAATAAATTGCTGCATGAGCTCCGAAGCCTGATCACCGTTTTGCCCCTCAACCGATTGTTTTACCTGCTCGAGCAGCGCCACAGCATCGGCCAAGGTTTTGTCAGAATTGGTCCCGGTTGCTGATTTTTGGTCGTCCAATTTTCCATCTATATAATTTTGAAGCAGAACGATAAGATCGCTTAATTCCTTGACCGCTTGCTCCGCCTTAGGCGGATCGGTCTGAAGTGCTACACGGATCATCGTCATATGGGTTTCCAAGTTGCTGTAGACGCCAAAATTTCCGTTCCGTATGGGGGATTCTACTTTACTCCAGCCGTTAATAATGTCCTTGTATCGAGCTTGGGCGGTGCTGACATCACCGCTTTCTAGAGGAGTAAGCGTCTGTTTGACCTGTTCCAGCAATTCACGGGCGACTTCCTTGCCATCAGGTGAATCGCTCTTTTCCCCATTATCCTTCACATATTGATTGACCTGCTTTGCGAGAAGTGACAAGGAAGCGCTGGCTTCCTCGGAATTTTGACTGCCTACTGCCTCTTTAGCCGATGCTAATTGCTCTTGAATGGTGGAGCTGAGATCAGGCGAGGCCGATGTATCTATTTTGCTCCATAACACCTCAAACTGCTCCAGCTCAGAAGATGCTTTGTCCCAATTTTGTGCTCCAGCTTCTACTAAGGCCCCACCTACAAGAGGCAGCAACGATTGCAAAGAAGGGTCCTCTTCGGCTTGTACCAATAGAGGTCTAAATGAGAAAGCGAATGTGAACAACAGAATACCTATAAGCAGGGAGATCGGGAAATGATACCATTCCTTCCTCCGAATATGTTTTATAGCGGGTGAAACGAACATCGTTTCTACTCCTCCTTCATGTTAGAAAAGTGTCTCCCCAATGTAGCCGCCTTTAGAAACTCCAGGAAAACAAGCGAATATAGCACTACCGACATGAACAATGTATTCGTTCAATTTATCGTTAGCTGCGAGCATTTTCTGCATGGGCACAAACTGCTTCTGAATATCCCTTTGAAAAGAAATGAAGAACAGTCCGGCGTCAAGCTGACCTGTCTTGAAGTCCATGCCGCTTGTGTAGGAATAAGCACGGCGTAATATTTTAAGTTTGCCTTCCATATGAGCCAGGCGTGAATGAGAGTCCATAGGAAGAGCGGGCTTTCCTGAAGCATCTTTTGCTTCCAGATCAAGTGGTGCGAATTCATCCGTTGCTCCGAGTGTAGCCCCTGAATCCCGATGACGTCCAAAGGTGCGCTCCTGATCATCAAGTGTTGAACGATCCCATACTTCAATCCGCATCCGGATACGACGAGCTACCATATAGGTTCCGTTATGCATCCAGCCTGCACCGTCAGAGCCCTGCGCCCAGACAACTTCATTCATTAAGCTGCTGTCATTGACATCAGGGTTGCCTGTTCCATCCTTGAATCCCATAAGATTGCGTGGTGTTCCTTGATGTGGATCGGCTTGTGAAGTGCGTTGAAATCCCTCTTGGGTCCAACGCAAAACTGCTGTTCCGCGTGCGATACGAGCCAGATTACGAATCGCATGAAAGGCGACCTGCATATCGTCAGCGCATACCTGGATAGCCAAATCGCCGTTGCACCATTCCGGAAGGAGGGCATCACCACGAAAGCTCGGTAAGTCTTCAAATGAGGCAGGGCGTTTCCCGGATAGGCCAAATCGACTGTCAAACAGGGACGGTCCAGCTCCAAACGTGATCGTTAAGTTAGAAGTGGACAGGCCTGCCGCTTCACCGGTATCGGATGGAGGCAAATTCAAGTTATTATTGTCCTCGCCGATTAGTTGCCCACTGCTCATTTCTGCAGCCGATTTAGTCCAGGATTGGAACAATTTTCGAACATCGGATATCGAAGAAGTCGTCAAATCAAATGCCGCGAAGACCATGAAGTTCTGAGCAGGCGTAATAATTCCACTTTGATGCTGGCCGTAAAATTCAACCGCATGGTTTGAGGATGAGGAATTCTTTTTGTTAGAAGAATTTCCAAGTTTACCTTGAGCCACAAGCATTCCTGTTGTACCGCCACCAAGTAATAAGCCGATGCTACCTGCACCGGCAATTTTTAATATATCGCGTCTACTAACCCGCTTATTAAATATGTTATCCTTCATGAATTTACACTCCCAATAATTTGCCCATTTGGGACAAAGGCTCGGCCAGTGCGTCAAGATTTTGACTCAGCTTGCGAACATCTTCTTCTTTAAGTTTGTCGTAAGTAACATATCCCTCTCCGTCTTTAAATGGAGCTAATTCCTGTTCCAAAGCAACGAAGCGATCGCTGATTTGTTTATCGAGATCAGCATCCTTTTGGGATAGTTGCGGTTCGAGCAGTTCATATATTTTTTTAGCGCCTTCCAGATTGGCTGCAAAGTCATACAGATCGGTGTGGGAATAACGTTCTTCTTCACCGGTTACTTTCGAGGTGGATACTTCATTAAGCAATTCGACGGCTCCCGTAACTAGCAGGGAGGGCTCAATTTCAACAGTTTCTACTAAAGCGCGCAAAAGCTTGGCATCACTCAGCAGGCGATCAGCATATTCCTTTTGACCTTCTGTTGTTTGATCCTCCCAAAGTGCTTTTTCGATTCTGTGGAATCCTCTCCAATCCGCTGCCTCAACATCACCATCACGTGCATCGATATTAGGATCAAGATCGCCAAGTGCTTCAGCGATAGGCTCAATACGTTCATAATGCATACGAGCTGGTGCGTAAAGTGATTTAGCAGTTTCGATATCTCCGCTGTTCACTGCGTCTACGAATTTGCCTGTCTCAGTTACGAAAGCATCACATTCTTGGATGACATAGGCACGGTATTGATCAATAGCTTGCTGGAAATCAGCTTCAGCTGTTCCTGCCGCAGCGCTGTTGTTGGCAGCAGCCTTATTTGTTGTTGAATTTGCTTCGGTTGGGGCTTCTTTCGAGGTATTTGCCTCATTAGAATTGCAGGCAGTTAACAGCAGAGCTGCGCTTAGAATAGCAGTTGGAACAGCATAATTGAATTTCATTCAGTACACTCCTTATTAATCTAAAATGTAGAATTTAAATTTTGAAATAATATACTTAATAGCACACGTAGAACAGGATAGCCGTTCATTAGTTTATGATAATGATTATCACTATCGTTTTACATCATAATTCTGATACGTTACCGCGTCAATAAGAAAATTAAGAGAATGGAAGTTGCGAGGATAGTCAATTTATGTTAAGACAGGTTATCATTAGATGAAAGATCGGAGGGTCATCATGGATAGTATTAAGGAAACATATATTTTGGCATTGGATCAGGGAACGACAAGCTCGCGAGCTATTTTATTTAACAAACAAGGGGAAGCTGTACATTCAGCTCAGCGTGAGTTTCCGCAGTATTTTCCAAAGCCGGGCTGGGTTGAGCATAATCCTAATGAGATATGGGGTTCTATACTTGGAGTCATCGCGTCATGTCTGTCCGAATCGGGAGTGAAACCGAAGCAAATAGCCGGAATCGGGATAACGAACCAGAGGGAAACGACGATCGTATGGGAAAAGGAGTCGGGGAATCCGATACATCCGGCGATTGTGTGGCAATCACGGCAGACTTCGGAGATTTGTGAAAATTTGAAATCGTCAGGATATGATAGGATATTCCGAAAAAAAACAGGCTTGCTTATTGATCCATATTTTTCGGGAACGAAGGTGAAATGGATTCTCGATCATGTATCGGGTTCGCGGGAACGTGCGGAGAAGGGGGAATTGCTCTTCGGTACGATTGATACATGGCTTATATGGAAGCTGTCTGGAGGAAGGCTGCATGTAACAGACTATTCGAACGCCTCGCGTACATTAATGTATAACATTCATGAGCTGTGTTGGGATGATGAGCTGCTGCAGTTATTAGAAGTACCAAAGGTGATGCTGCCAGAAGTTCGTTCTTCTTCCGAGGTATACGGAACCACGATACCGTATCATTTTTTCGGGGAAGAGGTGCCGATTGCCGGAGTGGCTGGTGATCAGCAGGCGGCGTTGTTTGGTCAGACCTGCTTTGAGCCTGGGATGGTTAAGTCAACTTACGGTACAGGCTGCTTTATGTTGATGAATACGGGTGAGAAGCCTGTAGCATCACAGCATGGTCTTATTACTTCGATTGCGTGGGGAATCAACGGAAAGGTTGAATATGCACTCGAAGGAAGTATTTTTGTAGCTGGTTCGGCGATTCAGTGGCTTCGGGATGGGTTGCGTATGTTTCGTGATGCCAAAGACAGCGAAGCTTATGCATCCAGAGTGGCTTCTACAGAAGGAGTATATGTCGTGCCTGCATTTGTAGGACTGGGAAGTCCGTATTGGGACAGTGAGGTCAGAGGTGCTGTCTTTGGTCTGACACGTGGCACTAGCAAAGAGCATTTTATTCGCGCAACAATCGAATCTCTGGCGTACCAGACCAAAGACATTTTAGGTGCAATGGAAAGTGACTCCGGATTTGAAGTGAAAAAGATGCGGGTGGATGGCGGCGCTGTATCAAATGAATTCCTGATGAAATTTCAGAGTGATATTCTGAACATTCCGGTAGAAAGACCAGTTATCCGCGAGACGACAGCCCTGGGAGCCGCCTTCCTCGCAGGACTTGCTGTCGGATATTGGAATGATCGCGATGAGCTGTGCAGGACATGGAGTCTGGAACATAGCTTTGAACCGGCAATGAAGACGGAATACAGAGATGCCCTTTATAACGGATGGAAGAAGGCTGTGCATGCGGCTATGGCTTTTAAATAAGATTCTGCGAGTCGCCCATTTTCCTGGATGATCGCACCATTAACCCTGTTTCTTCATAGTATGTGTTGACTGTATCCCTTAACCTTGTTAAACCACAAAACCCGAGCAAGGAGGGGTGACGCATTTTGAAGAGCAGCGATCGTAACAGCAAATTTCTGTTAACTCATCGTGAACGGGAGGTTTTCGAACTCCTCGTGCAGGATAAAACGACGCGCGATATTGCGGGCCAGCTGTTTATCAGCGAGAAAACTGTTAGAAATCATATTTCGAATGTGATGCAGAAGTTGAATGTCAAGGGCCGTGCACAAGCGGTTGTTGAGCTGATTAAGCTTGGGGAGCTAAAAATCTGACGTTTTTTTAATGAGCTTAAAAAAACGGAGACCTTCTTTTTCATCTTGCGCCAGCAGATAGAGAGAGGAGGTTTTTTGTCTTGCTATATGTATTGAACTAATGATTG
>RCUF01000308.1_pt1 | contig 19480 bp, 19 predicted proteins | sample 2166311 | NCBI WGS metagenome assembly RCUF01 (sample SAMN09932608, study PRJNA488358) | compost metagenome | feature: garden; material: soil; isolation source: compost soil in 4-hydroxybenzonitrile-enriched culture | place: Germany: Experimental Botanical Garden Goettingen | collected 2016-01-27
GAACAAAAAGGCCAACCCTCAATTGTGGTTGGCCTTCCCTATATTCCAAACAGCGCATCAGAGCATACCGCTCCAATCATGCACCATACTTCCTTCAAGATATTTCTCACAATCCATCGCTGCCATGCAGCCCGATCCCGCTGCTGTAACCGCCTGACGATAACGAGTATCCTGTACATCTCCGCATGCGAATACCCCTTCAACGTTCGTTAGAGTCGTCCCTGGCTTGACTACGATATAACCATGGTCATCAGTCTGAACCTGCTCCCCAAGGAATCTGGTGTTTGGTGTATGTCCGATTGCGACAAACACACCTTCAGCCTCCACCAGCTCCTCCTGATTGGTAGCATTATTACGGACTTTTAAGCCTTTAACAATCCCGTTCTCATTCGTTACAACCTCAAGCGGGGTTCGATTCAACGCCCACTTCACCTTTTCGTTGCTTTGTGCACGTTCCTGCATAATTTTGGATGCCCGAAGCTCATCGCGTCTATGCACTAGTGTAACACTGGAAGCAAACCTCGTGAGAAAGTTAGCTTCTTCCATAGCGGAGTCTCCACCACCAATTACGATGATTCTTTTGTTTCGAAAGAAAAATCCATCACAGGTTGCACACGTACTAACCCCTCGTCCAACATTATCCTGCTCTCCCGGGATACCTAAATACTTGGCTGATGCTCCGGTCGACAGAATAACCGTTTCCGTCTCCAGTTCCTCTCCCCCTTCAATCTGAATCCTAAAGGGTCGCCCTGAAAAATCAACCTTGTCTACCCACCCAGACCTGAACTCAGCTCCAAAACGCTCAGCCTGCTTGCGCATATGCTCCATTAACTCCGGTCCCTGAATCCCATCAGGAAATCCCGGAAAATTCTCTACCTCTGTCGTAGTCGTTAGCTGGCCTCCTGGCTGAGTGCCTTCAATAACAAGTGGATTCAGATTAGCGCGGGCCAAGTATATAGCTGCCGTAAGACCAGCAGGTCCGGTTCCAACTACAATTGCTTTGTACATTGGCTTCCTCCTCAAGTATAGTAATCAAACAATGGTCACTATTCTAAGTTTTACCCAACTTAAGCTTGCTTACCCAAGGTCAGAAGGAAGTCTAACATTTTTGCACTACTGTACTGACGGAAAAATGTTTTTCATTTTTTCTTTAACACCGCACACTTCATCAATCCGGCTAGCATATCTGCGCACGGTAGAAGCGGAAATGCCGTAACGCTCCGCAATCGTTTCATAAGTAACTGAACGGCGATGCATTTTAGCTATCAGATATTCTAGAGCTGCCGCCCAGCCCTCTTTATGGGTAATTGCCGGAGTATTCGGATATAGCAAAGTTAGAAACTCTGCCCAAAGAGTCTCTAAATCGAGCTGTTGGCTTAAATCACAGCTGCGCTTCATCTGCTTCATAGCCAGATCGACAACCTCTTGCCACTCACTTTTCCATATCGGCAGCTTTGAAGCCACTCGGCTTGGGTCCACAATCGTAGTCGTCTCACCCCAGCATACGGGCAGCGGTTTATTAACACCGAGACTGCGAAGTACAAACAACGCCGCATCTTTCAGATAAGGATCTTCTTCAGGCTCAAGCAGAAAATCCTTCAATGCTTCCTCCACTTCAAGGTCAGCGATCAATCCAAAGGCCTGAATGACCTGGAGCTTTGTCTTTGAATCCCCATGACGCAGTGCCCAGAAAAAAGAAGACCTCACCATCGGATTTTCCCTAATTTCAGCAGGAATTCCATCTATCCCGCTACCCCATTGCTTGAACTGTTCTTCAAATGGAAGATGATATTGATAGCTGATCGGATACGGCTCTGCACCCGCGTTAATCAATTCAAGTCGATGGATATAAAAGTCCGCAAGCTCACCGTCCGGATCAAGTCTCTTGACCTGATGCCATAGAGAATTAGCAGCCTCGTAATTTCCCGTATTATAAGCTGCAACGGCAGCATAATGAGATAAAGATGGGTCGTATTTCATATCTTCATTTTGAAGAAGACGCTTAAAATGTCCGTAAGCAGCACCATGCTGGCCTAGAATTCCCATTGTCGTTGCCAATTTAAATAAATGCTCCTGATGAAACGGCACAATTTTGCTTAATCGTACCGCTAATTCGCTCAGCCTTGCCAGCTCTCCTGCATGCTGATACAGAATAGCAAGATTGCATAACCCGTGCAGATTGCCTGGCTCCGCCTCAAGAACCTCATGTATGGTATCAAGCGCTTTAGGAAACAATCCTAAATAATAGTAGCCTAGTGCCAGATTGTTGCGAGCCGCCATAAAATCAGGCTTCTTCTCAACGATGTCTTCCAGCAGCTTCACAGCCTGAGTGAACTTGCCCTCTTCCAGCAACTCCCTAGCTTTATCATGCTCGACTACGCCTTCCATTACTTTAATGCTCTTTATTTGTGTCGGACGATCCAACTCGTACTGAAGCAGATCCATCATTTCCTCAGCTTCCAGCAAAAACTGCCCGTTCGAGTCCTGTTCCAGATAAGTAATTAGCGCTTCCTCAGCCTCTTCAAACATGTCCATATTCGCATAGTTGTTTGCCATGTAGAAATAGCATTCCGTCATAGATGGATCAATCTCTTCCAGAACGACTGCTAACGCAGCATTCGAATCCTCATAGTTACCCATTTCAGACAAAATACCCGCCATATTGCAATGGTTTACCGGATTATTCGGTTCAAATTCTACCGCTTTGCGAAAATATTTTAATGCCTTGTCATAGTGACGACGGTCAAGTGAAGAGACAGCCCTCTCAAAGAAAAAGCCCGCATCCATTGAGATCGGCAGCACTTTCCGCTGCATGTTCTCTTCAGGTTGTTGTTTCTCTTTCAAAACAAGGCACCTCCCAACATCCTTCAATCTTTTTTTATCCTACCTCACAGTATAACATAGTGAAAGCTGTCCTCCCACGACGAAAACGGGTAATAAATATTAAAAAATCTATAATTAGGAAAAATTGATCCTGTTACCTGAAAATAGAATAGGGACCATTCGCACATAGCGATCGGTCCCATTATCATGCTTAGACGATATATTCGCATCAAAATTTCAATCAAATGCCCCGGTCCTTGAACAATGCCGCAATAGAACCGCCTTCCATGATGAACTGAGTAGCCTGCGCAAGCATCGGAGCAACCGACAACACTTTGAAATTAGCTGGAAGCTGTACAGGCTGGGCAATAGAATCCGTAATGACAACCTCTCGAATGTTCGGATGCTGCAGTTTTTGAATAGCATCAGCCGAGAACAATCCATGTGTTGCACACACATATGCATCCTTGGCTCCGCGCTCCTTCAGCCCCTCGACAACGTTAACGATCGTTGTACCCGTATCAATCAGGTCCTCTATGATAATTGGCGTACAGCCTTCAACATCACCGATGACATGCGTAATGACGGATTGGTTATGAGCAGGACGCTTCTTAATCATGATAGCAAATGGTGAATCCAACCCATCTGCTAAATTCTCCGCAGTAGAAGCCCGTCCAGCATCAGGTGATACTATGACAGGATTGCTAATATTTTGAGCTCTCAAATACTCTGTCATCAGATCAAGAGCTGTTAGATGGTCTACCGGAATGTTAAAAAAGCCCTGAATAGCCGGAGCATGCAAATCTATTGTTACCACACGGCTAGCACCAGCCGTCGTAAGAACGTCCGCCAGCATTTTAGCGGAAATTGGCTCACGGGGAGCTGATTTTCGCTCCTGACGGGCATATCCGTAATAAGGCATAATGATATTAACCGTTCTGGCCGAAGCCCGTTTGGCTGCATCGATCATCACCAGCAATTCAACGAACAGCTCGTTGATGGGATGCGCGAGTGACTGAATAATGAACACATCCGAGTTACGTACACTCTCCTCATAGTGAACATAAATCTCACCACTTTTGAACCGTGACAACTTCACTCTACCTGGCTCTACACCCAATCGCTCACAAATTTGCGCAGTCAGCACTTGATTCGATGAACCTGAAAATATTCGCAGCTTGGCCCCCATAATACCTTATACCCCTCCTGAAATTTCCGTATAAATTATACTATAACAGACTCAATTGACTTGATATACACATTATTCTAACGGAATCATCGTTCTCTTTCGTTGCTCAAAGGTGGCAAGCTCCCTGACACCTATGTCATGAAGCAGCCTTCTGGCATGATCCAAATTATCACTCAGCTTCAGCGGATCATGAGCGTCTGAGCCTACTGTAAGCGGAATGCCCATTTGCAATGCTGCCTCCAGCATTCGGCGACTAGGGAACATCTCTGCACAAGGCTTTGATAAGCCTGAAGCGTTAAGCTCCATCGCAACACCCGCCTCTGCCACAGCGGATAATGCCTGATGTTCCAGTCTGATCGTCTCCTCCTGACGCGAGATATCAGGATGATTGCCGAATCTTTTGATGACATCAAGATGCCCCATAATGTCATAGAACCCGGTTTTTGCTGCCTTAGCTACTGCATCATAGTACCGTTCATACACAGCAAAGACGTTCTGACCTTCCCAGTTATGAACCTGACGGAAGTCTGAAACGTCCCATTCTCCGAGAAAATGCACCGATCCTATCACATAATCCCAAGGATAAGCCTTTACGATTTTTTCGATTTCCTGTTCCCAGCCCTCAATATAATCTCCTTCGAGACCTACACGCACTTCAATTTGTCCGCGGTACTTCTCTTTAAGAGCAAAGGCTTCCTCCACATAACGCGGAAGCTCTTCCATCGGCATGGCCATTTCAGGATAATAGGTGGCCGGATCAACGTGCAGCAGCGGCATATGATCGGACAATCCGATTTGGGACAATCCGATCTCAATTCCTCGCTGTACATATTGCTCCAGAGTACCTACTGCATGCCCGCAGCGTTCATGATGGGTATGATAATCAATAAGCACCTTGGACCACCCCATTAATCCCGGCGTGGGCGCTCATGACGCCGCTCCAGCTCATGCATAATGTCATCCAAAGGTAAATTTCGCTCACGCAGCAGCACCAGCAGGTGATAGATCAAGTCGCTGACTTCATACCGCAGCTCATCGTTGTCGCCATTTTTCGCTGCAATGATCGATTCAGCCGTCTCTTCGCCTACTTTTTTCAGAATTTTATCGATCCCTTTATCAAACAAATAAGTTGTGTATGCACCTTCCGGGCGCTCTTCGTAACGATCAGCAATTAAGCGCTCCAGTTCATCCAATACAGCAAAACGGTCGCCAGGGACAGATAGTTCAGATGAAGATGCTCCAGCTTGTTCACTAGCTGCTGCCGTTGCCGCTGTACGATAGAAGCAGCTATTTTCACCAGTATGACACGCTGGTCCTTTACGATTGACCTCTACGAGCAGGGTATCTCCATCACAGTCATAACGAAGAGAAGTAATGTCCTGCGTATTGCCCGAGGTTGCTCCTTTATTCCACAGCTCTGAACGTGAACGGCTCCAAAACCAGGTTTGCCCCGATTCCATCGATTTGCTCAAAGACTCCTGATTCATATAAGCAAGCATTAGCACTTCCCTGGATTTAGCATCCTGAACAATGGCTGGTACTAGCCCATTCTCATCCCACTTGATTGCTTCTACTAAACTCTCTAATGACAGAGATAATTGCAACGATTGACTAGCTGTCATCGAATTTCCACCCCTTTTGATTTCAGATCCTGCTTCAGATCCGGTACAGAAATTTCTTTATAATGAAAAATCGTCGCAGCAAGTGCGGCGTCTGCCTTACCTTCTGTGAACACATCATAAAAGTCCGAAGTCTTACCTGCCCCGCCTGAGGCAATCACCGGAATTCCTACCAAGCTGCTTACTGCAGAGGTTAAAGGAAGATCAAAGCCGTCCTTAGTCCCGTCGGCATCCATACTCGTTAACAGGATTTCTCCTGCACCGCGCGATTCGGCTTCCTTAACCCAGTCCAGCGCTTTTATACCCGAAGGCTTACGACCACCATGAGTATAGACTTCCCATTCTCCCCACAATTCATTGTACTTGGCATCCACCGCCACAACAATGCACTGCGAACCAAATCGGCGCGCCCCATCCGAGATCAATGCCGGATTCAGCACGGCTGCTGTGTTAATACCGATTTTGTCAGCACCTGCCCGCAAAATACGTTTCATATCGTCAACCTGGGAGATCCCCCCGCCTACTGTAAAAGGAATCGCGATTTCCCCCGCAGTCTGCTTGACGACTTCAATCATCGTAGCCCGGCCCTCATTTGAGGCAGAAATGTCAAGAAAGACGATTTCATCTGCTCCCTCGCGATCATAGAGCGCGGCCAGCTCTACAGGGTCTCCGGCATCGCGGAGATTGACAAAATTAACGCCTTTTACAACACGCCCATCCTTCACGTCAAGACAAGGAATTATTCGCTTTGCGAGCATCGTGTTCGACTTCCTTTCCGTTTACCTGTTATTACTTACATTCTTCTCGTATGAATCAATATTACCTCACAAAGGAATAAAGCCTGCATAAGTGCAGGAATTTTAGACTGAAAGCACCCGTTTGCTAGAAAAGCCTGCATAAATGCAGGAATTGAACATTAGACCAGCTTTGATTAGGTCAATAAGTCCAAAAAGGATGCACTTTTGCAGGTATATTCCATCATCTCATCTACTCTAGTAAAAAAGATGTACTTATGCAGTAATATTCACAACGAATATTACTTCAAATCCTTAATCGCCTGAATCGCCTTAGCCAAATCGATATTGCCTGTATAGAGTGCCTTGCCCACGATCGCTCCGCCAATACCTTTATCCGCATAAGCAGCTAGTTTAAGCAGATCATCCTGTACGGTTACACCGCCGGAAGCAATAACAGTTTTACCGGAAGCCGCAGCAAGGGAAGCAATCGCTTCTACGTTTGGTCCCTGCATCATACCGTCTCTTGAAATATCGGTGAAAATAAACGTCTCTGCACCTTTAGCCGCAAGCTCCTTGGCCAATACCTCTGCCTGAACCTCGGAGGTTTCCAGCCAGCCGCGAGTTGCCACAAAACCGCCCCGTGCATCAATCCCGATCGCAACCTTATCACCGTATGTGCCAAGGGCTGCTTCCGTAAACTCGCGATCCTCAATCGCTGCTGTACCGAGGATTACGCGGCTTACCCCAAACGAGATCAGCTTTTTCACATCGTCAATCGAACGCATGCCGCCGCCTACTTGAACAGGAACCTGCACACTGCGGGCAATTTGACCGATCAGCTCGTGGTTCACAGGAGTTCCCTCTTTAGCTCCATCCAGATCTACCAAATGAATAAAAGATCCGCCTTGAGCTTCCCAATCTTTAGCAACCTCAACCGGATTATCATTGTATATAGTCTCGCGATTGTAGTCTCCTTGTACGAGGCGTACGCATTTACCTCCCCGAATATCAATCGCCGGATAAATAATGAATGACATAATGACCTTCCTCCCGCTCTTAGCATAGCAATAACAATTCGTAGCTTATATATCTGGCCCTGATCATAACCCTAGCTCTCTAGCCCTTTGAATTCTCCGAGCCTTTAGCAAGAGACAGAAAATTCCGTAACAACGCCATGCCAAGCTCACCGCTCTTCTCCGGGTGGAACTGCATGCCGAACACATTGTCACGTCCAACAATAGCGGTGACAGGGTGACCGTAATCTGTAACGGCCACCAGATCGTCCTTACGCTCCGGCAGCACATGATAGGAATGTACGAAGTATACATGTCCTTCCTTAAGGCCTGCCAGAAGCGGACTATTCGGCTGTAGAAACTCCAGCCGATTCCATCCCATATGCGGCACTTTAAAGCCCGCGCCGCCTTTAAAGCGCACCGCACTGCCCGGCAAAATGCCAAGCCCCTCGTTCTTGCCATGCTCTTCGCTCTCGCTGAAGAGCAGCTGCATGCCGAGGCATATGCCGAGCAGCGGTTTGCCGCTTGCGGCTGCCTGCCGCACTACCGCATCAAGGCCCGTCTCGCGAAGATGCTCCATCGCATCGCCAAAAGCGCCAACGCCGGGCAGCAACACGCCCTCCGCGCCAAGAATAATGTCGGCATCTCCAGTCACGATGCCCTCAAATCCGAGCCGCTGCACAGCCTTGCTGACGCTGTGCAGATTTCCCATGCCATAGTCGACAATTGCTATCGCCACTGCTATAGCACTCCCTTCGTCGATGGCACGCCCGTCACGCGAGGATCAACCGTCGTTGCCTCATCAATAGCCCGTCCAAGCGCCTTGAACACAGCTTCAATCATATGATGCGTGTTCTGCCCATAGTGGACGATAACATGCAGCGTAATCCGTGCTTCCAGCGCAAGCTTCCAGAGAAACTCATGCACGAGCTGAACATCGAAGCTGCCCACCCGATCTGAAGGATATTCCGCTCGATATTCAAAATGCGGACGGTTACTTACGTCGATAACAACTTGAGCAAGCGCTTCGTCCATCGGAATAAACACACTGGAGTAACGCTTGATTCCGCGTTTATCACCAAGCGCCTCACGCAAACATTGCCCTAAGCAAATCCCGATATCTTCAACAGTGTGATGATCATCGATCTCAATGTCGCCATGCGCCTGAACAGACAGATCAAAATGTCCATGCTTCGTAAACAAATCCAGCATATGATTCAGAAAGGGTACATCTGTCTCCAATTGGGATTGCCCGCTTCCATCTACAGCAAAAGCAAGCTTAATATCCGTCTCATTCGTTTTGCGGCTGATTTCCGCACGTCGTTCCCGCACTTCACCATTATTTGTTGTCATCGTTAGCCCCCGCCTTTCCCTCTTTAAGCAGCCGAACCTCAATTGCCCGGGCATGACCTTCCAGCCCTTCCCGACGTGCCAGCTCCATTATCGTCTCGCCGTTACTGAGTAAAGCTTCCTTACTATAGTAAATCAGACTCGATTTCTTAATAAAATCGTCCACCTCAACTGGAGATGAAAATCTGGCGGTTCCGTTCGTCGGAATGATATGATTCGGTCCGGCAAAATAATCACCTACAGGTTCAGAGCTATAAGGTCCTAAGAATATCGCCCCGGCATTACGAATGCTGGCAAGGTATCCCATCGGATTATCCACTATCAGTTCAAAATGCTCCGGTGCTAATCTGTTAATAACCTCAATACCTTCTTCAATAGTACCAACTAGAATAACAGCTCCATACTGCTCAATTGAGGCTCCTGCGATATCTCGCCGCGGCAGTTCCGCCAGTTGACGCTGCACCTCCGCCTGACAAGCCTTCGCAAATTGCTCGGATGGGGTGACCAAAATAGCGGATGCCATCTCATCATGCTCGGCTTGTGACAACAGATCAGCTGCCACATAGACGGGATCAGCACTATCATCTGCCAGAACTGCGATTTCACTCGGCCCTGCAATACTGTCAATATCAACAGCTCCGAACACTTCACGTTTTGCGAGCGCCACATAAATATTGCCTGGACCACAGATTTTATCGACAGGTGCGATACTCTCCGTACCGTAGGCTAAAGCAGCTATCGCTTGCGCCCCGCCAACCCGGTAAATTTCGTTCACGCCCGCCTCAGCTGCTGCTACTAGAATGTACGGATCAATCCCTGCTTTCCCACCCGTAGCCGGAGGGGTAACCATCACAATTTCCGGTACGCCAGCTACTTGAGCAGGAATAACGTTCATAAGAACTGAAGAAGGATAAGCCGCCTTACCGCCAGGTACATATACACCTACCCGATGTAACGGCCTGATAACCTGCCCCAAGAGGCTTCCATCCGGCTGCAGGTCCATCCAGGAGTTCCGCTTCTGCTTCATATGAAAAGCCCGGATATTATCAGCAGCTGCTGATATTGCCTCAACAAATGAAGGCTCCACTTGTTCATAAGCGGCGTGCAGCTCCTCCTGCGTTACTCGAAGCGAAGCTGCTTCCAGCTTCATTCCGTCAAATTTCTCCGTGTAACGAAGCAGCGCTGCATCCCCTTCTTTTTTGATATCCGCCACAATTTTGCGAACCGCTTCATTTTGCTCTGGCGATCCATATTCAACCTCTCTGCGCAAATCAAAATCCTGTGCCTTCACAATTTTCATTCCTTAGTCCTCCTACCCGTTCGCTCCGTATCTTCATTGCCTGCCCAATTACTTTGCTTGAATTACTTTACTCAGCGCATCGCATACCTGCTGGATTTCCGCGTTCTTCATCCGGTAGCTTACCCGATTCGCTACAAGTCTGCTCGTAATCTCAAAAATACTCTCCATCTCAACCAAGCCATTCTCTCTAAGCGTCTGTCCGGTCTCCACCATATCGACAATTCGGTCCGCCAGGCCGATAAGTGGCGCAAGCTCTATCGAGCCGTTCAGCTTAATCACTTCAACCTGCTGACCCTGCTCACGAAAATATTGTGATGCCACATTAGGATACTTGGTCGCGACCCGTTGATGAATAGCCGGCTTCCAATCAGGTAAACCAATGACTGACATACGGCAGCGGGCAATACCGAGATCAAGCAGCTCGTACACATCCCGATTTTCCTCCATTAGCACATCTTTGCCAACAATCCCGATATCAGCAACCCCATATTCTACATAAGTCGGTACGTCCACTGGCTTAGCCAAAATAAATTCCATTCCGATCTCCGGCAGCGGAATCACAAGCTTGCGAGTCTCATCCACATCAGTAGGAATTTGAATCCCGGCCTCACGGAACAAGGCAGAAGCTTTTTTATAAATACGCCCTTTAGGCATAGCAACTTTAATTATCTCACCCAAAATAATCTGGCCCTCCTTCAGCCTCAATCCTTAACTTTTGCTTACAAAAGAGATCGTTTCCCCGTAAGATGGTCCCAGTGGACCTACTCGAGTCTCCGCTTTAGTCAACACTTCCTCCGACTGATCAACATGTCTCATCATGACGCTACGTCCATCAGCGCGAAGTTTCCGCGCCTCTGCAAGAGCTTCCTTCCGATGAGCTGCATCATATTGCAAAAGTACAGGCAATTGTGGAGAAAACTCAATCCCGTCGACTCCGTCCAGAATACGGTTGGTTTTAAGCGCAAATCCCGTAGCTGGCGCAGGCCGTCCGAATTGCTGCAGCAAGTTGTCATAACGTCCTCCACTACACACCGGGAAGCCCAGATCCGCAGCATACCCTTCAAATGTCATGCCTGTATAGTAAGAGAAATCTCCAATCATAGTTAGGTCAATCATCACATGCTGTGCTACACCGTGGTCTTCAAGGGCATCCCACACCTTGCTAAGATGCTGCACCGAATGTTGTGCAAGTGGACTATGGCTCAGCTCCAACGCCTGTCCGCACACTTCCTTACCGCCACGGAGTCTGAGAATTCCCTCCAGTTCCTCTTTCTTCTCCGAAGGAATTGATAGCCCTGCTAGCGTCTCTCGAAATCCTACATAATCACGATGAAGCAGACCCTCCTTCAAAGCTTCACGATCACCCTGCTCAGGAATAGCTTCCTCGATCAATCCATTCAGAAAACCAACATGCCCGATTGCGATTTTGAACGATACTACTCCTGCAGCTTGTAACGAAGCTACTGCTAGAGCAACCACTTCAGCATCTGCTTCCGGTGAATCATCCCCAACCAGCTCAACACCAGTCTGGAAAAATTCCGCTTCCTTACCCGCCTCTTCTTCTATAGAACGAAAAACATTAGCGTGATATGACAATCGAAGCGGTAGTGGTTCTTCCTTCAATAAAGATGATACAACCCGCGCGATCGGCGATGTCATATCGGATCTTAACACCATCGTTGTTCCCCGATTGTTCAGCAGTTTGAACAGCTTCTGGTCCGATGTGGAGCTTGCCACCCCCACCGTATCATAATATTCCATCGTTGGTGTCATGATTTGACGGTATCCCCAGCTTGCCATGCAATCGAGAACACTGCGTTCAATCGCCCGTAGCTTTCCTGCTGCATAAGGAAGATAGTCGCGAACACCAATCGGTTTTTCAAATCCCTTCGGTTTCGGCAAAACCTTCACCTCTTATCATCATAGTTAAGTATCAAGTAATGTAAGATATGACTCATTTTCACTTTATTATATTAAAGTACTACCATACTACCAAATTAAAGAATATGGCATATCTTATCATATTTACTCTTCATGCGTCAACGCTCACTATCTCTTAGTATAGTGATAAAAATCGTAACTGTCATGACTTCTGGAACTTTGCTATAACCTAACATAAGAACAAAAAGACCTAGCCTATGGCCAAGTCCTTTTCATTTAAATTTTCATTACATATTCGTATTAACTGAGCGCTTCCCTGAAGTGCTGCCGTCCTTCACAGGCTTCTTCAATGAGCTTGGCTTGCTGCCAAGGAACCATGTCGAAAGTGGAAACCATTTGAAGCAATACTGTACAAAAACCCAAGATACAAGCAATACACATATTACTCCTCCAACAATGTACAGCAAGTATAGCGGCGAATCACCAGACATCCCATTCCCACCGGTAAAATTACGATAGTACATAAGAACAACCGGATGGAATAGATAAATACCGAACGATAATTCTCCGATCCGAGTCAACGCCTTGATCCAGAATGCTGATCCTTTTCGATATACTACAAACGACAATCTTAGCAGCACCAACGCTACTAACAAAGTCTGTATTTCCCAAACAATCTCAAACAATGTAGTACTCGGTCTGCTCAACCCTAGACGGAAGCTATACCATAGCTGGGCATGAATAAATGTCGCCACAATCCATACGCCCCATAACAATGCTGTCCAGATTTTGCTCTGTCTCGATAAATCCCTCCAGTCGCTATTAAGCCAACCCTTGATCCGATCGAAAAACACGGCTATTATCGCACCCATCAAATAATAACCAATATAAGAAATCGCGTAGCTTCCCTTGTTCGAGATATGTAGCTCATACTTGTTCAGAAAATAGAAACCTAACTGCAGAGCAATACCAATAGGTATGATCATAACCTGCCAGGTTGTTCTGTTGCGCAGCTTCTGAATGATCCACAAAATCAGTGGAAACAAAATATAGAACTGAATACTAATAAAGATAAAATACAGATGTGTGTAAGCTGTTCCAGTGAGCAGCTTCATCCCAAGGGATTGCAGCTCATACATTTTAGAATTGTTGACAAAATCCCCTCTTTGCAAGGCTAGCAGTGTAAAGTAGCAGATAGAGACTAATATATATGGGATAATGATAAAAGTGAGACGTTTCTTATAGAAACGGCCAATCATTTCCCGATTCAAAGGTCTGTCGTAGTAGTTATAGAATAAGACAAATGCGCTAAGAAAAATAAAAGACGTCGTACCCATCCTAGAAAAGATGTTCCACCAATTGTAAAAATAATAGATCGAAGAATTTAAGGCTTGCCCAGCCGCTGCATTCGAGGTTGCATGAACCTGAATTACTCCCAAAATGGCGAATGCCCGAAATAGATCCAGTTGTGGCAAACGTTCCTTCCCTATTAGATGCTTCATTGTTTACGCTCCTACATACTTTTTTGTACCATCTATAATAATTGACTTAACTGAATCATAGCTGAATATGAGCTTAAAAAATAGAAATACCCTTAATTAATTCCGTCTTTTATACCATCTTATCCTAATTTGGACATTTTTTATAGTTTCCTTGGTCCCGTGTCTGTGCCAAAAATGATAACAGTTTAAAATAAAAAAAGACCGACAGTGAATTATCGGCCTTCCCCTTTTCCTCAACACAATATTTATTCTTCTGGATTTTTCCGTTCCAATACTTGCAGCGGATTTCCACCAACAAATGATCCGGGAGCTACATCTCTATGCACTACTGATCCGGCAGCCACTACAGCACCGTCTCCAATGGTTACACCAGGCAATATCGTTGAATTTGCTCCAATTAGTACGTCATTACCAATATGGACTTCCCCTAGCCGATATTCCTTGATTAGATATTCATGCGCAAGAATAGTTGTGTTATATCCAATAACAGAATTCCGTCCAATCGTAATCAGCTCAGGGAAAAACACATCCGCCATCACCATTAGTCCGAAGGCAGTATGCTCTCCGACTTTCATGCCGAGTATCCGGCGGTAGATCCAATTTTTTAATGAAAGTATCGGACAATATCTCGCGAACTGAATAAAAATAAAATTTTTAATTCCCTTCCACGGACTTACAGTCCGATACAATTGCCATAAAGCGTTCGGACCCTCAACCGGATAACGTTGAACCTTTCTCACTTCTTCTCTGGCTCCCATCCCAACACGCGATAAATATCTCTCATATCATGAAGAATATAATCAGGGTTATACTTACTCAGCACTTCTACGCCCTTCAGTGACCAAGCTACAGCTGCGGATTTCACACCTGCCGCATTCGCAGACTGTATATCAGCCGCACTATCCCCTACCATCAGTGTGCTTTCCGGATCAACATTCAGCTTCGAGATAGCCATTAATACCGGTTCAGGATGAGGCTTAGGATGCTCCACATCCTGCACGGTAACAATGGTTTCCATATACTTCAGGAGCCCGAACATTTCCAGAGCACGCATCGTTGTTGGGCGAATTTTTGTTGTAACGACACCAAGATGTATCCCCCTCTGATGAAGCTTACTAATAACTTCATTTACATGAGGAAACTCTCGTGCCATCGCGTCATGCTGTGCATTATTATACGTACGGTAATCCTTGATCAGCTCCGCAACATCCTCTTTTCCTGAGAAAACTCTGAACTGCTGTTCCAATGTCATACCCATATGTGGAATAATACGTTCTCTTGTGTACGGCTCCTCCGGGAAGTGCCTGCCCAAAACATGCATGAACGTGGAAATAATAAGCTCGTTAGTATCAATAATTGTGCCATCAAGATCAAATAACACCGTAGTTATCATCTGGCTGCTGCTCCTTTAGTTGGTGACTCCTTTAGCTGATTCATAAATGGTTGCTTCCTGTTTTGTTGCTATTCCTGCTTATTAGTTGCATCCTGCTCTTCAGCAGAATGTTCATTAGTTGTAGCTTTAACAACAGGCTGCTGATCTACAACAACTGATTTTGTACAAACGATCGGATCGCTATACCGCGGTAAATTGCGGACCGTCTTGCGTCGAACAATAATCAATGCAATAGCGATGACAATGATAAAAATAGCAAGCAACTGTGATATCCGAACATTCCCATAAGAAGCATCCAGATTGCCTTGTTCAAAGCCCATCCAGGTCATTGGAGACCACAGTGTGTTTACAAAGCTAGCAACCCAAGCCGCACCTTGAAATGCCAAACTATCTGTACGCAACGCCTCGATAAAGAAACGTCCGATCGAATACCATATAAAATACGAAAGGAACAACTCTCCTGCACGCATAAATTTTCTTCTTCTCAATACGAGTAGAAGGATCAGGCCTGCAAAGTTCCATACCGATTCATAAAGAAATGTTGGATGATGGAATGTCCCCTGTACATTCATTTGGTTCACAATAAACGATGGTAAATGCAAATAATCGCTCAAAAAGCTTTCGGTTGTTGGTCCGCCATAGGCTTCCTGATTAACAAAGTTACCCCATCGACCGATCATCTGCCCGATAATAAGTGATGGAGCACAAATATCTGCAATTCGCCAAAAATCGTAGCCGCGCCTTTTAAATAATATTACCGCACATATTATGGCCCCGATCAGAGCGCCATATATTGCGATTCCACCATTCCATATTTTGAATACATCCCAGAAGTTATCCTTGTAGTCCTCCCACATAAAAGCTACAAAATAAATTCTTGCTCCAACTATTGCTGAAGGGACACCGAGCAATAACAAATCCATAAAGAACTCTTGGGGAATGTTAAACCGTTTTCCTTCCCAAATGGCTAACAATAAACCAGCCAATGCTCCAGCGCCAAGAATCAGGCCATACCAGCGCACTGTAATAAAACCGATTGAGAAAGCAACCGGGTCCAGCAACATGGTGTCCATTATTCACTCTCCTAATCTAAATCGTCTACATCTTCTGCAATTGTCTCTGTCAACTTCGTTGTAAATTGCAGTGCAGCGTTATAACCCATCCGTTTCAAGCGGAAATTCATCGCAGCTACTTCAATGATAACCGCAAGGTTACGTCCAGGACGAACTGGAATAGTAGCCAGTGGTACATCAGTGTCAATAATGCGAGTCGTCTCTTCATCAAGTCCCAGACGATCATATTGCTTTTCTTGCTGCCATGCTTCAAGTCTCACAACGAGTGAGATACGCTTATTGTTACGAATCGCCCCTGCGCCAAACATTGTCATCACATTAATAATGCCTACACCGCGAATTTCCAACAGGTGACGTATCAATTCAGGTGCAGTGCCATGCAATTGATTGTCTGAAGTTTGGCGAATTTCAACCGCATCATCGGCAATAAGTCGGTGTCCCCGCTTAACAAGCTCAAGAGCGGTTTCACTTTTCCCGATACCACTGCTTCCTGTTATCAACATACCTACACCGTATACATCCACCAAAACCCCGTGAATAGTTGCGCTTGGTGCTAATTTCTTCTCAAGGAAGCTGGTAATACGGCTTGATAAAATTGTCGTCGCCATACTGCTGCGTAATACCGGAATATCCTTCTTGGCACTGATTTCTATAAGCTCTTGCGGCACTTCCCATGATCTAGTGACAATTATACACGGTGTCTCCTCACTGCTGCAAAGTCGTTCCATACGATCCTTGCGTTCCTCTATAGGAAGCATTTCATAGAAAGCAAGCTCTGTCTTTCCAAGAATTTGTACACGTTCTGGCGGATGATATTCAAAATATCCGGCCATCTCAAGACCAGGACGATATAAATCATCTACCGTTATTACTCTTTTAAGCCCTTGCTCGCCGGAAACAACCTCAAGTCCAAACTGGTTGACCAATTCCGATACTTTTACTTTTTTAGCCATGCTGTTCTCCCTTTCCCAGACCGGCTCTCAATTCACATACACCACCGGAATGCCCTTACAAGTGTTATGTAAATAATCTCTGTCAGCTTCATTTCAATTATCTTGTATTCATCGTAAAGGAAATTGCCTCGTAAATCAATCACAGACCCTCTCCTCAAACAAAAAACCGCCCCGGAGGGCGGTTTTATTAAGAAATCGAGCTGATTAGTTAAAGAATATGTTCAATTCGGATTCCTTGTCGAAGATATGGATTTTGTTCATATCAATCGCAAGTTTAACATTGTCGCCTTCACGAGTATTGGAGCGTCCGTCAACACGTGCGATCAGGCCGTCAGTACCTGCACCATTCAAGTACAATTGCATTTCATGACCAAGGTTTTCAGTCAAGTATACATTTGCAGTGAATGCGGTTTGTGGAGAAGCTTCCAAGAAAACTGGCTCTTCATGAATATCTTCAGGGCGAATACCCATGATAACTTCTTTACCTACATATCCTTTATCTTTCAGAATAGTAGCTTTACCTTGAGGTACTTCCAGGTTCAGGTTAGAAGCTTTGAAGCGGATGGAGCCGCCTTCTTCAGCCAATGTACCGTTCACAAAGTTCATAGTTGGGGAACCAATGAAACCTGCAACGAACATATTCTTTGGTTGGTTGTAAAGTTCTTCTGGAGAAGCTGCTTGTTGAATTATACCAGCTTCCATAACAACGATACGGTCACCCATCGTCATAGCTTCGATTTGGTCATGCGTTACGTAGATACAAGTAGTTTCAAGACGTTTAACCAATTTAGTGATTTCCGCGCGCATTTGACCACGCAGTTTAGCATCCAAGTTAGAGAGTGGTTCATCCATCAAGAATACTTGTGGATCGCGGACAATCGCACGTCCCAAGGCAACACGTTGACGTTGACCACCGGAGAGAGCTTTTGGTTTGCGATCAAGCAAATGCTCGATGTCGAGAATTTTTGCAGCTTCGCGAACGCGTTGATCGATTTCTTCTTTCTTCACTTTGCGAAGTTTCAAACCAAATGCCATGTTTTGATACACGTTCATGTGTGGGTACAGGGCGTAGGATTGGAATACCATCGCGATGTCACGGTCTTTAGGAGCTACGTCGTTCACAACGCGGTCGCCAATGTACAATTTACCTTCGGAAATTTCTTCGAGACCTGCGATCATACGCAGTGTAGTTGATTTACCGCAACCGGATGGACCAACCAATACGAGGAATTCCTTATCTGCGATATCAAGATTAACGTCTATTACCGTTGCTTTGTCGGAACCTGGGTATTTTTTGAAAATATGCTCTAAGCGTACACCTGCCATGAGTATTTCCTCCTAAAAATTATAATTTGTTGTAGTTCAACATAGTTAATGTAATCGGATACATTTCATATATTTATATTACCGAACTCAGCCTAAAATTAACATACACAAACTGCACAAAAAAACTAATCTCTTTTTGTCACTTTGTACAATAACAGTTTTAACTTAACTAAAACCGCATCCTGAAAGGTCCTTACATCCAGACCAGTCTCCTGTTTGAACTTATCAATACGATAAATCAACGTGTTACGGTGAATATACAATCGCTTTGCTGTCTCACTCACATTACAATCTAATTGAAAAAAAGTATCTAATGTAGTCAGAGTCTCCTCATCCTCAAACAGCGCGTCGTGCTTTCTGGTTTCTTCAATAAAACGTTGCCGCTGATAACCTGGAATGCTATATACAATTCGCTCTAACTGCAATTTCCACGGTAAATGAATATGCTCTGTAACATTAAACAGTTTGCCTATCTGAAGGACTTCGCGCAAGGATACCGTAACTTGTACTAAGCTATGATCCGCTTCAATTGGTTCGTAGGCAGCTAGATGATATCCCCCTCCACCCCATTCATTTGAGATTAGCTCATAAAGCCCCTGACATAAAGCGTCAAGAACGTCATCCTCTGCTTCTTCATCGTTATCTTCCCGAAGATCCATCAACAAGCTCTCACTCACCAGGATCAACCAATCCTCACGCAAAGGAATCAGCACCATCTCTCCGCCAAAAAAACTACGAAGCAGCTTGTTCAATTTCGAAAAAGAAATTCCTTGTCCAGTACCGTGATCACAGCTTAGCATAAAGGGCAGCATCGATGACTGTATCTTACTCTTCAGGGCTATATAATCCGGAATAGGATTATTATATTGATCTCGCTCAACTTCCCCCAAAATCCATTCCCCAAGCTGCAAACTACGCGATTCATCATCACGTTTTTTTGGGGGGTTATGATCGGATTTGTGACCCTCACGGATCGATGCAAGCAGAAGGTCAATAAGCGATGCTTCATTCTCAGTTATGACCGAATTATCAGCCTCAAGTACATGTACTGAAGATGCTGTTCGCTCCCATGCCCACAAATATCGATCCTGTAACCTAAGAGAACCTGAAGGTAGCATAACTGATTGCTCTGTTTCAGTCAGGGCGCTCCATGCTGAACGGTCCATTTCCGATAACGTTATAGGAATTCCTATAATTTGCTCCACTTGTTGCTTAAGAATTTTAATCTCCATAACGAAATGCCTCTCCGTCGAGTATTATTTCAAAGAATTCATGTTTATTCTATCACAATCTATCGCTACGACAAAAATCAGGTGAATAA
>RCUF01000309.1_pt1 | contig 19451 bp, 11 predicted proteins | sample 2166311 | NCBI WGS metagenome assembly RCUF01 (sample SAMN09932608, study PRJNA488358) | compost metagenome | feature: garden; material: soil; isolation source: compost soil in 4-hydroxybenzonitrile-enriched culture | place: Germany: Experimental Botanical Garden Goettingen | collected 2016-01-27
CAAAAATGCAGGAATATGGTTCAGAATAGACTAGTTTGAAGAGAATCCTTAGAGAGAGCCTGCACATTTGCAGCAATTTAGGGCGTTTAGAGACTTTACATAAACAAAGCCTGCACATTTGCAGGAATTTCAAGAATTCCGCATCATGACACTATTTTACACATGAGATACGGTCATAGAATGTGTGGCGGATCAAGCGGTGCAGGGATCGTCTTCCTTGCACCGCTATTTCTAGTTTTGACAGTAAACCTACTTTTGGGACAGCCCCTCAGTTGAAAACAATTGTACAGAAATTGTATAGGTGTTCTGATTATATTTAAGTTAGATTGTGAAGAATGGGGGATTTCAGGTGTTATGATTATACTCAGAAACTTCGGTGATTTATCCAAAGGAATTGATGTGAGCACGTATGAGGAAATTGAACTGAGTAAAGAACATAAGCAACAGTACTGCAGAGGTTTTTATATAGATTATCAAGAGAATAAGATTGGAATAATTGCGACGGTCAATGGACCGCTATTTTTTTATAACGATAATTTATTCCCGCTGCAGAACAGTAATTTTGATTGTTACATTCAACAATATCGTGAAAAAAATATATTTTATTTTTCATGGAACGGTACTATAAAATATAAAATTTCCTATTACCGCTTGCTTTATCGTGAGGGAGGAAAATGGGAGGATGACCGGGTTAATGATTTTTTTGCCTGGTTATCCAACGCTGTGAAGAAGAAAAAATTTTATGCTTTCTACACACTTCATGAGCAGGCTTCAGCTTGTAGAGAATTTGTATAGTAATTTAAATTATTATGTTCTTGTTGGATTTTGGCTAATTCTGGTGATTGATTACTAGAAAAAGTCTTGTTTGTTGGACTATCAATTAAATTATGAGAGAGGGTGGAAAAATTACGTTTATGAAGAAAAAGATTATGGTATTTTTGGCTTTCGTGCTTATTTTCCAAAATCTGTTTGGGCTGGGGTTGAGTCCGGCGAATGCTGCAAGTGATACTTGTCCTGTTCCGGGTCCTTACAATACTTATGGAGGAGACAGGATCTTTAAGGAAGTGAAAATCCTTAATAAGGCCGGTAGTGTAATTGACTCCGTGTACAATCCTACTTATTTGGACAAAACGAAGTTGGGAGACGAAGTTACTCTTGAGTATTTGTGGGAACTAGAAAACGGACATGATCTAAAATGCGGAGATGTCGTTGAATTTGATATTCCCCAGGAGTTTACGATTTACAACGGTTTTACTGGAAGTCTGGCAGATGAAGACGGAACGATATTCGCAGACTTTGTAGTAACAGAGAGTAGTAAAAAAGGACATGTTGTAATTACCTTTAATCAGGAAGTTACCTCCCATTCAAACATTTCAGGGAAGATGGACTTTTTTACTGAAATTAGTAAAACTAATATTTCTGGAAGTGTTGAAGTCCCTATTACGTTCCCAGTTCGAGGTGGCGTTCAAGTAGCAAAAGTGTTCGTTGCTCCTCAGGATGGTAATTTGTTGAAGAAGGATGGACAAGCATTCAAAGCAGAGAGGATCGATTGGACAATTGACGTGAATACGTCATTAAACAAGATCGATGGCGCTGTTTTGTCTGACGTGCTGCCTCCCGGATTAACTCTTGATCCAAATTCTATCAAGGTGTACAACCTTAATGTGAATGTGAAAGGTGATCCAACTGAAGGCAGTCATGTATCGGTAACAGACAATGTGTATAGTTTAGATATTGAACCTGATGGATCAGCTTTTAAAGTGATTTTCAATCAACCTACAATCACTTCGGCTTATCGAATCATGTATTCAACTGCTGTTACAGATGATGAAACTCTTACCTCCTTCAAAAATACAGCCAAATTGAGCGGCACTAACATTGTTGAGACCGAGTTTCCGAAGACAGTTCCGGTTGTTCGTGAGCAGTTTCTGACAAAAGAAAAAGGAAACTATAATCGCTCGAATCAAACTGTACCATGGAAAGTGAAGTACAACTACGGTCAAAAGACAATCAACTACTCTGATGCTGCGGCTACAATTCATGATCGATTTGACGACGATATGATTCTAGTTGACGGATTAAGTGGTGTTAATGTGTTTGATGTATCAAACGGCACACGAGTTCCACTTTCATTAGGCACCGATTATTCTCTGACATTAGTGAATGAAGTAGATGGGGTAAGCGGGTTCGATCTTACCTTTTTACCGAATGGTAATTCATCACTGAATTCCAAATATGATATTGAGTATACAACCCAAGCTAAGAGCCGCATCTACAAGAATACATCCGTAACTAATACGGTGTATACTGAGTTAAAAGGACAACCAGTCAAGGTTTCACAACTGCACACATTTAATAGTAATATCGGGATTAAAAATGTTTCAACTGATTACAGTTCTAAGATTAATACTTGGACTATAAAAGTAAACAGTGATAATCTTCCGATGACAAATTTGATCGTTGATGATAAATTTAGCGGAACTGGATTGGAATATATTCCAGGTTCGCTTCAGGTTTCAGCAACGAGTGCTACGTACTCCTTAAATGTTATTGATCCGACCGAAGGTTTTACATTAGGCTTTACTGGAACTATCAATAATGAAATTACCATTACGTACAAAACGAAGTTTTATCCAGATAAGTCCGGATATAGTAACACTGCAGGACTGAAATGGGTAGAAAAGCCAAACACGTATACGGTAAATTTAGAACGTACTTTTGATCCAAACCAAGAAACCATCAAAAATGGCCGTAAAGACGCCAAGTACGATGCTTCAAAGAAACTGATCACTTGGGATATTAAGGCTAATTATAATGGTTATAAAGTGGATAATGCAGTGTTTACAGATGTGCTGGAACAGTCGCAACAACTTGTTGATGGATCTGTCAAGGTTTACCCGATGACTGTGAATGCGGCCGGAAATCCTGTAAAAGGTACTACAGAAATTGCCATTGATCCAACGGATATCGACTACTCAAATAACACACTTATCATTAAGCTGGGTAATATTAATGACCCGATCTGGATCACCTTTGATACCAAACAAGTGGATAAGACATTGGTTCTAGACGAGATAGTCAATACAGCTAATTTGAAGGGTAATACTACTAGTAGCTGGAATTGGCCTAAGACATTGACTATTCCTCGCGGTGAAGTGTATGTTAATAAGTCAGGTATTCAAAATAACCAGAATAACTCCGTTATTGATTGGACTATCAAAATCAATGAAGGTCAGTCTTATGTTGAGAATGCCAGAATTATTGATACTCCAAGTACCAATCAAATCTTGAATGATAGTTCATTTAAGCTGTATCAAGCAGTTGTTGCAACTGGGGGTGCAGTCTCGAAGGATACAAGTAAATTGTTGACAAAGGGTACTGATTATTCTCTGGATATTAAAACCGATCCACAAACTGATCAGCAGACATTTGAACTCAAGTTCCTGAAGCCGATTGAAACAGCTTACGTTTTGGAGTATTCATCTGAATTAGCTTTTTCTTCATTAACTGAGACTGTTACAAACGATGTTAATTTCTTAGGTGATGGAGTTGCGAAAGGAACCACTTTTGTACCTTTCGAAAAGGAATATACACTCTATACATCAGGAGGATCAGGATCAGGAACTGGTGTAAGAGGCTCAATTGAAATCACTAAAGTAGATAGTGAAGATCAAATTGTTAAATTACAAGGGGCTACGTTTAAATTGCTAAAAAGCAATGGTGACGTAGTAGGTGAGAAAGTAACAGGTCCAGATGGTGTTATCACCTTTACCAAATTACTATTCGATACACCATATACTTTAATTGAAACACAGAGTCCGACGGGTTATGATCTGGATTCAAAACCAAAAACAATTGTAATTGAAGACTCTCTGAGACAATCGGGAGGAATCAAAACAGTTACGATTAGCAACACTAAATCTACTACTCCTGTAACACCTAAAGGTCAACTTGAAATAACCAAAGTTGATAAAGCCAATGTTTCCAAAACATTGGAAGGAGCTACTTTTGTTCTGCAAGACAAAGGCAACTTGAGAGCTCCAATTTCAGTGGTTACAGATGCAGACGGTAAAGCAGTGTTTACAGACCTACTGTATGGTGAGTATGTTTTGACAGAGACAGCTGCACCACAAGGATATACAATAGATAGTCCGAATCAAACCATTACTATTGATTCTGGTGTTGAGTTGACCGGAGGAGTTTTGGGTATTACAGTAACAAATTCCAAAACGGTTGATCCAGGTAACCCAGGTAACCCAGATCCAGGTAACCCAAGCAACCCAGATCCGGGTAACCCAGGAAATCCGTGGAATCCGGGAACGCCAACAAATCCAACAAATCCAAAGACTCCAAAGGAAGAAGTACCAACTCCGACAAAACCGGTTGATAAGGATGAAGAGTATACTGCTCCGGAAGAGCCGGTTCCGTCAGACGGAACCAATGGAGACAAGACTAAACCAGGAAAAACTTCTAATCCATCTGATATTGAATTGGATGAGAACGGTAATCCATTAGGCGGTTCTAAAGGAGACAAGGCCAAGCAAAACGGTACAAATGTACCTGTTCTTCCAAAAACTGGGGAAAATAGCCCTTGGCTTGTGCAAGTGGTTGGAGCTGTGCTAATCGTAGCTGGAGCAGTCATGTTGAGAAGAAAATTTCTAATCAACAAAAAGTAATTTAATCTGTATTTCAGGCGTTCTTTAAGACTTTATTGGTCTTGGAGAACGCTTTTTTCAATTAAAGCGATTACAAATTTCTTGTTTAGAAATTGTTAAGAACAACTTAGTACAATTGTCTAGAATTTAAATTATAAAAATGGTATGTTATAGTAGATTTTGAAAAAATCAAGGCTTTTTTCCTATACTAGTTGAAGGAGTTAAGTAATGAAAGTGTATCGTGTGGATAGGTTGTTGCGAGTAGGGATATTAATTCTCATCATTTCAATGCTTTCAGGCTGTGGCTGGATTGGAGGAAAAAGAGAATCTGGTAATGAAAACACCACCAATAAAACTACTGAGCAAAAGGTTGCTACATACACCGGAGAGAAAAGTAGAGAGATTACTTACGTATATACCGCTAAAAAAGAACTGTCACTTACCTTTAATGGAATGGGTGACAAGGAAACAATGACTAAGCTATTAGATGAACTAGACAAGTATGGAATCAAGGCTACTTTTTTTCTGCCAGGAATGAGAGTTGCAGAGGAGCCGGATATTGCAAATGACATTGTAGCAAGAGGCCATGAAATTGAGAACAACACGCTGAATCAGCTTGATCTGACTAATCTGGATTATCAACAAATTTATAAAGAAATAAAGTTAAGTAATGAAGTCATTGAAAAAGAGACAGGAAAACGTCCCAAATATGTTCGCAGTAAATCGGGCGATCCTTCAGATGATCTTCTTCTCATTACAGCACAATTAGGAATGAAAGCTGTAGTAAGCTATAACATTAATCCGAAGGACCGCGATATGAAATCTGCCAAGGAAATCGGAGATTATGTGAAAAGGTATATATCCAGAGGTGGCATCATCACATTAAATACGGATATAAATCCAGAAGTAATTTCTTCCATCCAGTACATTGCAAGTGCTGCCAAGGAGATTGGATATAAGCTGATCACACTGGATGAATTGGTTGAAAATGGCGGGGTAAGAAAACCGTTGGAGCAAATTCCAGGTTACGATGCATCCAAGTTTAACAACGATTATGAGAATGCAGATTATGAGTTGATTTATAAAGTGAATACCAAGAAACGTCATATTGCACTTACGTTTGATGATTTTGGCAGTGACAAGACTGTAACGGAGATTCTTGATATTTTAGCGGAACATGATGTAAAAGTAACATTCTTCCTAAGAGCTAAAGGCGTAGAAGATAATCCGAATCTAGCCAGAGCAATGGTAGAGGAGGGACATGAGGTAGCGAATCATACCTATGCCCATTCTGTCTCCACGACTATTACTCCAGAAGAGCTTCAGGAAGATGTGGTAAAAGCGCATCAAGTAATCACAGAGGCGATTCAAGAGCAGCCGGTTATGCTGTTTCGCCCACCAACCGGTGTCATTGATGACGAAAGAGCGAAGGCTGTCGCTGCTGTCGGGTATCCGGTGATTGCCATGTATGACGTTACTACACTGGATTGGGATACATCTAATTCTGCGGATGATATTGTGAATAAAATTATGGAAAAAACGGAAAATGGAAGTGTTATTTTGCTGCACATGTTAGATAATATCCACACTATAGAGGCTTTGCCACGTGTGCTGAATGGCTTGAAGGACGAAGGGTTCACCTTTGTGAAAATGTCTGAATTGATCAAGGAACAGGATTCTTAAAAAAACGGGGATGAATAAAAATGAATCTGTATGATCGTATTGCAAATCATGAGGAAAAAATAGGGGTAGTCGGGCTGGGATATGTCGGTTTGCCACTAGCTGTAGCATTTTCAAGAAAAGTGAACGTAATTGGTTATGATGCCAGCCAGGAAAAAGTTAATAAATATCTCAGTGGTATTGATGTAACAGGTGATGTCGGTGACGAGGTTATCCGGGATTGTAACGTATCATTTACTGCAGATGCAGATCAGCTTCAGGGAGTGCGCTGCTTCATCGTTGCTGTTCCTACTCCTGTGCAAAGCGGCAATGTTCCGGATCTGCAATTTGTACAGAGCGCAAGCCGGGTAGTTGCCAGCAAATTAAGCAAGGGATCAGTAGTTGTATATGAATCAACAGTTTACCCGGGAGTAACGGAAGAAGTGTGTATCCCGATTCTGGAAGCTGAATCTGGGCTAAAGTGTGGGCAGGATTTTAAGGTTGGGTATTCGCCGGAACGAATAAACCCGGGGGACAAAGTTCATCGCCTTGAAAATATCGTCAAGATTGTATCTGGAAATGATGAGGAAGCACTTGATCTAGTATCCCGAATCTATGAACTGATCATCGAAGCAGGTGTATACAGAGCGGACAGCATCAGAGTGGCTGAAGCAGCTAAAGTCATTGAGAATGCACAGCGCGATATTAATATTGCTTTTATGAATGAATTGTCGATGTTGTTTCATGAGATGAATATTGATACTAACGCTGTGCTCCGTGCCGCAGGAACAAAATGGAATTTTCTGAATTTCAAACCCGGTCTGGTTGGAGGACATTGCATCGGAATCGATCCATATTATTTAACTTATAAAGCTGAAGATACGGGATATCATTCCAAAATCATTTTGGCAGGTCGACATATTAACGATGGAATGGGTAAATTTATCGCACAGCACATTATAAAAATGCTTGTGCGGCAACAACTTGATTTCAGAAATACTAGAATCGGTATTCTGGGACTTTCCTTTAAGGAAGATTGTCCTGACATACGCAATTCTAAAGTTATAGACATCGTGAGGGAATTACAGGATTACGGTATTTCTCCGCTTATAGCTGATCCTTTGGTAGATTCTGAACAAGCTCATCATGAATATGAAATAGAGTTGACCGAGATGTCATCCATGAAGGATCTTAACGTTGTTGTAGTCGCTGTTGCCCATCAACAATTTTTGCAAATGGGCATTTCTGATTTTGACGGAATGTTCCATCGCGAGCAATCAAAAATTTTGTTTGATATCAAGGGTGCATTTTCCAAATCACAGTATGAGAGTCAAGGCTACACATACTGGAGTCTGTAATTAAAGGATTGGGGATTTGATCGTGTTCAGAAAAAAAAATAAAAAAGTTACTGAGGAGAAACTGACCGTTACGCGACCAGATCGGCGGACGCTGTCGTATGTACCTGATCCGGAACAAATTCGTCACGTTGCAGACCGAAGAGGTATTCGGGGATCTGAGCAGGATTCGGCCACATTGGATGCCGAATACCTCAACAAAATGAGAATGCTTAGTCTCAGATACGTTGCCGATTTTGATGTGCTTATTATCCCTGAAGGACGCACCAAAAAAAATAGGATAAAGGGCAAGGCTGCGGATATTTCGTCTACCGGGCTATTGGTTGTTGTTAACGAGTCATCTCCTGAATTGACTGTCGGTAATAAAATAAAGGTGAAATTTCGCATTCCACCGGGCACAATGCCGGAAGGTTTCGAATCATTGGTGCAGACTGATGCAACTGTTGTCCGTTTGTTTATGCAGCAACATGAGACTGAGGAAGGCGATCACAAAGAACAACTAATGATCGCCGTAGAGTTTGTTAAGCCGTTAACGGAGTATTTTCAGAAGAAACGCTGGGGTTATTCTGTGTATGCAGCAAGTACGTTCTTGTTATTCTCAGTGCTTTTTATCATGCTCATGCGTATCGAGAGCATTATTTATTTTAAGTACAATATTGTTTTGTATCTGTATAGTCTGATTGCAGCCTTGTTTCTGTTGACCCGATATTTATTCGGAGCACTGTTCAGGGATGTTCCTGTGAATCCGGATTATACTCCAGGAGTATCTATAGTTATCCCTTGTTTTAATGAGGAGCAATGGATTCACCGAACCATTTTAAGCTGCATGAATCAGGATTATCCGGTTGATAAGCTTGAAGTTATCGTTGTAGATGACCGATCAACTGACCGTTCTGTCGAACAGATTGAGCGAATGATTGAGACCATTCATAATGAAGCGGAGCGTTATAACACTAGAGATCGACTCAAGGTTATTGTGCAGCCGCAAAATGCAGGAAAACGTGAAGCTTTGGTCAAAGGAGTAGAAGTAGCCCGTCATGATTTGGTCGTATTCGTCGATTCAGACAGCTTCCTTGAGCCGGATGCAATCCGGCATCTCGTACAACCTTTTCAAGATCCTAAAATGGGCGGTGTTGCTGGTCGTACCGATGTTGAGAACAAATATACCAATTCATTGACGAAACTTCAGACTGTGCGATATTATATTGCATTTCGTATTATGAAGGCTGCAGAGTCTTGGTTTGATAGTGTAAGTTGTCTTTCTGGTCCGTTATCTTGTTACCGCAAAGATTTGATTCTTAAACATAAAGATGCTTGGTTGAACCAGAAATTTCTTGGTCAGCCTGCTACCTTTGGTGATGATCGGAGTATGACGAACTTTATCCTTAAGACGCATCGTACCGGATATCAGGATTCAGCGATCTGTTCAACGATTGTTCCTTCGGATAACAAAGTGTTCTTAAAACAGCAGATGCGTTGGAAACGCTCATGGCTAAGAGAATCACTTCGAGCGGCAGGATTTATTTGGAAAAAAGAGCCGTTTATGGCGTTATTTTTCTACATTGGTCTCATTGTACCGATCGCAGCACCCGTTGTCGTGTTGTATAATCTCGTTTTTGTTCCGTTAGTTTATGGTGTTTTTCCAGGTACTTTTCTCATGGGACTTTTGTTGATGGCGCTGCTCATGAGTCTGGCACATTTGCTCTTCCGCAAAAGTAAGCTGTGGGTATTTGGTTTTGTCTTCTGTATTTTCTATGAGTTTGTATTGTTGTGGCAAATGCCGGTAGCATGGGTTACCTTCTGGAAGTCTACATGGGGTACTAGAGAAACGCCGCAGGATATTGAGGCAAGACTGAAGAAGGAAGCCAGAAAGCAACAACGAAATAAAAATCGAACGAATTCGATATAGTGAGGATGGCAGAAATGGTAAAAAAGCAAACAAATTCTGCCTTGAATGTGCGGAAGAAAAATATTAATAAAGTAATCAAAACTATTATCCAAACCGTCATTTTGCTCGCGCTGATCGCCTTGTTAATTGATGCGGTTTTTGATGTGCAGAGATACGAGGAGCCTGACAAGACTGCATGGACCCAGGAGGATCAGGGCTTTATTGCAATCTCATATTTTGGAGTAGGGCGCAGTGCGAGCTCAAAGCTCGTTGCCAAGCATCAGTTGGATGAACAACTGGGGGCATTGTATGATCAAGGGTATCGTACGATCTCTCAACAAGATATTACTGATTTTTATACGAAGGGAAAGCCGTTGCCGCCAAAAGCATTATTTTTATCTTTTGAAGATGGTCGCAATGATTCCAGTTTGTTTGCGCAGCCCTTGCTAGAAAAATATAATTATAAAGCAACTTTTTTGTCTTACGCGAATAAAATGGGTAACAGCGACAGAAAATTTTTGCAGCCGAAAGACATGTTGAAGATGGCCAAGACCGGGTACTGGGAGCTCGGAACGAATGGGTATCGTCTAACCTACATTAATGTCTTCGATAAAGAAGGGCGTTATATCGGGGTCAAGGATGAGAACGAGCTGACGGACAAAGAAAACATTGAGTATTACAACCACTATCTAATGGATTTTATTCGTGATGAGAACATGATTCCGATTGAGGATCGTGATGAAATGGAAGAACGTATTCAGGGTGACTATAAATTGATGCAGGATATATATACAGATACTTTGGGATATGTTCCATCGGTTTATATGATAATGCACTCCAATGCACTAGGAGAAGGAATGAATCCCCTTGTGCTGAATGCGAATTCGAGTAATATTCACAACATGTTCCAGATGCATTTTAATCGGGAGGGTCAGACTCTAAACAGCAAGGATGATGATATTTATGACCTGACCAGAATCCAACCCGCTTCCTACTGGTCTACCAATCACCTTCTTATGAAAATAAGAAAGGATACCGGGAATACGATGCAATTTGTTCGTGGAGATGAAAAGGAAGCCGGTAAATGGAATATGCTTGGCGGTGTAGCCGAGTTTGACGAGAATACGATCATATTAACATCGCCTCCTGCAGGATCTGGTAAAATGTATCTTAATGGAAGCAGCGATCAGCGCGATGTCAAGGTGTCATTTAAAGCTTCCGGTAATGTTATAGGTAAACAAGGCGTTTACTTACGATATGATAAAGTTAAGAAAACATCACTGCACGTCTACTTAGAAAATAACAATATTATTGTAGAGGAACAAAAGCCAGGATCAACGGATAAGCCAGTATTCAGTCAGCCATTAGATGAGCTACAATGGAAGGAAGAAGATTTGGCATTTGACAAGGCTTCCGTCTACACGAAGGAACAGACAGCATCAGGCGTCACGAGTGATAAGCATGATTACCCTATTAACATTCGCAATTCGAGAAATTTCGAAGTTGAGCTTGTGGGACAATCCTTGAAAATCATTGTTGACGATCAGCTGCTGGTTGAGAATCTGCAGGTTGATCCTTCTATATCAATCGGTGGAATCGCTCTTGAAGCTAAATATAATGAACAGAACGAAAAAGATGATATTTATGATGGGGTATTTGAGGATCTACAGGTTATGTCACTTGGAAATGAAAGTGACGATTCATCCTTTAAGTATAGCCTGAAGCTTTCAGGGATTGAAGGTGTGGTCAGTCGTGTGAAAAAGGCAGTGAATACTGCTGTAAATTGGACGATGGATACGTTCTAATCATGGATAGAAGGGACTGTACGCAGTGCCAAGAAAAAGGCGAACACGAAGCGGGATCGCAGTCGCAGCTGTACTAAGTCTTGTTATTTTAGGTGCTATTTTGATATCTATTGTGAAGAAAGACAATATATATATGAAGGATATGCCTATGACAAAGACACCTGAGCCGAAATTATCAGCTTGGATAACAGATTGGCAATGGGAATCGGGGTTAGAGGACTTGCAGCAGCTGGGCGACCATATAGATAGTTTGCAGTTGTTTGCGGCTTATTTTAACGATCAGGATAAGTTGTATTTTACCGAAAAAATGCTTGAAGGCATACCTCAGATTCTGGTTACTACTGGAAATAACGGGCTGGCCGACGTAACGCTAACTGTCGTTAATGATCGTTTTGATAGTCAAGGTAAAGTGGTTCAGAAAGATCCCAATCTTGTAACTAGGCTGGTATCTTCGAAAACAAGTCGGACACAGCACATTGATGAACTGGTGGAAACGGTCAATAATTACGGTTTTGGCGGCTTGGAGATCGACTATGAACAGATTTCTGATAAAGATTGGAAAAATGTGTGCCTTTTCTATAAGGAATTGTACCAACGATTGCATGCCTCGGGAAAAACCTTAAGAATCGTGCTTGAACCAAAAGCGAAAGTGGGATCTCTCCCTTTACCGAAGGGTCCTGTATATGTCATGATGGCTTACAATCTGTATGGAACACATAGTGGTCCTGGACCTAAAGCGGACAATGCATTGATTACTGATTTAGCGAAAAAGATGAAAAAGCTTCCTGGCAATCACATGATCGCCTTGTCCTTAGGTGGATTTGACTGGTCTGCTAACGGTGAAGTAAAGGCATTAACAGAAAAGCAGGCTTCCATGCTTGTACAGTCTACTCTCTCAATTCCGGCTCGCGATAAAAAAAGCGGGTCCTTATATTACAAATATAAGGATGCAAACGGAATTCAGCATACTGTATGGTATGCAGATAACGAGACGTTGACACAATGGATGAATGTCGCGGCGAAAGCAGGTATTTATAACATTGCGCTTTGGAGATTAGGCGAGATTGGCGAAGGTACTTTACAGACTTTGAGTCCTTAATGAAGAGAGGGAGTGGCATAGTGCGTAACAAGATTCCGTACATTTTAATTTTACTAGGGTTACTGATTATGTTGACTCCCAAACTTCTGGAATGGAAAGCGGATTACGAACAGAATCAATTGTTAGAGGATGCCGAACAGTTGGAGCTGACACAGGAAGCTGTAAGATCTAATACCGATATGCAGAGAAGCTATGCGCAAGTTTCTACATTGCTCGATCAGGGTGAAGAAGAGGAATCTGTCGCTATTGAACCATTAGAAGAGGTTGACGGCGAGACACCGATAGCAGTTATTGAAATAGATAAGATTGATTTGAAGCTGCCTGTGCTTGAAGGAGCGACAAAAGAGAACATGCGGCATGCAGCTACACATATGTCTGATACAACGCCTTTAGGTGAGGTAGGCAACGCGGCAATAGCAGCGCACAGAGCTCGAAAAGAAGGTCGTTTATTTAATCGGCTGGATGAAGTAGAACTAGGAGATTTGGTCAAAATAACTACTAAACGCGAAAAATACACCTATAAGGTGATTAAAATATCGGTTGTAGAACCAACGGACATTTCAGTATTGAACAGCAACAATAATGATAAGTGGCTTACTTTAATTACTTGTACTCCGTTAAACAAGTCTACTCACCGTCTGATTGTACAAGCAGAATTAGAGGAATGAAATGAACTTACTTAAACCCCCAGTTAAGACAATGTCAAAAAAGAAAATGCTGCTGTATTTTGTGCTGTTTGTGCTGTTGCTTTTATGCTTCCGCTTAATATGGATCAGCTATAGAGTAGAGCTAGGTCAGCCTAAGGTTACGCAAGGAGTTATGGATCTTCAGAAATGGAGATTGGACGACAAACGTACTATTTCATTGAGTGGAGATTGGGAGTTCTATCCCGGCATTTTTATTGATCCGAATGAGGATAAGACAGAAGCGGCCTTGTCTCATAATTCTTTCGTAGAGGTTCCTGGGTCTTGGCACAATGATAAGAACGTCATGGACTCTCCATACGGATATGGAACTTATCGTTTAAAAGTGTTAGTTAAAGATAGTTCAATATTGTATGGGATACGCATTAAAAATATTAATACCTCGTTCAGACTATATATAAATGGGGAATTACTGCATGAAATGGGCCATCCAACTGAAACAAAAGAGCTCAATAAAGCAGTAAGTATACCATATACTACTGCTTTTCATACAAATTCGAAAGAAATAGACATCATGCTTCATGTGTCTAATTTTCAGGCTTCAGAAGCGGGCGGATTTACTAATTCTATTAAGTTTGGTACGACTTCTGCAGTGATGAAAGAGAAATATTTGTCAGAGTCGATGCAGCTTTTGGTGTGTTTCATTATATTACTTCACTTAATATACTCATGTGTAATTTACATACTAGGCTTTCGTAAAATCGAGGTTATTTATTTTGCAGCTGCTTTTATTTGCACGATCGTCTGTGTATTAAGTGATGATGATAAACTTCTGTTCACATGGATTCCTATAGATTTTGAGTGGTCATCCAAAATCATGATCATTGCTTATGTGGGAGTTTGCTTATTTTTAACACTTTGCTATAAAGCAATGTTCGAAACAGCCAAAAGTAAAAAAGATAGACTATTTGCAATAATCTGCAGCATTTATTGTGTAGTGATTGCAGTTTGTTCTTTGGATGCCTTTATATATTTAAGGTATTTTTTATTGTTTGTTGTGCTGGTCCCTATTCTGTATGTTCCTTTATTTGCTCTACGAGGTATTGTTCAAGGCAAAGATGGAGCTTTTTTAATTTTTTTGTCTGGTTTCGCACTTTCGATGAATTTCACCATTGGCGGTATTATTAAAACCTCGTTCTGGTTTGACATGCCATATTATCCGTTTGATCTAATTATTTCATTAATCTGTTTAGCTTCCTATTGGGTTTTAAAGTTTTTTAAAGTGACTTACCGGGCCCAAACGCTTACGACCAAACTTACACAGGCTGATAAAGTAAAAGATGATTTTCTCGCAAATACGTCGCATGAATTAAGAAATCCTCTGCATGGGATGATCAATATTGCTCAAAATGTATTGGATGAATCAAAGGATAGGCTGGAGTCTCAGCAGAAAAAGGATTTGAAATTAATTATTACCGTAGGACAGAGAATGTCACTGCTATTAAATGATCTGATTGATGTCACTCTATTAAAAGAAAAAGCGATCAGGTTAAATAAGCAAGGCTTGAGTCTACAAGCGGTTGCAACTGGTGTATTGGACATGCTTCGCTATTTGACAGAAGGCAAGCAGGTTGAGCTTGTAATGAATGTACCAGCTTCATTTCCTCGCGTGATGGCAGACGAAAATCGTTTGATTCAAATTCTGTTCAATTTAACTCATAATGCTATTAAATATACCCACGAAGGCGAAATTGTGCTGGATGCCGAGATCAGGCAAGGTATAGCATATGTTCATGTTAAGGATAGCGGGGTTGGTATGGATGAAGAGACGGTTCAACGCATTTTTCAACCTTACGAGCAAGGAGATGTTGGGTTAACGGGTTCTATTAGTGGATTAGGACTTGGCTTGAGTATTTGCAAGCAGCTTGTTGAACTCCATGGTGGAAGGCTCGAAATACAGACTAAGGTCTATCAGGGTTCTACTTTTACGTTTACTTTGGCTTTGGAGCATAATGAGATAAATTCATTAATGTTAGATCAAGGTAATTCCAGCTTTGAGCCCGCTATTTCTCAATCCAGTAATGATAATCCTATGTGGGATTCTTCATTAAATGATGAGGATGAGGCGTGGTATCGTTGTGAGATTGCACAAGAGAATAGACCTAGAGTAATTGCAGTTGATGATGATCCCATTAATTTGAAGGTGATTAGCAATATGCTGCCATCTGAGCACTTTAATTTGACTACAGTAACGAAGGCTGAGGATGCTTTAAAGAAGCTGGAGGATGGGGAATGGGATCTTGTCATTTCTGACGTTATGATGCCAAATATTTCTGGATTTGAGCTTGCAAAAAAAATACGCTCCAAGTTCACGATCTCTGAGCTTCCCGTTCTGCTTGTTACTGCGAGAACCCGTCCAGAGGATGTTTACGCTGGCTTTATAGCGGGGGCTAATGATTATGTTATGAAGCCCATCAGCTATGTTGAATTCAAATCAAGAGTGCATGCTTTGATTAATCTCAAACAATCTGTTCGAGAACGAATGCTTATGGAGGCTGCATGGCTTCACGCACAAATTCAACCACATTTTCTGTTCAATACACTGAATTCTATCGCCTCGCTAAGTGATAGCGATCCAACTCGAATGCTCCGATTACTTGAAGAGTTTGGAAACTATTTGCGAATAAGCATTAGTGAGAAGAATTTGCAACGTCTGGTTCCTTTGGAACATGAGCTTGATTTACTGCGATCATACTTATATATTGAACAAGAGCGCTTTGGTGACAGACTGGTTGTGGAGTGGGAAATACCTGACAATATTTCGATATGGCTGCCTCCTCTATCTATACAGACCATAGTAGAAAATGCAGTTAGTCATGGTATTCTTCCACGCTCTAGCGGAGGAACGGTAAAGATTACTTTCAAAGATGAACCGAAGCATATAGATGTTATTATACAAGACAACGGTATCGGGATGAGTAAGGAAAAGCTGGATAAATTGCTTGACGATCATACTTACCATACCAAAGGAATCGGACTTAAAAATACCGATCGAAGACTTAATCAAATTTTTGGACAAGGGTTAAAGATAGTAAGTCGTTCTGGTGAAGGTACGTCGGTATCTTTTAGGATTCCAAAAATGACCTGATGATAATATAACAACAATAGTATGAAATTTGGTTGGTGATAAGCAATGACGTTTACAAATCCAATTTATATGTACCTGTTTTGGGGAATCATAATTACAGTATTGATTGCTGGAGCTTTCTATATTAGAAAGCTGCGTTCTGAAAGAGCAAAGCTGTATGAACTTGCCTATCGCGATCCGGTAACTGGACTGCTGAATCGTCATGGCTTGGATTTTTTCTGGTCCGTTTACAAGAAGAAAGAAAATCTCGCCTTGTTGAGTCTGGATTTGGATCAGTTTAAAGAAGTTAACGATACTTACGGACATCAGGCCGGGGACCAATTATTACGAGAGATTAGCAAGCATTTGAAACAAGTAACTAATAAAAATCAGCTTGCTTATCGAATGGGTGGTGATGAATTTTTGTTCATCATGAAAAATTTTGATGCCAACAAAGTAGAAATACTTGCAGGACTCATTCTAGATAATATTAGTAGACCGTATTACATTCAAGGTAGAGATATATCCGTCACTGGAAGTATCGGGATTAGCATGAGTCAAGGTGCTAAGGTCGACCGGACAAAAATGTTCAAGGAAGCTGATGCTGCGATGTACCACGCCAAGAGACTGGGCAAAAACAGATATTGCGTGTTTAGTAACAACTATAAAGATAATAGTGAGTCCGAGTTATAAATAGGACACAAAAATCCATATATAAGATCACTTTATTATCGTTACTCCTCCTGATATTAATAGTAGAATATAGGTGTTCTAATAAATTGAGGTCAGATAAGAACATATCAGGAGGACAATTATATGCCCATTATTTTTGATGAAGATAAGCAACTATTCCACCTGCAATCACATCGGACAAGTTACATCATTCAAGTGTTTCATGGATATGCTGCTCATGTGTACTTCGGATCGAGGATTAGACATGCGAATTTAGAGGGGTTACTCAACCTTAAAGAACGGCCTTCCTTCAGTCCGAATCCCATTCCGGAAATGAAAACTTTCTCGCTGGACACCTTACCACAAGAATATCCTCAATATGGTACAAGTGATTACCGAAATCCAGCTTACCAAGTCAAGCTAGCTAACGGCACTCGCACGACAGAGCTTCAATATAGATCGCATCGCATTTTTTCCGGCAAACCCAAATTGGAAGGGCTTCCAGCACTTTATGTGGAGCATGCTAAAGAAGCAGAGACCCTTGAGCTCGAAATGTTTGATGCTGTATCAGGCCTTACTGTTGTGCTCAATTACACAGTGTTTGAGAAGTTTGATGCTATTGCAAGATCCGCAAGGTTCCTGAATCAAGGAGATCAGGTGCTTCAACTGGAACGTGCATTAAGCGCATCCGTTGATTTTGAACATAGCAACTTCGATGCTTTATATTTGTCTGGTTCCTGGGCCAGAGAACGTCATGTTCAGCGCAGACGTCTCGGAACTGGAGTTACAGGGATCGGTAGTCGCCGCGGCGCCAGCTCCCATCATATGAATCCATTTTTAGCTCTGCTCGCACCGGAAGCGAATGAGAAACAAGGAGAAGTTTATGGGTTTAGTCTAATCTACAGTGGTAATTTTATTGCCGAAGCGGAAGTAGAGCAATATGGGATGACACGTGTATCAATGGGTATTAATCCATTTGATTTCTCATGGCGGCTTGAGCCTGGTGAGGTCTTTCAGGCGCCGGAAGCTGTCATGGTCTACTCCAGAGAAGGTCTGGGCGGCATGTCCAGAACATTCCATGAATTGTATCGCACACGTTTATGTAGAGGTCAGCATCGAGATCAGGAACGTCCTATTCTGGTCAACAATTGGGAAGCCACATATTTTAATTTTAATGCAGATAGCATCGAGGCGATTGCCAAAGCTGGAAGCGAGCTTGGTGTAGAGCTGTTTGTGCTCGATGACGGCTGGTTTGGACACAGAGACTCAGATAATTCCTCCTTGGGCGATTGGTTTGAGGATAGACGGAAGCTGCCTCAAGGACTGAACGATCTTGCAAATCGCGTGAAAGATACCGGACTTCAATTCGGTCTTTGGGTTGAGCCGGAAATGATATCTCCGGATAGTGATTTGTACCAGACTCATCCGGATTGGTGTTTGCATGTACCCGGACATCGCAGAACGCTGGCTCGTGATCAGCTTGTTCTTGATATGTCTCGGGCAGATGTACTTGATTATTTGTATGAACGATTAAGCGACATCTTCTCAAGTGTGCCGATATCGTATGTCAAATGGGACATGAATCGGAATATGACGGAGATTGGCTCTGCGACAGCTCCTGTTGAGCGTCAAGCAGAGACAGCACATCGTTATATGCTTGGACTTTATGAACTCCTGGAACGTATAACATCCGAGTTTCCACATATCCTGTTTGAGAGCTGTTCCGGCGGCGGTGGACGTTTTGATCCCGGCATGCTCTATTACATGCCTCAGACATGGACTAGTGACGATACGGATGGGATAGAACGTCTAAAAATTCAATATGGAACAAGTATTGTGTACCCGGTCTCGACCATGGGAGCACATATCTCCGCTGTACCTAATCATCAGGTAGAACGGGTCACTTCCCTTGAATTCCGGGGAGATGTAGCGATGTCAGGCAATTTTGGTTATGAGCTAGACCTGACTAAATTCACTGAAGGGGAGAAAGCTACAGCTAAGGATCAAATCGCGCTGTACAAACAAATCAGAGGACTAGTACAGCAGGGAGACTTGTACAGACTGCTCAGTCCGTTTGAAGGCAATGAGACGGCATGGATGTTTGTAAGTCGTGATCAGGAGGAAGCGCTGCTGTTCTATTTTCGAGTTCTCGCTGAACCTAATGGGCCACTTCGTTATGTTAAGCTGGAAGGGCTCGATCCAGATAAAGACTATGAGATGATCGATCGTGGGGGAATTTACGGTGGGGATCGCTTAATGTCTGCAGGTCTTTCTGTAACCTCTGTGCATGGAGATTTCTCCAGTACCCTAATACGACTAAAAGCTGTAAAATAATTAGTTACCCGAATGCAAAAAACAAGAGGCTGTCCCTCAAGTTATCTTAGATAACTTGAGGGACGCTTCTTGTTTAGCAGTGGAAAGGCAAGATATCAGGAAAAGCATGTAAAAATGCAGTTTTTTAAAAGCAGCCACTGAAAGGATGAACAAAAGCCTGCAAAAATGCAGGAATATGGTTCAGAATAGACTAGTTTGAAGAGAATCCTTAGA
>RCUF01000310.1_pt1 | contig 19305 bp, 18 predicted proteins | sample 2166311 | NCBI WGS metagenome assembly RCUF01 (sample SAMN09932608, study PRJNA488358) | compost metagenome | feature: garden; material: soil; isolation source: compost soil in 4-hydroxybenzonitrile-enriched culture | place: Germany: Experimental Botanical Garden Goettingen | collected 2016-01-27
GGAATCCGATAACAGTACAGGAAACCGTACCGAACTCACTGCGGTATGCAGGGGAGTACTGGGATACTGACGTAAAGTTGCAATATCTTCGCGCTCGTTGGTATGATCCGGCGACAGCACGGTTTATTGGAGAGGATACGTATGGGGGAGAGCTTGCAAATCCACTAAGTTTGAATTTGTATACGTATGTGGAGAATAATCCGTTGATTTATATTGATCCTGCAGGACATAAAGCAATGCATACTGGTACATGGTATTCCAATATGAAGGTTGGTCCTCATTGTGCAAAAGTAGGAATAAGTGTATGTGCGAAAGAGGCATTAAGTGGGGTAATAACTGTTTCAAGTGAAGTAGCTGATTTTTTAATTCTAGATGATATTAACACTGTACTTGATCCTAATGCATCCACTTTTGATAAATCACTTGCTGCAGTAGGTTTTATACCAATAGGTAAATTTATTAAAGGTGGAAAATTAATTATTAAACTTGGCAGTAAAGAAGGGAGGAAGATAGAAAGAGCATTTGAATTTACTCAAATTGGAAGTGAGAAAGTATTAAAATCTACGTTTAAATCATATGAACAAGCTAGAAATTTAGCATTTGATATTACAGGAGATTTAGGTGTTGATTCTAAAGCGTATGTTGGTAGATTAAAGACGAGTTATGGATACCAGAAGGTTATAGGACGTCAATCAGCAGATGGTAAAGTAAGATGGAGAGTTGATTATGATCCTAATAAAGGATTCCATATTAATGTGGAAGATTTTAGGGACGGTACTAATAAATATGTATTCCGTATTGAGGGCGGAGAAAAGGCGTATAAATCTATTATAGATTCACTGAACTAAGAGGTGCCATGTAGATGTCATTGTATGAAGAGTGTTTAAGTAAATTAGGAGAACAAGCATTGGTATTATCAGAAGAACAGACTAATCAACTATTTGACGAACTGCAAGAAAGTTTTCTGTTTACATTTTACGGACGTATTGATTGGAAAAAAACTAACTTAAAGAAAACGCAATTTGATATTTCAAAAGAAAAATTCGAAAATATAACAGCGTATATTCTTTGGGATAATAATCTATTTTCAGCAATTGAATCTGAATTATCAATAATCATAAACAGTATAGCTGATGTATTAAAAGTAAGTTTTGATACATGGATATACGTTCCTGGAAAGTTTGTTATTGAATTTTATCATGATGGAGAAGTAACAATAGGTTATTGTTACTAAAATTAAACTACAAGCCAGTGTGAAAATTCTAAACTGCACCCCAATTGTTAGATACGATCTAACTTTGTGGGTGCTTTTCCATTTTGGCTAACTTAATAACAGAAAGATTATTACATAGGCTGCACATCCTAAAAATTTTAAACCCGATAGTAAATTGTCCTCTTTGAAGAAATGATAAAAGTTATGTTAATGGATTACTGACAGAGTACACACATACCAATGATGATATGATGGGATTGTCGCATAAGAGAAATGGAACAGGGCTGAGAAGCTACAGTTATAGCTATGACATGAATAGAAACATCACTGGAATTAGCGAAAATGGAGCCACAGCCAAGCAGTTTACTTATGATCCTATGAATCGAATCACGACCTCCTTACAGTTCAACGAAACTTACAGCTACGACAGCCGGGGAAATAGACAGACGCTGAAGACCGAATCAGCTCATCTCATGGGGAAGACGGTATCCTATCAATATGATGAATGGGATCGGTTGACGAAGGTGAATCTGGCGAATGGAGCCTCTGTAGAGTACAAATACAACGGAGATAACCTGCTGGTAGAACGCAAGGAAGGTACTGTCATAACCAGATATTACTATGACGGTCAGGTGATCATTGCTGAGGGAACGGTAAAGGCAGATGGTTCCACGGATTTAAAAACAAGCTATTTATACGGTCATTCGTTAATGATGAGCGAGGATGCTAGTGATAACAAAGGTTATTACTTATCCAATGGTCATGGAGATGTTGTTGAAATATGCGATAGTGCAGGGAATATTCTTAATCAATACACCTATAATATTTGGGGAAATACGTTAACGGCATCGGAGAACGTACACAACCTCTTCAGATATTCAGGAGAATACTGGGATAAATCCACGAATCTTCAATATTTACGCGCTAGATGGTACGATCCAAGTATTGGGCGGTTTATTAATGAGGATACGTATGAAGGGGAAATTACAAATCCGCTAAGTCAGAACCTTTATACGTATGTGTATAATAATCCGTTAAGATACCTTGACCCAAGTGGGCATATACCAACTGCAATGGAAGCGGCGTTAATGGCACAACACATCTACGGTGCTACAAAAACAGATTACTTTAAATCTCTTTCTGGTGGATGGGAACTAAATGACATCATGACAAATGACGAAGGATTAAAAATGGGGGTATACTCAAGACTTAAGGATGATGGAACAACGGAATACTCACTGGTTAACAAAGGTACCACCTCATGGGGAGATTGGGGTAATAACTTTCAACAACCAGTAGGCTTTTTCTACAGACATGGAAGATTCAATTGAGAAATCGACTGCATTTGTGAATGCTCATAAGGATAACGAAATAACCATGGTAGGGCATTCAAAAGGAGGGGCTGAAGCGACAGCAAATGCAGTTGCTAACAACAAAAATGCTATTACATTCAATACTGCACTAGTGCACCTTTATGCTTATGGTTTAAGCAAAAGCGGTTATACTGCAACCATGACCCATTATGTGGTTAAGGGCGAGATATTAAATTATATCTTTACTGCACCATCAATTGGAAAAACGGTCTACTTGCCACAACAACATAAAATTAAGTGGTGGCACGCTTCCTTGTATGTCACGAACCAAAGAATAAAAAATCATTCAATGAAATCAGTAATAAATGCTTTAGAGGAGGCTGGTTACAACTGAGAGAGAAAATGATGTTAATACTAGGTATCCCGTTGATGTTGGTCATTGCAATCTTAGTTTATATTGCTTGGCCTTGGTTGGCTATATTAATAGGCATTCAATTGGAGTCCAATCCCCCACGTCCTGAAATCAGTTATGGAGAATTTCCATTTCGTTTGGAATATGAAATTAACGGGCAACGGAAAGTGGTTGAAGATACTTTAATATGTGAATATGACGGCATAGGTGCAGATGAAGGGAGAGACAAATATCGCAAGTGGAAGCAAAGGTTAGCTAGTGGAAATAAGAGGATAATACTATTAAAAGTAGGTGAAACAAAAGAAATAGAATTTATTCCAGGGAGTGCAGAATACTATTTGGGTGATTCAGACAGTGGGAAGAATGATAGTAGTTTTCCTAATGCCGTAATTATTTCAAGAGATGGAAGGTTTACTACTGAAAGTGGAATCCGCGCAGAGCAATTACTAAAGGAATACAATATAAAACTGCTAAGTTGGGATGCAAGTCAACCAATTACTAATAATTTTTCCGGGGAATAAATTTACATGAAATATCTAGAACTAAGTAAAGGAAGTTTATTGTATGAACTATTATATTTGTCCTGTATGCGGATTTGATAAGTTGGAAGACGAACCATATATTGGTGGCATTGATTCGAATGCAGGTAGTTATGAAATTTGCCCATGTTGTGGTTTTCAGTTTGGCTACAATCAAAAAAGCAAGATTACTCAGTTCCGTAAAGAATGGATTATTAATGGTTCAAAATGGTTTGATGGGGAAGAAAAACCAAAAGAGTGGTGTCTGGAAGAACAATTAAAACGGATTGGTTCTGAAATTGCTGATTAGAAGTAAAACTAACTTTTACTAAAACGAAATAAATGGCTTAAGGTAGAAACCACATGCGAGTGTAAAAGCTGAGCGGCCTTTATCTAAATCTACATTATTTGTTGTCATTGAGCTTTTTCAATTCAATTTCATAAAGACGAACAAAGCATGATACTTTAATTTTAATATTAACGTTTTGAGCAATAGCCATCAAAGAACTAAGGCTGGGCTAATAAATACAGCGCTCAAGCATGGAGATATTGGTTCGATTCAATATAAATCTGGCGGCGAGGAATCCCTCAAGAAGAAACACTATATTTCCATGGATTTCTGATAATCTAACTCATTGAAATGGTATGTTGTACAATTTCTATGCGTTCAGCATTGCATTTCTCGGTTGAAAACCTATTTAACCGCAGACGCATGCATTCAGAGAGTGACTACTCGCCAATTTTAAATGCAATTCAATTGCTGGCATCTGCCCTGGCAATGGCTCAGCAATCCAGTAAAGTCGCTGCTTAAAATTTTGAATGTGCAAAAAATTCTGTAGGTCTGCCCATTTTTGAAAACAGAGTTGGATTCAACTGAAAATACACTATCAATTAGGTCTAATTCTGCTATTTAATTCTCAAATATTGAATTATGCAAAATCTCGTTTATTGATAGACGTTCCTGATTTCACCTTAATCTCCCATTCATTATGTAATTTCTTAAGTTTTCAAGCACGCCTGCGCGTATAATTGCGGCAGCAATCACCAGTGATACAGGACCGATGATTAATCCGAGTACCCCAAACAGCTTGAGACCAACAAACGTAGAAATGAGGGTGGGTAGAGGCTCGAGACCAACGCTGCTGGATAGCACCTTAGGCTCGATCAATTGTCTTGCGACTACAATGATGCCATACAGTATCGACAGGCCGATCCCAAGGGCGACGTTGCCGGTGAAAAAAGCGTAGAGCAGCCAAGGGGCCATGATCGTCCCTACTCCTAAATAAGGCAAAAGGTCCACGAAGCCAATTAAAATGGCATAAGTTAAGGGTGAATCTACCTTTAAAATGAGTAGGCCGATCAACACAATGAGTGCGGTAATCGAGATCATAATAAACTGTGAACGAAGATAGCCTGATAGTGCTTTTTGGAGATCATGCCAAATTTGCACTGTAATTGAACGAAATGGCGCGGGAATTACCCGGGCAATAAAGCGCATATCTTTATCCCAATTTTTGCTTATAAAAAAAACGGATAACAGGATGACGACCAAGATGACTCCTATATTGGGAAGTGAAGTGAGCACATTGACAATGGCAGATAGAGTATCGTTCATAAGGCGGGAGATTGCAATCGTTATTGTGCTTGCTGTGTTGTCAATATTTTCGTTTAACGTATGGCCGTAGCTCGGATTGTCCGCAATAAAGCGATTGATTTCATTAATCAGATTCTGAATCCCTTCGCTCTGGCTCCATTCAATAAATAAATCTCTCCACTGGGTGATGTGTAGATCGATAGATTCTGCTAAATGGAGCAATTCTTTAACTAGTCGGGTAATGGCAGCAGATAGTATAATCGCCGCTCCTACAAAATATACGGCAAGTGCAAGTATGACAGCTAACCAGCGGGGGGATTTCAACGAGGATTGCAGCCAACTAACAAACGGATTCATAGCGTAAGCAATTAGCCAGGCGATTAGAAAAGGATAGAGTAGTGGGAATAACCAATATATTCCTGAGCCGGTCAGCAGCAGAACTATACAAATCCAGGTCCCGCGCAACAGTCGTTTCGTAAATACGTGATCCATACGCATTCTCCTCTACAGGACAACTCTCTTCAAAGCTTATTACAAATCGATAATTTGTATTCCTGATACAAAATTGATGCAATATGGTGACATTTGTCATTGATAATCGAAAACGTTTACAAAAATTCTTTATAATGCTGATAAAACATTTTGATATCACAGGAAGGGCTCAAATTGTTCCCATGCTTCGGAAAATCCAGTATGATTATTAGAGTACTTATTACAAACTGACTTCTAATTATTCGGCTATTTATGTTATGTTTCACAAATTTAAAACTCTTAAAATGAAAATGTTTTCTATGTTTGTTTGATTTCTTCACATCGTTTACAAAGGAGAGATGTACTATGACGGCTATCAAAGGACTGGAAGGTATCGTGGCAGCAACTTCCTCCATCAGTTCCATTTATGACGGCGTACTTGCTTATCGTGGAATTAATATCGATGACCTTGCCGAGCATGCTTGTTATGAAGAGACCGCTTATTTGCTTTGGTATGGTAAGTTACCTACAAAATCAGAGCTTCAGACGTTGGGGAAAAAATTGAGTGATTACGCGCCGGTGCCTGAGCAATTGCTTGAACAGTTGAAGGTGTACCCTAAGGATGCGAATACGATGGCTGTCCTGCGTACGGCTGTATCCGCTCTTGCTTTGTACGATGAGCAGGCTGATGATAATTCTTGGGAATGCAATCAAGAGAAGGCTATCAAGCTTCAAGCGCAGCTTCCTACACTTATTGCTGCTTTTGCTCGTATTCGTGAAGGCAAGGAGCCGATTGCACCGCTTGCGAACGTAACCTTGTCCCATAATTTCCTCTACATGCTTTCAGGTGAAGAACCTGATCCGGTAGCTGTTCGGGCTTTGGATCAGGCGCTTGTGCTGCATGCAGATCACGAGCTGAATGCTTCTACGTTCTCTGCGCGTGTTACTATTGCAACCCTGTCTGATATTTATTCTGGCGTTACTTCCGCTATTGGTACGCTTAAGGGCCCTCTTCATGGCGGAGCTAACGAAGCAGTTATGAAGATGCTGAATGAAATTGGCACACTTGACCAAGCGGAACCGTACATCCAACGTAAGCTAACTAATAAAGAGAAGATTATGGGCTTTGGTCATCGTGTATACAAAAATGGCGATCCTCGTGCGAAGCATTTGCAAAAGATGTCTCGTCAATTAAGCCTGTTAAATGGCGATACGACCCTCTATGATATTTCCATTAAGGTAGATGGTCTTGTATCAAGTCAAAAAGGATTGAGACCCAATGTGGACTTCTATTCTGCGTCTGTCTACACCCTGTTAGGTATTCCTAGCGATTTGTTTACGCCTATTTTTGCAATTAGCAGATTGTCCGGTTGGACTGCCCACATTCTGGAGCAGCTTGATGATAACCGTATTATTCGCCCTCGTGCTGAATATACAGGCCCTAACAATCAACAATATATTCCTATTGATTTAAGATAGTCCGATTATTTATGGTAAAATGATGACTATGTATTGATGAATAAACTAATTGTTACGAGGAGGAAAACATAAACATGCTGCAATTGGAAAAGTTCAACCTTCCAACTGAAGGTGAAAAAATCGTCATTGACAATGGTAAACTGCAGGTGCCAAACAATCCGATCATTCCTTTTATTGAAGGAGACGGTACAGGCCGTGATATTTGGAAAGCGTCCAAACGGGTATTGGATGCAGCTGTAGACAAAGCTTACGGCGGCGAGAAGAAGATTGCTTGGTACGAAGTGTTTGCAGGTGAAAAAGCTTACAATGCATACGGAGAGTGGCTGCCAGCTGATACGCTGACTGCGATCCGTGAGTATATTGTGGCAATCAAAGGACCATTGACGACTCCGATTGGCGGCGGTATCCGTTCCCTGAACGTTGCGCTACGTCAAGAGCTTGATCTATATGTTTGTCTTCGTCCTGTTCGTTATTTTGACGGAGTTCCTTCACCAGTAAAACGTCCTGAGCTTGTTGACATGGTTATTTTCCGTGAGAACACAGAGGATATTTATGCGGGAATTGAGTACAAGGAAGGCACTGAGGAAGTGAAAAAAGTACTCGCATTCTTACAAAATGAAATGGGCGTGACAAAGATTCGTTTCCCAGAGACATCCGGGATCGGAATTAAGCCGGTATCTGAAGAAGGCTCCAAACGTCTCGTTCGTGCAGCGGTTGAATATGCAATCAAGCATGAACGTAAAAGTGTAACTTTGGTTCATAAAGGTAACATTATGAAATTTACTGAAGGTGCATTCAAGAACTGGGGTTATGAAGTAGCAGAAGCTGAATTTGGCGATAAAGTGTTCACTTGGGCACAGTATGACCGTATTAAAGAAGAGTCAGGTACAGACGCAGCGAATCAGGCGCAAAAAGAAGCTCAGGATGCTGGCAAAATCATCATTAAAGATGCTATTGCCGATATCGCTCTGCAACAGGTATTGACTCGTCCAACTGATTTTGACGTAATTGCTACACTTAACTTGAATGGTGACTATTTGTCTGATGCACTTGCTGCACAAGTTGGCGGCATCGGTATTGCTCCAGGAGCTAACATTAATTATGTTACTGGTCATGCTATTTTTGAAGCGACACACGGCACAGCACCTAAATATGCTGATCTTGACGTTGTAAATCCGGGTTCTGTTATTTTGTCCGGCGTTATGCTGCTTGAGCATCTCGGATGGCAGGAAGCGGCTGATTTGATCTATAAAGGTCTGGAAGCTTCGATCAACAACAAAACAGTGACTTATGACTTTGCTCGATTGATGGATGGTGCAACTGAGGTAAAATGCTCTGAGTTTGCTGATCAAGTCATCAATAATATGTAGGAGGCTTGACCTGAGTGGCTATTAAGCGTAAAAAAATTACCGTTGTAGGTGCTGGTTTTACAGGAGCTACAACTGCACTTATGCTGGCACAAAAAGAACTTGGAGACGTTGTATTGCTTGATATTCCAGCGCTGGAAAATCCAACAAAGGGTAAAGCGCTCGACATGCTGGAAGCTAGTCCGGTTCAAGGCTTTGACAGCAATATCGTAGGTACATCTTCTTATGAGGATGCTGCGGATTCCGACATCGTCATTATTACGGCAGGGATTGCCCGTAAACCAGGCATGAGTCGTGATGACCTTGTTAATACGAACGCAGGCATTGTTTCTGCTGTGTGCGAGAACGTAAAGAAGTATTGCCCTGACTCAACGGTTATCATTTTGAGCAATCCGGTTGATGCGATGACTTATGCGGCATATCAAGCTCTTGGTTTTCCGAAAAACCGCGTAATTGGTCAATCTGGTGTTCTGGATACAGCTCGCTATTGCACTTTCATTGCTCAGGAGCTGAATGTATCCATCGAAGACGTACGCGGCTTCGTTCTCGGCGGTCATGGTGATGACATGGTTCCACTCGTTCGTTACTCCAGCGTCGGGGGTATTCCTATCGACACTCTGATTTCCAAGGAACGGATTGACGAGATCGTACAGCGCACACGTGTTGGCGGCGGCGAAATCGTAAATCTGCTCGGTAACGGAAGCGCCTATTATGCTCCTGCGGCTTCGCTCGTACAGATGACAGAAGCGATCTTGAAGGACAAGAAACGGATTATTCCTGTAATTGCGCTTCTCGAAGGCGAGTATGGCTATGATGGTCTTTTCCTGGGAGTGCCTGCCATTCTGGGCGGCGATGGGATCGAAAGAGTGTTCGAACTTGAGCTGACAGCAGAAGAAAAAGCTGCGCTTGATAAATCGGCTGATTCTGTTCGTAGTGTGATCTCTATTGTTCAAGGGAGATAGCTGATAATTAGTCTCTTTTATGAAAATTTATTAAATATTAATCAAGAAACCTTCCCGAATTGGGAAGGTTTTCTTTCTTTTGTTTCTAGGAATAGGTATAATAGATTGTGATAAATTTAATTGACAATGAAAGGCGGTTGTTGAGTCAGATGTTTATGTTTGGAGTTATGATGTTTCTACATATTGTGGGTTCGTTAGCCCTCGGATTTTACTTGTTTTTGCCATTAGTTTTTGGAAAAGTAGCTAAATTGTCCCCGGCAGCTCAAGAAGGAACCGTTTCGGCCGTAAAAACTTACAATACCTACGCTCAAATCGGTTTGGTCATTCAATTGTTAACAGGTGGATATTTAATGACTAAAGGTGAATACACGGCTATATGGATGACAGTCATCGTAGTATTGTTCCTTGCCATTGGAGCTCTTAGCGGCATTATGGGCAAACCTCTTCGTCAAGCGCTAGAAAGTATTCGCAGCAACAAAGGGGTCGGCGAAGTGTTTGGCAAGCTTCGCACATTCAGTACTCTTCTAAGCATTTGTGTGTTACTGATTTCTTTCTTTATGGTATTCAGATCAATTATTTAAGTTATAGAAAAATAAATAGGCAAAATAAAATGCGGGCCAGGAATAAGAAACTCTTATTCCTGGCCCGCATTTTGTAGTATTGCCCTTAAAGCTATCTGTTTGTTGTTCACTTTTAATTGTCTGTATCGGTTTTTATTTCATCCAGATGGGTGAACATCATTTTCAGGATATCCAGAGCAAGCTGCTTTTCTTTGCCCGAACGGCTCATCATAATTTGTCTGACCTGATTCATAAAGTGATCGTCGTTAATTTCAATGGCGTCCTGGAGTAAGTAGTCGACGGTTACTCCCAGCTGTTTAGCTAACTTAATGAGCGTTTCAAGCGACAAGCTGCGTTCGCCTCGCTCGATTTGCCCTATGTATGCATCGGAAACCTCTATTTTCTCAGCGAGTTTTTCTTGAGTCCAATTCATCTTATGACGTTCTTGTCTAAGTCGTTTACCCAAAGCATCGTAGTCCATAACACCCCTCCTCTAACTACCATAGTTAGATTGAGTGATAATGATAATAAACTGACAGTTTTGTTTGTCTTTACTACAAGCATAAAATAGGGTATTATAAAATTACATTATTCCCAAAATTAAGGAGATAAGACATGTCGATCGAAACTAAGGTATCTATAATTATTACGGTAAAAAACAATGGGATTGATCTGTTTATGACGATGGAATCTCTGAAGGTATCATACATTGGACTAGCCTATGAAGTTATTATTGTAGATGAAGGCTCTATAGATGGGTGTTGCGACTTTCTTTTGAATTACAAGTTAAATAGGCCTATTCGAAAAATAAAGGGACAAGCCGGAAAATCATCACGAAATCTTGCTGCTTCATTGGCAGTAGGAGAATATTTTGTTTTCTGCAGCCCTCGCCTTTATTTTGAAGATAACTGGATGGAAACTTTACTAGAGCCTCTATTTCAAGGAACGGCAGAAGGGGTATCGCCAGTTTTTGAAATTGAAGAGAGAGTTCCGAGTAAGCTGGGGAAAAAGTATACTGAAGGTATTCTTCATAGCATTCAGAGCTATCCATGGACTCAAAATGGAGATGGGCTGCCGTGGTTGTCGACGGAATGTTTTGCTGTTAGTCGGAGCACGTTTCAGGAATGTGGCGGCATGGAGAACGGATTTAAGAGTAAAGAGCTGGAAACTGCCGAGTTCTCGTTGAGAATGTGGCTGCTAGGAGCTAGATGTATGTTGGTTCAGGCTGTTTCCTTGATTCAGGTGCTGCGCATTAATTTTCCCTATGACGATAGTGTGGATAAATGGGAGGAGGATCTGCTCATACTGGCTCAATTGCATTTTAACGAGCAACGGATCGCTGCGTGTGAGTCATTGTTAAGTGAGACAAGCTGTGCAGCAGGCAAGGAGGATATGGCTGAAGATCTGGTTGGGGATACGTCGGCATCACGAGAGCGGTATGTGTTCCGAAGAAAACATGACGATTCCTGGTTTGTGGATAGGTTCGACATTCCTTTGTAATGGTAAATTCAATATTAGCTCTGGCAGTTCGTTGGCATAACCTTGGGGATGTAGGTTCATCCTAAAGTGGTCAACAGAAATCCACCTGATAGAACTTAGTTGGAGCTTGATAGTTCGATCAGTGTCAGGAAAGGAGCATATCGAAAATGTCAGGAAACGGACAAACGAAACAAACGATGCCGCCGCAGCATCAAAACCACCAGCCTGGGATAGAAGAAGAGATGACCCCGCTTCCTCAATTTGAGAGAGACTATAAAGCTTCTGGCAAGCTGCTAAATAAAGTAGCGATTATAACCGGAGGAGATAGTGGGATTGGGCGAGCGGTCGCTGTTGCATATGCCAAGGAAGGTGCGGATGTGGCTGTCGTCTATTTGAATGAGCACGGTGATGCTGAGAAGACGAAAGCAGAAGTGGAGCAGGAAGGCAGACAATGCTTGCTGATTGCTGGAGATATTGGTGAAGAATCTTTTTCGCAAGAGATTGTGAAGCAGACAATGAGTGAGCTTGGAAGATTGGACATTCTGGTCAACAATGCAGCCGAGCAGCATCCTCAGCAAAACTTTGCCGACATTACAGCCAAGCAATTGGAAAAAACGTTTCGAACCAATATTTTCTCCATGTTCTATTTAACTAAAGCGGCGTTACCTTGTCTTGATAAGGGAAGCTCGATTATTAATACAGCATCAGTAACGGCCTACAAGGGCCACCCTATGTTGGTCGATTATTCCTCCACAAAGGGAGCGATCGTAACCTTTACGCGTTCGTTGTCCATGAATTTGATTAGTAGTAAAGGGATCAGGGTGAATGCCGTCGCACCTGGGCCGATCTGGACACCGCTCATTCCATCCACATTTGATGCAAGGCAGGTATCCCAGTTTGGTGGCAACACGCCGATGCAGCGCCCAGGGCAACCGGAAGAAGTAGCACCTGCGTATGTCTTTCTTGCCAGCGATGATTCCTCTTATATGAGTGGTCAAGTTCTGCATATTAATGGTGGAGAGATTGTGAATGGGTAAATTGATGTGAATTAACACCAGGGCCGTTTTGGGCTCTGGTGTTGTTTGTTTCACGCTATCCTATTCAGATGACTCAGACAATTCATCCAACGTCATTTCGAAGCTTGGAGCAAGATGTTCGAGGAAATATTGCACTTCTGGCAGGCTCAGCTTCGTTAATTTGTCGTGTAGCTGACTTTTGGCGACGGCAAATTCGCGGTTGCCAGCTGCAAGCTCCCAGGCGCACTTTAAGTAGGCATCGAGACTGTCAGCAGCTTTTACATATTTATGTAATTCAACATCCCCCGGATTTGAGCTGCTGCCGCCTGAAAAAAGCAGGGGCTCATAGATTTTATTCAACTCTGGCGGTACCATGGAGAGCAGGCGTTCTGCAGCGATCGATTCCATTTCTCTAAAATTGGACAACAACCGCGGGTTGTGATGCTTAACTGGTGTTGGAATATCTCCGGTGAACACTTCAGTGGCATCGTGAAACAGAGCCAGCGTCGAAGCTCGCTCAGCGTTAAGCTTACGACCGAACATACTATTCCCTATTTCACACAGCAGATGGGTCAGCAGAGCAACATGGTAAGAGTGTTCTGCTACATTTTCACTGGCCGTGCTGCGCATCAGACTCCAGCGGTTGATGGAACGTAGACGGTACATATAAGCGGAAAAATGATAGCTCATCAATGATATACCTCTCTTTTTATAGATGTACTATGTTATTATAAAGCTATTGAATAGACTAGCGCTACCCAGCAATATGATTGCATTTAGTGAATCCGAAGACATGAGAGGGGATCTAGTAACATGAGTAACATGCTCCAGTTTGAAGAGAGCGTATATCAATTGATTGTGGAAACTTCTACAAATTTGCCGGGCGATGTGCGACGTGCAGTTAATCATGGGCGGTCTCTTGAAAATGAGGCTACTCGTGCCGGTCTGGCGTTATCGACGATAGCCCGGAACATTCAAATGGCAGAGGATCAAATTTCACCTATTTGTCAGGATACCGGTATGCCGACTTTTGTTGTACATACGCCTGTTGGCATAAATCAGATTGAATTGAAGAAAAGTATACATGCTGCGATTCAAAGAGCGACCAAGGATGGCAAGCTTCGCCCGAACTCGGTAGATTCTTTGACAGGAGAGAACACGGGTAACAATTTGGGTACGGGTACTCCTGTTATTCACTTTGAGCAATGGGAAAAGGACGTCATCGATATGCGGCTCATTCTCAAGGGAGGTGGCTGTGAAAATAAAAACATTCAATACAGTCTTCCGACCGAGCTCGAAGGACTTGGACGTGCTGGTAGAGATTTGGACGGAATTCGCAAATGTATTCTTCATGCTATATATCAAGCCCAGGGCCAGGGCTGCAGCGCCGGTTTTCTTGGCATAGGCATCGGTGGGGATCGGACTACAGGTTATGAGCTGGCAAAGCAGCAATTGTTCCGCCAGGTTGATGATGTGAACCCTGTACCTGAGCTGGATCGTTTGGAACAATATATTTTGGAAGCAGGGAACCAGCTTGGTATCGGAACGATGGGGTTTGGTGGGGAAGTTACGCTGCTTGGCTGCAAAATTGGTGCTATGAACCGGTTGCCAGCAAGCTTCTTTGTTTCGGTGGCTTACAATTGCTGGGCATTCCGGCGTCAAGGAATTGAAATGGACCCGGTATCCGGTGAAATTGGAAAGTGGTTGTATCCGGTTGGTACTGAGGTTCCAGTGTTAGAGGATGAGAACGGGCCAGAGGACAATAAGTCGATTTCGTCTGACAATGCAAATGAAGCCGATAAGCAAGGAGCTCGGGAAATTGTGCTTCGTACTCCGATATCAGAAGAGCAAATCCGCAGCTTGCGTGTCGGTGATGTAGTTGTCATTCAAGGAGAAATGCACACAGGGCGTGATGCACTGCATAAATATTTGATGGATCACGATGCGCCTGTTGACCTGAATGGGGCTGTGATTTATCACTGTGGTCCGGTTATGCTCAAGGATGAAGATGGCTGGCATGTGAAGGCCGCAGGTCCGACCACGAGCATTCGCGAGGAACCTTACCAAGGCGATATTATTAAAAAGTTTGGCATTCGCGCTGTAATCGGAAAAGGTGGTATGGGTGCAAAAACATTAGCCGCACTTAAGGAGCATGGTGGAGTGTATCTAAATGCAATCGGTGGAGCTGCACAGTATTACGCCGAGTGTTTTAAGAAAGTTAACGGTGTAGACTTTATGGAATTTGGTATCCCTGAGGCGATGTGGCATTTGGAAGTGGACGGGTTTGCAGCTATCGTAACAATGGACTCTCATGGAGATAGCCTTCATGAAGGTGTTGAGAAGGCTTCGCGTGAGAAGTTGGCTTCGTTTAAAGAAGCGGTGTTTAAATAAATGAAAACTTTTCGAACTCGTCTCATCATTATTCTGATGAGCCTTATCGGCATTTCGATGCTTGCAGCCGGATTAACGATGGCTCAGGTGTACAGAGGATCTCATATTCGCGCACTAGAAGAGAATATGATGCGCGAAATTAATTTGCTTGAAAATACCTTTCCTTTTCAAGCTACTGATACGGCAGGGGCTTCAGATTATTATTCCAGTAAGGCCAGGGAGTTAGAGAAGCTGATTGATTCACGGGTTACTTTTATTTTGCTTGATGGCAAGGTTATTGGTGATTCCGAGATGTCTCCTGATCTGATGGATAATCACTTAACCCGTAAAGAAATTGTTTCTGCGGCAAATGGGGCAACAGGTAGTGCTATTCGTTACAGTGATAGTGTCCGCGAGAAAATGCTCTATATTGCACATGAGGTTAAGTCAGAGAATGGTTTTGTCGGATATATAAGACTGTCTATGAGTCTTGAAGCTGTGGGTGAAGAGCTTACTAAAGGCTGGATGCTGATGGCTGGTGGCTTGTTAATTCTGTTTCTTGCCGCAGCTTTAGTTAGCTACCGGGTAGCTGCCGGACTGACTAAACCGCTTGAGCATATTACACTCGTAGCTAACCGAATATCAGGACTTGATTATGATGCGCGGGTGGATTTGGATCGAAGTGATGAGATCGGGCAGCTTGGGCAGGCTATTAATGGTATGGCTGACAGCCTTCAGCAGCAATTGAAGCAAATCCACGATAATGAGGATTTGATGCAGAGTGTACTGGCGAATATGACCGGAGGCCTCTTGATGGTGGACAGTGATGGAACTGTCGTCCTGATTAACCGTGCAGCTGAGCAAATTCTTCATATGAAAGATGATCAGATTGTTGGTAAAACGTACAATGCCTTGAAGCGCAATTATGAGTTTATGAAGTTCGTAGAAGAAGGGGTTAACCTCAAGGAATACATTCGAGAAGAACGGCATGTGTATGATCCTGAGGAGCTGATTCTGCAATTCGATGGGGTTCCCATGTTTGAAGATCAGGGCGGCTATCGTGGTATGCTGTTCCTGTTACAGGATGTAACGGACATAAGACGACTTGAAGCGATGAGAAGCGAATTCGTAGCCAATGTATCCCATGAGCTGAAAACACCGATTGCTGCGGTGAAGGGATTTGCAGAAACACTGCTTGCCGGCGGAGTGGATGATGAAGAAACGAAGCGATCTTTTCTGCAAATTATATACGATGAAGGAGATCGCTTAAACCGCTTGATAGGAGATATTCTTGAGCTTTCGAAGATTGAATCCAAGCGTGCTCCATTAGAATATGTGCCCGTTAATCTTAAGGAATTGTTCGATAGCATAAATGAGGTGCTTCTTCCGGCAGCTTCAAAGAAGTCAATTCAGATGCATCAAGGAATTAAGGAGCATTTGTATATTGAAGGCGATGAAGACAGACTGCGACAAATTTTCATGAACTTGCTCTCTAATGCGATTAGCTATACGCTTGAAGGAGGAAGAGTGAAGGTAGAAGCGGAAATTGTCAATATTGGCGAAGAAGATGAGAAGGTTCTGATTTCTGTTAAGGATACAGGAATGGGAATTCCGAAAAAAGACTTGCCGCGTATTTTCGAGAGATTTTACAGAGTTGATAAAGCTAGATCGCGAAGTTCAGGTGGTACTGGACTTGGCTTATCCATCGTCAAGCATCTTGTGGAGCTGCATCACGGAACGATTCGTGTTGAGAGTAAAGTGGGTGAAGGGTCTGCATTCATCGTAGAATTACCAATCATGCATACTCTGGATTAAAAGAATTACGATTTTACACCGCGTTAACAAATTCGTGTTATGCTGTGCTTGTCTATCGATTTGTTAATCTGTTATGCACTTTTTTGAAAAGTGGGGGTAAAAAATGACGCAGCGACTGTTGGTAATAGAAGATGAGCCTACGCTCTCCAGACTGTTGTCCTACAATCTTACGAGCGAAGGCTATAAGGTAGTTGTGGAAGAGCATGGCCAGACCGGATTTGAAACGGCGATGCAAACCGAATTTGATTTGATTCTGCTGGATTTGATGCTTCCAGGAATGAATGGCTTTGAGATTATGTCCAAGCTAAGACATGAAGGGGTCATGACGCCGGTCATCATTTTAACGGCCAAAAATGCTGAGGAAGAAGTCGTTCAGGGATTAAAATCCGGGGCTGATGATTATATCACAAAGCCTTTTGGTGTTGCTGAACTGTTGGCACGGGTAGCTGCTGTGCTGAGAAGATCGTCCGGGCATGAAGACCGAGAAGTGCTGCCAGATCAGGAAGAATTTCAGATTACACTTGGTCCTCTTGTCATTTACCCGGAGAAATACGAGGTTACTTTGAACGGTGAGTCAATCACCTTGCGGCCTAAAGAATTTGAAGTGCTGTTGTATCTGGCTCGTAAACCGGGAGTAGTCATGACGAGAGATGATTTGATGAATGCGGTATGGGGCTTCGATTACATCGGGGGACAACGTACAGTGGACGTTCATGTCAGTTCACTGCGTAAAAAGCTGGAGCTTGATCCCCAGTCTGTTCATATCGACTCGATTCGCGGTGTTGGCTACAAATTGGTTGTGAATAAGAAAAAAAATGCCCATCTATCGAGCTGATAGAATGGGTATTTTTTTGTATGTGCAAAAGTTTACATAGGTCTTAAGAATCTATAATATTCACCGAATATAGTTCTATTATCATATCAAGCATAGCTGTGCGATATTCATTCGGGGAGTGATAGATTTTGAATAATGAAGGTATCGCCGTATTGGAAAGGGTCGTAGAGAAGACAATACATAGTGATCCAAGTGATCCAAAAGCGTTACAAACGGAGCAGAGCAAGAAGGGAATTGAAGCTGAACATTATTTGAAGCTCGTTCCTGTGATTTCCGAGGATGAATTATGCATTCATGTACTTCGTTTATTTCAACGTGATCTAGACACACCGTGTATCGTGATTTGTGATCAACAGAAATCGCCTATCGGCTTAATGATGAGGGATAAGCTTAACCGATTGCTCGCGGGAAGATTTGCTGCGGATCTGTTCTATAATCGGCCTGCTCTTGATCTTGCGAATAAACAATCACTTCAATGCGAGTTATCTTTACCGGTGAGCGAATTGTTGGATATAGCTCTGGAGCGGGAGGGACAAGACTTTTATGATAGTCTTATTATGACGCACAACGGTAAATTTATCGGTGTAATAACGATTCAGGATCTAATGATTATGTCGAGAGATTTACAGAGAGAGACGGATGAAGCGCGTAAGACAGCGATAAGAGAAAGCTATGATCAAGCCGTTGATATAGGACGATCCGTGAGGTTGGCGTCCGAAGCATCAAAGCGAAGTCTGGAAGAATCTGAACGGATGAGTTTACTTGCACTAGCAGGTCAAAAAGAACTTGACGAGGTAAACGCCTCCTTTTCCAGAGTTGTGGAAATGACCCAATCACAGAATAAGCTAGTAACACAACTACTGATTCGGGCCAAAGAAATTGCTTCTCTGGTTACTCAGATACGAGAGCTCGCAGATCAGAGCGGTATGCTGGCAATGAATGCTTCGATCGAAGCTGCGCACGCAGGGGAGCATGGACGAGGATTTGCGATTGTGGCAAATGAAGTGAAGAAGCTGGCGATGCAGACGAAGGAGTTCTCTGGAGATATCGGTACCAAGCTGGGGCTTGTCGGAGATCTAGTGAATCAGACTGCCCATGCGACTTCCTATACTGTAAAAGAAATGGAAGAAAGTCACGTCAGAGTAGTTGAGGCGGGATCAACCTTTGGAACGTTAGTAGATTCTGCTTGTCAGGTGGAAATCAGGGGGCAAGAAGTGTTTGAATCAACGGAGGAAGCGGCAAGAAAAAATCGGGAAATTTTATTTGAATTAAACTCAATTTCAGGCCGGAGCTAAATTTTACATTCCGTTAACATTTCAGGCCATTACCTTTTACATATAGACGTTACAATCAACAAGTAAGACTGTCCTATACCTGAAGCGTCGACACGGACTCGCGTTAAGGTGAGGTCCGTGTTTCGTGTATTAGTGCTGTCCGTATTGACTTTAAGCGGGGCTCTGATGTCTACACAAAAGAAGGAGATATGACATGACATCGATTATCCATATTGAAAATTTGAATTTGTATTATGATCAGTTCCACGCTTTGAAGAACGTATCTCTTGAAATCCCGGAGAAAGCAATTACAGCATTTATTGGTCCGTCAGGTTGTGGTAAATCAACACTGCTTCGGACATTAAATCGTATGAACGATATGATTCCAAGTACACGAATCGAAGGTTCTGTACAAATCGCGAATACGGAAATTTATAGTGATGACGTCCATGTAGAGGCGTTACGGAAACAGGTAGGTATGGTGTTCCAGCAGCCAAATCCTTTTCCAAAGTCCATCTATGACAATGTAGCTTATGGACCTCGTTTACATGGTGTAAAGAATAAAAGCCAACTGGATGAAATTGTTGAACAAAGCTTGCGACAAGCTGTTTTATGGGATGAGGTTAA
>RCUF01000311.1_pt1 | contig 19281 bp, 21 predicted proteins | sample 2166311 | NCBI WGS metagenome assembly RCUF01 (sample SAMN09932608, study PRJNA488358) | compost metagenome | feature: garden; material: soil; isolation source: compost soil in 4-hydroxybenzonitrile-enriched culture | place: Germany: Experimental Botanical Garden Goettingen | collected 2016-01-27
TTGGGGGATTAAGTCAATTAATTCGCTCTATTTATGGTACGGTTCAGCTTAACGGGTCTATCGGCGAAAAACAAGCCTAAGTGTGCCGCGCGGCGGCATTCCCGGCTTCAAAGAGACTTGCGTTTTTGCAGTTTAGCTCTGCAACGTAGAGCTTACCGAACTACTGCCGGAAACCACGGGATCGGAAGCAACAGGGCAAGTTCTCCATAATCTCTTCCTAATCGTTCACCGAAGTCAAGTTTGAAACTATCCCGCTCCTCCTCTATGCTTTACTCGAATCGGAACTTGTACAATATGGGGGAATGGGTTAATGAAATGGGATGAATTGCGGAGCCGCTTCGATAGGCTATATGTCGCTCAAGCATCTAATGCTGATGTAGGCAAGCAGTCAATTGACGATTATAATTATCAAGCTGAGTTGGTAAAGCTGTATGATCGCTGGGCTGGAGTAAATACGGAAAGCTTCTTGCAGGGTGATTCCGTGTGATCAGCATGTATCCAGAGCGGGCGGAAGGCTCTGGACCTAAATCAATCCAAATAAACCAAAACCACCAAAACTGAACTGCACCCCAATTGTTAGACACCATCTAACTATTGGAGGTGCAGTTTTTATATGGCTAGATTCAGTACACACGAAAAAATCCAAGCCGTTATACGTTACCAGCAGGGTTCAAACAGCTTAAAAACAATTGCAAAATCCATAGGGGTTCACCATTCTGTCTTTTTGAACTGGATTAGACAATATGAGCATCATGGTGAAGAAGCCTTTAAGAAGGGCTATACATCATATCCTGCACAGACTAAAATAGACGTACTTAATTATATGAGCGAAGTTGGGGCGTCTGTTAGAGAAACGGCTGCGGTATTTAATATTGCGAGCCATAGTACCATTTTAAGCTGGCAAAGAAGCTTAGAATTACATGGAATAGACGCCCTACAATCAAAGAAAAAGGGGCGTCCCTCCATGAAAAAAGACTCAAACCCAAAGCTAGTAGAAGGATCTGTAGAAGCTTTACAAGCAGAAGTAGAGCGTTTGCGTATGGAGAATGCATATTTAAAAAAGTTGAATGCCTTAGTTCAAAACAAGGAAAAATCACCAAACAAGACAAAGCACAAGTAGTCTATGAGCTAAGGAACGATTTCTCGGTGAAAGCACTCTTACAACTTGCTGATATCCCTCGTAGCACGTATTATTACGTGGTAAAAACATTTGGTATGCCCGATAGAGATACGGAGCTAAAAGGCGTTATTCAAACGATTTATGAGGAGCATGAGGGGCGTTATGGTTATCGTCGCATTCGTGATGAGTTAGTGAATCGCGGACATCATGTGAATCATAAAAAGGTACAACGCTTGATGAAGGTATTGGGTTTAAAGTGCGTGGTACGTATGAAGAAATATCGTTCGTATAAAGGGACGATTGGCAAACTCGCACCGAATATATTAGAACGTAACTTCCACGCTGAGAATCCAAATGAGAAGTGGGTCACGGATATTACAGAGTTTAAATTATTTGGAGAAAAGTTATATTTGTCACCAATCCTTGATCTATATAATGGTGAAATTATTACGTATACAGTCGGTTCGAGACCGGTCTACTCGCTTGTTTCTACGATGTTAGATCAAGCATTCGATCGATTAACAGATGAAGATAAACTCCTTATTCATTCTGACCAAGGCTGGCACTATCAGATGAAACAGTATCGTCATTCTCTTAAAGAACGCGGCATCAAGCAAAGTATGTCCCGTAAGGGCAACTGCTACGACAACGCCGTCATTGAGAACTTCTTTGGCATCATGAAATCTGAATTTCTGTATTTAAAAAAATTTGAAAGTATCGTACATTTTAAACAAGAGCTATAAAAATACATCGATTATTACAACAACAAACGAATTAAGACAAAACTAAAGGGCATGAGTCCGATAAAATATCGAACTCACGCCCACCTAATCGCCTAGCTTTATAACCTGTCTAACTTTATGGGGTCACTTCAAACCGAAATGGCGTTGGTGGTTTTTCGTTTTACTCATTCTTAAAGGCTTGAACCAGTTCTTTATTGATTCGCTTTATGATCTCAATCTTACTGCTATCCAGATTGCTTATCATGGCAATAAACTCGTCAGTTGCTTGCCGCCGCGCTACTTCGTCTTTGTTCTTAACAGCGTCATGACGAAATAAATCGGCAGCATCGACTTGTAGAGCTGCATGTATTTTTTCCAAAGTATCTATGGTGAAGTTCCGTTCTCCCCGCTCCACTGCACCGATGTACGCATCATCTAAGCTGGAAAGCTCAGCAAGTTGAAGCTGGGTAAGTCCTTTGGACTTTCTGATCGTTCTTATTCGTTCACCGACTATATTACGCAAACCCTGCATACTACCACCTCACTACTTACAGAGTAGAGTGTTGGGCATACAATATGCAGGGTTGTATAGGCAGTAAAGTTTGTTTAATAAACTCCATATACGTAGTATATTTATTTTAATTGGCTTGCTAGAAGTAGCTAAAAACGATACTCCAAGTAGAAAAGAGGAAATATGTGGATGTTTGTCGAAATATCGTGGAAAACAGCTGGGGGTAGTTATGAAAAGGTTAGTCATTGTCATTTGTCTGATTCTCCTTTGTGCTTGCGCTAAGAATGAAAGTAACCAGAATAAACAAGTTCAACAACAGGTTAGTTCAACAACTCCACAGCCGATTACTGAAATTAAAGAAGCACCATCGATTACTCCATCAACCTCCGAACAGAGCACTCCTTCGCTTGCTGTAAAAGAAGAAAATGCTGATATAAATCAGGATGGAACACCATCTGTTGGGCAAATCGACTATTCTGAATTTGACTATTCTAAAATCGTATCTATTGGTGATTGGAAGCTAGGAACCCCTTTTTCTCTCGCAAAATCCAGATTAGATGGAATGCAACATGCTTTTAGCGAATCATATGATTATGTGTCATTTTCTAGTGGTTCCTATTTCTTAACATTTTATAACGGGGTATTATTCGAAATTACTGTAATGGATGAGCGAAAGGGAATTGCCGACTTAGTTGTTGTAGGTGATAATGTTGCATCTGTCATAAATAAACTCGGTGCTCCTTTAGCAAAAATGGATCTTGGGAATTCAATTGATTATGACTATGGTTCTTACGCTGAACCACCATTATCCGTAAGAATACAAGATGACAAGGTTATAGCAATCCGAATGAATAAGCACACAGAAGGCGATCAAAAAGAACGTGGCCTTTTATCTGATTACTTAAAGAAGTCCGCGGCACATTCACCCCCAGAGAAGGCTCCGGCACAACAAAAAGCACTCAAAACGATCACTTTTGATGAATATGTGAAAATCAGCGAAGACGTATTGAACGCACTTGTACAATACACCCAAATTATGTCCAAAGACATCGCTGATGATGAGAAACTTAAAAAAATTGAAGAAATTGATTCCAAGTATAAAATATATGATCTGTCAGTAACGTTTGAAAACTCTGTACCGTCCGATGAGAAAGATAACAAGCTACATCTTCGATGCAAGCAATTCATTGAAAAAATCGATTCTTTGTTTGGTACCGGGATGTTCTATTTGAACTTGAAGATGAAAGAGGACGACGAAAAAACTGTAGCTGATTGGAAAAAACAAGCCTCGAAGGAATTACAAGAAGTTTGGGCTTGGGTCAATCAGCGGTAATATTACAAAAGGAGTTCAAGATACATGGGGTTAGTCGTTTTCTTTGGGATAGTGGGTCTGGTTACTAGCGGGATACTTATTGTTGAAATAATTGACCTGATTTTCAGCGATTCAAAATTCATAAGACTGCTTAAAGTTATCATGGTACCAATTGGGTGCTTTTTCTATGTCAGAACCTGCGCAAGTGCTTTTGGATACATTACGCATGATTTTAGTGCCGAGTCAGTGAGAAATGGCTTTATCGTCCTTATTGCTCCAACAGCCATCTTTATCCTGCTACTAACCTTTAGATATATTTTTGGAAAGAAGTAGCCCATTTAATTTCCAATATATAGATGGTCGATTTATTCCAACCTGGAACATTGTAATATGTAAGAAGAGACATTTCTACCATCATCCCCCAAAAGCGCCCCTATGGCTCGATCTGGACGTATATTGTCCATAAATCGGCGATAGGGGCGTATTCTCTATAAAGCCTTCATTCCCTCCAGACAGTGACACTTAGAGATGGTTGCATATAATCCTTTATGAATGTAAATTTGTAAGTAAGTGGAAAGTGCCATAAAGGAGATAAGAATCATGGACTTAAATGAATTTTTCAGTGACACGCCGTGGAAGTTATTTAATCACTACCAACTTGGACAGTATTCGAAAGATCATGCTACGAAAATCTTCGCATCTCATGGCTTCCATATTCATTCTACAAGTGATGATCTCGGATATGTTGATTTCGTCGTGAGCTATGGAGTGAATGGGATGAAATGCCCTATAAAAGTAAGATCAATTCGCATGGTGAACACCAAATATTGTTACATTCTGAAAGATCAAATCGACGTTGCACTTGATAATTATTATCTGTTCTTTATAGTTTATGACACTAAACCAGAGTGCTTCTTGATCCCAGTGAAGGATTTAGAAATAGAAACAGATGTGATTCGCCAATTCAACTATACAAAACCGGAGTATGGAATATATGTTGCTAGGAAAAACCTTCCTCTCCTTGAACCATATAGAGCCGGGAGTATGCTTAAATTTTTGAAATAATTGGTATAACCATTCGATTACGTTTAGAATGGCGTATTTCCTGCGAAGAAACGAATAAGCCGAACGGCTGAGCTAGCGATGAATTCTATGGAGACGTGAGATGCGCTTCCTATGCGGGAATTACAGGGGGATATGGACATGTTCCATACTCTATGAGAAAAATAGTATTGCCGGGTATGGTCGAATAAGCGGAGCAGCTCCCCGCGCGAGGTGCGATGGCTATAGAGGCATTCTATACCCATAGATGCCGAGAACGTTTCTCTGGTTCTAAAATTCAAGGCATGGAAATTGAACAGCCCGCTACTGCTGTCAGGTGTGTTGGCATAAACGAAACTAGCGAAAATAGAGAGGAGTTATAAGAAATTCCTATAGCTCCGATCTAAAAGTCCACATGGGTAAAGCAAACATTATTTATAGGTCTTTCAGATGTTTATATTCTTTTCCGAGGGCGAAGCCCTCTTTCCATATGGAAACATCCCATACATCTCCATAAACATCCACATATCACCCACCCCCTATGGGGGTGGGTGTGCTGCTTCGCAGCACAAAAAGAATGGAAATCACACCTATTCAAACACTTCTCATGAACTATGTATGGGATGCCCGCTCCATCAGCATCGAGCTTCTTCCACTGGTTGTATGTCTGATTTCAATACACCACACCGACTTCTCTCGTTTTCTGAACGCTATTATCCCGCTTCCACGTTCAATTCGAACGTCTCAGATACGCAGCCCCTCTTCTGTCTCGTTCCCTGTATGGGCTACGCTGTTAAAATTCCATTCAGCAGCCCACTACCGACTCTCCCCAAGCAATTACCTGTCGATGGATGAGAATGGCAGGATACCACACTCGCCCTCCCTGTCTCCACTTGCCCCACTTGCGATACGATGGACGATTAACGTCCTGATTATCGCAAGTGGGGCTTTTTGCTGTCGATGGATGCTCAAGCTTGCCTCTCCCTTCCTATTTCCCCATGTGAAGCTCACGGCATGAATTTTCCCCTCCCCGGTTTATTTAGACCAAAGCCCCACTGGGGCCACATAAACCAAGGAGGCTGATGAAGATGAGCATGGGCGGCTATAACTCCCGGATGACCATCATTGGGAACTGCATGAAGATTAGACACTATGGAAGAACAATTTACTCCGCTGGAATGAATCCTCACACGACGAAAGCACTGCGGCTGGCTGAGATCGACGCGATCACTGCCAGCGAATCACTCTCCATCGTGGAGAAACAAGTTCTCACCGCCATCCGGGAGCCTGTGAGCATGGATGAGCAAAGAGCGGCTAGATCCCCGAAGCCGAGACACTTAACACTTTCCGAGCGTGAGGGATTCAAAGACTTGATGGATATGAACTTCACCACAGGCCACCAGTACATCACCCTGACGTATGAGAAAGAAGACGTGACGCTGGATGAAGCGGGTCGCGATTTCGAAAATTGGATCAAGCGAATGCGGGAACGGTATGGGGATTTCAAGTATTTAGGCGTTCGCTCCTTCCAGCGACGCAGCACGCCGCATTTTCACCTGCTGACCGATCTGCCGCGCATTCCAGCTCATGAATTGAAAGATGGGACGTTTCAACGTATCTGGGGGCATGGCATTGTCCAGTTGAAACGAATTTACAACGTGCCGATGGGCACCAAACGCAACAAGCTCCAGCAGTATCTGCTGAAAAACTTAGCCGAATTCAAAGCCGACAAGCGTTCATATGGGAAGCGGCTGTACCTCCGAAGCCGAAACCTAGTTGAGCCAGAAATCATAAAAGGCGATTATGAAACGCTGAAAGCAGACTTCGCCGCATCCGGGCACACGTTGAAGTTGCTGGAGTCTCGTCGGTTTGATGTGGAGTATCTGGACTATATTGAACTCGAAACTTATCGAGTTACTGAAAAAAATTTTCGTGATAGCTGAGGATAACGGAGAAGTGGCATGACATGAGTTATCCACAGTCGTTACAGAGCCTTTTTGGAGTGATTAGCTGTTTAGAGACGAGCAAATTAGTTCATAACAAATCACGAGCGGCGAATTGGAGCGTTATCGATGTGCGCTGCGTCCCGCACAAAATTAATTGGAGGGTTTTAAATGTTAAGCAAAAACTATGGCGCGATTGAAACAGCTTCTCAAGCAAAAGAATCACGAGAAATTATTGAATTGGTTCTTAAGCACGCTTCACTGTCCGAAGATCAACTTTCCCAAATTAGAGAAAAAACAAAGGAGACATATCCTGAACATTGTGACAATCAGGGGTTGCTTCAGCATGTTCAAACACAGATGAAATTTTGGAGCGGGTTGAATGCCTCCATAATCAGTTCTCCTTGGGTTAACTGTGCTGGTGAATCTACTCGTAAATATTACTTTGAAGAGGATTTAGAGGAAGAACCGCACAATGATCAACTCCTATTCAAAAATGAGGGAGACACGCTCCTGCAATGTATCGGTGAAATAAAACGAGATGAGTTTGACGCTCTGAAAACTGCTGTAATTGGCAACGAAGATGAAATATACGTGAACATAGCGGGCTGGACTAAAGCAGAAAATTCGGAACCGTGGACTAAAGATGAAGGGGGACTGATTCTTGACCCGGCTGAACTGGTTTTGTTAGCTCAGCATATTAATCAAGCAATTTACTTTATCTTCTCAAGGCCGATAGCTACCTGAATCCAATATTTGTTTTAATGAGCTGTGGCAAGTTTCTCGACCTCACAACTGATTGCCGCTGCAGCATAATCATGTCTAAACCGCATTGGTTCTAAACTTAAAATTACTGTTTACCTAACATCCTAAAAGCGAAGACTCTCCAATCGCTCTACCACATGCACCAGGAGTAAGCAGATGTGAAAGGTGCTGCTAATGGAGACGAAAACCAAAGAAGAACAAGAGTTCGAGCGAATCCTCGACCTACTTACGGACTTACTTCTTCCTTACATACACGGTCATCAATCCCCAAGGAAGCCTTAAATCAACTAAGTATGAGAATGCCACCCGCTCCAATAAAGCGGGTGGTATCCCAAGAAATCTGAGCTATTCCTGTAGAAAGCTCATGAGAACGCGGTTTGAAGCTTGTTTGAGCTGCACTTATGATTAACCGTATTACTATTATTACCATTTTCTGGGGGTGGTTAATACGAATCTAATTGCCATTTACGTCCGTGTCTCTTCGGAAGATCAAATGGACAGATACAGCATTCCCGGACAGCTTGAAGAACTGCGTGCCTATGCCGCCGAGCATAATCTCCCCATCTACCGTGAATACGTGGATGATGGATACTCCGGTAAATCCATAGACGGAAGACCCGCGATGCTGGAACTGCTGGCGGACGCGAAGCAAGGCCGATTCAACACCGTCATCACGTGGAAGCTGAGTCGCTTGGCACGGAACCTAGCCGATCAGCTCAAAATGCTTGAGATATTCAATCAGCACCATATCAGCTATATGAGTCTGACCGAGCAAATCGATTCCAATACGCCTCAAGGGAGCTTGACGGCGCAGATGCTTGGCGCTATCGCCCAAATGGAGCGGGAGCAGATTGCGCAGAACACACGCCTTGGAATGCAGAAACGAAGTGCGGCGGGGAACTGGAACAGCGGAAATAACGTTCTCGGGTACGAATGGGTAACGGAGGGCAATACGGAGCCGCACGTTAGAATGGTTCCGCATGAGGCAGAACTTGTCCGAATGATCTTCGAGCAGTATCGGAGCGGGAGCGGGTTTAAGGCCATTACGAGCCATTTAAACAATGCTGGATACATGACGAAGCGAAATAAGCCATTCAGTATTGCCGCCGTTCGCGGTATCTTGACCAATGTGAACTACATTGGCCTAATTCAATACACAGTCCACGAGAAGTTCACCGGAGCTTCCAGCGACCGCTCGAAGCAGGTAGTACAAGGCACTCACGAGCCAATCATCAGCATGGAGCTGTGGAATGAAGTCCAAGCGCTTCTGAATCAGCGCTCCCGACCCCCAACCAAGCAGGTGAACCGGCATTATCCTCTGGCTGGCCTGTTAAAATGCCCGATATGCGGGCACAGCATGGTTCCATCACATACAAAAGCATATCGGAAAAACGGGAGCATTCACATGAATCACTATTACGTGTGCGGGAACTACACCAATAGAGGCTCAACAGCTTGTAAATCGAATGCAATTCCCGCTTCGCCTGTCGAAGACGAAACGCTATCCCGCTTCCAGAACATGATTACGAACAAGCGCCTGTTAAACGAGATCGTCAGCCAAATTAATCGCAGGAGCAAGGAAGCGGAAGCGCCATTACGTGAGCAGTTAACACAGGCCACAATGAAACTTAAACAACTAGAAAAGCAGCAACGACACTGCTACGAGCAATTTGAAAATAAACGTATTGAGCCTACGGAGCTTATGGAACAACTCGAATCCTTGAACCAAGCTACATCAAACCTGAACGAGAACCAGCGCCAGCTACAGGCGAAGCTCACAGAACTCGACAACAGCACGGTATCGCTGAAAGAAGTTCGCCACGCATTAAAGTCGCTATTTAAGTCTTTTCATGTCATCGAAGCGGGGAAACGAAACGCCTTGCTTCGTGGATTTATCCAGAGCGTTCAAGTGCCGCCGAATCGCGATGTAACCGAAATGCACATTCAAGGCACCGCCGCGCTCAATCACCTAACCATTTGAAGGGAGTTTTCTCATTATGACTACGAATAAAACGAAGGTTGCTATTTATGCACGTTTGAATCAGGAACAGGCAGGGCTGGATACCCAGCTTCAAGCGTTGCGCGATTACTGCGAAGCGAACGGAAAGGAAATCTACGCAGAGTATGTGGACGAAGGCGTAAGTGGGATGAGCATGGAAGGCCGTCATTCACTTCAACGCTTGCTAGAGGATGCTGAGAAGCAGGAGTTTCAGGAGGTACTTGTATGGAGTATCAGCCGAATAGCACGAAATTTACTCGATGTGATGAGTATTATTCGTATGCTGGAAGAACGTAATATTACCTTCCGATCCATTACGGAAAACTTTGATAATAGTACAGCTATCGGAAAATTTACCCTGCAAATGATTGCAGTAATTACTGAGCTAGAACTGAAAGAGAGCATGGCCGGAGATCAGCAGTAATGGGAAGGACGATCATCATGACCAACAAAAGCGTTAAAGTGGCCATTTATGCGCGTGTAAGTACCGAGGAACAAGCCGAGCAAGGTTACAGCATTGATGCTCAACTCGACACGTTACGCGATTACTGCAAAAAGAACGGCCTGGAAGTATATGAGGAGTATGTGGATGCTGGGATTAGCGGAACAAGCATAAAAGGTCGATTAGCCTTACAGCGATTACAGCGGGATGCGGAGAAGGGGTTATTCGATGAGCTTCTGGTGTGGAAAATGAATCGGTTAGCCCGGAAAAATCTCGATTTGCTTCTGATTCTCGATCACTTGGATCAACATAACGTTTCCTTCCGTTCCTTCACAGAAAAGATCGAAACATCAACCCCCACTGGAAGAATGTATCTACATATGTTAAGCGCCATTGGTGAAATGGAGCGAGACACCATCGTAGAAAACGTTAAAATGGGCATGAAACAACGCGCCAAAACAGGCAAGCACAACGGCAAGCTGCCGCTGGGGTATCAGGCTATCGCTGACCCCAGCGACCCTGCGGGGCGCTCAAATGTCATCGTCGTGGAAGCCGCAGCCCTCATCGTCCGAAAGATATTCGAGCTTTACGCCTCTGGCCGTGGATTAAAGAGCATCGCAAACGAGCTTAACCACAGCGGCTATAAGACGAAGACAGGCAACACTTTCTCCACGACAGCCATAAAGGAAATCCTGCACAATCCGTTCTATAACGGAAAAGTCCGATACAACCGCTACGAGAACTGGAGCAACAAGCGAAGACGTGGTAAGAGCGATGAGCCGCTCATTGCGAATGGAAAGCACGAAGCCATTATTCACGATACGTTATGGGAAAAAGTCCAATTTCTTCTCCAGAAGAAGTCGTTCACGCCATCCCGCATCTTTGACGGTGAGTTCCTGTTGTCCGGGCTGATTCGCTGTCCGAAGTGTGGCGCGGCGATGGTCGCCAGCCGCACACGGAGCAAAACGAAGATCGGGGAAATTGTTAATCGCCTGTATTACTCGTGCGGAGCCTTTCGGAGTAAGGGAAGCAGCGTGTGCTCGGCCAATAGCATTCGGAAGCAGGAGGCCGAAGATGAAGTGATGAATCGGTTAGCGCGGGTACTGTCCAAAGACCGCATTCTAAAAGCCATCGTGGACAAAATGAACCATCGGCTCGCAACCCGAACATTACCGCTCCAAGCAGAATTAGAACATATTAGAAGCCAACTAGAACAGGCTGAGTCCAAAAAGCGCCGTTATCAAGATTTAATCGAGCAAAATAATCTTGATAAATCAATCGTCGCTGAGAGGATGCAGGAGATTCAGACCGATTTAATCAAGTTTCGAGCTGAGAAGTCCCGGTTGGAGCTTGAGCTAACAGACGACAATAGCTCTCCTGTCGTTTTCGAGCAGGTGCGTGAGTTGATACATGGATTCCATCAGGTGCTCACTGCCGCGTCATTCGAGCAACGAAAAACGTTACTGCACCTGTTTATCAAGCGAATTACGATAAACGAAAGCAAGAAGATCGAGACCATTGAACTGAGCTTCGATGAAAACGTGGATTCCTACTTCTCCGATTCCCCTGTAGCAGTAACGGCGGGGGTTTCCCTCCAGCGAAAACAAGCGCGGAAGCGGGAGAGAATCGAAATCGCCATCTGAATTCATGAAAACACTTTCACAACTGCTCACCTTAACGATTATGGGGTGGGCAGTTCTTTTTATGGGAAAAGAGCATAGAAAGCACTACGCCTTTCACACTGTCTGTGTGGCACGCTGACTGTTAAACTTCAAAAACCTTTAATCCGCACCCGAATCGTTATATTACATTTATACAGCATAACGATACGAGGTGAGTATAATGAGCAGCAAGCAAGATCGACTCAAAAATGGAACTAACAAATTCATGCCCGGCAAAGTAGCGGCACTGGTCAAATGGAGTAACAGGCCGCTTTTGGACAAGAAGATTGATGATGATACACCTGTGAAGGAATTAGTGGCGTGGTGTAATGAAAACGGCTTCCCGATCAGCATTCCCACCATGTACTCTTACAAGAAGCAACGCAGGGAAGCGATTGTAAACGGACTCACGATGGAACTTTTACACGCGAAGGAAGACCCGCTCAAGAAGGCGTTGAAAGATTCATTTCGGGATAAGGCAAGAGAAAAGGGCAATACGCAGTATAAGGAGAACCGCGCCGGAGAACGTGCCAAGGTTAAGGCCACGCTGGAAAAGGAGTTGGCAGACCAAGAGAATACAAAGCGTATCCGGCATGACATGGAGCTACTGGACAAAATAATTCAAAAGGGCTTCGACACGTTGAGCAAAATGGACGTGATCAGTCCCGTTACCGCAATCAAGGCGATTGAGATGAAGCACAAGCTGTCTAATGGTTCGACTGGCGGCTATACGCATTATGGGCTGGAGGAGATCAAGCTGCGTGAAGCAGGGCGCGAACAGGCTATCACCACAGCTATCCTTGAGTTCATCCCAGTGGAGCAGCATGATGCTGTTATTCAGCGCATGGAGGATGTGACGCGGGCTTATTACGAAACGATTGGCCTGGGTGAAGCGTACCGGCAGATGAAGGTCATAAATTGATTGAACCAGCCAATAGAGCAATATAATTTAGCAACGGGGTGACGATCACATGGAACAGATTTATGTGAGTCAGACGGTAAAGCGAATACAGAAACGGCTGAGCCATAGTGATGACGGAGCGGCTTTTAAAGAATCGATTAAGGAAGTCGTCACTGTTGGCGTTGACCAGTTCTTACGGCATCTCCAGTTGGAGAGAACACAAGTGAATACGGTGTCTGACTTCGAAAAAATGGTCAAGCTTGGGCTTCTTATGTATGGGGAACCTACCGAGCGTTCAGAAGTTACGACCGATATCAAGATACATGAGACGCAGTTGGAATCAATTGTGAAAATGCCAGAGTTTGAGGTAATTAAAAACAGATTGGCTGAACAAATGAATAGGGAAAATGAGGGGAATACCGATATGAGAGGAGAACGCATGTGATGGGCGTTCTCCCTTGTGTTCGCTTGGTGGAGTGTGTGAATTGTTTGTGGGGATGTTCTTTGTCGTTTTAAAGCATCTTTAATGATCTTTCACGACATAAGTTTTAGGAGATTTCTCTCCATGTCCTTTAATGTATGGGTTAATAAATATGACCTTACCATTTTTATAGTGCCGATGATGCCCTGATACAGTCCAGGAGTCAACGTGCCGCTGAAAGGCTCTATTGTTATAGCCCTTCATTTCTTCATCATAAGTGACTTTATAGATCGTTTTATTAATGACAATCCTTCGATTCTTTCCTTTCCCACCCTTCGGTTTTTTCATTGTCACCTTTCGTTCTTTCTGAACCTCTACAATTTTCGGATTTTCCCGAACTTGTTCAATATAGAACATAGAATAACTGAATGATTTAATACAGTGGACAACCGTTTCATTGATGGCATGTATGGCTTCCTCATCACTTAATGTTTTGAAATACTCTGTTTGTGATATTTCCTCACAATCTATGCTCACACTTCCCTCATTATTGTGGAAAAAGTCAACTGGGCGATCCAGCAATTTATAATAAATGCCATCATCCACCACTTTGAAATACAAGCTGAACTTCCCTCTCCCCCCGTAAAATTCAGCCTCAATGTGAATAATACCTTCATTTAGGAACGGATTTATCGGAAGTGAATCGTTGTTCTCCCAAACTGGCGCAGTTATTTCTTGGATCTTTTTGAATGTATCGTAATCAATATCGATTTGATCACATTTGTTTAAATTGTAGTTTCGATATTGGGAGTATTCAATCTCGCCCATTGTAATCATCCTTTCAGAAGAATGATGATCATAGAATACTTTCGCTCAATGCTTTAATACCTAATTTGCTAAGCTCATCCGACAATCTCTCTTCGATTTTATTAAATTCCGTATGGGAAATGCGAATCAATAGGATATTATTTCTCTTGCGGTAATTGTTATCAGGGAGATATTGACAGTAAGAATCTTTGCTTTTTACTGTGCGTTACTAATTAGAGAATTGCTTAGGTTCGAGAAAAGGTCTATCGACTCTTTAGCCAAGGCTATTACTTCCTCCACCTTTTTAAAACTAATATGTATTGAATTCTTGTGAATCAATTTATTTCGCTCATTTTTCCTCAAACTTGCCCACTTATCATAAAACCCTGACTGAAAAGCATTCATTTCTGTCTTGAACCCTTTTTCAAAGAAAACGTCTATCTGGCTGAGATATCCCTCAACAGTATGATGTTTTAACATGTCCGCCAGTTTCTGAGCAGTAAACTTTGTTGTTCTATGTTCAATTAGTTTGAACATATACTCTTTGAACATAATCTCTATAAGTGAGGCACACAGAATTACAATGGATTTATTAAGTCTATTAATGTTATCTCCACTTCCGACAATACTGTATGCCTGCTCCGATTGTTCCTCATTCTCCAAATTTAGTCTGACTTTAATGGCGTTAATTCGTCTTTGTGAATCTTCCTCCAAATTTTTTGGATCGTTCATTATATCAATGAAATCACCTAATAGTGCATCGACCTTACTGAAATCATAATCCCTATTAAAGGCTTCCTTTAGCTTGAACACAATCTTCTTAATAATTTCATTCTGCTTACTCTTTGCATGTTTCCTAAGTTCAAAGACAGAATATAATATGTCCACCGCTTCAATATTCGGATAGAAGCCAAATGTAACAAACCCACTTCCAACAAGCCCGCAATTTGTACATGCTACAGGATAAGTTGAGTGTTTAAAGATAAAATGACACCTAGGGCAAACATGTTTTAGTAGACCTTCTTCATACAGACTAATATCATTTTGATCCCCGGACATACCAATTCACCCTGTTCCTCTAGAGTTTTGACAAGCATATATTTCAAAACATTCTATTTCCCCTTTTTACTTGTCCCGGCCACATCAGCTGGAACGGCAAGGTCATGTACCCAAGGCTGATATTGAACTAAGCGGCTACAGTTGAACCACAAGAAAAAAATGATTATCAGAAGTCTTCGCCTTCACTTATTACCAATTATTCATTAAGAATATCGCTGACACACAGGTATATATTCCCCGTTTGAGCGGCGTGTCTTTTCTTTCTTGTAATCAATGAAACGAAATCTATTCTGTTTTCTAATACCGCCAGTAGATCAATTCCGTCCATTAAAAGAATGGTACTTCTTCCTACCGAATGAATTCTCACAGCTTCTTCCGAAAAGCGATTAATTGACAAAAATAGCCCCAGAGTATTGTCAAGCTTTCTGCTAATTTTTCCATTAAAAGCATCAAGATCCGATGCGTTCACAGCATTGTTTTGCCATTTTGCTTCAAATAAGTAATCAGTTCCTTCTAATGAAAATGCTCCATCAATCTGCTCTCCAGTATTTCTAAATGATGCCTTTGGATCCAGATCAAACAGTTCAAATATGTCGTAGAGAACCTTTTCCAGTTCAAATCCCCTATTATGGTGATCCTTTGATGTTATCAGTTTAGAATACCGATCCTTAATCTCATCAAGACGAGAAATAACCGCTTGACTTTTTCTGATTTTTTCATGGTTTTCTATTCTCTTTTTTCGAATTTCTTCTTCTTCTCTCTTCCTCTGATCATGATCTTCAATCATTCTTTTGAGTTCAAGTACTGATGCTCTTGCACGCTCTGCTTTTCTTTTTCCGTCGTCTAGTTGTTCAAGATGACGAAAGCTCTCCATCTGTGATACTTCATGTAGTAACCTTCTTATATCACCCAGATACTTCTCTTGATTAGAAGCTAACTCATCGATAACGTCTGAAACAATTTGTCGTTTATAATTATCCCAATTCACTCCATAAATGATCTCCTTACTATTAACACAAGAAATTAAAAAGCTCTTCAAATCACTCTTGTACCAATATATAGTACACAGAGCCTCTTTTAATTGTTGAATAGCAACTGCTGAGATTCTGATAGCCATAATAAACTCACTCCTCCTTTGAATTGCGAATATATAAAATAACAACTATCTACATGCCTGTATAAATGCTCAGTTCTTAATCTGTTGCCAAGTCCATATATTACCTTTATTATATCATGCCGTGGGAAATTATGGATAAGCCTCTAGTCAACATGAACTAAAAAGAAAACCCCTGAAACTCAAGGTCTCAGAGGCTGTAAATTCCTTTATATCACGTACTTCTCAAATTTCCTCATACTAGAGTTTGTCCCAGTAGGGCAGCAAGTAGCAAGAGAGGCAATGGAAGATCATGCGTAACGAAAAGGAGAACGCCTGGACATTCTCCTTTGGCTTGGTAAAGCATGTGGGGCTAACGTGGTGATTGAGAAGAGGTGGAGCGTAGTTGCCTGTCTATATTATTTCTTTTTTATATTCCAATTCCTTAATGTGATACACTTCAACATCAGCACATACAAAGAGCTCTGGGTAAAAAATAGCTAGGTTTTGACCGTTCAGATTAATTGTACTATTATACTCAATCCCAGAATACTCCGGTTTTCCTTCATGTAAGATACTTTTAATAAAATCGGCTATGTACTGTGTTGGTATGTAATCCAAAACGCTGTCGCTTCTTCTCAAGGCACGTCCAATTTCCATGTTAATGCGATTCAAATGCTCCTTATTGATCGCATGTTCCAATTTGTCGAAGCCCTCAATAAACGGGCTTATATGATCAATCGCCTTGAGATCAACAACGACAATATCTTGCATTAATTCAAACTTCCCTATCGAAACGTAATCAAAGATGCCTGCTCTTATTTCATGAATTGTAGTATCGAGATCATTTGCTAAGTATAAACATCGTATACCCGCTGAATTTGCTCTTCCAGCAGTTACCTTATCCGAAGGAGGGGCATTCATTTGGTCCACTGGGAAGCCATCTTCTGAAGATATGCGCCCTCTGTAAAATATTGTTCCTTTCTTATACGCTTTCCTAATGAAAGAACAATAACGATTAAGAACAGTTAGCTCAATGTGATTTGAATGAAATCTATTGTGGTTCTTTACATTCTTTACAAAATCATCCCAGGAATTCGAACGAAGTAATGAGTGATCTTGGAGGTATTCTTTATCATTTAGCTCTGCTATACCTACCCGTGCATCGAAGAGACTCGGCATAGTTGTATATTTCTCAGCACAAAGCGCCCGAATTATTCTGTATACTTCTGTTGAAGTTAACTTATTACTAAAGATATGCCAACGGTCGGTCAGTTCGTTGACTAACAACCTCTTCTCTTCATCCGGAAAATCGGAAGGAAGCATTGATTCAGGTGTATATATCTCCAGTAATTGCTCAAAGTATTCTGTGAGTTCTGAATGTATATCGGTATCATAAATGAATACTCTTCTTTTTCCGCAAATTGGACAGGAGTTTTCCAATTGTCCCAAACCTTCAATAATGGGCTTTAATTCTCCGTCAACAATACATTGGTTACAAAATTTCATTTACCTTACCCCATCCAAATATCTACTCATAAGCTCCAAGTGATGCATTATGGATAGTTTCTTTACTGTGCCAAGTCCTGGGTACGATCGATTTTTATACATATTTTCAAAAGCCCGAACTCCAAATGTATCAAGTTGCTGCGTTTGGTTCCAAATGACCAACTTTTCCAAAGCCTCAGCAAATTTACCTGCTGGATCTGTGATGTCATCATTTGTATCAGATACGAAATGCCGAACTCGTAGGGTCTGATCAGCCGCGAAATATACGATATGGATTGCAATCGCATACGGAGCAAATCCAGACTCTGAATATTCATTGCCAACGACCGAATAATCTGAAAAGCCCAAGTATCCTTCCTGCTCGTAGTAAAGGTGATCCGAAGATAAGTGTTCATCTTCTGAATCTAAATACTCTACGTTGCGGCTTTTTTTGGGGTAGCGGTCTTCAAACATTACTCTCTTGTTTGGCATTCGTCTACGAAATCCGCTTTCGTCCCGTATGAAGTTAAATCGTGGATAATCGGGAGCATAAGTAGATTCAAAATGGGGAATCGAATCCTGATTAATGCATATGGTAGCAATATCCCGTTTGTTTATTCCTTGACGCTCAAGGGCAGAAAGATGTGCTGATAATTTTCCATCAACAAAAAGAAAAGATAAAACATCCGACATCTTAAGTATTTCATAAAACCGACCCTTATCTTTTTCATATTTCTCATCTGCTAAATCTTTAATCATGCTTCCGACTTGAGGGTTTCGAACTAGCCCCAAAGAACGATCTTTTTCTTGAAAAAATGACATTGTTTTAATTAAGGCAGAAGATAATTTTACTGGCTCAACAACCGGCATCACATTTTTACTCAGTAACGATCTCTCAAGCAGTTCTCTTATTGCTATTAGTTCAAACTGTCTGCCTCTCAGATAAGGGAAGTACACGGACTAACCTCCTTTTGTTGCAAAAATGAGTTAAGTCTTCTGTAATCATTTGTTTTAAACTCGGAAAAATAAACAAGAAATTTTAATTCATATGGAATTTGTTTATATGATTCCACATCAATTTGCCCACGTTTTTTTAGTGTCGCCACAAAATCCAAATACGCAGCACCCGTATCAATTTGGCAAAATAGTTGCTTGCAAGCCCTGTAATACTCAAATTGAGATGTATCAGGAAGTGTCCCAAAATGCTTCACAATTAAACTTTCATACTCCTGCTTCCGAAGAATTTTAAACATTATCTCTTTGTTTAACTGATTGAGGTATTCTTGAGGCTGTTTCTTCTCCTGAATCGTGCCCTTCTTAGTTAAAACACATATTCCTACTGGAGACTCACCTAACCTCTTCACTAGTGCATCGACATGGTCTTCAGATGCAAGTACAGATACACGAGTAAACGCTTTGAAATAATTTGCAATCTGTGACTCAAGGCGATCAAGATTATCGAGCTCAGTCTTAATTTCATAAACTACTGCACGTCCATTAATCAAAACAAAATCAGCTTTAGACTTTCCTATTGAAACCTCCGTTAAAGCTGTCGTTGTTGTAGGCTTATGTATGCCGAGCAGCAATTTGTTTAAAATAGTATTTTTATAAAAATACTCATTCCGATATTCTTTTTTAAGTACGCAATATATTTCACTTATGAGTTGCTTGTTATCTTTACCTGTGGGATCAGAAATATATCTACGTATTGCGGAAGCGTATGCATCACTGTAATTACTTTCTACAATTTCACGCAATGTATTTCGTGTAAACACACGGTTTAAAAGTATGGAGTTGTCTGCACCCATGTATTTACACCTTCTTTCGAAAAAATTATAAGCATCGATGTAGCTTATTTACTCCCCTTCAGTGGTAAATCCCAGCTTTTCACATATTTTAATTGTATAGCAACTTAAGAATTACAACAATCATTTTTCGCCGTCACTTGTGGTACGGTTCACCCCGATTAATCTTCACCGCCCGATAAATCTGCTCC
>RCUF01000312.1_pt1 | contig 19196 bp, 22 predicted proteins | sample 2166311 | NCBI WGS metagenome assembly RCUF01 (sample SAMN09932608, study PRJNA488358) | compost metagenome | feature: garden; material: soil; isolation source: compost soil in 4-hydroxybenzonitrile-enriched culture | place: Germany: Experimental Botanical Garden Goettingen | collected 2016-01-27
TTCAAGCTTCCGTACGGCTACGGATGCCGGAAAACCGAACGAAGAGCCTTGTTAAGATAGTTTAAAAGGGTACAATGAAAATGAATTGTCTGCAAACCTTCATGATGGGGTGTTAGCAATTCGAAAATGTAAATCAAGACCTCCAGAACGGTATAGTCACGTACTATATTCGTCCTGGAGGTCTTTTTAATGTGTAAAGATTACTTTACTTAAGATCATTATCACTACGTATGGATTGGACCAATTTACTCAGGGCATTAAAAAGCGCAAATACAACTGTAAAAAGTAAGAGAACTACGGGTTTAATTTCAATCTCAGAAAAAACACTATATAGAACTAAAAATGCAAAAAAGAGTACTGAGCTATTTACGTTTTGTTTTGTATAAATAGATTTTATAAAATTCATTGTATCACTCTCCAATTTGATTATAAGAATTCAAAACATATAGTATAAGTACCTTATTAACAAAATAGAAGTTAACTTAATATATATACCATATTGCGAATGTATTTAATGAACGACTTCTTATACATAAATTACAGTATTACATACAAACATTCAGGACTTATCAAATAAATAATTCACATTATTTTAATTAGAGTTTTACTTCACTAAAATTTCAGTATAGGAACTTACAATTGAATTCTGAGGGGGTGAAAGTATACATGAGCAATCCAGTTGGCTTAAAAAGAGTTACCATGACATATGGACCTGATGATGACCCTCATATGTATGAATTATTTGAGGGAGTTCTGTATGATCGTAGCTATTTCTTTTATCTTGAACAAGGGATATTGTGTCTGCGGCATGTACGAAAGATAGATCAACCGGATCATCCATATCTTTATGTGGATGGGGAAAGTGGGGACCTCCAACTAGCGAACAATGTACAGCGTGAGATTATGGAAGTCGTTACAGAACTGATCGAGCGTTTGCGTAGTGAGGATGGATTGGCGTTTTTACTGGATGAACTGCTATGGCTACATGGTCGAAGTCATATTGAGCTTAACCTCGTGAAAAATAAAGGATGATATATTTCTGTTGAAAACCAACAGCCTGTAACTACATTATGCTTCTATTGAGAAGGAATCTGTTAATATGGTTGCTGTGTTCAGTGACGCTCTTTATCAATCATTTCATTTTTCCATCAACATGATTTGTAACCTTCCCCCACTGAGCCGGCACATAAGATTAAGAACACGAAAGAAAAGAGGCTAGGAACGTATGAGGGAGTGGGTTGAAAAGGCGCGGCTAGGGGATGCGGAAGCGTTCGGGCAGCTGATGCTGCATTTTCGCGGAATGGCATATGCCGTGTCCTATGACATGCTGAAGGATGTTCATCTCGCGGAAGATGCCGTGCAGGATGCGTTCATAGAGGCTTATCAGAATCTGGAGAAGCTGCAGACCCCGTCCGCTTTTCCAGGCTGGTTCAAGACCATTGTCGTAAGACAGTGCCAGCGGACGCTGCGGCGCAAGCATCATTCGATGCTTCCTCTGGATGAGGCTGTGCAGGTATCGGGAGGAGTACCGGGTTTGGCAGAAATTGCAGAGCGTAGGGAGGAGAGCCAAGTTCTGCAGCAATCGGTGAAGGCACTGTCTGCCAAGCTGCGCGTGCCTGTGCGGCTGTTTTATTTTTACGGTTACTCTCTTCAGGAAATTTCCGATTATCTGGGCACTCCGGTCCCGACGCTTAAGAAGCGGCTGCACGATGCCCGCCGAAAGTTGAAAGGTACACTCCCGGTGGCCGACCTCGTCTCCGTGTTCAATCATTTGTATGAGGGAGGGCAAAACATGCTACATATTGTTAACGGTGATGTTGTAGGTGACATGTTGAAGCAGGGTGTTGTACAAGGTGACGTGCTTGTATGGAGAGAGGTATATCCGGCAGGACCGATATTTACAAATCCAGCGGGGGCTGAAGAACGGGTACTGCGGGCCCAGGTCCTGGAAGAAACGATGGGTATTCCGGCCAGCAAATATATTACGAGCTGTGAGGAACAAGAGCAGAAACTTCGTGAATTTATCAAGTATGATGAAGTCGTATTGTGGTTTGAGCATGACCTGTTTGATCAGAGCATGCTCGCCTATCTGCTCCACTGGTTCAAGAAACAGAAACTGGGCCGTACAAAGCTGAGCCTACTCTGTATTGGGGAGTTTCCGGGAATCGAACGATTTCATGGTCTGGGACAGCTCACTCCGGCACAGCTTCAGACATTATCTGGGACCTGGCGAACTATTGAACGGCAAGAGATGGAGCTCGGAAGCGAGCTTTGGCAGGCGTATGCTTCTCCTGATCCTGTTCAAATGGCTAATCTGCTGGAAGACAAGAAGGCAGAATTGGCAGCATCCGGCCTGCCTTTTGCCTATGAAGCTTTCACAGCGCATCTCAAGCGGCTGCCCTCGGAGCAGAATGGTCTTGGCGTTGTGGAACAGACCACGCTTCAGGCCGTTCATAATGGAGTGAATACGCCATTGGAATTGTTTCGTCATGCAACTGACGTCCTGCATGTGCTTGGCATGGGTGATCTCGAATACTGGAAATTTATTCGTGCTTTGGCGCAAGGCGAACATCCTTTGCTGATCATTGACTGGGATGAGGCTGGCTAGGATTTCAGACAAATTCCGGATTTTCTGAACCGAAAGGTAATTCTGACAGAGTTGGGTAATGAGGTACTGAATGGATCAGTGGACCGCATTGCAGTTCAAGGGATCGACGAGTGGTTTGGGGGGTTGCATCTCCATGGACATGAGGTTTCTTGGCGATGGGATGATTTGGCTGGTGGATTGGTCCGACATTGAAGAAAGTATAGAAGCAGATTGTTTAAAGCGCGAAAGAGTTTTCCGTTTATGGAAAACTCTTTTTTATTTTTTAGTAGACCATATTAAGACAAGAAAACCAGCTAATGTTTGTCAAAGAGTCTCTCGTCTATTTCTCTATAGCTTATAGCTTGCGTACCCGTATCAACCTTGAAACAAGCAGTATGGACATTAATAGGTGCTTTTTATTATCTGGAAGCAATAGATGCAGCACTTTCAACTAGGACACAAATTGTAATTGATTTTTTAGTGAGTTCTTCCCCGGTGTTAGCTATCATCAGTATATTTTCCTAATGTTAGGAACCGACATGGGCAGATGCGCATATACTTTCTAAAAACTAACATCGGGAGGAGATAAACTTGTATCAAGTACCTTCTTACTGGGGAAATTCATACTATATGCGGGCCAATTTTGTACCTATCTGGAACACAGGATTTCCGAAAGCAGTACAAATGATAAAGGAAGCGGTACAAGGGGAGCGTAACGATGAGTTGTTCTACGATGAATTGATCAATTTGGCTCCCTCACAAGAGCAGGTGGCTATTATTGAAAGTATCCGTAACGATGAGCGCGGCCACAATAAAATGTTCAGAGAGATGTATCGGGCTTTGACAGGACAGGAAATTGCAGGCATCAGTAGTGAGGAATATGAGAGGGTGCAATCCTATACAGAAGGTCTACAGCGCGCCTTGATGGGAGAGTTGGGTGCGGTGGAACGGTACCGCAACATCTGGTTTGGTTTGCCTGCTGGCATCTATAAGGACACAGTGTACGGTATCATATTGGATGAGCTTAAGCACGCTGCCAAATACAATTATCTGATTACGTTGAATCTCAGGTAAGTATTGATCGAAAGTCAAACTATTCCACATCAATTGGTTGCTGGATTTTATCCTTATATTCATCCAGATAGAGCTGGCCGTTGCTGCCTTTAACGGCATAGAATACGTCCTCTAACTTTTTACCGCGAGCCTTCAGTTGGGACAGCATCCAGGATTCAGAAATATGATTGGAGTTTAAATTACCATGCAAAAGCTGACCGTCAATTATAAGCTCAATTGAGAACTGTGTGGCATTGCCTGCATTCAACTGCAGATTTTTTAATGTCACGGCTTGCAGTTCCTTTTTCTTTTGGGCAGATAGTTTTCCGTTAATCTCAAGTAGGGCGTACTCCACTTCTTCTATATTAAATATATCTTTCTCGCGAAGTTGCTGGTTTAAAGAATCCAATGTCATATTATTTTTTTTAAGTTATCTTCGAGAATGAGCCCTCCTTCTATGAGAACGGTGGGAGTTCCTTCTGTCCACATCTTAAAGTTTCTGAATTTCAAAAAAAGCTTGGCCAAAACATAAGAAGTAATTGTAAAAACGGACAGGGCTATTAATAGGTGGATAACTTCTATTTTTTCGTTAAATGCAAAGTTAGCAGCCATAGCTCCTAATATAACTGCCGTTACGAATTCATGAAAGTTCATATTGGAAAGGGTTTGCTTCCCTAATATTCTCCCAATTATCATTAGGATAAAAAATGCTGAAAAACTTCTGATCAAAATAACGAGATGGTCATTCATGCAAAAGCCTCCTAGTTTAAAAATTGCAGGTATTCAGCATATAGGTTACCCGCCGCACTAGAATAATATACCAGTGGAATTAATGCATAAATGCTTTAGAACTGCTAACTGTTAAGCCTATCAAAACAACCCCGTCAAGAATTCATTTTGAATAAATACATAGAAAACAACCAGAAATAGGTTAGTAAGCTAGCTATTGGGTCGAATGATTTGATTTCTCTGCATATGAATAGACCTCCTTATGATCATAATCCAATGCTTTTACTGCTTCGAATCCGTAAATAGCTCCTGCGCGGTCCGCACAAATAACTGTACAGCAAGTGAAGCATTATGCAGGGATGGTACAGCGATACCGATTTGGCGTGTGATCAGAGGTGAAGTCTCCTTGACGGTCAGATCATGGGGGAACGTGGACAAGGCGAGTGAAGAGACAATACCCATACCTAGTCCCTGTCGAACCATGCTGACCAAGGTGCTGATATTATGAGTAATGAACTGTGCCTGCAACTGACTTTGCTCGCGTTCAAAACCTTCCATAATGGCGACCTCATGTCCACCTTTACAAAAGATCATATCCTGCTGATTCAAGTCTCGAATGGCGATTTTATTGTGCGATTGCAAAGGGTGACCGTCTGGCAGGAGAATAACCATGTCATCCTGACATAAAGGGATGACATCTACCTGAGGGTCTGGCAACAGGATGATACCCGCCTCGATTTCTCTGGTATGCACCCACTCCTTGACTTCATTCGTGGAGCCTTCATGTAGATCGAAAACAAGGTTCGGATAATGCTGACGAATATGATGAATAATCGGGGGCAGAAAATAGGCTGAGGCAGAAGGAAAGGCCCCGATCGTGATCGTGCCCACGTCTAGACCTTTTTCAGCAGCCACCTGCTGCTGTACCTTTTCCATGCTTTGCAGCATCATACGGAATTCCAGCAGTACTTTGTGCCCGATATCGGTCAGCAGCACTCCTTTTTTTCGGTCGCGTAGCAATAGCTGGACATCCAGTTCGTTTTCGATGCTGGCGATGGCATGGCTGACCGCGGGCTGCGTCATATGCAGCTCATGGGCAGTTTGGGTGAAGTTTAGCGTTTCAGCTACGCGAACGAAGATCATAATTTGAGTAATGGTCATAAGTGAAAAGTTATCTCCCTTATTGAAAATATTCATTTTATTTATTAGTGACCACAGTATACGCTAGTAAAGCAAAACTTTGCAAACGGCTATTCAGATTGTAGACGTAAAGCAATGCGATAAATCTAAGGGAGAGAAGACATCTATGAAAAAATTAACACCTAAAGCTACGCTGTGGCTTGTCTTGATATTAGTGATGGTATGGGGGATCAACTGGCCGTTGACCAAGCTGGCTTTGCCAGATACGCCGCCGATATTTTTTTCAGGACTCCGTACCCTACTGGGTGGTGTGATTCTGCTGTTGTTCGCTATGCGTCACCGGGAAACCTTACGCTTTAGACAGAATGGGTGGACTTATCTGGTGCTGGCCATATTTAATATTGCAGGCTACTATGGCTTGCAGACGGTAGGGTTGCGTTATTTGCCTGCTGGGTTATTTTCCACTTTAGTATTCCTTCAGCCGATCCTGTTGGGATTATTCTCCTGGATGTGGTTGGGGGAGCGTATGTTTCCCCTGAAGGTCATTGGACTGGTACTGGGTTTTGGCGGGGTGATCGTGATTAGCTCTGGTGGGATGGCAGGGAATATGTCGGTACTGGGTATTGTGTTGGGGCTAGCTTCAGGACTGTGCTGGGCGCTCGGAACGATTTATATGAAGAAAAAAAGCCAACAGTTGGATTCCATTTGGGCGGTGACGATGCAGCTCGTTTTGGGAGGGATTATACTTAATGGCATTGGATTTACGACCGAGAAATGGAGCGATATCCACTGGACAACCTCCTTTATCGCGATTTTATTGTTTATTTCGATATTCGTGATTGCGATGGGCTGGATGATTTATTTTAAACTAATCGACAACGGAGATGCGGGAACCGTCGGCTCCTATACGTTTATGATACCGGTGTTGTCCACGGTCTTTAGTATGGTAATGCTCAAGGAATCACTTACTTTGACGTTTGTTGTGGGGCTGGTGCTGATTGCAGGTAGTGTGTATCTGGTAAATACAGCATCTCCCGGAAAACGGAGGAACCGAAGCTCCAAGGCTGATGAAACGAATTCCTGTACAAATGCATAGAAATACGGGATTAGGAAAAATATACTAGATTAACAGAGAGGAGAATAGTAAAATATGACTATATAAGTAGAGAGGAAGTTTGGTATGGGAGAATTAAGCAGTCATACTCAGTCTGTGGAGCCGCAACCACATTCTGTTCGTAAGCTCGCAGTTGTAGCAACAGTCATTTCAGGAGTAGCGGTACTAGGATGTATAGCCTTGACGGTATGGAATTATAATCTGAATACGAAGGTAAATACTTTAACTATAGCGAACGCATCACTAAATAAGACAACACAAGCATTGGCGAAGCAACAAAACGATACAGAGGCGCTGCTGCAACGGGTTAGATTAGCAGCCAACCTGTCATCTATATCGCATCAATTGGAACAGACATCTGTCGTTACTGATGATTTTGTATTGGAAAAAGTGACCTTTGATGTAGCAGAGAACGGTACGTTGCAGGGTGTGCTTTTAAATGTGAATAATCAACCAAATCTTGGTTTTGGCGGTGCCTATCAAGGTTATGGTAAATATAATATGGCTTCTGCTACTTTGACGAAGAAGGCGGAGGAAGTCATAAATATAGCTATGAAAGAGTACGGTACATCTGACAAGCTTCCGCTATGGGATAAGAATACGAAGGTGGAATTGACGGTTCAAAATTATCCGCTTGGTAAGCGGGAAGGCGGCACTTTCAAACTCACCGGTCAGCAATAGGAGGAACCTATGAAGGATTTTGACGTAACCAAAGCCAAGTATGACCCAAAACAGGAAGAACAGGTGAAAAAGGGATTTTTCAAAAAGGTAAAGTCCACGGCTGGAAAAGTACCCTTTTTGAAGGATGCTGTAGCCATGTATTATTGTGCAATAGATCCTGAAACGCCTCTGTATGCCAAAGGGGTAGCATTCGGAGCCTTGGCGTATTTTATTTCACCATTGGATGTGATTTCGGATGTTATTCCGATGCTGGGGTTCACGGATGATGCGGGGGTTGTGCTAGCAGCTTTGAAAGTGTTGGATATGCATATCAAGCCTGCCCATCGGGAGAAGGCGAGCGAATTTTTTTCTTAAGGATTGCAAGATGAGCGGGGGAGCTAACAAATGGACAGATATACACCTACAGCGAGGGAACGCTGGCAGATGAAGCAGAGTGAGCCGCAGCAGCAGGGATGGTTGCTCGCTTTCTTTGGCTGGATTTTTGCAGGTTTGGGGTTCATATTTAGTTTTTTTGTCTTTGGAGGATTGTTGGGTGTCTTAGGTTTGGTTTTCGGAATTTTAACGAAACGAATGGAACAAAGAAACACGCAGGGTATCTTCATTATCGTAATCAGCTCCGTAGCTATTGGTATTGGACTATTGATTTTTATGATTTTTTTTGCGCAAGATTTTGTAGAGGGTCTGAGAGAAGGGTATAATGAGCATTATTAGGTCAGGGAGGTAACAGCATTGAGCGTCATTATTTCACAGCAGATCTCGGCAACGGGCGTGAAGGAATATACGAAGGTGATGAAAACATTTGATTCCCAGTTTACACCTTTGGTTGGACAGAAAATCAGGGATACGGCATTTGGCGATATGCAATATTACGATGTCGAGGACGTATTTATTGATCTAGCGGAGAATGAGTATTGGGTAATTCTACCTGCCATTTTGCTGCATTCTGATGATATTGAGGATATACGAGACGCTGTGCGTGAGTATCGTTCACACGGTTGGGAATGTACGAAACCTCTGTAAATGCATACCACTTAAGCATCTATACGGAAACGTCTTTCTTCTGCGAGATAGGCGTTTTTTTGTGTATTTGTGTATAAACTATTTCTAATGATTGGCATGAAAAGAAAGAATTTATGCTGAAAATGCGCAAATTGTATCATTTTTTATCATAAAACGACAAGTTGGGAAATGAAAACGGCCTTAATGTGTTATACTTAGTATATCAAAGGACAAGAGTCTAAAACGACCGGTAAGGCCCTTTCTTTGAAGAGCCTCTGAAAGGTTCAACGTTTATCCAAAATAAATGGTCAAAAGGAAAAGGGGAAATGCTAACGTGAGAGTGAATTTGAAATTTACTAACAAAGGGCAAGTTGCAGTTGAGAAGTTCAACAATGAGGAGCTTATCGAAATCTTTACCCGCTACATTAAAACGTTAAGCAAGAAGTATGATATCTCGGTTACCGTACCGGAGGATCTGAATGAGCAGATCTTGGCAGAGGGCACCGTGAAGGTCGTGTTGGATAAGATTAATTGTGACATGGACGCTTTTTTCAAGGAGCTGAGCCGGGATATCAAGGTGCCGCTGGTCAAAAGATTGGGTACCAAACTGGATAACGTATTTAAGACCGAGGTTGTGGAGCAGGAACAGAACTAAGAATAAGGATCAAGCGAGTCCGAATGAGGATTCGCCATATGAAATGATAAAACCTCCCGAATGGGGCGCACGGCTAGGCCATGTGCTCGTTCGGGAGGTTTTATATGTTTAAACTACTCTATTCAGCAGGAAAACATGCATGGCATGTCTGCCCCTTTTAACGTGTTGTTGTGGAAGTAGGGCGCAGTTGGGCTAAATCAAACGAAGGTACCAGCCCTTCCTGCGCGGCACGACCAAGCAAAGCTTCGATGGCGGCATATCCGCTGTCGCCCAAATTGGCGGTAAAATCGTTAACATACAGGTCGATATGCGATTGGGCGACATCGGGTGAAAGCTCCTGCGCATGAGACAATACATATTCACGCGAAGCTTCTGGATGCTTCCAAGCGTATTCGACAGAGGCGCGTATCCAGTTTGTGATCGCATCCAGATCCAGCGTACGGCGGGCAATAATAGCTCCGAGCGGGATCGGCAGCCCTGTATCTTCTTCCCACCAGTTCCCCAGATCGACTTGCTTACTAAGTCCGTAGGACGGATACGTGAACCGTGCTTCATGAATGACCAGCCCGGCATCTATCTCCCCGTCACGGACAGCAGGCATGATTTGGTCGAACGGCATCACGACGATCTCGCCGACACCCCCAGGCACATGCTTGGCTGCCCACAGGCGGAACAGCAGATAGGCAGTGGAACGTTCACTCGGAACGGCTACACGCTTGCCGGACAGGGCTTCCGGACCTTCGACGCTGGAACCTTCCTTGGTCAGCACGAGCGGACCACACCCCCGGCCCAGTGCGCCTCCGCAAGGCAGCAGGGCGTATTCATCCAGCACCCAAGGGAGTGCAGCATACGAAATTTTCATGATATCGAGTCCGTCTGGTGTGATCGCCAGATTGTTGGTGATGTCGATATCGGCAAATGTAATGTCCAGCGCGGGTGCGTCCGGAATCAATCCATGCGCCAGTGCATGGAAGACAAAAGTGTCGTTGGGACAAGGTGAAAAAGCAATTTTCATCTATATAACCTCCGTTAATGTAGAAAATGCGGCTTCCAACGCTTGCAAAGCCTCTTTGATCCGCCAGGCTGCACGGTCACGTGGACCGACAGCATTGGAAATCGTGCGGATTTCCATCGTCGGCAGTTCCAGTCTATTTGCCGCCACGGCTACGCCGTAGCCTTCCATCGCTTCGGCAGCAGCTCCGGGAACGCGCTTGGCCAGCCGTTCCGCTGTTGCCGCCGTACCAGTGGCTGTGGAAACGGTCAGGATCGGCCCCGCGACAGCCGTCTGTCCAGCAGCGCGCAGCGCCTGAACGAATCGCTGCGCGGTGGCAACGTTCACGGCAATTCGGCTTGAGCCGAAACCCAGCTCGTCCACGCTGCTGAAGCCCTCTGCCGTTTCTGCTCCCAGGTCGGCGGCAATGATCGCGTCAGCAACAACGACGCTCTCCAGTGCAGCGACCTCCACGAAGCCGCCACCAATTCCGGCGCTGATGACCAGATGGTAGTCACCAGTTGCCGCCAGTGCTAGCGCGGTTGAAGCCGCTGCGGACGGTGCGCCCACGCCAGCCAGCTCGACCACAAAACGGGTATCGCCTTTCAGGCCCCGCAGTACAGCTTCCCGTTCGGCTTCAACCGCGGTCATAACCAAGATGCGCCCATCTGATGTTGTATGCTCCATCGGTTGATTCCCCTTTAAATTTAGGTAATATGCTCCCTTATCATACTGCTTTTCGAAACGATGTTCAAAAAAAGTCGACAAAAAAAGCGCTCCGAGGCGCTTTTTGGAAAAACTGCAAGATTCAGCAGATATGAAAATCGGTAGTTGTAAACATTAAACAATTCTAATCTGGAAGAATAGCGCAGGCATAGCATATAATAATTATATCGGCTGATCCTTCGTGATTAACTGAAACATGGTGATATTGCGGTCATAATGGCTTGGGGTTCCATCTTGATTGCGCACCCGAATCATCTCGCTACTGAATAACTCGATATATCCACAGCCAATCTCACAGTATACACCTGTAGGGTCCTCTTGCCAGACCGAAACGAGGTGTTGAGATAGCGCCGCGGTGAAAAATTCGATGTTTTTTTGCAGTACGCGTGGCGTTTTCTTGGGTTCCATAACGTAAATCCTCCCTATATCATGCCATTTGAAAATCAGCAATTGAACGTGGCTACTAAGTGATTACTACACATCATAATGAACATAAAACAACTGAAAAAGGAACGGTTCGTTAATCTACTCTATGAAACAGACGTAAACACTGTACCGCTTAATGCTATTTTTGTAAAGCGTCCGATTGACCTTTTCAAACATCCAGATTGTGTTTACACACATTTTACATTGCGTTTACACTGCTGTGATGCTAGTGCGTTTCATCTAATAGTACAATAAAGGGATACTATACTGCATGAATTGATGGAGGCCATATGTTGATAGAGAGTCAGAATAAGGATAAAGCCGGGTCAGAACGTTACTTTAATCGAGATTTAAGCTGGATTGAATTTAATCGCCGTGTGCTTCAGGAAGCTCAGGATGCAGATACACCGTTGCTGGAGAGAGCCAAATTTCTGGCGATTGTATCTAGCAATTTGGATGAGTTTATGGCTGTTCGTGTTGCAGAGACGCGCGAGAAGATCAAGGCGGGTTTTATGCAAAAGGATTTTACGGGATATACCCCCTCCGGTTTGTACAAACGGCTGATCAAGCGTACCGTCTCGATGGTATCAGAACAATACCGGACCTATCGTGATATTTCTCGCCTCTTGACGAAAAAAGGTCTTTTACTGCTCGAATATGAAGACTTAAATACAACACAGCGCAAGTCGCTGGATGCATATTTTCATGAAATTATATTTCCGGTACTCACGCCGATGGCGGTCGATCAGAGCCGTCCTTTTCCACTCGTTCACAATAAATACGTATATTTAGCGGTGGTCTTGAGACGTCCAGGGGATACGGAGGAGGATAAACCACTTTTTGCCATTGTGCAGGTGCCTTCGAATATTCCACGTGTTGTTACGGTGCCTTTGCGGTCGAACAGCAAGAAGAAATCATTTATTTTAATTGAGGAACTAATCAAGCATCACATCCAAACGCTGTTCACTGGATATGTTCCGGAGGCGGTTCATGCCTTTCGTGTTACCCGTAACTCCGATTTATCCATTAATGAAGAAGAGATCGAAGATTTGCTCGAAGAGATTGAAAAAGAGCTGCGTCGAAGACGCCGGGGGGCGCCGGTTAGACTGGAAGTAGAAAAAGGGATTCATCCCTATGCCCTGATGGAGCTTCAACGCGAATTCAAGCTGTTCGATCATGTGTTTGAGATGGACGGGCCGCTCGATCTGACGTTTTTATCGTCTTTTGCCGATCATTTGGAGGGGTATTCGCATTTGAAATTTCCGGCAATCAAACCACTGTATCCGGAAGAACTGCCCCCACAAGAGGATATTTTCAACGTACTTCGCAAACGGGACGTGCTCGTGTACCATCCATATGAATCATTCGATGCGGTAACTGATTTTATCATTGAGGCATCAGAGGACCCGGATGTGATGGCAATCAAAATGACCCTGTACCGTGTCAACGGGGAATCGAAGTTGATTCCGGCATTGGCACGTGCGGCCGAATCGGGCAAGCAGGTAACGGTGGTGGTGGAGCTGAAAGCCCGTTTTGACGAGGAACGTAATATTGCCTGGGCGCGTAAGCTTGAAAAAGCAGGCTGTCATGTAGTGTATGGGTTGGTTGGCTTGAAGACGCACGCCAAAATCATCCTTGTCATACGTCATGAGCGTAACGCACTCAAACGATATGTGCATGTAGGTACAGGCAATTATAATGAAAGCACGGCGCGCGTGTATACGGATATCGGATTGTTTACGTCGGATCCGGTACTTGGAGAGGATGCCTCCGAACTGTTTAATGAAATCACGGGATTCTCTGCGCTCAAGACTTTGCAAGCTTTTACGGTGGCTCCAACGGGAATGAAGAACAAGCTGTTTGAACTCATCCGTAGGGAAGCTGAGCAAGCATTGGCAGGTAAGCCCGCCCGGATTATTGCCAAGATCAACTCCTTATCCAATCAAGAGATGATCGATGAACTATATGCGGCTTCCCAAGCAGGTGTGAAGATTGATCTTATTATTAGAGGGGTTTGTTGTTTGCGTCCCGGTGTGGAAGGATTCAGCGAGAACATACGTGTCATCAGTATTGTAGACCGCTTCCTGGAGCATTCCAGATTGTTTTATTTTGAAAATGGAGGGAAGTCCGAGTTATTTCTGTCCAGTGCAGATTGGATGACGCGCAATTTGACCCGCCGAATTGAACTGATGTGCCCGATTTATGATGACGGGATCAAAGAAATGCTGGCAGATATTCTGCATTTATCGTTAAGGGATAATGTGAAGGCACGCCAGCTTTTACCTAACGGCAGCTATCAATTTGTGTCCAGAAACGACAAAGAGGCTCCCATTAGGAGCCAATCTGAAGCGATGAAGGTTAGAAATTGGAAGAAGGTAGAATGGACCACGACAATGTAAGGTTCCACGCCTTTTGAAAATCCTTGGCAACCGATTCTAGCTCCCGTTGTTCTAATATGAGTTCACTCTTGCTTTCCAGACGAAGATGCAGTGCGTCATCCCCAGTAGTGGGATTGATGCTGGTAATCATTCCCGACTCACTCCGATCCATGCCAATCGCGAGCTGGAGCAGCGAGCCGAGCCGATGTACACGTTCCTCGTCGGAAGGCTCCAAAATATCCGCATGTGTGCGTAGCAAACGGGGTGTCCGGTTCTTGGGATGGTAATCCGCGATCAACGCGGCTAGTACCGTTTCCCTATGGGACAGACCGCCAATGCCTGCATGTAAAATCCAGAACACGGAATTCTGGCGGAAATGATAATAATTCAAGGCAGCCCCCGTTTTGTAAAGAGTTGCTGCGGTCAGTAACAAGCGTTTGTCCATAGCAGCTGAGGTTCCGCTAGCCAATGTGTCATAAAGACGGACGGCGTACTCGTTAACCCGCTTGACATGCGCTTCGCTAACCGGGACAGCAAACGAAAGGATATTGCGAATGGATGTGATAAGCGGATTAGCTACCACGGGCTGTTCAGCGTTGACCAGCTCATGAAATAGGCCGTCTCGCAGACCCGCTCCACTGACCAAATACGCGGAGCCTTGAGCAGCTTCAAATATCGTTTTCAATATAATAAGACCCGGTACAATGATGTCGGCTCTGTCCTTGGACAGGCCGGCTGTTTTTTTGCGTTTTTCATAGGGAAGATGGGGCAGACTGCCATAGAAGTAATCGACATCTTCTATCGTCATTTCGTAATGGTGCGTCACAGGAAGTGAGTAATCCTGCCGCTTCTGATTAATTTTAGCCAAAGTACGCAGGGTTCCGCCCAGCCCGATGAATGGCAGACCCGGATTGGAGAAGATCCAATCATGATTTTGCAGTGAAGAACGGACAAAGCTCTCCATTTCCTCAATCTGCTGAGGAGACCATTCGCCATTCTTAACCTCACGTCCAAAGCGCCAATTCATATTGACGGCGCCAAAGGGAAATGACACCGTATGCAGTCGCTTTCGATCGCGGAACAGCGTAATTTCGGTACTGCCACCCCCGATGTCAATAATGATTCCGTCACTCACATTCATAGTGTTCACTACGCCCAGAAAACCGGCATAGCCTTCTTGCTCCCCGCTCAGTATTTCCAGTGTTAAATTTGTCTCCTCCGCGATCCATTGGACGATTTCGTCCGAATTCGTGGCATTGCGGATGGCTGCTGTTGCTGCTGCACGCATACGGACAACCCCGTGCATATGGCATACCGCCATAAATTGGCGTAACAATGGAGCGATGCTTCGAATCGCTTCCCGTTCCATACGGCCGTTGGCCCCAACCTTTTCGCTCAGTCGGGCAGCTTCTTTGCATTCCTGCACAATTCGATAGGCTCCTGTCTCTGTCATTTCATAGATCACCAGACGTATGGAGTTTGAGCCAATGTCCATGATGCCAATTTTGCTATTCATGAGTTGACCTCCTTGTTGAAAAAACGATTTGCCGGTAATTTCCGTTGCTCCGTGCAAATGGTAGTAGATTATTGTCATTGTACCAGTGATGTTCGGTGCATGCTACCGTTCGCCATGATCTTGTCGAAATAGGCACATGCCGCGGACAATCATCCAAGAATAGAACATTCCTGTTGAGTATGTATAAGTATACCTGACGGCGAAAGGAGAGGGTTAGATGAGACAACTTGCAAGCAAATGGCTAAAGACGAAGGCGCTGCTCCACCATCCACATACCGCCGTTTATATACCGGAAACCTGTCTATATAGTGAAGAACAATTGCGCATGATGCTGCGGCGGCATGCTTTTGTATTTATAAAACCTGTGAAAGGAGGCGGAGGAGTCGGAGTCATGCGTGTGGCAGAGGAGCGTAGGGGATACACCTGTACGCGTATGGAGCACACGCACCGGTTCAGTCATTTTAAAGCGCTTGTAATCGGAATTAATAAGCTCAGAATCCAACGTCCATATCTCATTCAACAAGGCATCCATCTGGCAAGTATTCAAGGTAGACCTGTCGACTATCGAGTCAAAGTTGTGAAGGAAGGGCAGAGATGGGTTTTCCGTGCGGTGGTTGCACGTCATGCTCGGCCTGGGCTGGTCATTACGAATCTGTGCAAAGGGGGAACTTTGCTGAAGGGAACAGAGGCGCTTCGGATGATATATCCCCGGCGGCTTGCTACTCAAAAGCGGCGAGAGATCATTGAACTTACACGACGCTGTATTCCTGTACTGGAAAGAAGATTTCCTGGGATCGGACAACTGGGATTTGATTACGGGCTTGATCAGAGTGGACGGGTATGGATTTTAGAGGTTAACACAAGACCGCAATAAATTTCTGATTTCTTTAAAAAATTCCAATATAATCTATTAACAAGACGCTAAATATAATATTTTTGTATAAATAATAAAAATATTTTTTTTGTGTTCGAGCGTCAAAATTCTGTGTATAAATATTGTCCACATTATCCCCTGTCACATATATGGGTTAACGACACTTACCAACAATTTATACACAGGATTTCCACAATTGACTGTGGATAACAGAACGCTTGTTCCGATTTTGGTATTTTGATAGAATAGATTTTGAAATAAAAGGAAAGGTTGTGTCGAGGATGGCTATGCTGACGGATGAAATGCTTTTGGATTCCTATCAGATGGCAATCGAGCTTAAACTTGAATGTGACTTCATTGCACTGTTGCTGGCTGAGATTCACAAAAGAAATCTAGAGATGAATACAGCCGTAGTCCTTCATTAGACCGGACAAGCTCTCGTACTGCGACTGTAAAGTCATTCAGGGTTCGGATGACTTTACGGACAATCACTGCAACGAATAGGCACACCGTAAAAAAGGGTATTTCACTCCAAAGATTCAAATTTGGAGTAAAATACCCTTTTTTGTCATAGTCTAAACTAGACTACAATTTCATGTTACTGCTGTGCCCGGGAGACAACTTGGCATCTGGATCTACATAGACCTTGGCGTTGTTGACTGCCGTAGGAGCTTCACCAAAGCCGACCGCAATCAGCTTGAGCTTGCCTGGATAGGTCGTAATGTCCCCTGCGGCGAAAATGCCGGGAATATTTGTTTCCTGGCGAGAGTCGACCACGATAGAGTTACTTTCGATTTCAATTCCCCATTCAGCAATCGGGCCAAGTGTGGATACAAATCCAAAGTTAACGATCACATCGTCCACTTCGATTTCCTGTGTTTCTTTGGTTTTTACATGAGCAAGAGTGACTTTTGTAATCGTGTCTTCTCCATGCAATTCTGTAATTTCCGTTGGTGTAATAACGTTTACTTTGGAAGCGAGGAGGTTTTCGACACTGTGTTCATGCGCACGGAATTTGTCACGGCGGTGAATCAATGTAACCTGTTCTGCAATGGGTTCCAGCATAAGTGCCCAGTCTACAGCAGAGTCACCACCACCACTGATTAGCACTTTTCGGCCTGCAAATTTGCTCAGGTCGCTGACAAAGTAATGCAGGTTCGTTTTTTCAAAACGCTCGGCACCTGGAAGCTCCAGTCTGCGCGGCTCGAAAGCACCAACGCCAGCGGTAATAATAACCGCTTTACCATGATACTCGCCACCTTTGTCTGTTTTTACGATGAAGTGGCGTTCTTCCTTTTTCTCTAACGATACGACTTTCTCTTCTAGCTGCACCTCTGGATTAAAGTGGTTCATTTGTTGAACCAAATTGTTAACCAGTTCTTGTGCAGTCACTTTAGGAAAGCCAGCAACGTCATAAATATATTTTTCAGGATAAAGGGCTGCAAGCTGGCCGCCCAGTTGGGGCATACTTTCAATTAAGGTGACGGATGCCTGACGCATTCCTCCGTAAAAAGCGGCGAAAATACCGGCTGGACCGCCTCCGATAATAATCAGATCGCGGATCTCCGCACCTGTGGATTGAGCTGTCACTCTAAAAACACCTCCAAAAGGGATAGTATGGGATTTGTAGATATTGAATCAGCCGCATAGAGGTTCAGATAGCCGCCGAACGCATGATTCACTGTTTATCATTATAAACTGCTGGGTTCCGCTTGCAAAGTTAAAGCGATTAATATTTGATGAAGACTTTTCTGTGAGTATCAATTAACCGTTTTGAGAGAACAGCTGTGAACAATTAATGATTATGATTATGTATATCGGAAGGGGTAGAAGCATGAGCAGTATTCCCAAAATTGTCATTGTGGGCGCCGGATATGGCGGTATATTGACGGCTCAGCAATTGCAAAAGGAGCTCAAGCACAATGAGGCGGATGTCACGCTAATCAACCGTCATGATTACCACTATATTACGACACATCTTCATATGCCTGCGGCAGGTACAGATACGATTGAACATTCAAGGATTCCGATTGCGCAGCTAATCGATGAGTTCAAGGTGGATTTAGTCAAAGGAACGGTTAAGGAAATCATACCAAAGGAGAAAAAAATCGTGCTGGAGGATGGCTCGCTGTCCTACGATTATTTGGTCATCGGGCTAGGCGGGGAGCCAGAAACATTCGGTATTCCGGGGATGGATAAGTTCGCGCTGACGATTCGCAGTATTAACTCGGTTCGCCTGATTCGTGAGCATATTGAATACCAACTGGCCTTGTATAAAAATGACGGTAAGCCAGGTCGCCTCAATTTTGTCGTTGGGGGCGCTGGTTTCAGCGGGATTGAGTTTGTAGCGGAGTTGGCGGATCGTTTGCCACAGCTCGCTAGAGCGTATGATATCGATTTTAACCGGATTCAAATCATTAACGTCGAGGCAGCTCCTACGGCACTGCCAGGGTTCGATCCTGAACTGGTGGAGTATGCGATGGATGTCCTTAAGCGTAAAGGGGTCACCTTCCGCATTGGAATTCCGATTAAGGAATGCTTGCAGGATGGTGTAATCGTTGGTGAGGGTGAGAAAATCGAAGCCTGCACGGTGGTGTGGACGGGAGGGATTCGTGGGAACGGATTAATTGAGAAAGCCGGATTCGAAGTGATGCGCGGAAGGGTGAAAATCGACGATTTTCTGCGTGCACCCGGCCACGATGATATTTTTATCATCGGGGACAGCTCCCTGATGTTTAATCCCGAAGGACGTCCTTATCCACCGACTGCCCAAATTGCGATGCAGCAAGGGGTCCTTTGTGCCAAGAATCTGGCCGCTACTCTTCGCAAAAAGGAGCTGCACAAGTTCGTATTTTCCAACAAAGGGACGGTTGCTTCGCTTGGAAAAGGCGAAGCCGTCGCCGTGGTGGGCAAACGTAAAATAAAAGGTTGGGTGGCCGCACAATTGAAAAAAATTGTGGATCTCCGCTATCTGTTCATCATTGGCGGAATTCCACTGGTACTGAAAAAAGGGCGGTTTTTCTAACCTCAGACGAGTAGTCAACATGCAAAAACAATACGAGCAGAAAAAGGTTTCCACAGCTCTTATACAGGAGCTGTGGAAACCTTTTTTTCATTGTTCTTGTTATACATTATAGTTTTAGGTCTTATAAAAAAAGGATTCCGTCGTCCCGTAAGTGGGAGTTCACGAAATCCTCGGTTCTATTCAGTAAGAGTTGATGTCTGCGTCTTACAGCTTCAACATGTCTTCAAATGTCTCTTCATTCAACACGCTGCCGACATAGAAGGAGCCGAATTCACCGTAACGGGCACTGACTTCATCAAAAC
>RCUF01000313.1_pt1 | contig 19103 bp, 14 predicted proteins | sample 2166311 | NCBI WGS metagenome assembly RCUF01 (sample SAMN09932608, study PRJNA488358) | compost metagenome | feature: garden; material: soil; isolation source: compost soil in 4-hydroxybenzonitrile-enriched culture | place: Germany: Experimental Botanical Garden Goettingen | collected 2016-01-27
AAAACAATATATTCTATTAAGTTTAAACTGATTCTTGCTGTCGTGATTGTACAATGCCTCAGTTCCTATATCGGTCAAGGGGTAAATATGGCTATGCTGCGGGCACGCCATACATTTGAAGACATAGGCATAAGCACCTACCTGTTTGATGGCAGCGTCGGAATATTTATATCAACTGTAATCAGCATTTGTATATCGATTTTTATTATTGTATACATATATGATCGTTTAGTTTTGAAAAGGCTGAGAAAAGTTTTGAAGTTTACGAAAGAAATGGGAAATGGGGTTTTAAGTGAAAAGCTGAACTTTAAGGGAAATGATGATATTAGCAGATTGGGAAACAGTCTGGATAAGGCTGCTTCCAATATAAAATTATTAGTATCGGAAATAATGGGGGCTTCCAATAAGATTAATTTATCAAGCGGAGATATCCTGGCATTGGTGAGCAGCTCTCATGAGAGTATTAGTACGATTAATGAAACCTCCTCAATTCTTTCTGATGATGCTTTCCAGTTAATTGATACTGCGCACCAAGCTGATTCTTCCATAAATAGTATAAAGAAAGCAATGGACGAACTTTTGCAAAGAGTAAAGGTAGGTGCAGAGTCCGCTAATGAGATGGAAAGCAGTGCTTACCAGATGAAACTAAAAGTTACAAATTCTCTTGAAAAAGCGAAGACAACAAACAGTGAAATACAGGAGAAAATTCAAAATGCAATAAAAGCAGGCGAAATTGTAGACGAAATCATACTGATGTCTGATTCAATAAAAAATATCTCAGAACAAATAAACCTGCTCTCATTAAATGCCTCGATTGAAGCCGCAAGGGCGGGAGAACATGGCAAAGGTTTTGCAGTTGTGGCATCAGAAGTGAAAAAATTGGCTGGACAATCAGCTGATACCATAGCAAATGTGGACAATCTTGTGAATCAGGTGAGAGAAGTATTCAATAATTTGACCATGAGCTCGCAGGATCTCCTACATTATATAGAACATATCGTGAAGGAAGATTACGAACTGCTCCTTCAGAATGGTGATCAATACCAGAAGGATGCTAAAATCATCTCTCGCGTTACGGAAGAGGTTACATATTCTGCCGAGCTAGTTAGTAATTCTATTGAAGCAATAAGTAAAGTAATAAATCAGGTTGTTGATGTATCAGGAAAAACGTCAAATTCTACAGAAAAAATCAATACAAGCTTGTCTGAAATTAATGTGATTATGGATGGTTCCAAAAATTCTGTGGAAGGGCAAGTAAACTTGGTAGAACATTTGAAAAAGTCAGTGGAAAAATTCGAAATTTAATCAAAATAGATTAGCAAATCATCATGGCGGATAAAACAGAAAGCAAGCCAAGCTAGAATCTTCCATGCAAGGCTTGCTTTGTGTTTTTAAAGTAATGACGTTAAAGAAGGTCATACGATAGTATTTTTTCGCAAAAACTATCTTAGAATCGACTTAGCTCTCATCCGCAGTTGATGCCGCTCTCCGCGGATCGCGTTTCCAAGCGCGTCAATGTTCTGATACAAGGCGAGACCGGAGAAACCGGCGTCGCCGATATGCTGAATATCCACTCCACAGGCTTTGCATGCCAGTGCAATCTTCTGTACAACTTCCTTGCTGGAGCTTTCCTGACTAGTGCCAATCGCTGACAAGGTCAGCACTTTCCTGGCCGGGTCATCCACGGACCGATTGTGCACATGGACAATTTCCACCAGCTTCATCAAATCTTCTTCCCTGAACTTGGGTACGGTGTAAACGGCTGGAAAAAGGATAATGTCGGCTCCTGCTTTTATGAAAGCCTGCACGGTTTCCTCATCGATAATCGGTTCGTCTATACCCGAACTGTGCATTTTGCCGGCAATGATCAAACCGTTGAAGTGCTTCCTGGCTTGAATGATCGAATGGCAGATCGCTTCATTCGTTACACCGGTGCCTGGATTGCCTGTCAGGCAAATAAAGTCGAGACCCAACTCATTGGCCTTGGTAAATGTTGCAGTGTTAGCCTTCCTTCCCGCACCGATTTCTTCTTTCTCATCCATAGTTTTTCGGGTATCGTCCACTGGCTCCAGATTAGCGCCGACCGGGCGCCCGATCAGCTTTCTCAATGTCCGGACAGGCTGCTCGTCGGCGGAATCAATACCTGAAATCGCCGGCTTCTCTACATCAAATGCATTAAGCAGCAGCAGATCTGCGCCCGCAAACTTCGCGATCTCCCCGTTGGTCAAGCCATCGATAATCGGTTCCTTTACAACGGCGGTTTCAGCGAGTACCGTTCTGCCCTCACTGGCATAAATCGACAATTTCAGCTCGTCCCTGCTCATGGCGAGCAGGTCACTGGCATCGCAGTTCAATAAGCGTTTGGTCATTGGTTTACCTCACCTTTGTTTTCTTCCCGAATAAATTGTTTATCCATGGCTCTAAAGAACGGATAATAAATAAGTACTGACACCGCGAGATTGACCACCTGCATAATTGAGCCTCTTATGCTTCCCGTTGCCAGGTAGCCGCTGATTAATGGCGGCATCGTCCATGGTACCGATACACCGTTTGTTTTCGGAACCAGACCGGTCGCCATCGCAAAATACGTCAAGATAACCATCGCAATCGGCGCCAGAATAAACGGAATGAACATGATCGGATTAAGGACAACCGGAACCCCGAACATAAGCGGCTCACCGATGTTGAACGCTGAGGGCATTATGCTTAAACGGCCGATGGATTTGTTTTGCTGGCTCTTGCTGAACAGGATAAGACAGATCGCAAGTGCAAAAACTGTACCTGCGCCGCCCATATGCACGAAGATATCGAAGAACGGCTGTGTGAAAATGTTGGGCAGCTCCTGCCCCGCCTGAAGGGCCAATCGGTTTTCATCCATTTTTTGCATCCAGATCGGGTTCATGATTCCGCCCATAATATTCCCGCCATGTATACCGGTTAACCAGAACACACTAATGAGCAGGTCATAGATAATGGCACCGAATATAGTTCCCCCCAGCAAGCTCAGCGGTTTGCCCAGAATGGTCTGAACCAGATCATGCAGGCTGCCGATACCCGTTGCATCCAGTATCCAACTGATGGCTGCAAAGAAGACGATGATGAAAAAACCGGGAATCAAGGCTGTGAAGGATTTCCCGACCGCTGGCGGAACGCCGTCCGGCAATTTGATGACAAGATTCCTCTTAATGACAAACCGGAAAATTTCGGTTGCGACAATCCCGACGACAATCGCGACGAATAATCCTTTGCTCCCCATTAGAGCAAGAGGGAGCCCGGCGGCATTGTCGGCTGACATGATATTGGGTGTACTGAGCAAATATGCGGATAAGGACAGGACCCCGACGGACATTCCGTCTAATGAATATTGATTCGCCAGGGAATAAGCAATGGTAAATGAAGCTAACAAGCCAATTAGACCAAATGTCCCGTTTACGATCAGTCCAAGCCGTTCCGCCCAGCCTCCCTCATTCATCAAATTTAGATACCATGAAGCCTCAATAGGCAAGCTGTTCAGAATAAGGGCGACCGACCCGATAATAATAAGCGGCATGATGAAGGAAATCCCGTCACGAATGGCCACCAATTGTTTGATTTGTCCGATTCTTCCAGCGAAAGGAGCGATCTTTTCTTCCATAAATGTTTGAACTTTGCTCATTCCATAACCCCCATATTTTAATTATCCAGTTCCAGATAGTCCAACAACAATTGGCAGTACATCATATTGGACCATGAGAACCACTCACGGGTATACAGGCTCTCATCGTTTACATCGAAGCTCTCATGGCATTGCATTGTCCCGGCTGTTGTTCCGACCAAAATGTCCAGAAGCCGCGCCTTTTCCTCCATTGAAGTTGTAGTCAGTCCTTGAATGGACAGGGCAATTGGCCAGATATACTGATCCGGTGTGTGCGAACTCCCGATTCCCGACGCCACAGCTCCGGAGAAATAGTAAGGATTTCGGTCGCTAAGCAAAAATGCCCGGGTGTTCAGATAAATCTCGTCTTGTGTATCGCAGTATCCCAGGTAAGGTGCAGACAGCAAGCTGGGAACATTGGCATCATCCATCAGTGAATAGTTGCCCAGCCCGTCCACCTCATAAGCAAACATTTTTTTACCGTTTTGTTCATCTTCGACAATCCCGTATTTTTCAATACCAGCCTGAATCTCATCACGTAATCGGCGGATGTCTTCAACAAGCGCTTCCTCTTGATAGAATCTGGAAACAATCTCCGTCAAATGAGTAAGAATAACCACTGCAAACATATTCGCCGGAATCAAATATCCATACCGGCACGCATCATCGCTTGGGCGGAAGCCCGACCAGGTCATTCCCGTATACCCTACAGGCGCCCCTCTGCCGTCGTTGACCAACGAATCTTCCGGGCGCTCATCAAACCGTTCAAACGAATAGTCTGACGTTTCATGGCGCTGTTCTTTTCTGAAAACAGCTACAATCTCTTTTACCGCTTTCAAAAAGGTTTCGTTAAAATGTTCAGTATATCCGGATAGCTCAAATAACAGATAGGCAAGTCTTACGGGATAACATAAAGAATCAACCTCATACTTGCGTTCCCAGACCCATGGCGACATCCTCGTTTTATCTGTTTGGTGTCCATGACTGTTGGGACTCTCGTTGAAAGCATTTGCATAAGGATCGATCAAAATGTACTCACATTGCTTTTGTACAAGTTTGGCGATCAGCGTCTGGAACACTTTATTCGTTTTGGATAGCACCAGATACGGTTGAATCTGGGCGGTAGAATCTCTAAGCCACATTGCCGGAATGTCCCCCGTGACAAGATATACCGACCCGTCCTCCAAAATGTTAAGCGTTCTCAATAGAGTGTCTGAAAAACAATTGCGAAACTGATTACCCCAGGCTTCTTTGTTCATTTGGCGGGTCTTCATGTCAACTAACTCCAATAGCCCGGTAATTCCATTCATAGCTTGATCTTTAATAACCTTTCCACTCCTTCCCATTCTTATATCCTTTTTTAATATCTTTATGCCATTTATAATATATTTGCAAAAGTATCTTTGTCAATGCTAAATTAAAATGGTATAATATATATATCATTTAAAGGAAGGAGCCAAACTTGTTTGAAGAAAAAACCGTTATATCAGAAGATTTATCAGCAAATTAAAGAAGATATCCAAAACGGAAAGTATAAACCAGGAGAACAGATCCCGACTGAAAAAGAATTGATGGAGATCTTTGAGGTCAGCCGACTGACAGCCAAAAATGCCATGAATCTAATAGCCGAGGAAGGGTGGATCAACCGTGTTTCCGGTAAAGGGAGCTTTGTCAGCGAACTTGCCGCCGATCAAACCATCCGGGACGATACTGGAAATTCAAAGCTGATCGGACTGATCCTTGCCGGCTTTTCAGATAGCTATGGCACTGAACTGTTACGAACCATTGTTAATGAGTTGAACCAACGGGGGTATCATACCATTCTTAAGATTTCCAATGAATCTCAGGAGTTGGAAACTGAATATCTCAACGAGTTGGTCTCGTTGGGTGTTCGAGGAATTTTAATTTTACCCGTTCAGGCCGAGTTCCATAATCCGGCTCTGCTGAAAATAACCCTCAGCAATTTCCCGATTGTATTAATGGACCGGAAATTGGCCGGTTTGTCAGTCCCTTACGTTGGCAGCAATAATAAAGATGTCTCGAGCCAAATAACCAGCAGGCTTTTATCGTCAGGCCACAGCAAAATCTGCGTGGTTTCTCACAAAGATCTCAATAACTCATCAATAAACGACAGAATTGATGGAATTAAAGAGGCCTATATGGATAATCAGGTTTTATTGGATACAAATTTTTGGTTGCTTGATTTGGAAACTTCCTACTGGAATCTTACGGATACGGAGATACTGGAAGAAGATTTTCAGAAGATATACAGGAAGCTTGCGGAGAAGGAAGGGATCACTTGTTTCTTCGCGCTGGACTATCTTAGCGCACAGATTCTATGGCATGCGTTGAACAAATTAGGCAAAAAAATTCCGGAGGACTACAGCCTGCTGGGCTTCGATGGCCCGTTTCAAGACTTTCTTTCCCCTTCATTCTCTCGGGTGATTCAAAACGAAAAGGAAATTGGAACAAATGCAACCGATTTGCTGATCCAGTTGATAGATTCCAAGCAATTTGACGCTAAGGAAGTTATCGTTGATACACGGTTTTTGGACAATCAATCGATTCGATCCATCAATAGAGAAATGATTCTGCCGTCAATGCAGAACAGCATTGAATAAGAACTGGCGGGGAGGATTAAGGAGGAGAGCGTATGTATCCCAGAATTGCAACAATCTTGCGTTACTTGCTCCAAGTGGATGCTCCGGTGAAGGGGGAATTTTTGGCCAGAGAAATCGAAGTTACCTCAAGAACGGTGCGGAGCGATATAAAGCTTCTGAATGACCTTATATCCGGGCATGGCGCCGAGATTCATGCCGTACGGGGAGCAGGTTATGAACTGCGCATCGAGGACCCTTCCTCCTTTCAAATCTGGCTGGAAGAGCAATTCTCGAATTCCATGCTTGGTCCGTTTATCCTTCCCGCAGATCGGGCTGATTTCATGATCAGGAAGCTGCTGTTGGCGGAAGACTATGTCAAAATCGAAGATATTGCGAATATTTTATATGTTAGCAAATCAACCGTTCAGAACGACTTGAAAGCAGTCAAGGAGAAACTGGGCAAATACGGAATACAGGTACTAAAAAGACCAAATCATGGCATGAAAATCAATGGTACAGAGTTTCAGGTCCGTTTCTGTATGTCGGAATATTTTCAGAACCATAATAGCGGTAAAGGTTTGATTTTATGGGAGAAGCCTTCCGGAATTTTTACTGAAAACGAGTTAAAGCTGGTTCGGGATACTGTTATCGTGAGCATGCGGAAGCATAACCTCTTTTTTTCCGACACAGGGCTGGACAATCTCGTTATCCATATTCTGATTGCCATGAAGCGCATTCGGGAAGGACATCAGATTTCATCCCTGCCAGGTGAATCTGCCCCGGCCCGTAACTCCAATGAAGCCTCCGCTGCGCGGGAAATCGCGGCGGCGGTGGAAGCGACTGGAATTTCGGTTCCGGAAGCAGAGATTGCTTACTTGACGATGCATTTGCTGGGGACAGAACTGCTTCCGGAAATGAAAGAAGTCTTGAGGCAATCCAATGATTGGATGGACGAGGAATATTACATGTATGCCCGCGCCATGGTCGATGAAATTGAGATCAAGCTGAAGCTGGGTATCCACAACGATTCCGAGCTTGTATGGGGATTGGGCTTGCATCTTAAACCCGCGCTGAATCGGATACGTTTTGGCATGAGTCTGACAAACCCTATGCTGGAATCGGTCAAATCCGCTTATCCGCTTGCTTTTCAGGCGGGTATTATCGGTGCGGCAGTAATTCAGAAGCAGACAAGGCTGCCCATATCAGAAAACGAAATTGGCTATATTGCGCTTCATATCGGAGCCGCAATGGAACGTCTAAAGGGGAAGCCTGCTCCCAAAAAATGCATTATTATTTGCAGTTCAGGCCTCGGCAGCGCACGGCTGCTAAATCAAATGATCAACAAACATTTCGGCCCTCGTCTGGATGTCGTTGGTACCTTCGGTTATTACAATCTGGACAAAGCGCCGCTTGAGCAAATTGATTTTATTATCAGTACTGTAGCGCTTACTCAGGATTTTCCTGTTCCAGTCATTAAGGTGCCCACCCTTTTGAAGGAAAAGGATTTGCAGCAGATTCACAACATGATGACCGACCTCGACGTCGTACCGTTCAGATTCATTCGCGAGGAGTTGACCTTCCTGAAGCAAAGATTTGACACAAGGGAAGAAATTCTGGAATTTCTTTGTGAGGAGCTGCGATCGAAGCATTTGGTAACGGAGGCCTTTCTGGAATCAGTCAAGCAAAGGGAAGCCGTCTCCCCTACCTCCTTCGGCAATTTGACGGCGATTCCACATCCGATCGTCCCGCAGACGAAGGAGACCTTCTGGGCGATTTGTACGCTGACGAAGCCAGTATTGTGGGGGGATAAGCAGGTTCAGTTTGTTTGCCTGCTTTGTGTTTCGGAGACGGAGAAGGAGAATCTGACACATATGTACGATGTGCTGGTTCATGTAACGGAGAGCCCTGAGCTTGTGGAGCAATTGATCAAGGCGGAATCTTATATGGACATATCTAATATTTTTTTCCTAAAGTAAACGGAAAAAGAATCGGTTTAGTTAAAGTCAAACGTGAAATATACTTGTTTGAAAAGAATGTAATTGTTAATCATCATACTGTGTAAAATAATGCAATTGGAGGGTTACAGAAGTGGACTATCTAGAGAAAGTTATGGCACTGATCGCAATGTCCGGCGCTGCACGAAGCAAAGCTATGGAAGCAATCATGCTGTCTAAACAAAAGGATTTTAAAGGTGCTGCCGAATTGCTTGAAACCGCATCGAAGGAACTAAAGGATGCACATAAAGTGCAAACTCGTCTAATTCAGGAGGAGGCTGGAGGAACCAAGCAGGAAATCACGCTGCTGATGATTCACGCCCAGGACCACCTGATGAATGCAATGACGGTCAAGGATATGGCCAAGGAATTTGTCGAGCTGTACGAACACACTCAGAAAAATTAACGAGCTGAAAGGGGATTTCCACAGATGATCAGAATCGTACTTGTATGTTCCGCGGGCATGTCCACTAGCCTTATGGTAAAAAAAATGCAGGAAGCGGCTCAAGCCAGCGGTCAGGAAGTAAGCATTCAGGCAACCGCCAGCGAGGCTTTGTCGAACATCGCTGATGACATTGATGTTCTGATGCTAGGCCCGCAAGTTGCATATATGAGAAAAGATTATGAAAAGACATATGTTCCCAAAGGCATAAAAGTAGATGTAATCAATACAGTCGATTACGGTAGAATGAACGGAGAGAAAGTGCTGGCAAGAGCACTTGAACTAGCGAGAGATTAATTTTCATATCAGAAATGAATAAAGACTTTAAATGTAGCGGCGATCGATTCCCGAAATTTTATCCGGAAGAGGTCGCCCTATTTATGTACCCTCCTAATTTCTCCCGTTTCATATTAAAGTACTTGACCTATCGAAGGTTATCGGATAAAACGGACACAGGCATACATTATTATGTTAACTGGGAGGACATATGGCAGACATACGCGTAATGCTTGTAGATGACGAACCGCTTGCCCTGGAAAATGTATATCAGCTTGTACCGTGGGAGGAACATGGTTTTAGCGTCGTCGCCAAAGCGTTTAATGGAAAAATGGCACTTCGGCTTTTTGAACAGACCCAGCCACAAATCGTCATTACCGACATTTCTATGCCGCAAATGGATGGATTGATGTTGGGAGAACAAATACATCGCTTAAATCTGAAAACAGAGCTGCTATTTTTAACGGCTTATCGGGATTTTGAGTATGCCCGCCAGGCAATTGAGCTTCAGGCAGCAAGCTACTTGCTTAAGCACGAAATCAGTCATAACCGGTTGCTGAACCAGCTGTTGAAAATCAAAAGCAAGATTGAATCCGAGACATCGTTTTGGAATGGAGCCAGACAACAGTTGTTGACCGATCTTTTGCTTGGAAAAAGGAAAGCGCTTTCGAGTGAGTCTGCTTCTTCCACAACCCAGTACCTTTTGGAATCCATAAAAGGATCTCTAGGTCTGGTTTATTTTGAATGGGAGCCGGTAATTACAGTCAATGGTGACAAAACAAGCGAAAAGATCATTGGAATTGAAGAGGTGTGGAGCCGGATTAAAGCAGCTTTAAGTGAAGCTGATGACAAGATGGAATGGATTGATGCTGTTTCGATAGAGGAAGGGGGATATGTGATTCTGTTAAAACTTCCGGGTCCTAACAGCACTTTACTGGCCCATTATGTGATGCAACGCGTTTCATTGATTATTCTACAGCAAATCAGGCAGGATCACCTTAGCTTTAGCGGGCCAAAGCTAATGATGGCGGTTTGCGAAGGCAAAGAAAAGCTGGCGGAGGCTTATGCAGCTATTCAAAAATTTTACGAGTATTCGCTATTTTTGCCACCAAAGGCAGTGTTTTCTCTCGATCAGGCGATGACGCAATTGCCGCGAAATCTGAGCGGGTTTATCGATAATTTGCGGCATGAGGAGAATGTACCTGGGCTTGTATGTTTGGAAGATGAGAGAATCCGGGGAGACGAACAAGACAAACTGCATGGCTTAAGTGATTGGGTAAAAGCAGCCGGGTCCCGACTGATCGAAGACGGCTTTGTATCTGCCGATTACCCGCTTGGCTCCGATGCAGTGCAAATTGGAGAGGAGATACGGCGATTATGGTCGGTATGGCTGGAGGAACAAGCAGTTGATCGAAATTGTTACTCGCGTTGGGTATCCCTGGCAATGGCTTACGTGAAATCAAACTACGAGGATTCCGATTTATCTTTGGAGACGGTAGCCGAGCATCTCGGGATCAGCGCGGTACATTTACGAACTACATTCAAGAAAGAGACCGGCCGGAGCCTGCTTGAGTATACAACGGAATATCGGGTCAGCATGGCTAAAAAAATGCTGCGAAACAGTCAGTGCAAAATTTATGAAGTATCGGATCAAGTGGGCTATAAAACAAGTCAATATTTCAGCCAAATTTTCAAAAAGGCTACCGGCATGCATCCTAAGGATTACCAACAACAATGGGAGGCGCGAAAATGAAAGTACGCCGGATTAAAAACAAAATACTGGGCAGCGCGATCCTGATCGTAACCTTGTCTTTAACGTTGATTAGCCTCTTGGCCTTTCAACGTTTTTTCTCCATTTTGGAAGAACAAAGCTTGCGGGATGATGTCATTCATGTGGAGCAAGTCACTGATCGTATAAATGGACTGGTAGATGATGTATACAAATATTCCGCTAATATGGTAAACGATGAGACGCTGCAGCAATTTGCCGCGAAAGTGGAATATCCATCGGTATATGAGGAACTGGTTACGTATAGCGAGGTTGTCAAGCAGTTAACCAAGTTTAACGTACTCCGGGATTATCTCGACAGTTCGGCGATTATCCGTTCGGACGGCAAGGTTTTTTGGTCAACGCAATCTTTCGACCCGTATTTCCAGCGAGAGATCGGCCGACCCTGGTATCAGGACGCGATCCATTCAAATGCAAAAAGCGGGTTTACAGCACCGCACGAATTGAATGACCATGGGGAGAAGAAGGTCATTAGTTTTTTTATACGGTTCGATTCCCAATACGGAGGCGTATTGCTGCTCAACATTAAATACGAGGCCTTTACGAAAATTTTCGACTCACTTAAGTTGTCCTTCGATGAGTATGGCTGGAAGGATGAAGACCACGGATTCTTACTTCAGCAAGGTCTGGAGAAACGTTCGTTGAATATTGTAATCGATCAAGAGGACGCTTCGGTTTCGGTTAGCAAGGATCGGAACGGGTACTATCTGAACCGCCAACTGGACAGGACGAAATGGTCAGTCGTCACGTTCACATCTCGCAATCGCTTCTACCATCTTCTAACCTATGTGGGTGGTTATTGGGCTGCTTTCCTGGGGTTATGCCTCGGATTGTGTTTTATTTTGTTCCTTCCGATCATTTCAAATATCACCAGGCCCATTTCGGAAATGTCTAAAGCGATGAAGAAGGTATCCATGGGAAACTATGATGTTCATTTATCGTTTCGAAGCAATGATGAGCTTTCGGTGCTTAAGGGGGGATTTGAGTTAATGTTGTTGGACATTAAACGGCAAATGAGCGAGCGAGCGGCACAGGAAAAATGGAAGCGGCGAACAGAAGCCGAACTGCTATTTGCCCAAATCAACCCGCATTTTATTTATAACACCTTAAATACCGTTGTGTATTTGGCAAGAAAGAAAAACTACAGAGCTATAGAAGAGATGGTCGAATCCTTTATCGGCATTCTGCATGATGCGGTTAAGATCGGGGACAAAAGCTTGTATGTCCCGGTATATCAGGAGATGGAAGTTATTGATCATTACGTGCGGATTCAGAAATACCGGTATGGGGATCGTTTTGAATTGTTCTGGCACGTGGAGGACGGAGCGAAGAAGGCGTTCATCCCGAAAAGTATCCTGCAGCCTTTAGTCGAAAATTCCATATATCACGGGTTTTCAGAAAATAGTGGGCTGGGAAAAATCGATATCACGATCAACCAGTTGCAGGATGCTTTATTGATTTCAGTTCGTGATAACGGAATAGGGATTGCCGCGGAAGATCTGAAAAAGATAGAGGCAAATGAACTGAAAACCGGAATCAGGAACGGCATGAAGCATATCGGCATAGCCAATATTCGCGAACGGCTTGTTTACTTGTGCGGCGAAGCCGCTAGCGCCACGATTCAAAGTTCGGAGGGAGTTGGTACGGAAGTGCTCCTTCATATTCCACTGACCCCGATGATTACAGATTAAAAATGAGTTGGCAAGAAAAAGGAATGCGCTATCATTTTTTAAACAAAATCATCAGATCGTCTCATTGTTGATGGTATGTATGAACGATATATTATCGGTAGAGCAGGCGAAAGCGCTATCAGCTCTGATGGATTAACGATATATAGGGGGGCTAAGTGTGAGTAAAAGAGTTCGGCGTACAACGAGTGTGCTGGTGTGCCTGATGCTTGTCCTTATGGCAGTGCTTTCTGGCTGCGGAAAGGAAGCGGACAACAGTCAACAAAAGGCAGGTGGCGGTTCCAACAATTCTGGAGAACCGTCGGGCAAAGTAACGATTTGGGGTTGGGATAGAACCTGGTTCGAAGGAACAGCGGCAAAATTTAACGAGAAGTATCCTGATATTCAGCTGGATTATGTGGATGTAGCCGCCAAAGACTATTTGAAGAAGGTGCAAACCTCGGTAGCTTCCGGCACCGATCTGCCGGATATCATTTGGGGCGAAATTGCTTTCCGTGGTGCCCTGTTCCAATTAAATGTATTGGATGACTTAAGCGCAGAGCCTTACAATTTCGACACTACGAATCTACTGGATTTTGAACTGCCGCTTTTACAAAATGCCAAGGGGCAATTGCTCGGATTGGAGCAATCAGGTTCTCCTGGTGCAATGGCCTATAAAAGGAATTTAGCAAAGGAATATTTCGGCACCGATGACCCGAAACAGCTAGCTCAGATGTTTCCGGATTGGGAGACCTTCATAAAGAAAGGGCAAGAAGTAACGCAGAAAAGCGGTGGCAAGGTGTCGATGCTCGGCAGCCTGATGGATGCCTACACGATTCTGAGCAACCAGGGAACGGTGCCTGTTGTGGATGGGAGCAAGGTAAATCAGGAAGAAGTCCTCAAGTTGCTGAAGACGCTGCAGCAAATGCGCGATATGAAGACGGACGCGAAGCTGGATATGTGGTCTCCTTCATGGAATGCGTCGTATTCTCAGGATAACGTGATTTTTTATCCAGCGGCGAACTGGTCGCCTGAGTTTGTGATTAAGCCGAATGACAAGGACAGTACTGGCCGCTGGGGGCTCATGCTGCCTCCGGGCGGAGCTTATCCGTATGGCGGCACTTCGATCGGCATTTGGAAAGACAGTAAAAACAAGTCGGCAGCATGGACTTATTTAAACTGGCTGCTCGGATCGGATGAGGGAGCGCAGGCCAATCTGGAAGTGCAAGATTATTTGCTCCCGCTGAAATCCTTCTTCCAGGATACCTCCAAGCTGTCTACTGGTGAAGATCCATATTACGGGGGACAGGATCTGGGGAAATTCTGGGTGGAAGAGGTGTTCCCGAATATCAAGGCGAAGCCGGTAACCGCATATGACCAGGATATCTATAGTGCATCTTCCCTTGTGTTGCAGGCGATGACCCAGTTATCTTCTTTTAATGCCGACCAAGCTCTGGAAAAATGGAAAGAAGAACTACAGAAAAACCATCCTGAGCTTACCTTTGAATAAGAACAATAGCTCACAATTTGAAATAACAAGCGGTAACGGCTAAAGCTCAAGGTAAGGTCGGCTTTAGCCGTTACCCTCATACAAGCATTATTTAGGATAGGAGTGACCACGGTGAAAGCGACTGCCGGAATTGGGCGGAAAAATAAGTGGCCGTACCTGTTTATAGCGCCATATTTCGTATCATATGCAATTTTCAGTTTGTTTCCCATTATGTTTACTTTATATCTAAGCTTCACCGATTGGGATTTGTTCGGCAACCGCAATTTTATCGGACTTGACAACTATGCCAATCTGTTTTTTCATGATGCATTTTTCTGGAAATCAATGCTTAATGTCATTTTATTTCTGGTAGGTTATTTACCGGCGTTGATTATTGTCGGAATGCTGGTTGCCAGCGCAATCGAAAGCAAATGGATTCGCCGGAAAGCGGCATTTCGGCTTAGCGTGTTTAGCCCGTATATGACCACCCCGGTAGCGATCGGGATCATTTTCTCACTGCTGTTCGATTGGCAAGGGGGACTTGTAAATAATCTGCTTCTGCACATAGGTTTGGTTCAGGAGAAAATCAATTGGCTGGGAGATCCGACTTCTGCTCGATGGATCATCATTATGATGATTTTCTGGAAAAATTTAGGCTATTTCGTTATGTTCTATACGGCCGGAATGGCCAGTGTAGAAACCTCGGTTTATGAGGCGGCCGTCATAGATGGAGCTTCCGCCCGTGATATCTTTTTCAAAATAACGATTCCGCTGCTAAAACCGATTAATCTGTTTTTGGTCATTACATCGATTATTAACGGTTTGCAGCTGGTGGAGGAACCGATGCTGCTGTTCAGCGGATGGACCTCGGGGTCGCAAATGGTCGGTGGACCTGACGGAGCTGCATTCACGCCGATTTGGTACATGTTCGATGCATCCTTTAACGGCGCCTCGTTCAAATACGGTAAAGGCGCAGCGATCGCTTATTCCACTTTCTTATTTATTGGATTATTCTCGATGATGGGAATCAAATGGTTCAACAAGGACGGTGAGAAGCAATGAAAACATCTAAATGGGCGCTTAGACTAGTCCTTAGCTTGTTGTCCATCACTTTCCTGTTCCCTTTTTACATCATGATTGTCATGGGAACGTATTACTCGGAAAATCTATTCAAAAGTTTGCCTCTGTTTCCCAGCAACTATTTGCTGAACAACTTTCGCACGATTTTGTCGGCCGATTTTTTGCTGAATTATTGGAACAGTTTCTATGTTGCGGTTTTGTATACGTTGATTACCGTTGCTATCAGTGCGATAACCGGGTTTGCGTTCGGCAAATATGAATTCAGGGGAAGACGGGTCCTGTACACATTTATATTGGCTACTATGATGATTCCGGGGCAACTGGGCTTGATCGCATACGTAATGGAGATGAAGTGGTTTCACTTGAACAATACGCATGTCCCTCTTCTGATCGCTGCACTAAATAACGCGTTTGGTGTCTTTTTTATGACCCAGTTTGTGCAATCATCCGTACCGACGGAAATCATTGAGAGTGCGAGGATCGACGGGTGTCGTGAGCCGCAAATCTTTTACCGGATCGTATTGCCTTTCTTGATGCCTGCTGTAAGTACGCTTGGTTTGATCAGTTTCCTGGGTTCCTGGAATAACTATTTGCTCCCGCTTGTCACCTTGAACCATCCGAAGCTCTATACGCTTCCGCTTGGTATTGCCAATTTGTCAACAGTTTTCCGTACCGACTATTCGGCCAGTATACTCGGTTTGTCGTTAGGGACCTTGCCACTCATCATTTTGTTCTTGTTTGGATCAAAAACCTTGGTTCAAGGCCTGACGGGTGGGGCTATTAAGGGATGACGTTCTCAATAGAATTCCAGAGGGATTTTGTGGAATTTTTACGCTTAAGATGACGGGGGATACGGGATGCACGCTCAGGCTTACACAAACAAAAGCTATAAAGACAACCGATTTTTGTTTGGGGTATGCTATTATCCTGAACATTGGAACGAAGTCATGTGGGAGGAAGATTTTTGTCGTATGGCGGAGATGGGATTCAATGTGGTTCGTATGGCGGAGACAGCTTGGAACGTCATAGAGCCGGAGGAAGGCCGGTATGATTTTTCGCTGTTTGATCGGGCGATCGAACGGTGTTTACATTTCGGCTTGAGCGTCATATTGGGTACTCCCACCTACGCGCCACCGGCCTGGCTGACTGAAAAATATCCGGAGGTGCTGCGTGTAAATTTCCATGGGCAGGCTATGGCTCACGGTTCACGCCGCCACTACAATTATAGTTCACCGGAGTATTTGCGGTTGTGCCGCAACATGGTAACCGCGCTCGCTGAGCATTACAAAAATAATCCCGCTGTCATTGGCTGGCAGATCGACAACGAATTGAACTGCCACTCGGATATGAGCTTTGCCGAGAGCGATCACATTGCGTTTCGACAGTGGTGCAAAGATAAGTATGTTACGCTTGCGGCTTTGAACGATGCTTGGGGAACCGCCTTTTGGGCCCAGACTTATACGGATTTCAGTCAAGTTTATTTACCCAGACCGACGGTGACGTTTCATAATCCAAGCCACCTGCTGGATTTCTTGCGATTTACGTCAGAGTCTGCTATTCGATTTGCTGAACTGCAATACAAGTTGCTAAAGGAGAAATGCGGGCAGCAATTTGTCACGCATAACGGAATTTTTGGAAATATCGACTATAATTCGTTTACGGATCGTGCGGTTGATTTTCTGTCCTACGATTCTTACCCTGCTTTCCAATTAGCGCGGAAGGATCTCCCGGTAAAGGAGAAAGACAAACTTAGTGGTAAGCATTTAAGCCGGGTTCGCGGACATTCTGCCAAATTTCTCATTCTGGAACAGCAGGCGGGGCCAGGCGGACAAACCGGTAATATTCTGAATGATGATCGGGATGACTACCTTCTTGCTACGCCGAAGCCGGGGCAAATGCGCTTGTGGACCTGGCAGTCGATTGCGCATGGTGCTGATGGCTTGTTGTATTTTCGTTGGCGCACTTGCCCGTATGGGGCGGAGACGTTGTGGCACGGGTTGAACGATTACGGCAATGGACCGAATCGTCGTTTGCGAGAGGCCGCCAAGCTTGGTGTGGAGATACACCGGCTTTCCCCGCTCCTGCTGAGCACTAGCGTTACCGCGTCCGCCGCAATCCTTTATGATTACGATAATGACAGTAACTGCAAAATCGACCGCCATACCGGATCGGCTTATTGGAAAAGCGAAGAGCATATTTATTTGGCGCTGAACGAACGCCATATCGGCGTGGATATGCTTGATATGAGTTCCCTTCGTAAATCCGCGATCATGAAACGATATGGAATCGTCTTCTTGCCAAACGCTCAATTGTTGAATGATGAAGAAGTTCAACCTCTTATGGATTTTGTAGAGAATGGAGGCACGCTGGTGCTGGGTCCGCGAAGCGGGTACAAGGACCGCAACAATCATGCGCACATGCTGCCATTCCCCGGGCCTGTCAGATCTATGACGGGAATCCGGATTGAGGAATTTACGATGCGAGACAGAGAGGAAGAAAGCTGCATTCACTTTGCAGGAAGCAATCGGCTGGCCAAGGGACCGTTATATTATGAAGTTCTTGAAGCCGAAGCAGAGGACGTTCAGGTGTTGGCGGAATATACGGATGATTATTACGCAGGAGGCCCCGCAATAACTGCACGAATGTTGGGTAAAGGGAAGGTCGTGTATTACGGAACATTTTTTACTGTAGATAACGTTTATGAGCTGTTGGATGCTCTTGAAATCGTGGACCCTTCCAGCGAATGGGGGGAGATTCCCTCTACAGTTGAAACAGTTTACCGCACCGATGGAGTTAACCATTATTTGTTTCTGCTCAATTACTCAAGCGAGTCGTTCACAATTTCATTAAAACAGCCAGTGTACGATTTACTTTCAGAAACAAGGGAAAGTCATTTCTTGACACTTCAGCCCTACGGAGTCAGTTTGCTTCAAAAGTTAGCCTAAGGAAGTCGTATTGATGAACGGGTCTATTGTGTAGAGTTCTGAAAAAGCTGAGCTTAAACGCGTGTTTGGCACAGGATTAGGAAATGACGGGAAAAGCAGCATTTCGTTGAGCTAGTTTGTCTTCTGCAATCGTGAGCGTAACAATCTCATAAATAACGACATGGTCAATTTTTATTTAAATACGATTGTATAGTTATAAGGCAAAATGCTTCAAATTTTATGTAATAAAACATGACATAAAAATGCGCCGTTCGATTAAAAAGAATCGAACGGCGCATTTTTTGTGTATAAAGATTATAATGAATTATTAATTATTGAATATTCATCTATGATGATATATAATCTATCTTAAATAGTGGGGAGAAGATTATGATGAATTAGAAAGGAGAAAACAATAAAATGGAAGGAAAGGTGACATGGATGGAGATAGACAAAAATTCCTCCGTTCCGCTCTATCTACAGTTGAAAGAGATTTTAAAAGAGCGGATTGAGCATCATATGGAGCCTGGGGACGCCATCCCGGTCGAGATGGAAATCGAGAAGGAGTATGGTGTCAGCCGAATGACAGTACGCAAGGCGATCGATGAACTGGTGGATGAGGGGATGGTGGTCAAGCAGCAAGGGAAAGGAACCTTCGTCCAACAGCCCAAGATTACCCAGGATGTAGGAACGATTTTCAGCTGGACCGAGGAAATGCGGAATAAAGGGAAAAGCACCGAAACGAGAGAGATGGAGATTCGCGAGGTGACGCCTTCCCGGAAGCTGGCGGAAGCGTTGCGGCTGCATAAGAACGAAAGGATCGTTTGCCTCAAAAGAGTCCGTTACACGGAAGGCGAACCGCTGGCCATTATGATCAATTATCTTCGCCTTCAATATGTTCCCGGGCTGCTGGAGAACGGGCTCCAGTCCGAATCGTTGTACGAGGATCTGGAACAGATTTACCGCGTAAAGCTGGTCGAGGCGGACGAGACAATCTCGGCTCGAGAAGCTACGGATCTGGAGGCGTTGGCCTTGCATATCCCGCCCGGTTCGGCGGTGCTGCACATTGTAAGGACCTCTTATATGGCTAACGGGATGCCGGTTGAAGTCGTCGATATGACGGCAAGAGCGGACCGTTACCAGTACTTCGCCAAACTGACGGGCAGAGAGAAGAGCAGGGCGCTGCAATAAACGTAAGCCGCCCGGAT